>Ga0209573_1001362_pt1 | contig 38599 bp, 36 predicted proteins | sample TNRBio252014_DNA_FD_185870 | JGI IMG/M metagenome (GOLD analysis project Ga0209573, IMG submission 185870) | Wastewater treatment Type I Accumulibacter community from EBPR Bioreactor in Madison, WI, USA - TNR Reactor_6/25/2014_ DNA (SPAdes)... | ecosystem: Engineered > Bioreactor > EBPR >...
GGAACACCGCGCCGGCGGCGACGGTCGCGGCACTGCTGCTGCAGCAGGTCGATCCGGACGCGATCATGGCGCTACTGCCGTCCGATCACGTCGTCGAGGACGTTCCCGGTTTCCGAGTCGCTCTCGAAGCGGCGGTGCAGGCGGCGCAGGCGGGCGCTCTCGTCACCTTCGGGGTTCCGCCGGCGCGGGCGGAGACCGGCTACGGCTACATCCGCAAAGGCGCCGCCTGGGACGGCATCGACGGATGCTGGAAGCTCGACCGCTTCGTCGAGAAGCCGGATCTGGCGACCGCCGAGGCTTACCTGGCGTCGGGCGACTACGCCTGGAACAGCGGCATGTTCGTTCTGCCCATCCGCGTCTTCCTGGCCGAGGTCGAGCGCCTGCAGCCGGATATGCTGGAGCGATGCCGTGAAGCGGTGCGCGACGCTGCGCATGATCTGGATTTCCTGCGGTTGGCGCGTGGGCCGTTTTGCGCATCCCCGTCGATCTCCATCGACTACGCCGTGATGGAACACACCGACAAAGGGGCCGTCGTGGCCGCGGAGATCGGCTGGAGCGACGTGGGCTCCTGGTCTGCCCTGTGGGAGATCAGCCGGCCCGACAGCGACGGGAATGTGCTGGTCGGCGATGCGATCGTCCTCGACGGCCACAACTGCTACGTGCGCGGCGACGGCAACCTCGTCGCCGCCCTCGGCGTCGACGATCTGGTGATCGTCGCGACCGACGACGTCGTCCTGGTGACGCCGCGTGATCGCGCGCAGGACGTGAAGCTGTTGGTCGATACGCTGCAGAAGACCGGCCGTACCGAGCATTATATCCACACGCAGGTGTTCCGGCCGTGGGGATCGTACCGGAGCATCCAGGACGGCCATCGCTTCCAAGTGAAAGAGATCGTCGTCACGCCGGGGCATCGCCTGAGCAAGCAACTGCATCATCACCGAGCGGAGCACTGGATCGTCGTCAGCGGCACCGCGCGCGTCACCCGTGGCGAGGAGGTCTTCTACGTCACGGAGAACCAGTCGACCTATATCCCGCACAACACGCTGCACTGCCTGGAGAATCCTGGCAAGATCCCGCTGCGGATGATCGAGGTGCAGTCCGGCCCCTACCTCGGCGAGGACGACATCGTCCGCTACGACGACGTCTACGGGCGCGTGCCGGTGCCGGCCGAATAGGTCCCGAGACGCAACCGATCCCAGACGTTGTCCATTCCTGAGCCGACAGGCGCCGGGGGCAGTTCGCTGCTACAGCTCGGCGAGCGGCCGGCCTGCGACGTGCTGAATGCAGGGGGGCGTGGCACCGCCGTGGTCGTCTGCGACCATGCGTCGAACACGATTCCCCGAAGCCTCGGCACCCTCGGCCTCGGCCCGGACGATCTCGTGTCGCACATCGCCTGGGACCCGGGTGCGGCAGAGGTGGCGCGGCGCCTCGCGGTGATCCTCGATGCACCGCTCGTGCTCAGCGGCTACTCGCGGCTGGTCGTCGACTGCAACCGGCCGCTGGCGAGCGGCGAATCGATGCCCACCGAGAGTGGCGGCGTCGCGGTGCCCGGCAACCGGGACCTGTCGGCCGCCGCGCGGGCCGCGCGCATCGGCGACGTGTTCGAGCCTTATCACCGCGCCATCGCCGAAGTGCTGGACCTGCGCACCGCCGCACGTCGGCCGAGCGTGCTTCTGAGCGTGCACAGTTTCACGCCGATCTTGCGCGGGGATCGCCGCCCCTGGAACATCGGTGTCTCCGGCCGAAGCCGCGAAGGCCTGGCCGCGCTGCTGGTGGATCGGCTTTCAGCCACTGCGCGAGAATTGACGGTGGGGCACAACCAGCCGTACGCGATCGAGGACGACAGCGACTACACGATTCCGGTGCACGGCGAGCGGCGAGGCCTGCCGAATGCCCTGATCGAAATTCGGCAGGATGGCCTGACGACGCCCGAGGACTGGTCGAGATGGGCGGAACTGCTCGCCACGGCTTACCGCCAGTCGGAGACGCTGCTGCCGCGTTGAACTCGCCCCCCGACCCGTCGGCGCTTCAGCGAGGCGGCAGCGGCAGTCGCGCGTCCGGCACTTCGTAGGTCCAGACCTTGAACGTCGAGAGGATGTTCGGCCCGAAGGTGCTGCTGATGGCGACATCCGATGCGTCGCGCCCGCGCGCGATCAGGACCCGGCCGATGCGCGGGATGTTGTTGCGCGCATCGAAGGTATACCAGCGGCCGCCGAGGAAAACCTCGAACCACGCGGAGAAATCCATCGGATCGGCGGAGAGCGGAACGCCGATGTCGCCCAGGTAGCCGGTACAGTATCGGGCCGGGATGTTGAGGCAGCGGCAGAACGTGACGGCCAGATGCGCGTAGTCGCGACAGACGCCATAGCCTTCGTTGTACGCCTCCCAGGCTGTCTTCGTCGCCCGCGCGTGCGCGTAGCCGAAGGTGATGTGCCGGTGGACGAAGTCGCACACCGCCTGCACTCGCGCCCAGCCGAGCGGACCCGCGCCGAACAACGACCACGCCGTCTCGGAAAGGCGATCGGTCTCACAGTAACGGCTGCCCAGCAGGAAGACCAGCGTCTCCTCGGGCAGATCCTCCACGCGATGCTGCCACGCGTCCGGCACGATCACATCCGGCTGACCGCTGTCGCGGACAATCCCATCGGCGAAAATGCGGGTATGGCCCGGTGGTGCCACGATCCGGCTGCACCAATTGCCGAAGCCGTCCCGGTATGCCGATAGCGGCAGCGGCGGGTCGGTGACGAGATGATCGGGAACCGCGACATCGCAGATGCGGGTGAAGTGGATATTGAGCGTCAGGATCATCGGCGTCGGCTGCGGGCAGTCGTAGCCGAGTTCATAGCCCACGCGTAGCAGCATGTTCGCCCCTGTATTCCGTCACCACAGCGCCGCCGGTTTGCGGCATCGTCAGCTGAGCTGGCTTTCCTTGACGACGCGCTCGTGGCCGTCGGATGTGCTCTTGACGCGATATTGCTGATCGTTGTGCTCGGCCGGCAGCAGCCGGACGACTGTGTAATTCGATCCGCCGTGCGCTACCCGACCGGCACCGGCGGGGGAAAATCGAACTGTTTGTCCCACGGTGTACTTGTGGTCTCTCACGTTCCTCGCCCTCCTGGCATCAACCCGCGGCCAGAGCGGCCGGTTTCGTCTTCGAGGCCCGTCTCGCGGCCAGGGCCTCCGCCTTCTTGGCGAGCTTGACGGTGCTACGCTCGGCCAATTCCGCTTCCACCGCCGGTAACAGCGCGGCGGCGGCAGCCTTTTGCGCAACCGAGCCGGATATGATCAATCGGCGCGCGTTCCCGATCAGGATCGTCAATTCTTGATCCTCCATCGCGGAAATGGTCTCGGCATCCATGTCGTTCGCCCCGATCCTGTGATTTTTGTCAGCCCTCGCGCGTCGTCGTTACGCGAGCGCCGCTTCGCAATCGGCGGGGACAATCCGGCACGACCGTACGCGGACGGCCGAACTGTCCCCGAAACCTCAGGCGGCCCGCAAGTTCACAGCGGACGACTTGCCCTGCTGACCGCGCTCGAGATCGAATTCAATGCGCTGGCCCTCGCCCAGATTGCCCAGGCCCGACCGCTCGACCGCCGAGATGTGAACGAAGACATCCTTCGAACCATCGTCTGGCTGGATGAAGCCGAAACCCTTGGCGGGATTGAACCATTTCACAGTACCAACCGACATTACGCAACTCCACAACCCTGAACACCAGCACGACTGCTGGTTTCATCAAAATTCCGCTCGGGAAGCGCGTAAGTCGATCGAAAAACGGTCGTAGATGACGAACTGGCCCGCACTGAACATGACTAAAATTTATATAGGTCTTCCCCCGCCAAAGATCAACGACAGCGAGTTTTTTAGGCTCGTCGCAGGGCAGGCCGGCGGTATTCTGCCCGGATATTGCCGCTCGAACGGCGGTTCTTGCAGGGCGAGCGGGCGCCGGGTCGGCGGGCCCCGCCTGACCTCACGGCATACGCCGCCGATCCCGCGTCATCTCGTCGATCATCCCGCGATGACGAATCGCCGATCACGCGATATCCACCTGCGGGGCAGGACCTGCTATCGTCGGGCCGGCCTCCGCCGGACCGGGTTCCCTGCGGCACCCCCCTCGAATAACAAGGAGAAACGGCATGACCCCGCAACATCTCGAGGACAACGTCACGCGGATCGTCACCGCGACCCACGCCGACCCGTTCTCATTCCTCGGCATGCACGAAGACAAGGCGGACGGCGTGGTGGTGCGGGTATTCATCCCCGAGGCTGCGCGCGTCGGGGTCGTTCGCGCCGCCACGGGCGAGGTCGTCTGTGACTTGCCGCGAATTCATCCTGCGGGCGTCTTCGCCGGCAAGGTCGCTCCCGCCACCCGGTTCGCCTATCGGCTCCGCATCGAACAAGATGGCCTGGAGCGGATCGTCGAGGATCCGTACGGCTTTCCGCCGATCCTGGGCGACATGGACGTCTATCTCATCGCCGAGGGGCGGCACCTGCGGCTCGACGAGAAGCTCGGGGCGCATCCCATGTTCATGGAGGGCGTCCAGGGCGTCGGTTTCACCGTCTGGGCCCCCAATGCCGCGCGCGTCAGCCTGGTCGGCGACTTCAACGGCTGGGACGGCCGGCGCAACCCGATGCGCCTGCGCACGGGCTGCGGCGTGTGGGAGATCTTCATGCCGGGCCTGGAGGAAGGCCAGCTCTACAAGTACGAAATTCTCGCCAAGGGCGGCCGGTTGATGGCGCTGAAGGTCGATCCGTTCGCCTTCTTTTGCGAGCAGGCGCCCGGAACCGCCGGGATCGTCTACGACCTCGGGCGCTACCGCTGGAGCGACCAGGACTGGAACGCCAGCCGCAACGCGAAGATCAGGACCGACGCCCCCGTCGCCATCTACGAGGTGCACCTCGGTTCGTGGCGGCGGAGCGTGGAGGAGAACCGACGCTACCTCACCTATTGGGAACTCGCCGATACGCTCATCCCCTACGTCAAGGACATGGGCTTCACGCACATCGAGGTGCTGCCGATCTCCGAGCACCCGTTCGACGGCTCGTGGGGCTACCAGCCGCTCGGATTGTTCGCGCCGACCAGTCGCTTCGGCCGCCCCGACGAATTTCGCAACTTCGTCGACCGCTGCCATCAGGCGGACATCGGCGTCATCAACGACTGGGTGCCGGGCCATTTCCCGAAGGACCCGCAAGGGCTCGGCTGGTTCGACGGCACCAATCTCTACGAGCACGCCGATCCGCGGCAGGGGAGTCACACGGACTGGGGTACGCTGATCTACAACTACGGTCGCAACGAGGTCGCCGACTTCCTGCTGAACAACGCCCTGTTCTGGCTGGAGGAGTATCACCTGGACGGGCTGCGGGTCGACGCCGTCGCCTCGATGCTCTACCTCGACTACAGCCGGCGCGCCGGCGAATGGATCCCCAACAAGTTCGGCGGCAACGAGAACCTGGAGGCGATCGCCTTCCTGCGACGCGTCAACGAGCACCTGTACGGCCAGTTCCCCGGCATCGCCACTATCGCCGAAGAGTCGACCTCATGGCCGATGGTCTCGCGGCCCGTGTACCTCGGCGGCCTCGGCTTCGGCTACAAGTGGAACATGGGCTGGATGAACGACTCGCTGTCGTACATCAGCAGGGAGCCGATCTATCGCAAGTATCATCACGACCAGCTGACCCACAGCCTGAACTATGCGTTCGCCGAGAACTTCATGCTGCCGATCAGTCACGACGAAGTCGTGCACGGCAAAGGCTCGCTGCTCGGCCGGATGCCGGGCGACCGCTGGCAGAAGTTCGCCAACCTGCGGGCTTACCTCGCGTTCATGTATGCGCATCCCGGCAAGAAGCTTTTGTTCATGGGCTGCGAGTTCGGCCAGGAAGGCGAGTGGAACCACGACACCAGCCTCGATTGGCACCTGCTGACCGACCCGATGCATCTCGGGACGCAACGACTGGTCCGCGACCTCAACCACCTCTATCGCGACGAGACCGCGCTGCATCAGCAGGACTGCGATCCGGCCGGCTTCGAGTGGATCGACACGACCGATTGGGAGAAGAGCATCATCTGCTTCCTCCGCAAGGGGAAGGCGCCGGGCGACATCGCCGTGGTGATCTGCAACTTCACACCGGCGGTTCGCGAAGCTTATCGCGTCGGCGTCCCGCGCGGCGGCCTCTACGCCGAGCGGCTGAACACCGACGCGCAGGTTTACGGGGGCAGCAACCTCGGCAACGCCGGGGCGGTCATGGCCGAGCCGATCACCTGCCACGGCCGGCCGTTCTCGCTACTGCTGACCCTGCCGCCGCTGGCGACACTGGTGCTCGTGCCGATGCCGGCGTAGGGCTTCACCGGCGCTGCGGCTGGCTCTCCTCGAACAGGGTGCGGAAGGCCTCGAGTTCCGCCGCATTGAGGTCCGAGATCGCGGTGTACTTCAGGCCGGCACCCTGCCAGCCGACGACGTTGTAGCCATGGCGCAGCGCCGCGGGTGGATCCGACGGCGGACCGCCCGCCTCGTCCGGGGCGGCGAAGATGTTGATGAGGTGCTGGCGCCGCCGGTAGACGAGCGCCGCCACCAGGCGCTGGTCGACGTAGTCCAGTCGGCCGCCGACCAACGGATAGCCCTGCGCCGTGAGATCGGGCGTGGCAGGGGCGTGTATTGCACGAAGAACGGCGCCTGCGGCTGGCTCACATCGAACACGGCGACGCCGCCGATCCGCTCCAGGCCGACGAACGCGTATGTCCGTCCATCGACCCGGCCGACGGTGACGCCCTCCGGCTCGGGTCCCTTGTTGTCGCTGCGCGAGTCGAGCGAGTCGTTCTCCGCGTTGTCGGAGTTGAAAGCCTCCGGCAGCAAGCGCGCCGTGATATTCTCCAGCCGGCTGCCACTGTCGAACACCAGGTCGCCATTCGCGGACCGGATCGAAAACGAGCGCCCGCCGTAGGCATAGAGCGCATCGTAGTCGCCGTCGCCGTCGGTATCGCCGTCGATGGTGGAGACGTTCAGCCGGCCGAGATTCTCGCCTTCTTGCAGCGTCGCCGCGTTCGGGAACACACCCGGATCGAGCGTGAGGCGCCCGACCCGAGCCGTTTCGCCCGGTCGTCACCTTCGTTGGCGGTGATCAGCCAGGTGCGGCCGCCGACGGTGAATGCGGCGATGGTGTCGGGCATATACATGCCACGTACCGGCCAAGTGGCGATGTTGATGCGGCCGTCGTCGTCGCTGGCGTCGAAGGCGTTGCGCGGCTGCGCGTGGTTCTTGGTGCCGAGCGGCACGATATCCCGCACCCGGCCGGCCACGACGTCGACCAGCGCCAGCGCGTTGTTCTCCTGCAGCGTCACCCAGGCGCAGTGGCCGTCGTCGGCGACGGCGATGTACTCCGGCTCGATCTCCTGCGCCACCGTCGCATCGGCGTCGATGAAGCGCACGCCATCGGCCTGCAACTGCGCCTTCCGGCCGTTGAAGCGCGCGAAGCCGGCAGTCTTCACCGTTGCCGACACGATGCCGCGGGAGATGTCGATGATGCTGATCGAACCCTCGGGGTTGACGTCGCCCCGCGGCTCGGCTTCGTTCGCCACCAGCACCCGCTTGCCGTCCTTGGTGAAGGTCAGCATGTCGGGCAGGGAGCCCACGGTCACCGCGCCGCGGAAGTTGCCTTCGAGGTCGTAGAAGCGAACGCTGCCGGGATCGGTCACCACCGGCGCTTCGACGGCGCGGCGACCAGCCGGCCGAACACCGCGACGCTGTTCGGGCTGCCGAACGCGGCGAGGGCGATCGGCGCCACGTCGTCCGAGGCTTTCGGATTGGCTGGGTCGCGGACATCCAGCACGTCGATCGTCTCGGCCGCGCCATTGACGACGAACAGGCGCTTGGTCAAGGCGGAGTAGGCGGGAATCTCCGCCGCACCTTCGTCATAGACGCCCGTGGAATACGTGCCCGCTACCTCCAGGCGAATGGATCCCGACGGCTCGGCGAGAGTGCCGGAGCCGGCGAGGATCGCGATCGACGCGACGCCGGCGAGCAAAAGGTTGCGCATTTTGTGTCTCCCTATCGGTCATGGCGAGGGGAACCCCCGGCCGCGCCGGACCCGTGTCGACGCCGTGCGGGTATTACCCGCGGACCGGCCGTTGGGAACGCCTGCGACAGTGAAGTTTTTGTGAAGTGCCGCCGCCTCGTGCGGCTCGGCGTCACCCGTCGCCGCAGGGTCCGAAAACACGTCGGGCGCGGAGCCTTTCGGCCCCGCGCCCTTCGGTTCGTCAGCAGGTTTCGGCGACTCAGCTGCCGACGGTTTCGACCGGCTCGGTGCGGGCCGAGGCGTAGCCGATCCCTTCCAGCGCGCCCTTGATTTCATCCAGAATCGCCGGATCGTCGATGGTCGCCGGCATATTCCACGGCTGGTTGTCGGCGATCTTCTGGATCGTACCGCGCAGGATCTTGCCCGAGCGAGTTTTCGGCAGGCGATCGACGACGGTCGCGGTCTTGAAGGCGGCCACGGGCCCGATCAGGTCGCGGACCATCTTCACCAGTTCCTTGACGATCTGCTCGTGCGGCTTGGTGACGCCCAGCTTGAGGACGACGAAGCCGACCGGCAGCTGGCCCTTGAACGAGTCGTAGACGCCGACGACGGCGCATTCGGCGACGTCCGGGTGCTGTGCCAGCACCTCTTCCATTCCGCCGGTGGAGAGCCGGTGGCCCGCCACGTTGATGACGTCGTCGGTGCGCGCCATGATGTAGACGTAGCCGTCCTCATCCATGAAGCCCGCGTCGGCGGTCATGTAGAAGCCGGGGAACTCGGTCAGGTAGGAGGCGATGAAACGCTCGTCGTTGTTCCACAGCGTCGGCAGCGAGCCCGGGGGCAGCGGTAGCTTGACGCAGATGGAGCCCTGCGTTCCGCGCGGAAGTTCCCGGCAGGCCTCGTCGATGACCTGTACGTTCCAGCCCGGCACCGCCTTGGTGGGCGAGCCGGCCTTCACCGGTAGCCGCTCCAGGCCCATGCAGTTGGCGGCGATCGCCCAGCCGGTCTCGGTCTGCCACCAGTGGTCGATCACCGGGCGCTGCACGGCGTTCTCGGCCCAATGCAGCGTATCCGGGTCTGTCCGCTCGCCGGCGAGGAACAGGATGCGGAAGTGGCTGAGGTCGTACTTGCCCATCATCTCCGCGTTCGGGTCATCACGCTTGATGGCGCGGAACGCCGTCGGCGCGGTGAACAGTGAGACCACCTTGTGCTGCGCGATCACCCGCCAGAAGGCGCCGGCATCCGGCGTGCCGACCGGCTTGCCCTCGTAGACGAGGGTCGTCGCGCCGTGGAACAACGGCGCATAGACGATGTAGGAGTGGCCGACGACCCAGCCCACGTCCGATGCAGCCCACCACACTTCGCCGGGCTCGACGTCGTAGATGTTCTTCATCGTCCACTTCAGCGCCACCAGATGCCCGCCGTTGTCACGGACGACGCCCTTCGGCTGGCCGGTGGTGCCAGACGTGTACAGAATATAGAGCGGGTCGGTTGCCGCGACCGGCACACACTCGGTCGGCTCGGCCTTCGCCGCCGCCACATCCCAGTCGACGTCGCTGCCCTTGATGTCCCAAAGCTTCTGCGGGCGCTGCTTGATCACCACCGCGTCCGGCTTGTGATCGGCGAGCTCGATGGCGGCCTCGATCAGTGGCTGGTAGGCGATGACGCGGCCGACCTCGATGCCGCAGGACGCGGTGACGATCACCTTCGGCATCGCGTCGTTGATCCGCACCGAAAGCTCGTTCGAAGCGAAACCGCCGAACACCACCGAGTGCACCGCGCCCAGCCGCGCGCACGCGAGCATGGCGATCGGCGCCTCCGGCACCATCGGCATGTAGACGATGACGCGATCGCCCTTGCCGACGCCCAGGCTGCGCAGCACGCCCGCGAACTTCGCGACTTCATCGCGCAGCTCACGATAGCTGTAGGTGCGGACGGTGTTGGTGACCGGGCTGTCGTAGATCAGCGCCGCTTGATCGGCCCGGCCGCCTTCGACGTGCCGGTCCAGCGCATTGTAACAGGTGTTGACGATCGCTCCCTTGAACCAACGGTAGAAGGGCTTGTTGGAGTCGTCGAGGACCTTGTCCCACTTCTTGTACCAGGTGATGGCTTCCGCGGCCTCTCCCCAGAAAGCCTCCGGTTCGGTGATGGATTTGGTAAACGCGTCTTCGTATCGTCCAGTCATCGTCCTCCCCTTTTTTCGGCAGGGTTGTCAATGGGTTAATTGGAGTCAGTTGGACTGCCTCCGCTCGTGGAGGCGGAGTGTGGTCGAAATCGAGGCGATTTGCAAAGCCCGTCTGAGGAGGTTTCCGCTGTATATCTCGTGCGTGGTGGCGCAGTTGCACTTCACAGCCGGGGGGCGATGCTTTCCGCCGTCTGCCGACCGGCCGGGAGCCCCCCGGCCTAGTCTTGTTGCAGGCGCGAAAGAACATTGCTGCATCTGCAAATACTGCAAACCGGATGAACCAAGGCGAACGCGACCGGCCGACCGCGAGAAGCCACGCAGCGGCGGAGGATCCGACGTGAAATAGAAAATGTGGCGGAAGCCGGAGCGGGTTGCTCCGTATAGACAACGAAGGCGGCGACGGCGCATATCGCGGCGCCGTCGCGGAGCTTACTCCATGGGCGCCTAGTGGGTGTGGCTCAGATTGGCGAGTTCGTCTTTGATTTGCAGCTTCTGCTTCTTCAGCTTCATGATTTCCGCTTCGTCGGGGCGAGGCCTGGCGTTCTCGTTCTCGATCGCCTCCTCGAGGGAGTGGTGCTTCGACTTCAGCGCTTCGATCCGATCCTGCAAGCTCATGGGACAGATCCTCTCGGTTCATCCGACGGTCACATTAGAATATGCCTCGGTCGCGGCGTCCTGCAAGCCCCGCCGACGGCGGTGTCCGGCGCGTGAACACTGCTCCGAAAGTCCCGGGATGCGGCGCACCGGCGCGGCCGGCGGTTGACAGGCCGACGGCCGCCCGATACGCCACACCGACGTGCTCGGCGTGCTCGCACGCGCGAGCACGCCGAGCACGCTTTGCAGCATATGGGGCATGGGGGCGCCGCCGCCAGCATGACGACACGAGGAATGGTCGCAGCCGGCCACCCTGCGACCGCCGCTGCCGCGCGTGTCGCCCTGGACGCGGGCGGCAATGCCGTCGATGCGGCGCTGGCCGGTCTGTGCGCCGCGTCAGTGGCGGAGCCGGTGCTGGCGTCGCTGGGAGGAGGCGGCTTCCTGCTGGCCCGTCCGGCAAAGGGGCCGAGCGCCGGCCGGACGCTCGTCTACGACTTCTTCGTGCAGACGCCGAAGCGGCGGCGATCCGAATCCGAGATCGACTTCCGGGCCGTGCTGGCCGATTTCGGCCCGGCGACGCAGCCGTTCCATATCGGCATGGGGGCGATCGCCACGCCCGGCGTCGTCGGCGGAGTGTTCGCCGCACACCGCGATCTCGGGCGCTTGCCGATGCGGGAGATCGTCGCCCCGGCGGTGGCACTGGCGCGCGACGGCGTCCCCGTCGACGCGGTCCAGGGATACGTGCTGCGGGTCGTCGATGCGATCATCGCCGCGAGTGCCGCGACCCGCACGCTCTTCGCCAGCCCCGACCGGCCGGAGATGCGCATCGCCGAGGGCGAGCGGCTGCGCCTGCCGGAGCTCGCCGACACCCTGGAAATCCTCGCCATCGAAGGCCCGGACCTTTTCTATCGCGGCGAGATGGCGGCGCGGCTCGCCGCCGACTGTGCAGGCGGCGGCGGGCACCTGAGCCTGGAGGACATGCGCGGGTACGCCATCGAGCGGCGCGCGGCGCTGGCGCTCGATGCGTTCGGTGCCCGCGTCGAACTCAATCCCCCGCCCGCGGCCGGTGGCGTGCTCGTCGGCTTCGGCCTGCTGCTGTGGCAGGCATTGGGCCGGGTGGCGGATGGCTTCGGCTCCGCCGAACATCTGCTGCGGCTGCTGGCGGTGATGCGGGCCGGCGCGCGGGCGCGGACGGAGCTGTCGGCCGGGTGCGACCGGCCGGGTGTGGATCCGCTCGGCCCTCCCATGATCGAACGCTGGTGCCGGGAGCTCCAGGGCGCGCCGCCGGCCCCGCGAGGAACGACCCACATCAGCGTCGTCGACGCCGACGGTGGCCTCGCCAGCCTTTCGGTGTCGAACGGCGAGGGCTCGTCCTACGTGATCCCGGGGACCGGCATCGTCCTGAACAACATGCTGGGCGAGGGGGACCTGCAGCCGGACGGCGCCAATCTCTGGCCCGTGGACGTGCGCATGTCGTCGATGATGACGCCGGCGCTGGTGCTGGAGCGCGACGGTGCCACGACGGCGCTCGGCTCGGGCGGCTCCAGCCGTATTCGCACGGCGATGCTGCAGGTGCTGACCAACCGCCTGGCGTTCGGCCTGCCGCTGGCCGAGGCGGTGGCGGCGCCGCGGATGCACCTGGAAGACCAAACGTTGAGCCTGGAGCCCGGTTTCGCCGAACGCGCGGTGGCCGCGGTGACGGGGGGGTGTGCCGCGGAAATCCAAGCGTGGCCGGCGCAGAACATGTTCTTCGGCGGCGTACACGCCGTGCGGCGCGACGCTCGCGGCGGCTGCGAAGGTGCTGGCGACGCGCGCCGTGGCGGCAGCGTGTCGGCCTGAGCGACGACGACGGAGGACAAGGCGTGAGCGAGACCGAACCACACTTCATCCTGACGATCTCCTGTCCGGATCGGACCGGCATCGTCGCCGCAGTCGCGGGCTTTCTCGCGGACCACGAGGCGTTCATCACCGAATCCTCGCACTTCGGCGATCCGCGGACGCAGCGATTCTTCATGCGCACCGTGTTCCGGCCGGGCTCGCGAACGCCTGCGCTCGATCAGTTCGCCCATCGCTTCTCGCGGATCGCCGAGCGGTTCCAGATGGTCTGGGGTCTGCACGACGCCTTGCGCCGCGAACGGGTGCTGATCCTGGTCTCCAAGCTCGACCATTGCCTCAACGACCTGCTCTACCGCTACCGCACCGGCGATCTGCCGATCGAAATCCCGGCGATCGTCTCCAACCACCCGGACCTCGAGCCGCTCGCCCAGTGGCACGGAATCCCGTTTCACCATCTGCCGGTCGAGCCGGAGACGCGACCGCAGCAGGAGGCGGCCATCCTGCAGCTCGTCCACGAGTTGGAGATCGACCTGGTGGTGCTGGCCCGCTACATGCAGATCCTGTCCCCTGGGACCTGCGACCGGCTGCGCGGCCGCTGCATCAACATCCATCACTCCTTCCTGCCGGGCTTCAAGGGCCAGCGGCCGTACCATCAGGCGCACGCGCTGGGCGTGAAGCTGATCGGCGCCACCGCGCACTATGTCGTCGCCGACCTCGACGCCGGTCCGATCATCGAGCAGGAAGTGGAGCGGGTGGACCACAGCTCCGGCCCGGAAGAGATGTCGCGCGTCGGCCGTGACATCGAAACGGTCGTCCTGGCGCGGGCGGTGCGCTGGCATGTGGAGCATCGGGTGTTGCTCAACGACGCCCGAACCGTCGTCTTTCGCTGACCCTCGCCGCGGAAGCCGGCGGCGGTTGGCCGGCCGCCTCTTTTCTCGCTCAGCGCACACCTCGTTAAGGATTGCCGCGTATTCTCTTGGTTGTGTCTGTCCATGCTACGCCCGCATAGGGAGAAACGACCAATGCTCGAAGCCAAGGCACTGACGGAGACGACCCGAAGCCCGTCCGGGCCGATGTCGGTCGTACAGTCGGATCGCAGCGTTCTCGCCGATCTCGATCTGTTCGCTGATTGCAGCACCGTGCAACTCGCGTCGATCGAGCAGGCGTGCCGCTATCGCCGGTTCTCTGCGCAGGAGCAGATCATCGACAAGGATAGCCATTCGGCGGACGTCTACTTCATCGTCCGCGGCCGGGCACGTGTCGTCAGCTATTCCGTGTCCGGTCGTGAAATCACCTTCGCCGACCTGGTCGAAGGCGATTACTTCGGTGAACTTTCGGCGATCGACGGCCAGCCGCGCTCCGCCGGTGTCATGGCCGTCGAGGATTCGCTGGTCCTGGCGCTGCCGCGCCGCGTTTTCCTCGCGACCCTGGCGGAGTTTCCGCAGGCGGCACTGAAGGTGATGCGCCGGTTGGCGCGGATCGTCCGCAGCGGCGACGAACGCATCATGGACCTCTCGACACTGGCCGCGAACAATCGTGTCCAGGCGGAGCTGCTGCGACAGGCGCGCGGCCACTCGACGATCCGCGACGCGGCGGTGATCGAGCCGATCCCCGTGCACAGCGACATCGCCAGCCGCGTCTCGACGACGCGTGAGACAGTGGCGCGCGTGCTCAACGACCTCGCCCGGAAAGGCATCATCGAGCGCACACGCACCGCGCTGGTGATTCGCAACGTGCCGATGTTGCAGGAGATGGTGGAGGAGGTCCGAGGCTGAAGTGTGACGCGACAGGCGTCGCCGGCACCGATACCTACTTGATCTTGGCTTCCTTGAACGCGACGTGCTTGCGCACGACCGGGTCGTACTTGCGGAACTCGAGCTTCTCGGTCGACGTCCGGGGATTCTTCTTCGCAACGTAGAAGAAGCCGGTGCCGGCCGTGCTGACCAGCCGGATCAGAATCGTATTGGGCTTCGCCATCGTCGGCTCACGTCAATTGGTTCGAGCACCCCGATGGATGCCGGTCGGCGCACGATACGCGCCCCGTCGCCCGTGTCAAGGTTCGATGGGCAGAATGGGCTCGATGGGCTCGGTGCCCCGCGGCGCTTCGGCCAGCAGCGCGCGGCTGCGGAGCGCCTGGCCGTACAACTCGCGCTCCTGGACCAGCCGTCTCGCCACCTCCAGATCGACCGGGCCGTCGCGCCGCTCACCGGGGCAGCCGAGCCCGTCGGCTTCCGCGCGGGACGGTGTGCCCCGCGCGAACAGCCGGACGATGCTGTCCCGGTCCGCCACATAGATGCCGCTCGTGCAGATGGCGGGACGAACGCCGCCGCCACTCCGCATGTCGGTCCCGGACGGCAGGACCGCATGCGACCAGGTGAAGCTCAACTCGCCGCCGTTCGGCATCGGCACCACGGTCTGCACCGTTCCCTTGCCGTAGGAGGTGCTGCCGACGACAACCGCGCGGGCACGGTCGTTCAACGCCGCCGCGGCGAGCTCCGCCGCCGAGGCGGTTTCGCCGTCGATCAGGATCACCAGCGGCAGTCCGTGGATCAGGTCGTCGCCACCGGCGAGGTAATCCTGCGCGCTGTCCGGATGCCGCCCGCGCGTCGACAGGATCGGCCCGCGGGACAGGAACAGGTCCGAGATTTTCACCGCCTGCTGCAGCAGCCCACCCGGGTTGCCGCGAAGGTCGAGCACGACACCGCGCAACCGCGGCTCTCGATTGCCGGCGAACTCGGCCAGCGTGCCGGCGATGGCATCCGCCGTTCCCTGATTGAACCGGTCGATCGAGAGATAGAGGATGCCGTCCGCATACCGTTGCCGCACGGTTTCGGGGATCAGGTAGCTGCGCGGCACGACGTACTGCTGCACCCCGCGTCCGGGCCGCCGGATGGCGAGACGCACCCGGCCTGCCGCGTCCTCTTGCAGACGAGCCATCACCGCTTCCGCCGACGTCCCGGTCACCGGGGCCCCGTCGATCTGCGTGATGAAATCGCCGACCCGCAGCCCGGCCCGCTCCCCCGGCCCGCGTCCGCTGACCTCGACGATGACGGGTTCGCCGGCCTTGATGCCGACACGCACGCCGATGCCGTGGTAGCCGTCACGCCGCTGCCGGTTGCGCTGGGCCTCGGCAGCCGAGGCGTAACGCGAATTGGCGTCCAGCATCGCCGTCACGCGGTCGAACACCGCTTCGTACACATCCTCCTGCGAGGCGGTGGCGATGCGCGGCGAGGCAGCCCGCCCTTCCCGCCAGGCCCACACGATCACCTTCGCCCAGCCGTCGACGTCGCGCGCCTTGGGCGTCGGCTCGGATGCCAGCACCCGGCCATTGAGACTGAAGTCGACCGTGTTGCGCCGCTTCGCCAGCGCGACCGTGGGGTCCAGGTCGGAGAACCCGCGCAGGCCATTCAGCGCGATGGCCTCGGCGCTCAGCGTCTCGACGAAGTGATCGGCGATCGCCGTGAAGCCCGCCTTGAACATGTTCTCGGCTTCGGCGTCGGCGAAGGTGGACGAGGTCGTGGCAGGGGGAGCGACGCCGCCGGCGCAGCCGAGGATCACCAGGAACGAGATCATGGCGATCAACGCGGTGAACGGCATACGACCCTTGAACGGCATGCGGCGGATGATCGCCGATCCGGCGCCGGCTGTCAGCAGTTCAAGGTCTGCTGTCTACTCCGAACGGAGTTGTCGGAGGCGCCCTGCCGGGGCGGCGACCGGCCGTCACGGGCTGGTCGCCGCCGTACCGCGGAAACTACATCTGCGGGCTGTACCCGAGTTCCTGCTGGATTTCCAGCTTACGGCGCTGCATCTCCTCGCCGAGTTCGCCCATGTCGATCTTGGCGCGCTTCGCCTGGACGAACATCTCGCCTTCTTCTTCCTCGACGTGGTGTTTGACGTATTCGCCGAGGACCGTGAACTTGGCCACGTAGAGCTCGTCGTCCGGCGACATCGCCTCGAGCTCGGCGATCAACTGCTTGGCGACCGTGTGCTCGACTTCCGCTTCGTCGATCAGATCCTCTTCCTTGATGCCGGCACGCACCGCCGGATAGAAGACTTCCTCTTCGAGTTGCGCATGCACCTTCAGTTCGTTGCAAGCGGCGCGAACAATGTCTTCCATCCCGTTGCCGGGCTTTGATTTCTCGAACTTGTCGATCAGCTTTTCCACCCGCCGGTGATCTTCGGTCAGCATCTCGACCGCGTTCTGCGTTTCCTTCGTGTCTTTGCGTGCTTTCGCCATCTCATCGTCTCCAACTTGATCGATCTCGGCCGGCGGACTTCGACAGAAGTGCAGGCCCGCGGATAACGCCGCGTGGTGTCTGCGGTTCCTGCGAGCGGGCAGCGTCGGCTCGGGCGGTTTCGGCGGATCAGGAACCCGCAGGCGCAAAGCCACGTTTCGCTTGCAGGCGAACAGGATCGGAGTCGGAACGGCGACGACGGCGGCGCGATCACCATTTCCGAGGGGGTCGCGTGGACGACGTTTCTACAGTATCATCCTAAGCGTCGAACGGGCTGCCATGAAGTGGCGCGAGGGCCCGAAGTACAAAAAAGCTCTGCATCCACGAGTTTGAAAGGGACATCGGCAATGGAGTTCGGCGGCATCGTGGGCTTGGTCATCCTTGCCCTGGATATCTGGGGAATCATCAACGTCATCCAGAGTGGGGCGAGCACCGGCTCGAAGATCGTGTGGGTTCTATTGATTTTGGTCCTGCCGGTTCTGGGCTTGATCATTTGGTTTTTCGCCGGCCCGCGAGGCGGACGGGCGAACGCGTAGCGTCCTTCGGCCGGAGTGACATCCGGCCGAAATACGAAAAAAAACGGGTCCTGCTTTTGGAAGCAGGACCCGAGGCCACTTGGAGAGAGGGTACGAAAAGCTACACGTAAACATCGATCGATGAGCACCGCCGGAAGAATCCGAAAGGCTCACTGCGAACCCCGCCTAGACGGCCTTCGCGCAACATGTCGAGGAAACGCCGCCAATCCGTGCGAGTTCCCGACCGCCCCAAACTTTTTTCGGTGATCAGGTCCACCGGGCGAGACCGGGCGTGCCGGGCGCCAGCGCTGGGGCGCAGACCCCCGGAATACGCACGTGCGGAGCCGCCGACACCCCGTGGGCTTTGGCATCGCCGATACCGTCCTTCGCCAGCTTCCGCGAGTCGGTAGCCTCGACGCCCATCACCATGACCTGCAGTTCGGCGCGGGCTCGCGCGACGCGGCTCTTGATCGTGCCCACGGCGCAACCGCAAACGCCTGCGGCTTCTTCATAAGAAAGTCCGTGTACCACCACCAGGAGCAACGCTTCCCGACGCAGCGGCGACAACCGCTGCACCGCATCGTCGAGATCCTGCATCATCAGTGCGTCTTCCTGCGACGCCGCCTGGACGACCTCATGGGTCGTCTCCTCGAGCGACACGGGGAATACGCGCTGACGTCGGAACGTCGTGATGTTCTGATTGCGCAGGATGGTGAACATCCACGCCTTGAAGTTCGTGCCGGGCTGGAACTGACGTGCCGCTGCGAGCGCGCGGACCACCGCATCCTGCACCAGATCGTCGACCAGGTCGTGCTGGCGGCATAGCACCCTGGCGAACGCGCGTAAGTGGGGGAGGCAGTCGATCAACTGCTCGTAGAATTCCGCTGATACCTTGGCCGGTTCCGGCTGTCCCGTTGTAGCGTCCATCCCTGGTCCTCGCCTGCTGGTGTGGATGGGTCGGCGCCTTCCCTCCGATGCCTCAGGTATCCTCGCCTCGACGGTGCGCGACGATCAGATCCATGAGATGCTCCGGAATCGGCTCGTTCAACACCGGATCATATAGCATCATCAACTTCTCGTTCAACCACCGATCGAAAGATCCGGCGGGAACGCGATCGAAAGAACCGTCGTCCGTTCCCTCGGGGCTGCTCACGCTCTGAGTCCCGTTCGCGCCGGTGCGTTCATTCCGCCCGGTCATGATCGTCCTGAAGCGTAAGATGCGTGCCGAGGACACACAGGCGATGTTCATCGAAGGGGCGTCTTCCACACATTTTCGGATTCACATTCGTGAATAGGAACGCAGCGAGTTCCAAACGGTTCCGGCGATGTTTCAGATGAGATGTCTTCATTCGCTCCCATCGCTCTGGGGTTGAACATCATCGGCCGGCGTTTGTTCCTCGCACACGACCAATGTGATCATAACAGAATTGTGGAGGAAGCGATGCCGGTAGAGCCTTGCGGGGCCGGAGACATGTTTTTAACAGCGTGGGCGTTGCTCTTCGAGCTCTGCGTACCTACACTCTCTCTGGTCGATAGACGCGCAACATTCGTCCGTGGCCACCACCGGCAGATTCACGAGGCAATATCAGGATGCCCGGCGACGTCAACGCAATCGTCAAAGTCGTTCCGTTTCTCAGGCGGTATGCGCGGGCGCTCACCGGCTCGCAGACCCGCGGCGACACATATGTCCGGCTGTGCCTGGAGACTATTCTCGCCGAACCGGCGAGGATGAGTGGCCGGGACCCGAAGCTACGCCTGTTCAAGGCGTTTCACGACGGCTGGCGCGCGGTGCGCGGCGAAGGGGTCGGCCTGGACGAGACCGTCGGAGCGCCGGTTTCGCGGAACGTGCGCGGGCTTGCAGCCCTGCCGCCGCTGGAGCGCCAGGTGCTGCTGCTGGTCTGCCTCGAGGAATTCGATATCGAGGATGCGGCGGAGATCGTCGGGTTGCCGGTCGATGAGACGTCCGCACTGCTGGAGCGAGCGCGAGGCGATGTGCAGCTCGTGTCTTCCGTGCCGGTGCTGATCATCGAGGACGAGCCGATGATCGCCATGGAGCTGGCCCGCATCGTCCGTGAGCTCGGTCACCGGGTGTGCGGCACCGCCGCGCGGCATGTCGAAGCGGTGGAGATCGCAAGCCGAACCCGCCCCGCGCTGATTCTCGCCGATATACAGCTCAAGGGGCATGACAGCGGCATCGCCGCCGTGGGCGAAATCCTCAAGCGCTTCGACGTGCCGATCATCTTCGTCACTGGCTTCCCCGAGCGCCTGCTCACCGGCGAAACGCTGGAGCCGGCGTTCGTCATCCCCAAGCCGTTCAGCCCGGAAATGCTGAAGACGGCGATCGGCCAAGCCGTTTCCGTGGTCGCTCAGGATGCCGTCTCGGTGGACTGATCGGCCGGCGCCACCGGCGCCACCTTGCTCCAGGGAATGGTGATCTCACACGTGAGACCGTCGCTGCGGTAAGCGGTACGGACCTGACCGTCGAACTCGTGGTGAACGGTGAATTCGACGAGCTGGTTGCCGAAACCCGAATGCTCGGGCGGCGCGATATCGTGCCCTCCCGTCTCCACCCAGCGCAGCAGTAGCGTCTGCGTTCCATGATCGGGCAGGAGCCGCCAGTCCACGGACAACGTGCCGCCGGGGGCCGACAACGATCCGAACCTGACCGCGTTGGTCGACAGCTCGTGCATCACCATGCTGAGTGCCAGCGACGCCGACGGTGTCAGCTCCAGCTTATCGCCGGAGATTTTGACCCGTCGGTCGTCGGCGGCGCGGTAAGGTCGCAAATTCTGCCGAACGATCTCGCGCAGGTCGGCCATGCGCCAGTTGCTCGCGGTGAGCAGCGTGTGCGTGTCGGCGAGCGCGCGAATCCGGCCGATCAGTGCCTTCTCGAAGTCGGCCAGCGAACCGCTGCTCCGCGCCGTCTGCGAGGCGATCGACTGCACCACCGCCAGCGTATTCTTCACCCGGTGATTGAGTTCGCGCATCACCAGCCGGAGATGCTCCTCGTTGCGGCGCTGGGCGGTGATGTCTTCGACGACGGCGCCGACGCCCTCGATTTCGCCGTCCAGCAGCACGGGATAGAACTGCTGCCGCCAAAAGCGGATTTCCCCAGGCGCTTGATTCGCCTCGCCCTCCAATTCGATGTCGAGGATCGGCTCGCGCGTCTCGATGACCCGGCGTAACAGCGCTTCCCCCTTTTCGGCGGACCCGGGGACGACCTCGCGCGGCGTGCGGCCGATGTGCTCCGCGGCGGAGAGCCCATTCATCCGCGTGAGGTACTCGTTCACGCGAACGAACCGCAGGTCGGTGGAGAACATCGCGAGGCCGATCGGCGCTGTCTGGTAGAGTGTCTCGAGTTCGACCAACTGCCGGCGCGCCCGTTGCTCGCTCGCCTCCAGGGCGCGCTCGTAGCGGTGCGTTTCGGCCACGTCGCGGGCGATGGCGATGCGGTGACGGATGTGGCCCTGGTCGTCGCAGACATCGGTCACGTGCCAGTCGGCCACGACCTCGGTGCCGTCGCGGGCGTGCCCGGTCAGCTTCCGCCTCAGCCGCCCGCCGGACGGGCGATCTGCGAGCGCCTGCACCAAGCTGGGGTCGCCTGTCACGCCGCCCAGGACTTCGGCCCCGCGGCCCATGACCTCCGCCGGGGGCCAGCCGAACATTCGCTCGAACGCGGCGTTGACGTAGTCGACCGTCGGCGGGGCGGTTCCAATCGCCGGGGTGACGACCAGGATGGCGTCGTTGGCGGAATCGACGGCCGCCTTCAGCTGCGTCAGGTGCCGCTCCGCACGTTTGCGTTCGGTGATGTCCTGGATGATGCACAGGAAGTACGCGGGGTCGGGCCTCTTGCCTGTGTTTACGACCGAAACGGTTTCATGCACCCACATCAGCGAGCCGTCCTTGCGGATGCACCGCTTGTCCAGCGAGAAGCTGGTGGCCTGACCGAGCCGAAGCCGGCGCATGTTCTCGCGTTCCTGCGCCGCGTCGTCGGGGTGGGTGAGCTGCATCCGATCGGTCGCCGTCACTTCGTCCGGGCCCGCGTATCCGAGCATCCGGGCGAGGCAATCGTTCGCGCCGATCCAACTGCCGTCGAGGCCGACGTGGGCGAGGCCGACACCCGTTTGTTCGAAGGCGTCCTTGAACCGGGCACGGGTTCCTGCCAACTCACGTTCGATGGTCTTGTGCCGCACCACCAGTGCTGCGGTGATCCACAGCAGGACGACGGTAATCGCCCGGCTGATCACCGGCACGCCGAAGAGAAGCCGCCCATTCGGCGCCGGTGAGAAGAGAGGGACAATTGCCACCAGCACCGTCGCCGCAGCCGCAAGCACGAAGGCCGTGGATCGCCAGGGCGCATAGATCGCCGTGAGAACGAGGATGATGAACGCCGCCGACACGCCGACGCCGACCGGAGTTACCATGTCCAATGCCGTTACGGCGACGCCGGTCGCAACCCAGAGGGCGATCAACCTGGGCGTCCCCAGCCGCAGCGTTTTGGTCCTTGCGGAGAACACGCGTCACCACCCTCGATATCCAAACCCATGCCGAGCGTAGACTAGACTGCGCCCGCGCGCACCTTTGTGCAAAGTCGCGGATGGCGACTGATCATGAGTTAACGCGCCGATCGCCCGCGAGGGCGACCCTGAGGAGGAAAAAAAACGATGGACCTGCTGCGCATTCTCATAGCCGTGCTGCTTCCGCCTCTCGGCGTGTTCCTGCAGGTCGGCTTCGCAGGCGCGTTCTGGTTGAATATCCTGCTGACGCTTCTCGGCTACATCCCTGGGATCATCCACGCCGTGTGGATCATCGCCAAGCGGTGACGCCGGTGGCCCCCGAACCGAGCCGCCGGCGTCGGCAGGGCGCTCAGGCGGCCTCGGCCAGATGCCGGCGGAGGTCGCGGTAGAGTGGTCCCAGCAGTTCCCTGATGCCCCAGACGAACGAGCCGGGGTTGTCATAGGTGACCAGCCCGTTGAGGCCGTGGACGATGGCTGCGATGCCGGCCTGCTGCGTCGCCAGCACGGGCTTGCCGTGCGACAGGGCGAGGGTGGCCAGATCGGGGCTCTGTCGCTCGCGCGCCGGGATGACGACGAAGTCGCACGCTGCGAGCACCGCCGCGAACTGCGTCGGCGGCACGTCGCCCAGGAAACGACAGCGCTGGGCCAATCCGGCCGACTGCGCGCGATCGTGCAGGTCCGCGCGCATCGGGCCGTCACCGGCGACGACGACCTGGAGGCGCAGGTCGTCCACGCAGACCACCCGCAAGGCGTCGATCAGAATGTCGGCTCCCGCGGCGTACGAGAGTTCGCTCGCGAACAACAGGCAAGGCGCCGTCGGGTCGAGGTCGAGCGCCCGCTTCGCAGCGTCGTCCGTCGTCGCGCCGGCACTCTCGGCGACGGGGGCGGGGGCGGATTCGGTCGGGGCGGCCGGAGAGGCGGCCTCGGCGATGGGGATTTCGGCGGCGGGGCGTTCGCCGGTCACCGCAATGACGGTCTCCTCGATCGACGGATCGGCCGCGGCGGGTGCTTCGGCCTCGGCTGCGGCGGTCTCCGGCTGCTTCTGCTCCTCGGGCTCGGCCGCCGCTGTGCCGGATACGTGGTACGCACCGGTCGCGGCCTCGTCGAAGACTGGGGCCTCGGCCGGCGACACCGATGACGGGCCCGCTTCGCCGGCGTCCGCATCCCCGGTGACCGGCGTGAGCCAGATCGGTTCGGCGGCCGTGGTGGCCGGCGCCTCGATGATCGGAGGCGCGGCGTCGGCGCTGCCGGCGACCACGGGGCTCGGCGCCTCGCCCGCCTCGTCCGGCGTCACGGCCGTCGGGCGGTCGCCCCGCCACAGCCGGCGGGTGCGCTCGACGACAACCCGCCGCAGGCGGCCGAGCAGGCCCGGCCGGCGCGGTGGCGTTTCCGTGGCCTTCGCGTCGGCGACGGCGGGGAACGCATCGGCGACGGTGGAGCACGCGCCCGTGTCCACGGTCCAGCCCGGCGCCAAAGGAGGCAACGGAGCCACCATCGGTGCCGGCGCCAACTCGGCTACGGAGGCGATTTCCGGCGATGGGTCCGGCTCCGTGACGACCTCCGGGGCAGTCGGCTCGGGCGGGCTCGCAATAGCGGACGGCGCGTGCGTGAGATCAGCGGGATCGTCGACGGCGACAAACGCCAAGGACTCGACGTCGACCGGCTCCGGTGCCGCCGCCGGTAGCAGCATGAGCGGCTCATGGTCGGGCTCTTCCCCCCGTGCGGGATCGGCGCGGAGCGTGCCACGGATCAGGCCGGGCGAGGGTGGCGCCAGGTCCCGCGGAGGGCGCGGCCGAGGGGGCCGGGCGGGCCGAACGACGACCTCGGGCCGGACGCCGAGGCGCCCGAGTGCCTGGAGAGGCATGGCGCCGTCGTCGAGAGCCCGCCGTGACGGTGAAAGATCGTGACCGGCGGGAATCAACGGCCTCGGCGGTGCCCAGGCGGCCACGGGGGTCGCTGCCGACGCCATCGCCGGCGCGGATGCCTCGTGCCTCAGCTCCTCGTTGAGCACCGGCTGCTGCGCGGCGACGAGATCGCGGACTTCCGTGCGCCGGACGGCCACCGAACACGCCTCGAAGCGCAGGTGCAGATGGGTCATGCCCAACGCGAGCGCCCGCGACCATACGTCCGGACAGAGCGCGCTCGCGCCGAAGCTGCGCTGCAAGCTGCCGGTCTGGCCGATATAGAGCGCCTTGTCCCGCCCACCGTCGCGCTTCGCCAGGATGAATACGGCCGGCTCGTCCAGCCATGCGGTCGACGGCCGAACGACCACGAAGTCGTAGCGCCTGCCACTTTCCCCGGCCCAGGTCGCGACAGCCGGGTCGCAGAGAGGCAGGGTTCCTGGGAGATACATCACGATATCCTTTGTTCTTCCGCGTTCGGCCGCTGCCCGGCCGCACACCGACGCTCCCTCGAACACAACGCACGTCCGGTCCCTGCGAACGCTCGCCTCACGAGAGTAGCTGCCGGTATTTTCCCTGCCACCAATCAAATTGTAACACCAATTCAATTGACAGCCATTCTCAAAACGATAGGCTGCGGCCCGAAGTTCCCGCCCCGAGGGTTGTGTCGACGCTATCCTGCAGCCTTCGCACGGGCGATCAGCGCGGAACAGTCGCTGTCCTGGCCGACGCCGGCATCGATCGGCGGCAGCAGGCCGATGAGCGGCGTAAGGATCGCGTTCACCACCTTCTTCACCGTCGTGTCCACGCCGATCTCGACCGGATCGGGAAACGCCGTCGGTTCCGCGAACGTGCCCTGGATGCGGATCGGCGTGCGCAGGCTGAGCGGGCTGAAGTCCTTGGACAGCGGCGTGAGCGTCACGTCGATCGTCTCCTGCCGCATGTCGATCCTGCCGCGGCCGCCGATGTTGGTGTCGGTGGTATCCACCAGCAGCGTGCGCGAATTGAAGACACCCTGCTGGGCGTCGAAATCGGCGACGATGCAGCGGATCGGGATCGCCTCGTCGCCGCCGATGACGACGCCGAGGGACTCGGCGATATCCAGGCCGGCCAATTCGACCAGCAGGTGGCTGATCGAGCCGTCCGACATCACCAGGAACAGATCGCCATTGGCCGAGCCGAGGATCTGCGCGGCCGAGGTTCCGGTCGCCTGCAGGTTGACCCGGCCGCCGAGGCGACCCGCCGTCTTCTGCGCGAACGGGGCGTCGCCCGCCAGGGACTTCAGGTCGATGCGCTCGATGCGGGTGTCGATGTCCACCTTCACCGGTGTGGAGGAACCACGGAGCGCCAGGGATGTGCGAACCTTGCCCTTCGCGAGGGCGAACTCGGCCGGGTCGATCCGCAGGTTGCCGCCCTCCAGCTTCAGCTTGGTTCGCAGGCGGTCGATCGGCAGACCGGGCACTTCGATGCGCTTGGCGGCGAACGTCACGTCTGCGTCCATGGCATTGAGGCGCTCGAGATCGATCGGCTTGTCGGGTAGCACCTTGCCGCCGCGGCGATCGATGGCCTCCTCACCGGAGATCTTCTGGCCTTCCCGGCCCCCGGGCTTCGCGCCGATGAAGGGCGCCAGGTCCTTGTAGTCCAGCAGGTCCGATGTGGCGTCCGCCGTCAGGCGAAGACGCTTGCCGCCGGTGTCGACGCCGAACGCCCCACGGATGTCGCTGCCGCCGAGCCGGCCCGTGGCATCGCGGAAACGCCAGGTCGCTCCGGCGCGGTCCACCCGCCCGGAGAAGGCATAGGGTGGGCTCGGCGGCAGGGCGATGCCGGAGATCGGATAGAGTTTCGAGAGATCGTCGCCGCGCACGTCGACCTTCAACGCGACACCCTCGGCCTTGACCGGGTCGTCGATGGTGCCCGCCGCCTTGACCTTCAGGTCGGCGATCGTCGCATCGAGATCGATCGGGTAGGGGTCCTGCGCCGCCAGCAGCATCTCCCAGGAGCCCCCCGCGAAGCGCACCTTCAGCGGCCGGGACTGAAAAGCGCCGTCGGCGGAGACGCGCACGCGCGCCGCCTCGCGGTCGTCGGCGACGCGCAACTGGTCGAGGTCCAGGTCCAGCGAGCGATCCGTCGTCGGATCCCGGTAGCGAAGCCGCAGATCGTCGACGGCCAGCTTGTCGACGCGGGGGATTTCGCTCCGCGTCTCCGGAGCCGCGGCATCGGCGGTCGCCTTCGCGCCGGCCGAGAGATTCCAGTTCGCCTCGCCTCGAGCGTTCTTCTCCAGCAGGACCCGGATGCCCGACGCGGTGACCTCCGGCAGCACCACGGCACCGCGCAGCAGCTTCCGCACGTCGATGGCGATATCGAGCGATTTCACGGCGGCGAGATCGTCCGTCTTGCTCCAGGCGGCGTTGCCGAGCACCAGGCCCTCGAGATGGATGCGTGTCACCCAGCCCGGATCGACGCCGGCATCGCCGCGGATCTCGACACGCCGCCCGACGGCGGCGCTGGCGGTACGCGCGGCGAACGCCTTCGCATCGTCCTTGTCGATGACGAAGTAGACGGTGGCGGCGATCGCGACGATGAGGCCGAACAGCACGACCGGCACCGCGAGCACCGCCGCCATGAGAATTCCGATGGCCCGTGGCATGGCCGCACCCACTCCCGCCCCGTGGCCCGGCCGCCGGATGCGCCCGCTGGCACAGGGGTTCGGGTTCAACGTATCGGCCCGACGCCGGTTCCTGATGGCCGGCCCGGTCGGCCTTGCAATGGCGGGCGGGGCGGGGTATCTAGCAACCAACTCACACGCGGAAGTCCGCGGTCGTGCGCCTTTTGGCGTAAACGGCTGCTCCGGTGCCCGGTCGATCCGGGCCAGTTCCGCGGCGGATCAACCGGAAACGAGAATTAAAACGCTATGGCAATGCCGACCTTCTCCATGCGCCAGCTTCTGGAAGCGGGCGTACACTTCGGGCACAGCACCCGGCGCTGGAATCCGAAGATGTCTCCGTTCCTCTACGGCGTGCGCAACGGGACGCACATCATCGACCTGGAGCAGACGGTGCCGATGCTGCACCGTGGACTGATGGCGGTTCGCGACGTGGTCGCCGCCGGCGGCCGCGTGCTGATCGTCGGCACCAAGCGCCAGGCGAGCGAGAAGGTCGCCGACGCGGCGCGGCGCTGCGGCCAGTACTACGTCAATCACCGCTGGCTCGGCGGCATGATGACCAACTGGCGCACGATCTCCAATTCGATCAAGCGGCTGCGCGAGTTGGACACCCGCCTGGGCGAAGGCGTGCAGGGCCTGACCAAGAAGGAGACCCTGGTGCTGACGCGCGAGCGCGACAAGCTCGAGCGCGCACTCGGCGGCATCAAGGAAATGGGCGGCCTGCCGGACATCCTGTTCGTCATCGACACGAACAAGGAGGCGATCGCCGTCGCCGAGGCGAACAAGCTGAACATCCCGGTGGTGGCGGTGCTGGATTCCAACAGCGACCCGCACGGCATCCTGTTCCCGATCCCCGGCAACGACGACGCGCTGCGCGCGATCGGCCTCTATTGCGACCTGATCGTCGATGCCGTGCTGGACGGGATCCAGCAGGAGATGGTGGCCGCCGGAGTCGACATCGGCGCGTCCGACGAGCCGCTCGATGCGATCAACGGCGAGGACGAGAGGGCGGACGAGGTGGTCCCGCAAGCCGGCGAGGCCGTCGACCCGGCCGCGGCCGCGCCGATCGAGGCCGACGAGGGTGCGGGCCAGACCGCCTGAGGGCGGGGGCCGACCGGACGGATCGCCGCCGCCCGTCGACCGGGCGGGCGAACCGCCCCGGCGAACGAAGGACATACGGACGACACTCGCGCTGCCGCGGGGTCGATCAGCGCGACGTGGAGACAAGGTGAGATGGCCGAGATCAGTGCGAGCCTGGTGAAGGCGCTGCGGGAAAAGACCAGCGCCGGCATGATGGACTGCAAGAAGGCGTTGACCGAGGCCGGCGGCGATCTGGAGGTCGCCGTCGACTGGCTGCGCAAGAAGGGGTTGTCGGCGGCCGCCAAGCGATCGGGCCGGATCGCGTCGGAGGGTCTGGTGGGCTTGTGCGTCGCGGGAGGCAGCGGCGCCGTCGTCGAGATCAATTCCGAGACCGACTTCGTCGCCCGCAACGCGCTGTTCCGCGACTTCGTCGCCGGCGTGGCGCAGATCGCCGCCGGCCTGCAAGGCGACGAGGACGCGATCAAGGCCGCCACCTGGTCGGCCAGCGGCCGGAGTATCGCCGACGAGGTCACGCATCTCGCGGCGACGATCGGTGAAAACATCACCTTCCGCCGCGCAGCCGGGCTGAGCGTCGCCGAGGGCATCGTCGCAGCGTACGTACACAGCGCGCAGGGCCCCGGGATCGGCAAGATCGCCGTGCTGGTGGCGATCGAGGGTGCGGCGCCCGGCGAGGCGCTCCAGGATCTCGGCAAGAAGCTGGCGATGCACGTGGCCGCGGCCAATCCGATGGCGGTCTCCCGCGATGAACTGCCGGCGGACGCTTTGGAGCGCGAGCGGGCGGTGCTGGTCGAGCAGGCGCGCGCCAGCGGCAAGCCGGACGCGGTGATCCAGAAGATGGTCGAGGGCCGGCTGTCCAAGTTCTACGAGGAGGTCTGCCTTTTGGAGCAGCCGCTGGTGATGGACCCGCAGACGAAGGTGAGCGCGCTGGTCGCGGATGTCGCCAAGGCTGTCGGCAGCCCGCTTGCGGTCCGCGCGTTCGTCCGCTACGCGTTGGGCGAGGGGGCCAAGTCGCAGGACGAGGCGGTCGCGGCCGCCTGAGCCGAAGGGGCTCTCCGGCACACCACACGGCGGGGCCGGCCGGAGGGAGGCCCGGCCCCGGGCCAGTCGTCGATCAACCGAAGAGCGAGCAGGGGATCCATGGCAGCGACTCCCACCTACCAGCGTGTGCTGTTGAAGCTTTCCGGCGAAGCCCTGATGGGTGATCAGGCCTACGGGATCGACCTCGCGACGATCGACGGCATGGCCAAGGACATCCGGGCGGTGCACGCGATGGGCGTGCAGGTCTGCGTCGTCGTCGGCGGCGGCAACATCTTCCGCGGCATCTCGGCGGCGGCCGACGGCATCGAGCGGGCCAGCGCCGACTACATGGGCATGCTGGCGACGGTGATGAACGCGCTGGCGCTGCAGAGCGCCCTGGAACGATCCGGTTTGCATACACGGGTGCAGTCGGCTATTCCCATGACGACGGTGTGCGAGCCGTACATCCGGCGTCGCGCCATTCGCCACATGGAGAAGGGCCGGGTCGTGGTATTCGCCGCCGGGACCGGCAACCCTTTCTTCACGACCGACACGGCGGCGGCGCTTCGCGCGGTGGAGATGGGGTGCGACGCTTTGCTGAAGGGCACGCAAGTGGACGGCGTCTACACCGCGGACCCGAAGAAGGTCGCCGACGCGGAGCGGTACGAGCAGCTCTCGTTCCAGGAGGTGCTGGCCCGCGACCTGCGGGTGATGGACACCTCGGCGGTGGCGCTGGCACGCGACAACGCCATTCCGATCATCGTCTTCTCGATCCACAGCCCGGGCGCCTTCGCCTCAGCCGTGTGCAGCACCGGAAAGTTCACGATCATTCGCTGAGGGGCCGCCGACCGTGACGACGACAGACATCCAGACGATCAAGAAGGACGCCAGCCGCAAGATGGACGCGGCGGTCGAAGTGCTGCAAAAGGAATTCGCCGGCCTGCGCACCGGCCGCGCGTCGGTCAGCCTGCTGGAGCCGGTGACGGTGGAGGCCTACGGCGCACGCATGCCGCTCGCCCAGCTCGCCACCATCGCAGCACCGGAATCACGCATGCTGACGGTGCAGGTGTGGGACCGCGGCATGGTCAAGGCGGTGGAGCGGGCGATCCAGGAAGCCGATCTCGGCGTCAACCCGGTCGGCGAAGGGCAGATGATCCGCATCCCGATCCCGTTGCTCAACGAACAGCGCCGGTTGGAGATCACCAAGATCGCCTCGCGCTATGCCGAGGAGGCGCGCGTCTCCGTCCGCAACGTCCGCCGCCACGCGATGGACGAGCTGAAGAAGGCGGAAAAGGATGGTGGTATCTCCGAGGATCAGGTTCGCGACCTGAGCAAGCAGATCCAGGAGCTGACCGACAAGCACATCCACACGCTCGACGACCTTCTCGCCAAGAAGGAGACCGAGATCCTGCAGGTGTGATCCGATGACACCTCTGCCGCTTCAGCCGCAGCCGGACTGCGCGTCGCCGCTGCACGTCGCCATCATCATGGACGGCAATGGACGATGGGCCGCGGAGCGCGGACTGCGGCGGACGCAGGGGCACAAGCGCGGCGCCGAAGCGGTGAAGACCGCGGCCGAGAGTGCCGTCCGCCTCGGCATCCGCTATCTCACACTGTTCGGCTTCTCGTCGGAGAACTGGGGCCGGCCGGACGCGGAAGTCAGCGACCTGATGGGGCTGCTGCAATACTACCTCCGCAACGAGATCGGCTTCCTCAACGAGAACTTGATTCGCTTGCGCGTGATCGGCGACCGATCGAAATTCAGCTCGGACATCGTGCGCGCGATCGACCGGGCGGAAAGCGAGACCGCCGGCAACGGCCGGCTGACGCTGACGATCGCACTGAGCTACGGGTCGCGCGCGGAGATCTGCCACGCGGCGCGGCGGCTGGCCGAAGAGGTGCGGGCGGGGCGGCTCGATCCGTCGGCGATCGACGAGGCGACGTTCTCGCGCTTCCTCTACACCTGGGACATGCCCGATCCCGACGTGGTGATCCGCACCAGCGGCGAACAGCGCATCAGCAACTTCCTGCTGTGGCAGGCCGCCTATGCGGAACTGGTGTTCGTGGATACCTACTGGCCGGATTTCTCTCGACAGGACTTCGAGTTGGCGATCCGGGAGTTTTCACGCCGGGATCGGCGATACGGCTCCGTCGCGGTCTGAACCCGTTGGCTTTGTCGCCGCTGGCCACGCGCATTCTCGCCGGTCTGGCGCTGGGCATACCGGTTTTGCTGGCGGTGTGGTGGGGGTCGCCGGCGTTCGACCTGATGATCGCAGCCGCCGTGGCGATCCTCGCCTGGGAGTGGTTCGGCATCTGTGGTGCCGGCCGGCCGCCGGTCGAGGGCCTGCTGATCGGTGCCGTGGTGGTGGTGGCGGTGGTCGTCGCCACGGTGTTCGGCATTCGCCCGGCGCTGCTGGCCCTCGCCCTCGGCGTGGCCGCCGTGCTGCTGGTCACAGGGCGCGAACCGTGGCTCAGTGCCGGCACGCTGTACATCGGCCTGCCATGCGTGGCATTGATCTGGCTGCGTGGCGCGGACTACGGTCGCGACATGGTGTTTTGGCTGATGGGAGTGGTCTGGGCGACCGACATCGGCGCGTACGCCGCCGGCCGGCTGATCGGTGGCCCGCGCCTCGCGCCGCGGATCAGCCCGAACAAGACCTGGGCCGGGCTGGCGGGCGGCATGGCCCTCGCGGCGGTGACCAGCGCCGCCTTCGCGCTCGCCGGGCCCGCGGGGGCACGGCATGTCGTGTCGGCGGTGGTGCTGGGCGCGCTGCTGGCGGTGATCGCCCAGGCCGGCGACCTCGCGGAATCGTGGGTGAAACGGCGGTTCGGCGTGAAGGATGCGAGTGCGCTGATCCCGGGGCACGGCGGATTGCTGGACCGGGTGGATGCGCTACTGGTGGTAATTCTGGTGGTGGCGTGCATCGCGGCATTTGACGAAGGTGCTTTCTCCCGATGGCTATGATCGCAACCCGGCCCCGGCCGCAGACACAGAGCCGCAGTGTGACCATCCTCGGTTCCACCGGCTCGGTCGGCTGCAACACGATCGATCTGCTGCTGCGCCAGCCGGACGCGTTCCGCGTCGAGGCGCTGACGGCCAATCGCAATGTCGAGTTGCTGGTGGAGCAGGCGCTTGCGCTGCGGCCGCGTCTGGTGGCGGTCGCCGACGAGAGCCGCTACGCCGCGCTGAAGGACGCGCTGTCCGGCACCGGCATCGAGGTGGCGTCCGGCGCGCAGGCGCTGGTCGAGGCCGCGGCGCGGCCCACCGACTGGGTGATGGCCTCGATCGTCGGCGCCGCCGGCCTGGAGCCGACGATGGCGGCGGTGCGTCGCGGGGCGATCGTCGGGCTCGCCAACAAGGAATGCCTGGTCTGCGCCGGCGAGATCATGATGGCCGAGATCAAGGCCTGCGGCGCCACCCTCATCCCGGTCGACTCCGAGCACAGCGCCATCTACCAGTCGTTCGACTTTGAGAACGCCGACAAGGTGGAGAAGATCATCCTCACCGCCTCGGGCGGGCCGTTCCGCTCGATGCCGGTCTCGCAGATGGCGATGGTGACGCCGGCCCAGGCGGTCGCCCATCCGAACTGGGACATGGGTGCCAAGATCTCCGTCGACTCGGCGACGATGATGAACAAGGGGCTGGAGCTGATCGAGGCCTTTCATCTGTTCCCGGTCAGCGCCGAGCAGATCGACATCGTCGTGCACCCGCAGTCGGTGATCCACAGCCTCGTCGCCTACGTCGACGGCTCGGTGATGGCGCAGTTGGGCGCACCCGACATGCGCACGCCCATCGCCTATGCGCTCGCCTGGCCGCAACGCATGGCCTCGCCGGCACCGCGGCTGGACCTGGCCGAGATCGCGCAGCTCACCTTCGAGGCGCCGGACGAGCGGAAGTTTCCGGCGCTGCGCATCGCCCGGGACGCCTTGCGCCTCGGCGGCTCGGCGCCGATCGTTCTCAACGCCGCGAACGAGATCGCCGTCGGCAGTTTCCTGGCGGGCGGTATCGGCTTCCTGGATATTCCGCGGATCGTCGAGCGCGCGCTGGAGCGGGCTCCGTCGGCCGCCCCGCAATCGATCGCCGACGTGATCGAGATCGACCGCGAGACGCGTTCGCGCACCCTGGGCCTGATCGAGGCCCTGGCGTGACGGGCGTCGTCTCCCGCCGCCGAGCCGGTTCACCCCCACAACGGTCGTGACGGTCATGCATTATCTCGTCGACTGGATCCTGCCGTTTCTGATCGTCCTCACCGTGCTGATCTTCGTGCACGAGTTGGGCCACTATCTGGTGGCGCGGCGCTGCGGGGTGAAGGTCGAGGTGTTCTCCATCGGCTTCGGCCCGGAGCTGTTCGGGCGGACCGATCGCAGCGGCACCCGCTGGAAAGTCAGTGCGGTCCCTCTCGGCGGCTACGTCAAGATGCACGGCGAAGAGTCCTTCGAGGACGGCGCCGACCCGGCCCCGAAAGCCGGGCTGGATCCGCTGTCGTTCCGCGACAAGACGCTGCGCCAGCGGGCGGCGATCGTCTCCGCCGGGCCGTTGGCCAATCTTCTGTTCGCGCTGGTCGTTCTGCTAGGCCTGTTCGCCATCGTCGGCGCGCCGGCGCCGCTGCCGGTCGTCGGCAGTGTGCAGGAGAACAGCGCCGCCGCCGAGGCGAAGCTGCAGCCGGGCGACCTGGTGCTGGAGATCGACGGGACGCAGATCGCTTGGTTCGAAGACCTGCGAAACCTCGTCAACGCCAATCCGGGTCGGCCGCTGCGCCTGCTGGTGCAACGCGCCGACGCGGAAATCGAGGTCGTTGCGACACCGCGTCCCTCGGTGCAACGGGTCGACGGCGAAGAGCGGCAGGTAGGATTGCTCGGCATCAGGCCCGACCTCTCGCGCGTCGGCTACCAGGAGTTGTCGCTGCCGGCCGCGACCGCGGCCGCCGTCAGCCAGACCTGGTCGCTGGCGACACAGATCTTCACCACGCTGTTCAGCATCGTCAGCGGCGACCGCCCGCTCGACGAACTCGGCGGGCCGATCCGCATCGCCCAACTCTCGGGCCAGGTGGCGCAGGACGGGGCGGTCAGCCTGCTCTATTTCATGGCGGCGCTCTCGGTCAACCTGGCGCTGATCAACCTGCTGCCGATCCCTGTGCTCGACGGCGGGCACCTGCTGATCTACGCGATCGAGGCGGTCGGTCGCCGTCCGCTGTCCAAACGAGTCGTCGAGTACGCCTTCCGCGCCGGCATGATCTTCGTCGTCGGCCTGATGCTGCTCGCGACCTGGAACGACCTCGAAAATCTGAAGGTCATCGAATTTTTCCGCCGGCTCGTCAGCTGAAGCGGCAAGGGGAAGGGGCAGTGAGGGTGCGCGTCATCCGGATTCTCGCCGCGCTTGCGGTGATCCTCGTGCAATTGGCCGGACCGGTCGCCGGCCGGGCGCTGGCGCAGGCACAGGCACAGGGCGGCACAATCGTCCGTCAGGTCGACATCGAAGGCGTCCAGCGGATCGAGCCCGATACGGTGCGATCCTACCTGCTGGTGCAGGAGGGCGACCCGGCCGATCCCGACCGCATCGACCGCTCCCTGAAGAGCCTCTACGCCACCGGGCTGTTCAGCGACGTGACCATCCGCCAGGACGGCACCCGTCTCATCGTCCGGGTCGTCGAGAACCCGATCGTCAATCGCGTGGCGTTCGAGGGCAACGAGCGGATCAAGGACGAGACGCTGCAGGCGGAAACCACCTTGCGCCCGCGCGTGATCTATACCCGGAGCAAGGTGCAGAGCGACGTGCAGCGCATCCTGACGCTGTACCGGCAGAGCGGGCGGTTCGCGGCGACGGTGGAGCCGAAGATCATCGATCTGCCGCAGAACCGCGTCGACGTGGTGTTCGAGATCTCCGAAGGGCCGGTCACCTCGGTGGAAAAAATCCGCTTCGTCGGTAACAAGGAATTCCACGACTCGAAGTTGCGCGAAGTCATTCGTACCAAGCAGTCCCGCTGGTGGCGCTTCCTGTCGTCGGACGACACCTACGATCCCGATCGGCTGGCACTCGACCGCGAACTGCTGCGGCGCTTCTATCTTTCGGAAGGCTACGTCGACTTTCGTGTCCTCTCGGCGGTGGCCGAACTGGCGCCCGACCGCGAGGCGTTTTTCGTCACGTTCACGGTGGAAGAGGGCGAGCGCTACAAAGTCGGCAAGGTCGAGGTCAAGGTGACGCTGCCGGGCCTTGAAGGGGAAAATCTGATCGATCGTGTCACCTTGCGAGAAGGCGACTGGTACGACGCGAACGCCCTGGAGAAATCGATCGAGAAGCTGAGCGATGCGGTCGCGACCCAGGGGTATGCGTTCGTCGAGGTGCGGCCGCGGCTCGACCGCCAGCGCGAGAAGAAGACGATCGACATCGTCTTCGAGGTCCAGGAAGGGCCCCGCGTCTACGTCGAGCGGATCGACGTCACCGGCAACGTTCGCACGCGCGACAACGTGATCCGCCGGGAGTTCCGCTTCGTCGAAGGCGACGCGTTCAACGCCGCCAAGCTTCGCCGCTCGCGCCAGCGCATCCAGGAACTCGATTTCTTCGAGAAGGTCTCGGTCGAACAGGTCCCGGGCTCGGCTCCGGACAAGGCCGTCGTCAAGGTGGCGGTCGAGGAGAAATCCACGGGCTCGCTGTCGATCGGTGCCGGCTTCTCCACCGGTGCCGGCTTCCTCGGTGACATCAGCATCCGCGAGCGCAACTTCATGGGCCGCGGCCAGGACGTGCAGGCGAGCGTGCTCATCGGCCAGCAGCAGCAGCAGGTCGACCTGTCGTTCACCGAGCCGTACTTTCTCGGCAAGGAGATCGCCGCCGGCGGCGACGCCTTCTTCGTCCAGACCGACCGGCAGAGCGAGAGTTCATTCGACACCACCACCATCGGCGCCGACGTTCGCGCCAATTATCCGCTGACCGAGCATTTGTCCCAGGGTTGGCGCTACACCTTGAAGCAGACCGACCTCACCAACGTCCCCTCCGACGCCTCCATCTTCATTCAGGACGCCGAAGGCAAGGAAAGTTACTCGGAAGTCTCTCACTCGCTGACGTACGACCGGCGCGACAGCAAGCTCAATCCGACGGAAGGGTATTTCGGCAAGCATACCGTGGATATCGCCGGCCTGGGCGGGACGGCCAAGTATATTCGCAACCGCGTCGACACCGGTTACTACTACCCCCTGGCGGACAAGTTGGTGGCGTCGGTGACCGGCGGTGGCGGCTACGTGCACGGCCTGGGCGAGGACGTGAAGCTGCTCGACCGGTTCTTCATCGGCGGCAACGAAGTCCGCGGCTTCAGGACCGACGGGCTCGGCCCGCGGGATCGCGATACCGACGATTCGTTGGGAGGCGAGCTGTTCTACGCCGGCTCGCTGCAACTCTCGTTTCCGCTCGGCCTGCCGGAGGAGCTCGACATCCGCGGCCGTGTCTTCAGCGATGTCGGCAGCGCGTGGCAACTGGCCGAACAGGGCAATGGCGACGTGGTGGAAGACTCCTCGGCGCCGCGGGTCTCCGTCGGTGTCGGTCTGACGTGGGTATCGCCGTTCGGCCCTCTGGGGATCGATCTCGGTTGGGCGATCATCAAGCAGAGCTTCGACAAGACCGAGATCCTCCGGCTGAATTTCGGCACGCGGTTCTGATTCGGATGCGGCGGCGAGCGATCATTGCCGGCGGGATCGGCCTCGCTCTCGCCGCGAAACTCCCTTCGGCCTTCGCGCTGGAAGGCGCCCCGGCCGTTCGCATGGCGGTGCTCGATGTCGAGCGGGTCCGCAGGACGGCCGCCGCGGTGCTGTCTGTTCGCGCCCAACTCGATGTCTATCTCGACTCCTACCGCAACGACACGCTCAAGGAGGAGCAGGCGCTGCGCGCCGCACAGGATGGGCTGGCGGCAAAGCGCTCCAGCCTCTCCGCCGAAGCCTACGCCGACGAACGCAAGAAGCTGGAAGAACGCCTGCTGGACGCCCAGGGCAGGGTGCAACGACGGCGGGACGCGCTCGAGCGGGTCAACGCCGAGGCACTGGAGCAGGTCAAGTCGACCTTGGAAGCGATCGTCACCGAGATCGCCGGCGAGCGTCAGCTCGGCCTGATCCTGCGAAAGGACCTGGTGGTGTTCACGGCGCCGGGGATGGAGATCACCGAGGACGTTCTGCGTCGGCTGGACCAGCGGCTGCCGACCGTCAAGATTGCTGACCCCGGCGGGTGATGCCGGGCAGACCGGTGGAATTCCCCGACAACACAGGGTTCTTTGCCATCCGATGGTGATGTATAAGAGCAACCCGATGTAGGGAGCGTACGCGGTCATCGTGCGCTGTTCCTCCGAATGGCTGCCGGGTGCAACGGCCGGTACGCTCCGCCGGAGTTGGCGGTTGCCGCGGTTCGGAGCGTGTGCGAACGGCGGATGATACGGGACGAGAAGATATGGATGCCGACGCGACGACCACGGGCTCGACCATCGACCTGCATCAGATCAAGCGGATGATTCCGCATCGCTATCCGATGCTGATGATCGAGAAGATCATCGACGTCGTCCCCGACGCGCGCGCCATCGGCATCAAGAACGTCAGCGTCAACGAGTGGTTCTTCCAGGGTCACTTTCCGTCGGAACCGGTGATGCCCGGCGTCCTGATCATCGAATCCATGGCGCAGACCGCGGCCGTCCTGGTCGTCGCCACGCTCGGCCCGGAGAAGGAAGGCCGGCTCACCTATTTCATGTCGATCGAACACGCCCGCTTCCGCAAGCCGGTCGTCCCGGGTGACGTCATCCACGTGCACGTGGAAAAGCAGCGCCGTCGCGGCAACGTCTGGCGGTTCAGCGCGGTGGCCGAGGTGGAGGGCGTCGCCGTCGCCGATGCGGTCTACACGGCGATGATCCGCGACAACTGAGGTCCGGGACGGAAGATCCCTGCCTTAGCGGCGCATTAATCTTTGTCCTGTCTAATGGGCGTCACAGTCCTAGGAGGGACGCCCGTGTATCTTTCGAACGCGCCAGCGCCGCATGCGCCGTCCGGCAAGTCGCGCACCGCCGCTGCGCTGCTGCAGCGACTGCGCGACGGCGGCGCCGAAAGGCGATCTTGCTGCGCCATCTACCTGCACCTCTCGCACCTGCCGCTTCTCGCCCGCGAGCCGGCGACGATGCGGTTGCTGCGCCAGGCGCTGGCACTGCAGATTTCCGACCTGGACGTCACGGAATACGCCCTCGACAATCGTGACCTGGTTCTCGTCGGCCCTGCCGACCAACCGGCGCGCTACGACGCGGTGGTCGAGCATCTGCGAAGCGTCTGGGGCCACGACGAATGCCGCAGTGGCGGGGTCCGCGCGTCGTTCTACAACCTGCACATCGAAGTCGATCGGTGCGACCTGATCGCAGCCGTGTTCGCCGGCGACACGACCGGCCAGGCCGCAGATGTCGGCCGTCGCCGGCTGACGGTCGCCGAGGTGCAGGCGATCGACGCCAAGCTCACGCCGGCGACGCTGGCCGACCTGCTCGGCGTGCGAACCGGCGTCCGTATCGAAGGCTCGCGGCTGACGCCGATCTTCGAGGAAATCTGCATCTGTCGCGAGAAGCTGCGGCGAATGTTTGCGCCGGATGCCGATTTCGGACCACGGGCTCCGTTGGCACGCTTCCTCGAAGCCGCGGCCGACCTCCGCATTCTGAACGTCATCGGGCGGCAGGAGCGCGCGGCCGAAGCGCTTCCTCTCAGCCTCAATCTGGCACTCGAGACGATCGCGACGGACGCGTTCGCCGAGCTGGAGCGAGCGGCGCCGCCCATGCCACTGCTCGTCGAGGTGCCGCTGATCGATGTGCTCGCGGCTCCTGCAGCCTACCGAAGGACGCGGGCGCGCTTGGCGGACAGCGAGATTTCCCTGGTGATCGACGGTATCGGGCTCACGGATCTGGCGCATATCGACCTGCTCCCCCTCGATCCGCCGATGGTCAAAATCCTCTGGGACGAAGAGAAGGATACGCCGCCGCGTCCGGAGAACGAGCGCCTTCTGCGACGTACCGCCGCGAGCCTCG
>Ga0209573_1001363_pt1 | contig 38578 bp, 20 predicted proteins | sample TNRBio252014_DNA_FD_185870 | JGI IMG/M metagenome (GOLD analysis project Ga0209573, IMG submission 185870) | Wastewater treatment Type I Accumulibacter community from EBPR Bioreactor in Madison, WI, USA - TNR Reactor_6/25/2014_ DNA (SPAdes)... | ecosystem: Engineered > Bioreactor > EBPR >...
GAACACAGCCGCATCGGCGCCAACTCGGTGGTAGTCAAGGACACGCCCGCCGAGTCGGTGGTGGTCGGCGTGCCTGGTCGGGTGCGCCACCGCGACGGTTGGCTGCAGGCGTCAGACCCTGAGCGCGATTTGCAGCACAATGTCATGCCCGACGCCACGGCCGACGCGCTCAAGGCTTTCTCCGATCGCATGATGGCGTTGGAGGCGGAGATCATGGATCTGCGCAGCTTCCACGCCAATGGCAACGGCCACCTTGGCCCGCCGCCGCCCGAATGGACGCCTGACAAGTACCTGGGGCCGTTTGGCATCTGAGCAAGCACCCAGTCGAGGCTTCAGCCGGGTTTGCCGGTGCGAATCAGGCGCTCTAGCCCGCCTAAAGGCTCGAATCCGCGCTGGCGGAGTTCATATTTGGAATTGCTGCCCGCTTTGCAGAAGGCTTGACAAATGTTTGCGGCCTGTGCTATAATCGCCCTTGCTCGTTAGCTAAGGTTTCTTCTCGTCCCATTCACTGAAATGTCCCGTCTCTCTCTTGATACAGTGATCGCCAAGAACCGTGATTTGGTCATAGACCGCGTGGTGGACAGCGAAGCGTTGCTGATTCACCTGTCGAGCGGAGATTACTTCAGCCTGGATAGTGTGGGTACACGCATTTGGGAGAGTATCGATGGGTCAAGGACAGTTCAGGACTTGGCAGATTTAATCTTTGAAGAGTACAATGTGGACAGAGATCAGGCTGTCACTGATGTCGTTCATCTGGCCGAGCGATTGGCTGATGAAGGACTGATTGTTACTCAGTGATTCGTTCGGACCCGCTACACGGCTACACCTGTGTAGCCGTCGTTCTGTCAGCAGCGCTCCAAGCGCAACAAACCCAACCCGGAGGTATCATCGTGAATCAGACCACACCCGTCAAGAAGACCTACCAGACACCGACCTTGACCAAGTATCAACGACTCCAGAAAGTTACGTTGGGCACTGTTTCCAATGGGGCCAACTGGCTGATGCCGGGCAGCAACTAGTACGCCTCGATCATCGCTCTGCCCACCCCGAAGAGCCAAAAACCCATAGCCCGCGTTTCGCGGGCAGAAGTGCAAGTTAGCTTGCTCGTAAGAAGGAAAGTTGGTCTCCAGCTTTCCTTCGTTGCGTTTCTCCTTCCAGATGCATTTTTTGCCGCCAAATGCTGCACAGGTCTACAACAGACTGGCGGCAACCTTTGAACAGCGCTTCACCAAGTCGCCCGTCGAGGCCGCAACGCTCCAGATCGGCGGGTGCTTGGTCAGGCTGCGCACGACCACGCCGCTCTTGCGCCGCCAACTGCTGCGTCCCCTGGCCTGCCCGGTCTTCGACGGCGCAGGCGCGACAGCGGATTTCACCGTCGATTTGGTCGATCTGGCTGGACGCCCGCTGCCCGACTTGCCTTGGCTGCCGCAGCATACCTCAGCCGAGCAAGAAACCAGCGAGTACCAGGAAGGCCCCTTCCTGGTCACGCGCCATGGCGATCTGCTGTTGACCATCCTCAACCACGAGGCGGGACACACGGTCGGACTGGTGCATGACCCGGCCCATTGGCCCCTGCGCCATTACAAGCAGTCGATTTTCATCACCCTCTACCAGCATTTGCGCCGCCGCGGGCTGCATCTGATCCACGCGTCGGCCATTGGTCTGGACGGCCGGGCTGTGCTGATCGCTGGCCAATCTGGCGCGGGCAAGACCACCACCATGCTGACCTGCGTGGCCGCAGGGTTGCAGTTTCTGGGCGACGACACGACGTTGCTGCAGCGCACGGCCAGCAGCGACATTGATGTCGTTGCCCTGCTCAGCACCCTGGACGTGACTGATAAGACTGCGGCCTGGTTCCCCGAGCTGGCGTCGTTTCTCTCACCGCTGCGCAGCCATACCGGCAAACGTCAGATCATCCTTTCCGAGGCCTACCCCAGCAGCATGGCCGCGCGCGCGCGCGTCAGCGCCATTCTGGCGCCGGAGATCACCGATCGGACGCACACCACCCTGGCGCCGGCCAACCGAGCCTCCCTCCTCAGCGATCTCCTGTTCTACAGCGTCGACCTGCAAGACGTGGCGCTGGCCCGACAGCACCTGGAGTTCCTGGCCCAGGCCGTGGAGCAGATTCCGGTCTACCGCCTGCTGCTGGGCAGCGATCGGCAGCAAATCCCCCAGGTAATTGCGGAAATTCTCCAGCGCTTGTCACGTTGGTAACGTGACCTGCGGGAGGAGCGCTTGTCACGTTGGTAACGTGACTACGGGCGGCGTTGCTTGTCACGTTGGTAACGTGACCTACGGGCGGCGTTGCTTGTCACGTTGGTAACGTGACCTACGCGTTGTCACGTTGGTAACGTGACCTACGGGAGGAGTTGTTGTACCCGCTGGCTGACGTTGGCCAGCTCTGCCTCGGCCTTGGCCAGCAGTTCAGCCTGGGCGCCGCGCCCATTGCCCGCGACCAGCGCTTCCAATCCATCGCGCATCAGTTGATAGGGGATACGGGTCAGCGCGAAGAACTCCAGTTTGAGCTGAGCCAGTTGGCGCGGGCTGAGCGGGCCGTTGACGCCGCTGCCGCTGTACGCCTGGCGCAGGTCGATCTCGAGGGCCGGGATGCCGTCCAGCAGGCTAAAGGCCAGCTCGAACCAGCGATTGCCCAGCCGACGCTGAAAATCACCCAGCATGTCGTACACGGCGCTAACGCGGGGGTCGCCAAAGTCGTAGGGCAGCGTCTGGTGGATGCTCCCCTGTACGCCCCGCTCTCGCTGGTACTGTTCGCGCGCCGGCGTGCCCGGCATCAAGAGCAGCTTGCCGAAGATCAGCGGTGGGAAATAGCCCAACAGCCCCTGCTGTTCGATGAAACGCAGGTTGTCGCGCAGGTCGTCCAGCGTGCTGCCTGGCTCGAACATGATAAACTCAACCTGAGCCGCCACGTCGTTGTCGTGCAGGATCTGCAAAGCGCGGCGATTGATCTCGACGCCGGTCTGCTTGACCATGCGCTCCAGCGAAGCCTCGCTGCCGCTTTCGATGCCGACGCTGACGTAGCGCAGCCCGGCCTGGCGCAGGGCAGGGAAGTAGCGCTCTCCCTTGACCACCTGGTCGGCGCGGGTCAGGAAGGCAAACGAAAAGTCGCGGCCGGTCTGGGCATACTGCTCCACGATGGCCAGCGCGCGGTCGGCCCGCACGAAGAAGTTGTCATCCTGGAACTCGAAGTGGCTGGCGCCGTCCCGGTCGGCCAACTCCACCATCTCAGCCACCACGTTGTCGACGCTGCGGCCGCGCCAGGGCTTGCCGCCCGCGTCGCCGTAGAAGGCGATGATCGAACAGAAGTTGCAGTGGAAGGGGCAGCCGCGGCTAGAGATCATCGACGCCTTCAGCCGCATCTTGCCCGCCACGGTGTCGGCATAGGGCGCGTAGGCATGCAGCGGCGGCAGCAGATCACGCGCAGGAAAGGGCAGCGCGTTCAGGCTGCTGTTGTTGGGCCGGCTGGGGTTGGCGACGATCTGCTCACCTTGCCGCCAGGTGACACCCAGGATGCGCCCCCAGTCGATCTGTTCAGGCCGCAGCGGCGGATTGGCCGCGCCGGCCGCCTGCCAGTGCTGCATCACCTCGACGATCGTCTCCTCGCCCTCGCCGCGCACGCACAGATCGATGGCCACAAAATCCTCCAGAATCTCGCGGTCGGCAAAGGTGGGATGATAGCCGCCCACGATCAGCAGCGCGCCCGGGTCCGCGGCCTTTATGCGATCAGCCAGCGCGGCCACGGTGGCAACGACCTGGGAGACCATCGACACCCCCACCACCGGCCGGCCGCCGCGCTGCCGCACGCCGGCCACAAAAGCCTCAACCTGCGCCGCTAACTGCTCGAACGGCATGGGACCGCCCATGTTGGCGTCCAGCAGCTCGGCAGCCACATCGACGGCGCGCAGCATACCTGCCAGGTAGGCGATGCCCAACGGCTGGGCGCCGCGAAACTCGCGCGTTTCATAGTCTGGCGGACTGATCAACAACAGCTCAGGAAGATTCATACAACCTCGTGCGGCGCCTGGCCACGACCATGCCCAGGCCGAAGATCAACAACAGCGACAATCCACCGCTGCACGGCAAACCCGTCAGCGACCCCAGCCCTTGCCCTTTGGCTGTGGCTGTGGTGCGTTCCAGCCGGGTGGCGCGGCCACCCAGCTCCACCTCTTCCAACTCATACCAGTAGGCTACGCCGGCAATGACGTTGGTGTCGGTGAAGACATAGCTGCCGCCGCGCAACGGGTCGGGCGAACCAGGAACCAAGCGCGGGTTGATCTTCTGCCACGGCCCATCCTCGTCGAGGGCGCGGTAGACGTTGAAGCCCGCGGTGTTAACCTCGGTCTCGGTGGACCAGCGTATGATGATCGGTTGGCCGGGGCGCCCTTCGGGCTGTTGCGCTGCCGGCCGGAGTGCTGGGCTGGCGGCGGCTGGGCTGGCGGCCAGGGCCAGCGCCGCCAGCAGACCCAGCGCTGCCAGCAGGGCCAGGAATCGTCGTCTTAGCACGTTACGTTCTCCTCGCACGCGGCTAGTGTCGTGTCAATGCTCATTTGAGGAGTAGGCGTCTCCAGACGCCGGGTTCGCATGTGGGCATGCGAACTCCTCAAATCATGATTGACGCAACCCTAGGGTTGCCGCGCCATAATGACATCTAGGTCGCGGCTCAGGTCAAAGAACACCTGCACGCCCTCGTCGCTGCGCCGGCCGCCCGGCGCCACCGGCTGCCAGACGCCGTCTGGGTCCGCCAACAGCACCTTGACCGGCCAGACGGGAATGCCTGGCTGCTTCTGCATCCGCAGATGGTACGTGTCGCCGTCCAGCAGGCCGGCCGGCAACTGATAGCTCAGCCGCACGCGCACAGTTTGGCCGGGGGGCAGCACCAGGCTGCCAGCAAACTGCGTGGCGCCGCCCTCGCCCGACCGCACAGCGACGCCCGCCGCATCGAAACCTTCGGCGCTGCGCAACTGCGCGCCGGCCGGCGTCAAAACCCGCAGGTAGTTGAAGTAGCAGCGGCGCGCCATGTCTTCGTAGCTGTCGCCGTAGCGCGCCTCGTGGACGCAGGCATCGCTGCTGGCCTCGCCCTGGTGGCGGTAGACCAATTCCAGATCGACCAGAGCGCTGCCGTCGGGCTGGGGCGTCACGGTGTAGTTGGTGTTGCGCTGGACGACGCTGTTGACCTTGTTCCAGCCCACGTTGCTGTCTACCACCAGCAGAAAGTCGTCGTCGCCCGGCTCGACGCCGCCGCTCCAGCCGGCCTCGGCCAGCAGCGCGGCTGTGGCCGGGTCGTTGACCATCACCAACAGGTGCTTTTCTTGCAGGCTGCTGTAAATGGCCTGAGCCAGCGCGCCGAAGTCTACCTGGCCCGTTTCCAGCCGGGCGCGGGCAGCCGAGGCCAGATCGCCCATGAAGTCCTTGCGGTGCAGCCACCAATCGGAGGAGCCGGCCTCGCGCACGCTGTTCTCAGTGGCCAGCGGCTCGGCCCACACCTCGCGCATGGCCACCAGCACGTTGTCGCCGGTCAGCGGCTGCTGGTAGCCGGGCAGCGGCAGCGGCTGCAGCGCCGCAACCAGCCGGCGGGTAGCCTCGAGGTCGAAGGCGATCACGCCATCGGAGGACGCGCCCATATCCAGTTGATACAGCGCCTGGGCCACCTGCGCCGAGCTGGGGTAATCGACCGACCAGTTGGCGTCACGGAAGAGCAGCATCTGCGCGCCCATGGTCTGCTCCAGGTCGGGCGGCGCCAGCGGATGGTCGATATTCGGGTTGTAGACGGTGTAGCTGTCCACGAAGTCGATCTCGCCCAGTTGTCCCCGATCGACAGGCAGCAGCCCGACGCCGCTGATGAAGCCGCCGGTCGGGCGCAGCTCGTCGCTGTTCTGCGCCAACAGCAGGTAGGTCTTGGCGCCATCTGCGCCCAGCAGGGAGGGCGCCAGGCGGGCCAGGGCCGAGCCTGTCTGCAAGAGCGGCAGATAGCGGTCCAGCCGCTCCAGCTGGCCGGCGATGCGCGGGTCGAGCTGGGCCAGGTCCAGGCGGCTGCGCGCGTCGGCAACCTGAGCCAGCGCTGCTTCGGCCTCCTGCCAACTGGGCTGCGTCTGCTCCAGCGCCGGAACCAGCCGGGCCAGCGCGCTGCCTTGGTCCGCTTGGCCGTTCAGCGCATGGGCCAGCACATAGGCGCCATCCATGCTGGCGCGGCCGGCCGTGGCTGCGCCGCGCGCCAGTTGCAGCAACTCAGGCGCAGCCTGGGCCTCGCCGCCGAAGCGGGGCAGCCAGCCGAGGGCGCGCGTCAGGGGCAGGAAGGGGCCAGCTTGGGCCGCGATGGTGTCGAGGTTGGCCTCCAGCCGGGCAAAGCGCCCCTGCATGCCGGCCAGGTTGGCGGGATCGAGGCTGGTCAGCGCGTCCAAATCAACGGTCTGCAGGCCCTGCAGCTCGCTCAGCGCCGATCGCGCGGCCGCAGCCGTCTGCACCACCCGCAGCGCCAGGAGCGCCAGCAGGAGCACGAGCGCCAGCAGCGCCACGGCCAACACCCGCTTCCAAAGCCGGCGGCCAGGGGATTTTTGTTTCGACGAAAGGTTGGCGGAATCCACGCTCATAGTCTCGTAACCTACCACAGGGAGATCGATCTGGCAAGTGCCGCAGCCCACAGTCCAGCGGGCGGCGTCAACGTTCCAGCCGCCACAGCGCCCAGCCGTCGCCCTGCACGACCAGATCGGGCCGGTAGCCGGGGACAGCAGGCGTGGGCTGAGCCGGACCTGTCAGGCCAGCCTGCGCCAGGTAAAGCGGATGCTGCTGCCCGGCCGCCTGCACCAAATCGAGCCAGCCCTCCGGCGGCGCAGGGCCGGCCAGGTCGGGGTGCTGGCGCGCGACCGTGGCCCGATAGCTGGCCAGCGCCCACAGATCGCGGCTGACGGGCGTCACGTCGGGCCGCAACCCCAGGCCATAGCGCCCGTACCACAGGGCAAACGTGGCCTGGTCGCCGGCCGTCAGCAGCACGGCGCCGGCCGGCGCCTGGCGCAGCACCTGGCTGTAGAACTGCTCGGCCGCCTGATCGCCGCGCAGGGTCTGTTCCTGCCAGTGGAGGATCAACGGCGCCACTGCCAGGGCGATGGCCAGCAGCGCAGCGGCCAGCGCCGCGCGGCGGTTCCAGTCAAGCAGCCAGTCCAGCGCCGCGCTCACGCCTGCACCCAGGGCCAGCGCCCAAATCACCCAGCCAGGCAGCAGGCTCAGCAGCGAGTCGCTGGTGTTGTAGCCGACGGCCCAGACCAGGCCCAGCAGCAGGCTAACGGCAAAAGCCGCGGCCAGGGAGCGGTTGCGTTGGAAGAGCGTCGCCCATCCCAGCAGCGCCGCGGCCATGCCCCAAGGCAGGAAGCTGCGCCACAGCTCGGCCGCCCAGCCGGCCAGCCGGCCGGGTACGTCGCCCCAGGCCACGGCAAAGGCGAATCCGCGGTAAAGCTGCCCCGACACCAGCCACCACAGCCCCTCCAGTGTGCGCGCATTGCCCCAGTTGACGGGGGGATCGCCGGCGGCAGCCAGCGGCAGATAGAGGTAGACCAGCAGCCCGGCCGCCAACCCAGCCGCCAACGCCGCGCCGGCTCGCCCGCGGCGGCGCTCCCTGGCCGTCCACAACACGATACCAGCGGCCGGCAGCAGCCAAACAGTGGTCAGGTGGTTGCCCAGGCCCAGGCCCAGGAAGAGCCCCGCGGCGGCAGCCCAGCGGTTGGCGCCGCCGGCCTGCCAGCGCACCAGCGCCCACAGCGCCGCCGCGGCCAGGCAGGCGTGCAGGGCATAGACCTCGGCGACGATGGCCTGGCCCCAAAACAGCGGAGCAAAGGCCAGCGCCAGCCCTGCCAGCACTGCCGGCGTGAGAGACAGCACCAGCACGGCGGGAGAAGGTCCACCGGAAAGGTCTCCCGCCGTGCCCGTGCGGTTCGTGGGGGTTGCGGCAATCCAGACGCCGGCGCGCGGCATGAGGGCGGGTACAGTGGCAGCCGCCAGCGCGGCCGTCAGCGCGCCGCTGACCATGGAAAGCAGTGTGGCGCGCCAAGCGGCTGTGCCCAACGGCAACTGGTCCAGCAGGATCGCCAGCAGGGTCCAGGTTGGGTAGCCGCTGGGATGGGGCACGCCCAGCACGCGCGCGGCTGTGATCAGGTCGCCGCCGTCAGCGCTGGCATGCGCCCAGGTCAGGCCGGCCGGCGCGGTCAGCCCATAGACGGCCAGCGCCAGAACAAAGACGACGCCGGGCGCCAGCCAGGCTTGCCGTGGCACAGCAGCGTTAGCGACCAGTGGGCGGCAGGTAGGCCGGCGGCAGAGCCCAGGTCAGCAACTCGGTGCTGGCGCGCTGTTCAGCGGCGAACAGCCAGGCCTGGCTCTCGATCACACCGCCCAGCGGATAGTCAGCCGGGATGCGCAGGGCCAGCTCGACCTGGGCAGACTGGCCCGCGGCCAGCTCGCCCAGTTCCACCCGCAGCCCTTCCGGCTCGATGCGGGCCGTGCCTTGCGTAGTGGTCGGCTGGCCGGGCGTCAGATCGGGGTTCAGTGGATTGCAGATCACCACCTCAGACAGGGCGACGGCGCCCGTGTTTTCTACAAGCAGCCGCTGCGTGATGGTCTGGCCAGGCACTACCAGGAACTGCTCGCTCGCGATGCGCCCCCGCAGCGACGAGGCGCTTTCTGGGACGAAGCCAGGCGTTGGCACGGTCCAGCAGAGGCTGGCGTCGGTCTGACCGGGCGCGGCGGGCCCGGGCGCGGCGCGCGTGCGCGTGGGTGTGGGTGTGGCGCTGGGGCCGGGCGTGGACGTACTGGTTGCCGTTGAGCCGGGCGGCGGTGTAGGGGTGGCTGTGGCGCCGGGCGGCGGCGTGTCGGTGGGCGGAACACCGGGCGGCGGCGTGTCGGTGGCTGTGCCGCCTCCGCTGGGCCGCGTGGGGGTGGGTGTCAACGTGGGCACGGTCTGGGAATCAGGCGTCTGGTCGGGCAGGGCCCAGGCGCCAGGCATGACGGCCAGCACGCCCAGGATGAACAGGCCAACGATGGCCGAGGCCAGGGTTTGGGGCAGGCGCAGACGTTTTTGGGGTGTGGGTGGTTGTGGGGTTGGCATAGACTATTGTCCGATGTCGGGCAGATGATTCGCGCTGCGCGAGGCCTGCCAGAGAGGATGATCTGTGGCCAGCTCGTCAGCGCTGCGCGGAGCGCGGTAACGATATAGCATCAGCGGGAAGCGGATCGTGCTGGCGGACAACAACACGGTCAGGTGCTGGGTGTTGTTCTGCAGGTTGCTTTCTTCCGGCGCCGGTTCGACGCGGGCGTAGACCTCGTACTGGCCGATGCCGCGGTTGGGCCAGGGGATGCTGACGGTGGCCGGCAGCGTCACGTTGCCCGGCGTGAGGGTTTGCACGCCGATCAGCGCGCCGCCGGCGTTAGGGTCGCCGTTCCAGAACTTGACTTGCACCTGCGAGGCTGAGGTGCCGACGCTGCCCAGGTTGAGCACATCTGCCTGGAGGGTGAGGGTCATGGTAGCGCCGGGGCGGATGGTGGGCAGCGTGCCTGGATCGGTGCGCAGATTGCTGAGCGCCAGATCGGTGGAGGCGGGCGGCGTCACCTGCATGAAGACTTCGTTGTTAGGATCGCAGGGCTCGGGCACCTGGTTGTTCTCATCGGCGATAACTCTTATGCCGCGCGGCGTCGAAATGATGAGGCGCCAATCGTACCCAACGCTGGTCCAATAGCCGGGATCATGGCGTTTAGGCAGGCCGGCCACGGGCTGCGTGCCGAGCAGGTCGCCGTTGCCGGCTCGGAACGTGACGTCGAAGGGGCCGCTGGCGATGTTGCCGCGGTTACGTAGCTGCGACTGGATGCGCAGCAGGGCGGCGTCACCGGCGAAGATCGGCCAGTAGGGCGTCACTGAAGCCCCGAAAATCTCCAAATCCACGTAGTTCTGGTGCAACGGCTGGACGAAGTTGGCGAAGTCGGTGCCTAGTGGCTTGATTGTTCGGGTGTTAGCGTCGAACAGGCCCGTGTGAACAATCCGTCCCTCGAAATCGTTGACGGCAACGGAATACCAGAACCATTCTTGCAGCAGCCGATTGCCATCAGCCGGATAGCCCAATGCTGGGTCGATCAGGTTATTGAGGAAAGTACTGAAGCTGTTCAGCATGAAACTGCGCACGCGTGGATAGTCGAAACCGATATCTTCCGTCATCAGGATGCCATACTCAGTGTTAATCAACGGTTTGTTACGCTGGCCGCGGCTGGCCATCCACTGTCTGAAATCGCGTATCTGCTGCGTGATTAGGTCGATGTTGTCGTGGTCGTCGACCGAAACCACAATCATAGCCCGCAGCGGATCGTTGTCCTCAAAGCGCCCGCCGGGCAGGCTGGCGGTCGAGGACGCCTCCATGGCGTCAACACGGATCCAGGTATCGCTGGATGCCCCATTGCGCCGGCCCGTCACCTGGATGCGGATGTTATGGCGGTCTTGCAGCAAGGCGCCGTGCGGCAGGAGGTTGGAAAACGTGCGACTCATTGTGCCCGGCGCTGAGGCATAGAGATCGACCTCAGCCACCGGTGTTGCCACCTGATCCAGGTAGATTTCGGCTATGCCGGCGTCTGGCCCGGTGCGCAGGTAGACCGTGACCGTACTGCCCCGGAAGGCGAAATATGCCTTGGCGGCTGGCGTGCGGCTGCGATGCACCGTGCCGCCGCTGGCGCCCGGTGCATTTTCCTGCGCCCAGTCGCTGCCAGTGCGGATAGTGTAGCCCACCGCGTTGTTGATGCCAGGTGGAATCTCAAAGCCCCACTCCTGGTGCATCTCGTTGGCCACGTAGGTATGGATGTTCCAGATGTCAACCGGAATATCAGTGCCATACAGGGAACGATAGTTGTTCCAAACCAGATCGAGCCAAGCCAGGCGCAACGGCGACACCTGAACCACGCCGTTCATAACGAAGCGTGCGGTCGGATCGCCTGCCTTGATAGCGGTGTGGGCGCTGTGAAACGCGCGAGCATAGGCGGCGGGGCTGGTATTATCCTGCCAGACCACGTCGGCCTCGTTGCCAATGACCCAGGTTGCGCCAGGGTTGTTGTATGCAATTGTTTGAAGCTCGTCGGCCGAGGGCTGATGCCCTGTCTCGCTGACGCGCACCATGAAGTAATAGTTCATGGCGTTCGGTCGCTGCGGCACAATATCTGCCCGCCAGTTGAGGTAGCGCCCAGAGCGCAAAGGCGTTACGTTGAAGTCACCGATTTGCTGATAGGCATGGACGGTGAGGCCGAAGCGGTCGGTCGGGGACGGATAGAGGCAGTTGGTGGTCTCCGGGTCCGCAAAGGCGGCGCGAGGCGATACCAGGAACGTTGACAGTGCTACAATCGCCAGAGTAACCAGGTTCAATAGGTTGCGTGACATTTATACACTCCTTCTTGACATCATTCCCCCGCCTCTCGTCACATCTCAGCCATCGCTCGACGCGTCACGGTGACTGTGCAAGACGCGCCGCATAGTCGGCAAATACTTGGCCCAACAAAGTGATCTCACCCGTCGCGGGATCGACCAGATTGCCGGTGGGATAAACCGTGTCGCTCAGGCTGTACCAGGTCAAGCGCTGCACCAGACGGTTGCCGTCCGCGGGATAGCCCAGATCGGGATCGGCGGCGGTGAGCAGGAAGTCGAAAGTTTCGGTCATGAACTCGGCTACCCGCTCGGGCGGAAAGCCGTACTCAGCCGGCATCAGGATGCCGAACTCGCTGACGATCAGCGGCTTGTCGCGTTCGCCGTTCCGGTCCATCCAGCGCCGAAAGTCGACGATCTGCTGGCGAAACAGGTTCAGGTCGTCGTGGTCTTCGATCTCCCACAACATGCCCTGGTCCACGTCGAAGCCCGGCGGGATCGAGACGCCCCACGACGCACGGTCTTCCCGCAGGATGAAGGCGTGGACGTTCCAGACATCGACCGGTATCTTTTGCCCATAGAGCCGCTGGTAGGCCGCCATCACCTCTTCCAGATAGCGCAGCCGCAGGGGGGTCACTTGCGCGACGCCGGCGATGGCCACCTGGGCGCTGGGATCCAGGGTCTTGACGAAGGTGTAGAACTGGTGATAGAGCTGGGCGTACTCCTCAGGGGTCTTGTTGTCCTGCCAGATGACGTCAGGCTCGTTGCCGGCCAGCCACAGCGCGCCGGGGTTGGCTGCCAGCACCGCGGCGATGTCCGCCCGACGCAGCGGAATATTCCGGTCGCGCATGGCGTAGAGCTGGGCATACTCCAGCCCATCGGTCACGACGGGGCTGGCATCGATGTGCCAATCGAGGTACCAGCCCATGCCAAGCTGCTGCGCCAGCGCGGCGTCGAACTCGAAATCAGCCACGCCCGGCGGCGCGCCCACTCCCAGACGGCTGCGCAGATTAGCCGGTTCCAGCGGAGCCGCGCTGGCCGCCGCGCCAGGCGTCAGCGCCGCGACTGTGGCTGTAATGGCGGGGGTTGGCGCAACCGCTGTCTGATCCGCCGCCGGCGCAGCGGATGGGGAGGGCGACGGCTGTGCGGCTGGCACGGTGGGCACCAGCGGGTCCAACGTGCGCATGTCGACCAAGGCGGGGGTTGGCGACGCGTCAGGCGGCGTAGGCCAGGGCGCGACAGTGGCCGCCCCGCTGCCAAACAAGGCCGGTCCCTGCCCGGAGCGGCAGGCAGCCAGCAACAGCGCTGCAACCAGCAGCGCACCATAGACGGCCAAAAGCGCCCAACGCCGCTGCCACTGCGTGGCCGCGCTCGTTCTCTGCGGGCTGTTAGGGTCAGATGGTTGATTCAAGGTACGGTTCTGTGCCGCTATCCGGCCGGGTCAGTAGGCGCCGTTGCCTCGCAGCACGACCGGGATGGTCTTGAGCAAGATGGCGATGTCACGGCGCAAGGAATAGTGCTCGATGTAGTCCAGCTCCAGGTCGAGCCGCTGGGCAAAGCTCAAATCAGCGCGGCCGTTGACCTGCATGGGGCCGGTCATGCCAGGCTTGACGGCCAGACGGCGGCGCTGCCGGTCGTTGTACAGCTTGACCAGCCATGCCTCCTCTGGCCGCGGCCCCACCAGGCTCATCTCGCCGCGCAGCACGTTGAGCAACTGCGGCAGCTCGTCCAGGCTGGTACGGCGCAAAAAGCCGCCCACGCGCGTCACCCGTGGGTCGTCTTTCAGCTTGAACGCCGGCTCTTGCAGGCTGGCCAGGTCGATCAACTCGCCCAGCCGTTGGTCGGCGCCTTGCACCATGGTGCGAAATTTCAGCAGGCGAAAGGTGCTGCCGTTGGCGCCGACTCGCTCCTGCACATACAGCACCGGGCCGGGCGAGTCCAGCTTGATCGCCACGGCCACAGCCAGGCCGATGGGGACGCCCACAATCGAGCCGATGACGGCGCCCATCAGATCGACCAGCCGCTTCAGCAAACGCTGGCGGGCCCGCAGCACAGGCCGCTCCTGCGGCTCCAGGTGCAGAAAGCGCAACAGCCCGACCGCATAGCCGCTGCCCAGCGCCAACGCGCGCAACGCCAGCAGCACGGGCGCAACCAACGCTACGGCGCGGTCCTTGCGCCAGGCCTTGAGCACAAAGGGCAGGCCGCTGGCGAGAAAGGCCAGGATGCTGGCCGCGCCCAGACCGGCGATGGCCTGCCACCAGGCCGTTCCCAGTTGTTGCAGCGCCAGCCCGGCCAGCAGCAGCGGCAGGGACATGAACAACAACAGGATCTGCAGCTTCAACACCGGCGGCGTGTGCGTATCGTTGGCCAGACGCTCCGGGTGGCGCTGCATCACACGCGCTTTCCACACGCCGATGTTGAACTTGCGCTCGACGTACTCGAAAACGTCCTGGTCGTGCCAATGCGAGACCCTGGCCTCAGGGACAAAGACGAGTTTGTAGCCCTTCTCGGCCAGGCGAAAGCTGAACTCCTGGTCTTCGACAAAGCGCACCGCGACATTGAAGCCGCCGTTCTGCTGGAAGACATCGCGCCGATAGCCGGCTGAATAGGTATCGACAAAATCGATGCGCTCCTGGTGGCGCATGCGGTCGTAGCGGTCCTCATACTCGATCTGAACAAAGCGAGCGACCAGCCGACGTTGTGTGGTCAGATACGTGCCCTTGGCGCCGACCGTTTCGGGGTCGGCGAACGCTGCAACCATGCGCTCGATCCAGTCAGGCTGGGGCACGCAGTCGGAGTCTGTGAACAGCAGCAAATCGCCGGCTGCGTGGGCCACACCCGTGTTGCGCGCGCCGGCCGCGCCTTGGTTCTGCTGCCGAACCAACCGCACACCTTCGCCGCAATAGCGTGCCGCGACGTCGGCTGTGGCGTCCAGCGACCCGTCATCAACGACGATGATTTCGTAGCTGCTGCGCGGCACGGTCTGGCTGAAGAGTGCCGCGAGACACTCACCCAACGTGCCAGCCGCATTGAATGCTGGAACTATCACTGAGACGGTTTTCATCGTTGCCGCCTCAAGGACCAGGGGACAGCACGGTGTCGAGATCGGCCGGCAGCCGGCCGATGCGCCAGCCCTCCAAAGCCAACGCCAGCGCGCCCAGCAGCATCAACAGCAACGGCGCCGCCAGGTACAACAGCACGCCATAGGCCAGGCCCAGGGCAGCCGAGATGCCAAATACGCCCAGCGCCCAGCGGCACAGTACCTGGAAGAGGCCGATTTTGCCCGGCGTCGAGGGCACTGCGACGCCGATCTGGAGCACCACCAGCACGAACAGGCTTTGCACCCAAGACGGCGGCATACCCAAGGCCAGGAAGATGAGGTAGTTGGTCAACACCGACAAGAACCAGGTGCCCACCGTCAGGGCTGACAGGCCTAACAGCCGGCTGGGCCGACGCAGCGCCGCCAGGCCGTGCAGGCCGCGATCCAGGCTATCCGCCGCCCTGGCGCCGTGGGGCATACGCTGCAACACCCTACTCGCCAACGCCACCACCCGCTCGCGCTGCCACAGCAGCCCAGCCACCGCCAACACCAACAGCACTGCAACACCCACCGTCGACGTCTGGCGCTGGGCTAGCTCCTGGGGCATAGCCACGAACAGCAGCAGCCCCACGAAACACAGGGCCAGCATCACTATGTCCAGCAGCTTCTCGGCCGCAATCGTACCCGTCACCAGCGATTTGCTGACACCGCCGGCCTCGCCGGCCAGGTAGACCCGCAGGACATCACCTGCACGCGGCACCGGCATAGCCAGGTTGACCCCCGTCCCGGCAAACCAAATGTTGCTGAGGCGCGGCAGGCCGATGCGTCCGCCTGGCAGCCGCTCAGGCGCAACTGGGGCGACAGGTGTGGGATAGAGCAGCAGATGCCAGCGCCAGGCTTTGGCCCAGCCGGTCACCACCACCGTCACAGCCGCCGCGGCCAGCCAGGCCAGGTTAGCCGAGCGCAGCGCCCCGGCCATCTTGCCGAAGTCGATGTCTGCCATGGCCAGCGCGAGACAGCCGATGCTGAAGAACAACCCCAGCCACAACCGGCGATTGAGGAGCAGGGCCCGCCAGCGCGCGCTGGATGGGGCAGCAGTCTGGCCGATCTCGCTTCGCATGGGCCGTGACCCTTGACCCGGTTCGCTGGCCATGCACGCACCTTGAGTAAGCGCCAGGGCGCTAGACGTCCTGCGGCGATGAGCCGGGCTGGCGCAGTTGGCTGGTCACAAAGCCGCCGGCGGTCGCGGGCTGGCTGGGCGCCTCAGCCGGCCGGTCCTTGTCCTTGCGGCGTCGCTTGGACTGGCTGCTGTCCTGGTCCGAGCCGTCGTCGCTTTTGTTCTCGTAGTAGTCGTAGTAATAGTAATGGGAGCCGGCCAGCCGGTAGGAGATGCGGTTGACCGCGATGCCCAGCACGTTGGCGTTGACCTTGAGCAGGCCCTGTGCGGCGCGTTTGGCGGCGACCTCGCGCGTCTTGGCCGACTCGACCACCAACAGCACGCCGTCCATCTGGCGCGCCAGCACGGCCGCATCGGTCACGGCCAGGGTCGGCGGGCTGTCGAACACCAGCATATCGGCATATTGGCCCAGCTCTGTGATCAGCTCAGCCATGCGGTGCGAGCCCAGCAGCTCGGAGGGGTTGGGCGGCTGCGGGCCGCTGCTCAGCAGCCACAGGTTCTCCAGCTCGGTCGGCTGCAGCAGCGGTGTCAGGTCGCTGTCTTCCGGCAGCAGCAGCGCGTTGGTAACGCCGACGGCGTTGGGCAGGCCAAAGATCTGGTGCAACACCGGCCGGCGCAGGTCGGTGTCGATCAGGATGGTGCGCTTGCCGCTCTGAGCGACGACCACAGCCAGATTGGCAGCCGTGGTGCTCTTGCCCTCGCCGGGGCTGGCGCTGGTCACCATCAGCCGGTCGATGGGCTTGTCCAGGCTGGAGAACTGAATGTTGGTGCGCAGCGTGCGGTAGGCCTCGGTGAAGGGGGACTGGGGGCTGGTGGCTGCGATCAGACGCCGTCCCTTGTCGCCGTTGCGATATTGCACCAATGAGCCCAGCGCAGGCAGGCCGGTGACGCGCGTGGCATCCTCCGGCAGCTTGATGGTGTCGTCCAGGTACTCGATCAGGAAGGCCACGGCGGTGAGCAGCAGCGCACCCAGCGCGGCCGCAATCAGGGTGTTGACCAGGACACGCGGCCGGACGGGCCGGGTAGGTTCGATGGCCGGCTCGACCACGGTAATGGTGTCGCCGCGGTTGGCCTCGGCCCGCTTGACGTCATCGCGGTTGCGCAGCAGCTCAGCCAGTGAACTGCGGTACTGGGCCAGGCTGGCCTCCAGCCGCGCCCGCTGGGACGCTTGTTCCAGCGTCAGCTCTTCGCCGTCGTCTTCCAACGCGGTAAACACCTGAAGCTGCGTCTGCGCCTGTTCGATATCGGCCTCTGCGCCATCGATCTGGGTCTGGTAAGCTTCCAGCGTGGAGTTAATGCGCTGTTGCAGTTGTTTCTCGTTCTCGCTGATGAAGACAGCCGGCAGATCGTTGGCCACCGCGGTAGCCAGGGCCGGGTTGGGGTCCTCCACATGCAGCACGATGATCTGCGTCTCGCGCACGGGGTCTACAATGATGCTGGAGGTGATCTCAGGCAGGCGCAAGTTGGCCGCTACCTGGTTCAGGACCGGGCGGGTGGTCAGCAGGCGGGCATAGTTGGCCGCCAGGCGCTCGCTGGTTAACACCTCGGTCCACTGCAGGTTGGAGGGGCTGTTGGCCTGCTGGATTAGAAGCTGGGAGGAAGCGCGATAGATGGGGGTGCTGCGGCTGCTGACGATGTAGGTGACGCCGCCGGCGATCGCCGCGCCCACAAGAATCAACCAAAACCATTTCCAAAGAGTCCGACCGTACTGGCGTAATTCCATTACTCTGCCTTCCATAAACCAGGCGCCCGGCGCTTGACCACGCCCTGGCCTTCATGCACGAATCGTCGCAGAGGCGCTGGGCGCCTTTTAAGGCGCCAACATGCCCACCACTACGATGCGGTGGGTGTTGGTCCAATAGGGCCAACAGGTTACCAACGTCACGCGCGCGTCGCTGGTGGGCTGGATGTAGCGGGCGTTGGCCAGGCGTTGCGCCTCGCTGGCGCCGACCTCGCGCAGCGGCTCCGTCACCTCGCTCACCAGGTAGGTGTGGCGCTGGCCCTGCGCATCGTAGAGATAGATCGCGTCGCCGACGGCCAATTCCTGCTCGCTGATGCGACGGAATACCTCGCCTTTGGTGTTGTGATGCCCAGAGAGCACCACATTGCCTGGCTCGCCGGGCCGGGCGCTGTTGAGATGCCGGCCGGCCGCATTGTCGGCCGTCTGCCATTCGGTGCTGCGCTGGCCGCCGCGCTCAACCACCTCCCAGCCCACATCGACGATGGCGGTATCCAGGTCGATGGCTGGGATCACCAGACGGTTAGGCTCGCCTTGTGGAGGAGGCACGGCGCCTAGAGCGGCCGTCGGCAGGCTGGCGGCTGGCGCGGTGGTGCTGGCCGGCTGGGCTGGGGTGGCCTGATCGGCCGGCGGCGGCGCGTCCGTCCCTGGCGCGGGCAAGGCCGTGGGCGGCGGCGCGGTGGGCGCAGGCGGCGGGACGGATGGGGGCGCGGTACAGGCTGCCAGGGCCAGCAGAAGCAGGGCCAAGCTGACAACCAGTTTCAAGCCAAGGGTCGGTGTTCGAACGTGTTTTTCATTCATGGGTGGCACTGCCCTCCAACTTTTCAGCGAGCTCGCCGCTGCCGGCTCTGGGCAATCATCTGCAACGACGGCGCGCTACAAGACAATCGCCAGGATCGTTCGGCCTGGCAGGTGGACAATTGTAGCCTAAGGCAGCGGAAATAGCAAGACTGGCGATTGGCTCGGTCGGAGACCGGCCAAAGCGATGGATGATTCTGGCCAGCAGCGATCTTCGCGTCTAACGCTATCGGGGGCTGGCAGGTTCCCCGGCGCCGTTGCCCGCAGCGCGCCGCTTCCAGGGCATGAAGTCCTCCATGATCGAGCCGCCGATGAACTCGCGCAGAATCGAGTTGTCCGGCACCAGGTCAGCCGAGATGGGCATGAACCAGCGCAGCAGGCTCAGCAGGCGGTCGGCCTCGATCCGCTCGGGCGTGTCGGCCTCCACCCCCAGCAGCAGCGGCTCGGCCAGCGGCCGCAGCACGGCCAGCTCATAGGCCAGGGCCGAGTTGAACATCACATCGGCGTGCTCCTGGTAGGGGAAGATCCAACGCCACTCGCCGCGCTGTACGCTGGGCCAGCGAGCGATGGTGTCGGCCGCCGAATAGCCGCGCCGCGCCGCGTCGCGCACGATGCGCCGGATGATGCGCGTGTCTGTGGTGGAGACGCGATTATGCCGGTCCAGGTTAAGCTGCGTCAACGCCGACACGTAGATGCGAAAGATGCGCTCGTGCGGCACCTGCGGCGCCAGATCGGGGTTCAGCCCGTGGATGCCTTCGATCAGGATCACGTGCTGGGGAGTGACGCGCAAGGTCTCGCCTGGCTCGCGCTGGCCGGTGTAGAAGTTGAAGCTGGGCAGCGTCACTGTTTGGCCGGCCATGAGCTGGTTGAGCTGCTGGCTGAACAGCGCCAGGTCAATGGCCTGCAGCGCCTCGAAGTCGGGCTGGCCTGCTTCGTCGCGCGGCGTGTGCTCGCGATCGACGAACCAGTTGTCCAGCCCCAGCGCCACCGGCTCCAAACCATTGGCCAGCAACTGCACGGCCAGGCGGCGAGCAAAGGTGGTCTTGCCCGACGACGACGGGCCGGCGATCAGCACCACGTCGATCTGATCGCTGTGCATGGCAATCGCGCTGGCGATGGCGGCGATGCGTTGCTCGTGCAGCGCCTCGGCCACCAGCACCACCTCGCGGATGCGGCCGTCCTCGATGGTGCGGTTGAGCGCGGGCAGGTTTTGCACGCCGATGCGCTCCAGCCAGTCGCGGTATTCCTGGAACACCTGGCCCAGCCGCGGCACGTCCTGGAACGGGCTGAGCAGGGTTGGCTCCTGGCGGCGCGGGTAGTGCAGCACGAAACCGGGCGGGTAATGCACCAGGTCGAACCAGCGCAGGTAGCCGGTGCTGGGCGCCATGTAGCCGTGGAAGTGGTTGCGGTAAGGGCCAAGCTGGTAGATGGCCACCTCGCGCTTGCCGCTGGCAACGGCCGCAGCCAGCAGGCTGGCCTTCTCCTCGTCGTCCCTGGCGCGAAACTCGGCGATGGCTTGCTCGATGGGCAGCTCGATGCGCAGGATGGGCAGGTCGGCGGCCACCAACTGATGCATGCGATCTTCCAGCGCCTGCAGCTCGGCTGGGCTGAAGGGCGCACGCCGGGCCACGTGGCAGAAGAGGCCGCCGAAGGTCATGGAGTAGTCGATGTGCAGGCGCGCGCCGGGGAACAGCTCGCTGACGGCCGCCACCAACAGGAAGGTTAGCGAACGGCGATAGATGCGCATGCCATCCTGCGAGGCCATGTCGATCCAGGCCACGTCCAGATCGCGCTGGACCGGCAGGCCCAGCTCCCGCAGCTCTCCCTCGACCAGGGCGGCGACGATGGGCACGCCGGGGTCAGGGTTGGCGACGCAGGCGAATTCCTCCAGCGTTGTGCCGGGCGGGCCTTGCAGGATGCGGCCGTCAGGAAAGCGCACCTGGACATCGGCGCGCGCCTGGGTCGGACGGATCTTGGCCATGCGTTCGGCATCGGTTGAGCGCGCTTCAATGGCGGCTGGCGCGCTGGCAGCGCCGCCGTTGGCGAGTCGTGTCGACATAGGCGGTTATTTCAGGCTTTCGATGAAGTCATCGATGGGCACGGCCGGCAGGGTCAGCATGCGCACGCTGCCGCGCGAGGCCAGCTCGATGGAGACGCGGGCGATGGTCGCATTATCGGGCGCCTCGACGATGTTGACGAAGTCGTAAGGACCCAGCGTGGCATACTGCGCCACAACCTCGGCCCCCAGCGCCTTGATCTCTTCGTTGACCTCTTTCAGCCGGTCGGGCTTGTACTTCAGCGTGGCCGCGCCCTCATCGGTGAGGGTGCTGAGCAAGATATAGGTTGGCATGAGTAGTCTCCCAGGGAAACGTAGTGCGCATCGAACTTGCCGCCGGAATGGTCTTTGGGGCGAACGCACGTCTCGACACGGTCTGCTCCATTATAGCATACGACGACCGTTGCAGCGCTATCGGAAACGATCCAGGGGACGCTGATTGGCGCTGATTGGCGCTGATCAGAGGGAAACGATCCAGGGGACGCTGATTTGCGCTGATTGACGCTGATCAGAGGGCTTTGCGGATACGAAACAGGGGACGCTGATTTGCGCTGATTGGCGCTGATCAGAGGGAAACGAAACAGGGGACGCTGGTTGGGGCTGATTGGCGCTGATCAGAGGGCTTTGCGGATACGAAACAGGGGACGCTGATTGGCGCTGATTGACGCTGATCAGAGGGCTTTGCGGATACGAAACAGGGGACGCTGATTTGCGCTGATTGACACTGATCAGAGGGCTTTGCGGATACGAAACAGGGGACGCTGGTTGGGGCTGATTGGCGCTGATCAGAGGGCTTTGCGGCAGGTTTTATCGTCTGATCTGCGTCTATCAGGCAACTCCGCGTCCAAAATCGGGCAAGTGCGGGCACAGCGGTTCGTTTCTCTGCGCACAGTATGCTATAATTTCCCCGTTCGTTCACTGGCCACCATCTCTGGCTTCCCCACGTCTCATCGCTTTTATCGCTTTTCTTCTCATCTCCGGTGAAAGGAGCGGCTTGCCATGATCCATATCATCACCGACAGCACGTCAGGGTTGCCCGCGGCCCTGGCGCAGCAGTATCACATTCCAGTCATCCCCCAGGTGATCCTGTTTGGCGACGAGTCCTACCTGGAGGGGGTGGAGATGGATCCTGCCACCTTCCTGCACCGGCTGCGCGCCGCCAAAGAGCTGCCCAAGACGGCCGCGCCGCCGCCTGGCCTGTTTGTCGAACAGTTCCAGCGGCTGGCTGGACCCGGCAATACGGTGCTCTGCATCCATCCCTCGGCTGAGCTGAGCGGCACCGTGCGCTCGGCCCTGACCGCGGCGGCTGACTTCGCGGATGCCGACATTCGGGTGCTGGATACACGCACCATCGCCGGCCCGTTGGCTGCGCTGGTGCTGCTGGCGGCGCAGTGGGCTGAGCAGGGAGAAGGCGCCGACACGATCATGGCCCGCTTGCAGGCGTTGATTCCCCGCTCCCACCTCTACTTCCTGGTCGATACGCTAGAGTTTCTGCAAAAAGGGGGACGCATCGGCGGCGCGGCCGCGCTGATCGGCAGCGTCTTGCAGGTCAAGCCGATTCTGGAGCTGCGCGACGGGCGGGTGGAGCCGCTGGAACGCGAGCGCACCCAGCGCAAGGCGCTGGCCCGGCTGAAGGAGCTGACGCTGGCGCAAGCCGCGCGCGGGGCAGAGTCGCGCCTGTCGGTGCTGCACGCCGGCGCACCGCAGGCTGCCCAGGCCCTGGCCGGCGACTTGGGCCAGCAGTTAGGGGTGGCCGACGTGATGATCATGGATCTGACGCCGGCCATCGTCACCCATGCGGGACCGGGGGTGCTGGGGGTGGGCTTCTTTGCTGAAGGCTAGTCGCCGCTGCTTGCCGCGTTCTGGTCTGTCACCATCACCTTGTCCACCCGCCGGCCATCCATGTCGACGACCTCGAAGCGTAAGCCGCGCCAGGTGAAGCTCTGGCCCGTGCTGGGCACGCCCGCTGCCAAGCTCATCACCAGGCCGCCGACGGTCTGGTAGCGCCGGCCGGCATCCTCGGGCAGCGTGTCCAAATCCAGCGCGTCCTCGAAATCCTCGATGGCAGTCAGGCCGTCCACCAGCCACGAGCCGTCGGCGCGGTGCATCACCTGCGGCTCAGCCGGCGCTTCCTGTGAGGGATCATAGCCGACGATAGCCTCCAGCACGTCGTTGTGGGTGATCATGCCCTGGATGCCGCCGAACTCGTCCAGGATCAGCGCCACGTGGGTGCTCTCCTGCTTGAAGCGCTCCAACGTCTCCAGAGCGCTGATGACTTCAGGCAAGAACAGGGCCGGACGCAGCAAACTCTGTAGATCGAAGGGCTGGTCAGCCAGGCTCTGCGTCAGGATGTCCTTGGCCCGTACGATGCCCAGCACGGTGTCCAGGTCGCCATCCACCACGGGAAAGCGCGAGTGCCGGCTGTCCAACAGCTTGCTGCGCACATCGTCGATGCTTGCCGTGATATCCAGGGCAACGATCTTGTTGCGCGGCGTCATGAAGCTGTCGACCCGCCGCTCGTCCAGAGCCAGCACGCGCTCGATCAGGTCTTGCTCGCTGCGCTCGAACAGGCCCGCGTCGGCGCCTTGCTCCACCATCACCATGATCTCCTCGGCAGTGACCAGGGGCTCGTCGGAGGGTTTGACTCGCAGCAGACGCAGCACGAAATCGGTCGATATGCCCAGAAAACGCACCAGCGGCCATGTCAGGCGCGAGAGAAAGGTCATCGGACCGGCCACGCTGGATGCGACTCGCTCGGCGCCGTTGAGGGCCAGTCGTTTGGGTACCAGCTCGCCGACGATCAGGGTGAGATAGGTCAGCACGACCACGACGATCAGGCCAGCGATGGCGGCGCTGTAAGGAGCGAGAACAGGCACATAGCTCAGGGTTGTAGCTAGCCCGCTGGCCAGCGTGGCCCCGCCAAACACGCCGGTCAGGATGCCAATTAGCGTGATGCCGATCTGCACTGTGGCCAGAAAACGGTTGGGGTTGTTGGCCAGGGCAAGCGCAGTCTGGGCGCGGCCGTCGCCTTCATCGACCATTTGCTGCAAGCGCGCCCTGCGGGCCGAGACGATGGCCGTTTCCGACATGGAGAACAGCCCATTGACCAGGACCAAAAGCAATATGATGACGGTTTCAAAAATGTAGGCGTCCATAGGGATCCTGGAAGACAGCGGAAAACTGTGTTAACGTTTGGCCTGAACCTCGCGTACCAAGCCCGCTTGCACCGCGTAGGCGGCGGCGTGCGCCCGGCTGCGCAGGTGCAGTTTGTCCAGGATGTTGGCCAGGTGGGTCTTGACCGTATGCTCAGACAGGCCCAGCGCGTCGGCGATCTCCCGATTGCTCAGCCCCTGGGCCACCAGCCGCAGCACGTCCAGCTCGCGCTCGCTCAGTTCGTCCACCTGCACCTTCTGTGGTTCGCTGGGCGCCTGCTCGGCCAGGGTGCGGAACTCGGCCAGCAGTCGCACAGCCATCGACGGCGCCAGAATTGCTTCGCCGTCCTGCACTCGCTGGATAGCGTCGATCAGCTCGGCCGCGCCGACATTCTTGAGCAGATAGCCCTGCGCGCCGGCCCGGATGGCATCGAAGAGGTCATCGTCGCGCTCGGAGACGGTGAGCATTACCACCGGCAGGCCGGGGAAGCGCGCCCGCAGCTGGCGCACCGCGTCGGGGCCGGACAGCACTGGCATGTTGACGTCCATCAACACTACGTCGGGCTGAAGTTGCTCGACCAACGCCAGCGCGTCCTGGCCATTGGCCGCCTGGCCCACGATCTGCAACTGCTCGTAATCGCCCAGGATGCGAATCAGGCCCTGGCGAAAGAGGTTGTGGTCGTCGACAATCAAAAGGCGAATGGGAGATTGGGTCATCGATTCATCCTGCTTGCTGTGGCCGGTCGCCTGACCGAGCCACGTCGGGCACGGTCAGAGACCGGCCCGAGCGGTGGAGCGCACTGCACCTAGCGTGAGCTCAGCGGCACCCGCGCGGTCATACGCGTGCCCTGGCCGGGGCTGGTGGCAAACGTAAGCTGGCCGTCCAGGCTGCGCACCCGCTCCCGCATGCTGGCCAGGCCCACGTGACCCCGCTCCAGCGGGCTGGCGGCGTCGAAGCCCTGGCCGTCGTCCGAGATGGTCAACTCCAGCGCACCGTTCTCCCTCGCCAGGCTGACCCACACGCGGCTGGCGTGGGCGTGGCGACGCACGTTGGCCAACGCTTCCTGGGTGATGCGCAACAGGTGCAGCGCCACGTCAGGCGGCAGGTCGGCCGGCGTCTCGACGCAGGAGCAGTCGACCGGCAGGCCGGAGCGGCGGGTGAAATCCGCCACATGGGCCTGCAGCGCGCCGCTGAAGCCGCCCGGCTGGTCCACCGTCAGACGCAGGCCGTCGATGGTCTCACGCAGGTCCAGGTAAGCTTCGGCGATCACCTGACGCAGCTCTTTGATCTCGCCGGGCAGCCGTTCGTCCTCGCCGCGCTCGGCCATGCCCTCGATGCGCTCAGCCTGCATGCCCAGGTAGCCCAAGGTCTGGGCCAGGCCGTCGTGCATCTCGCGCGACAAGCGGTAGCGCTCCTCCAACACGGCCGTCTGGCGTAGCTGGCTGTAAAGCTGGGCGTTGCGCACGGCCAGGGCGATCTGGCTGGCGATGGCCTTCATCAGCTCCACCTGCGCCGGCTTGAACGCCCCCGGCTGGGCCGCGCCCAGGAAGAGCGCGCCCAGCGTGTCGCCCTCGGCCTGCAAGAGCAGCACGGCCGCCGATGGGAACAAACCGCCGCTGGCCTGCTCCTGGAAGAAGATGGGCTGGCCGGTGCGGCGCGCCCGCTCGGCCAGGCGCAGGGCCAGGCCAAAGGGTGGCGCAGCCAGGTCGTGGCCCAGGCCGCGCTGCGCGCGGATGTCCCACGACTCGCCGGCTGCCAGCAGGATCGCGCCGGCCTGCACGCCCCAGCCGTCGATGGTGGTCTCCAGCACGCGGCTCAGCAGCGTGTCCAGGCTGCGCCGCTCCTGGGTCGCCTGGTCCACGGCGTAGAGGGTGGCCATCTGGCGCGCGCGCAGGCGGGCCGCCTCCAGCGCGCCGGTCACCTCGGTGGCCAGGATACTCACCAGGTGGATCTGTTCCTGGGAGGGCTGCACGCCAGGCTGCAAGTAAGCCGAGACCACGCCGCTGCGCTGGTCGCCGCGGCCCAGCGGCATACAGACAATGCGATCCAGGCCGGCGCCGTTGCCGCTGGTCTGCAGCGAGGCCAGCAGATGGCACTGGTCGTTGACGTGGGCGGTCAGCGGCTGGCAGTTGGCGCACTGCTGGGCCGAGTGAGCCGTTTCTGTCTGCTGGCGCAGCGCTTGCACCGCGCCGGCGTCCAGGCCGTAGGTCATCTCCAGCGTGCTGCGCGCCCGCTCGGCGTCGAAGGTGATCACCGAGGCGCTGGCCGCGCCCAGCAGCTCCACCGGGATGCGCGCGGCGATCTCCAGCAGCTCCTGCACGTCGGAGGAGTTGGTGACGCGCCGGCCCACCTCGTGGATCGTCTGGAGCTGGCGGTGGGTCTGCGCCAGATCGGCGTAGGCGTCCCGCAGGCTGGCCTCGGCCTGTTCTTGCTTCGTGGCCGTGCGCAGCAGCGCGCGCAGGCCCAGCCACACCACCACCACGCCGGTGACGCTGTAGACTGCAAGGTGAATCCATTCCTGCTGGGCGGTAGGAAATAGGCGCAGCAGGGCAAAGAGCAGCGCCTGGTGGATGGCGGCCGCGCCCACGACGATAATCACAATGGGCCAGCGCAGCTCGGCCAGGCGCCGGGTGACCCGGTTGATGCTGTTGGAGGGGGATGAACGATCGATGTCTGCTGCCATCGGCGTGCATTCTACCACGAAGCGGCGTCTTCGTCCAAGGAGTCGGCCGCAATGTCAGCATCCCAAGCGAGATTCATTTGACGGGCAGGCGTTCCTGTGTAGAATAGTGCGTGCTAGCTTACCTCTCGTCGATCCGCTCAGCCCCGGTGGTTCACCCTGACACAAGATACACCGTGCGGATCAACTCTAACCCTGGTTCCTTTCGCGGCCGCGCCTGCGGCTGCTGACCCGCATCGTTGGCCGATTTGGCTGCAATGTCCCGCGTGGCTGGGCGCCAACTGGCTGATCGACCAAACTACACAGAGGTTGTCTTACGCCGTAACAAGAGGAGGTGAAAAAGCCGCGCATATTCTGGATCGTCTGAACCTGTCCCGTCGCTGATATCCTTCCCCTCAGGAGCTGGCGCGCGCCTGCGCTGCCCGGCTCGCCAGAAGTCGACAAGGAGCATTTCCCCCCATGCAACGCAAGCAAATCCTCTACCTGCTGGCCATCGTGGCCTTGCTGGTATCGCTGTTACCCACCGCGGCGCTGGCGCAGGAGGGCGTCACCACCAGCGATGCGCCGACCAGCCAGACCTGTACGCAGCTCAGCGCGGCCGAGCAGCAGGAATTCGACGCGCTGACGGCCCTGAAGGCGGCTGAGACGCTGGCCGGGGCTGACCTGGCGCGCCACGACGCGCTGGCGCAGCAGCTCGATTGCTACAGCGCCCGGTTGGTCGCGCCCGTACAGGACGCGCAGCCCAAGGGCGCTACCCGCCAGGCGCCGACTGTCACCAAGACCGTCGGAACCAGCGGCGCGGACTACGCCACGCTCAAGCTGGCCTTCGACGACATCAACAACGGCACGCTGACCGGCTCCGTTCAACTGGACGTCATCGACAACACCACCGAGACGGACCCGGCCGTGCTCAACGCCAGCGGCAGCGGCAGCGCCTCGTACACAGCCGTGCTGATCCAGCCCTCGGGCGGCGCAGCGCGCACCATCAGCGGCGCTATCGCAGCCGGCAGTCCGTTGATCGACCTCAACGGCGCGGACAACGTGACCATCGACGGCCTGAACAGCGGCGGCAACAGCCTGACCATCGCCAACACCACCGTCGCAGCCACCTCCGGCACCAGCACCATCCGCTTCCAGACGGACGCGACCAACAACACTGTCACCAACGCCTCCATCCTGGGCTCGTCCACCATGGCGACGACCACCAACGGCGGCACCATCTGGTTTGGCGCAGCGTCGACCACAACCGGCAACGACAACAACGTCATCTCGAACAGCAACATCGGCCCGGCCGGCAGCAACCTGCCGACCAAGGCCATCTACGGCAACGGCACCACCACGACTGCCACGCTGTACAACAGCGGCAACCAGATCGTTGGCAACAACATCTACGACTACTTCAACGCCGCTGCCCAGGCCAACGCGGTCTATCTCGGCGCTGGCAACACCGGCTGGACGATCAACAACAACCGCATCTACCAGACCGCGACGCGCACGCAAACGACGGGCGCGATCCTCGCCGGCATCCAGGCCGCCAGCAGCACCGGCAACGAGGGCCACGCAATCAGCGGCAACGTGATCGGTTTTGCCAACTCAGCCGGCACAGGCACGACCAATCTGGTGGGCATCGGCACCGGCTCCAAGTTCCTGGGGATTTACTTCTCGTCGGCCGGATCGACGACGCCTTCGAGCATTCAGGGTAACACCATCGCCGGCATCAATCTGTCCGGCGTGGTCGGCGGCACCTCAACGTCGGCCGCGTTTGTCGGCATCAGCATTGCGTCGGGCGTGGCCAACATCGGCAACGTGACCGGCAACACCATCGGCAGCCTGACCACCGCCGGCTCGATCTCCGTCGCCTCGAACAACGGATCGACGATGGAGGTGTACGGTGTCTACTACTTCCCGTCGGCGGTCGCTAATGTCTCGAACAACAACGTCGGCGGCATTGTCGCGGCCAACTCCGGCGCCGGAAGTCTGATTCTCTACGGCCTGCGGGCTTTTACCTCGTCGACCGTCGTCAACACCTTTGCCAACAACACCGTTGGCTCGGCGGCCGCGCCGATCAGCGTCAGCTCCAGCGCGACCGGCTCACGGCTGCTCGGCCTGTACTCGCAGTCGGGCGCCAACGTCGTCACCGGCAACACCGTCAGCAACCTGACGCTGAACAGCCCCAACGTCGGCACCGGTTCGGCGGCCAGCCTGATCGGCCTGTGGAGCGACAACTCTAGCGCCACGCTCGGCAACAATGTCGCCCAGAACACGGTCCATACCCTGAGCAACTCCAACGCCTCGGCGGCTGTATCAGTGACGGGCCTGCACTACAACGGGTCAACTACCGGCACACACCTGGTGCAGCGCAACCTGGTCTACGGGCTGTCCACGCCCAGCACCAGCGCGACGGCCACGGTCAACGGCCTTTACGTCCAGGCCGGCGCGGCGACCTACCAGAACAACATGGTCGCGCTGGGCAGCGACATGACGGCCAACAGTCCGGCGATCAACGGCATCAACGAAGTGGTGGGAACCAACAACTTCTACCACAACAGCGTCTACGTCGGCGGCGCAGGCGTGGCGGCCGGCACGGCCAACTCATTCGCTTTCAACAGCGCGGTGACGGTCAACACGCGCGTCTACCGCGACAACATCTTCTCCAACGCGCGCAGCAACGGCGCGGCCACCGGCAAGCACTACGCCGTCAAGGTGGGCGGCACGGCGCCCAACCCGGCCGGCCTGACCAGCAACAACAACATCTTCTACGCGCCGGGCGCAGGCGGCTTCACCGGTCAGTTCAACGCCGTCGACCAGGCTACGCTGGCCGCCTGGCAGGCCGCCACCGGCCAGGACGCCAACAGTTTCTCGGCCGACCCACAGTTCCTGGCGCCGGCCGCGGCGACGCCCGACCTGCACCTGAACCCCAGCATCGCGACGGTAGCCGAGGGCAACGGCTTCCTGATCGCCTCGGTCGCCGACGACTTCGACGGCCAGACGCGCAGCACCCTCACCCCGGTCGACATCGGCGCGGACGCCGGAAATTTCATCGGCATCGACCTGAGCGGCCCGACGATCACCTACACGCCGCTGGCCAACACACTCAGCACCAGCAACCGCGCGTTCAGCAATGTGACGATTACCGATCCCAGCGGCGTCAACACCAGCGCCGGCACGAAACCGCGCGTCTACTACAAGCGCTCCACCGACGGCAACGTCTGGAACGACAACACCTCCAGCACCGACGGCTGGAAGTACGCTGAAGCCAACGGCGCGACCTCGCCCTTCGATTTCACCATCGACTACTCGCTGCTCAACGGCGGCGCGGGCGTCAGCACGGGCACGGTGGTGCAGTACTTCGTCGTCGCACAGGACCTGGCAGTCACGCCCAACGTCAGCATCAACAGCGGGTCGTTCGCGGCCGCGCCCAGCAGCGTCGCCTTGACCGCCGCCGCCTTCCCCATCGGCGGCGCGATCAACAGCTACCTGATCGCCACGGCCTTCTCCGGAACCTACACGGTGCCGGGATCCTACCCGTCGCTGACCAACGCGGGCGGCATCTTCGAGGCCCTGAACGGCGGCATCCTGACCGGCAACGTGGTGATCGAGATCACGGCCGACCTGACGGTTGAGACCGGCGCGGTGGCCCTCAACCAACTGGCCGAGTCGGTCATGGACGCCACCTTCACCGTCACCATCAAGCCCAGCGGCGGCCCGCGCACCATCTCAGGCACTTCGGCCGCCAGCAGCGGCCTGATCATCTTCCACGGCGCGGACAACGTGACCATCGACGGCTCGACCAGCGGCGGCACGGACCAAAGCCTGACGATCACCAACCTCAATACAACCGGCGTGGTGATCTGGATCCGCAGCGCCAGCGCCGCCAACGGGGCGACCAACAACACGGTCAAGAACAGCCTCATCAACGGCAGTTCGGGCACCACAACCATCGGCGGTATTCTCAGCAGCGGCACGACGCTGGGCGGCGACGCTGAGGCGGCGAACTCCAACAACACCATCCAGAACAACCTGATCACCAAGGTGCAGAATGCCCTCTACCTGCGGGGCGGCGCAACGGCCCCAACCTGGGACCAGAACTGGCTGGTGACCGAGAACACCCTCGGCTCGACCGTGGCGGCCGACAAGCTAGGCTTCCGCGGCATGTTGATCGGCAACGCCCAGAACTTCACCGTCAGCAAGAACACCATCTACGGCGTAGTGTCGAGTACCAGCTCGAGCTCGACCATGAGCGGCATCCAGGTGGGGCTGGCGGTCTCCGGCGGCCTGATCTCGCAGAACAAGATCAGCGACATCAAGCAGATCAACACCACCGGCTGGGGCAGCAACGGCATCTACCTGGCCGCCAGCACGACCGCGTCGAACGTGACCGTGGCCAACAACTTCGTCTCCGACGTGGCGTCCCAAGGCTACGCCGGCGTGACGCAAAGCGACAACGGCTACGGCATCATGGTGCAGTCCGGCGGCGGCTACAAGATCGTCTACAACTCGGTGCTGATGGCGACCAACCAGGCCGCGACCACTGGCATCCCGGCGGCGATCAACATCGCCAGCGGCGTGGCCACGGGCGGCGTGGAGCTAGTCAACAACATCTTCGCCACCATTCAGACTGTGGGCGTCCCCTATGCCATCTACAGCGCCGCGCCCGCGACCGTCTTCTCGACCATCAACTTCAACAACTACTATCCCGGCACTGGCACGTTGGGCTACCTGGGGGCCGCGCAAGCAACCCTCGGCGCCTGGCAGACAGCCACGGGGCAGGACGCCAACTCGGTTGTCGGGGATCCACTGTTCCTCTCGACCACCGACCTGCACATCACCAATGAAGCATCGCCGGCCAGCAACGCAGGCACGCCGATCGCTGGCATTACCATCGACATCGACGGCCAGTCGCGCAGCCCTGCGCTGCCCGACATCGGCGCCGATGAGTTCGGCGCCGTGCCGCAGCCGGCGATCACGCTGGACAAGACCGTGGGCGCCAACCCGGCCGTCTGCGCGACCAGCAACGCCATCACCCTGCCCTTCGGCGGCGGCTCCGTTACCTACTGCTACGAGGTAACCAACACCGGCGACGTGACGCTGAACCAGCACGACCTGATGGACAGTGAATTGGGCGCGCTGCTCAGCAACTTCCCGTACAGCCTGGCGCCCGGCGCCTCGGCCTTCGTCACGGAGACCACCACCATCGCTGTCACCACGGTCAACAGCGCGACCTGGACGGCCTACAACACGGGCGGTCCCTCGGTGCAGGCGACGGATACAGCGACGGTCACTGTCGAAGCGCCTGCGCCAGCTATCAGCCTGGACAAGACCGTCGGCACCGACGTCAGCACCTGCGCTGTAACCGACCAGATCACTGTCGCGCCCAACACCGACGTCACCTACTGCTACGAGGTGACCAACACCGGCAACGTGACGCTGAACCGGCACGACCTGATGGACGGTGAGTTGGGCGCGCTGCTGACCAACTTCCCCTACACGTTGGCCCCGGGCGCGTCGGCCTTCATCACCGCGACGACCAACATCGCTGTCACGACGGTCAACACCGCCACCTGGACCGCGTACAACCCGGCTGACGGCGGCTATTTGTCGGCGTCGGCCAGCGACACGGCCACGGTGACTGTGCAGACGGCCAACCAGCCGGCGATCAACCTGGTCAAGACGGTCGGCACGACGCCGGCCGTGTGTGCGTCGGGCGACAACATCACGATCACCGCCGGCACGCAGGTCTACTACTGCTACCAGGTGGAGAACACGGGCAACGTCGCCTTCAACTTCCACGACCTGGTGGACAGCGAGTTGGGGACGATCCTCAACGACCTGCCCTACGTGCTGGCCCCCGGCGCGTTCTCGCCGCAGGTGATCGTGCCGGCCACCCCCATGGCGACCGTCACCAACGTGGGCACCTGGACGGCCATGACCGCCTTGGGCGCTTACGTCTACGACGACACGGCGCCGTTCAACTACATTCCGATCAATGCCACCGGCACGCCGCTGGGGCTGGCCGACGACGGCGAGGCCAACATCACCTTGCCGTTCCCCTTCACCTTCTACGGCGTCACCTCCAGCAACCTGCGCGTCGGCAACAACGGCGGCATCCTGTTCAACGCCACCGCCGGCGACGTGGGCATCACCAACGCGGCGCTGCCCAATGCCGCCCATCCGTTGACCATGTTCCCCTTCTGGGACGACATGGACTCGGACACCGGCGATGTCTACTGGGAGGTGCAGGGCACGGCGCCCAACCGCATCGCGATCGTCGAGTGGTACAACCGGCCGCACTTCAGCAATACCGGCTCGGCCACCTTCGAGGTGATCCTGTACGAGGGCACGAACGAGATCAAGTACCAGTACCTGGACGTGGACTTCGGCAACGCCTCGTACAACTTCGGCGCCTCGGCCACGGTCGGCATCAACAAGGACGCCACCACGGCCTTGCAGTACTCGTTCAACCAGCCGGTGATCCAGAACGGCATGGCGATCCGCTTCTCCGAGGTGATCCCCGTAAGCGCGACGGACACGGACACGGCCACGGTCACCGTGCTGACGCCCAACATCGACGTCAGCCCGTTGAGCCTGACCGAGACGCACCTGACGCCGCCGCAGAGCACGACCCAGCCGCTGACTATCGCCAACACTGGCCAGGGCGACCTGACCTGGACCATCGCCGAGGAGCCGACGGCCGTACAGGCGGCGCCGCTGACCGGCGGCGACGCGGCGGTGGCAGTCGATGTGGTCGATCCGGCTGACTTCAAGCCGCAGGAGCAGCCGGCCGAGGCTGCGCCGCTCAGCGACTGGCGCGCGCCAGAGGCTGTGCTGTACAACAACGGCCCGCTGATCACCAATCCGACCGGCGGGGCTGGCGGCGCAGCGCTCAGCGCCCTGCAGACGACGCTGGGGTTGAATACGCTGGGCTTCGGCCACCAGGCCTCAGCCGGCAACCGCGTCGCCGATGACTTCACCGTCACTGGCAGCGGCTGGCTGATCAACACCATCACCTTCTTTGCCTACCAGACCGGCTCGACGACTACCTCGACCTTCACGTCGCTGAACCTGCGCATCTGGGACGGCCCGCCCAACCAGGCCGGCAGCAATGTGGTCTTCGGCGACACCACCACCAACCGGCTGGCCTCGTCGACCTGGTCCAACATGTACCGGGCAACGGACACCACACCCACCGACAGCACCCGGCCGGTCATGGCCAACGTGGCCACGGTCAACACCTTCCTGCCAGCCGGCACCTACTGGCTGGACTGGCAGGCTGGCGGCTCGCTGACCTCGGGCCCGTGGGCGCCGCCCGTCACCATCGTCGGCCAGACCGGCAAGCCCGGCGCCAACGCCCTGCAGTTCACCAGCGCCGGCTGGGCGGCGCTGATCGACACGGGAGCATCGGGCACCAGCAACTTCCCGCAGGACCTGCCCTTCATCGTCGATGGGCTATCCGACTGCTCGAACCTGGTGGACGTGCCCTGGCTCAGCGTCAGCCCGACCAGCGGCATGAACATCGGCGGCAGCAACACCCCGGTAACGGTGACCTTCAACTCGGCCAGCCTGGCCAACGGTATCTACACCGCCAACCTGTGCGTCAGCAGCAACGATCCCAACGCCGGCCCCGGCAACGGGACCAGCCTGGTGGTGGTGCCGGTCACCCTTCAGGTCGGCGACCCGACTGCGGTCACCTTGAGCAGCATCAGCGCCGCCCAGGCGCCGCTGCCCATCTCTGGTCTGCCGCTGGCGGCTCTGCCGGCTGTGGTTAGCCTGGCGCTGGGTGCGGCCTACGCGCTGCGCCGCCGCCAAGGCTAGATCTTCGCCTGTAGGGGCGGGGCCGTCCCGCCCCTACAGCTCGCGCAGGCTTGTCAGGTTGCTGCAACCTGTTCGGTTGATCGCTCCATGCAGCAGGTCCCCGCCAACTGGCGGGGACTTTTTTTGCCCGATTCCTTAAAGATTCCCGGTAGAGAGGCATTCTCACTTGACCGAACCGGCGAATTGCGCTAAACTTGCGTCCTGTTTGCGCTGTCGCCCTATCCACAGCCGCTGGGCCGTCCAAGCATCAGCCCTTACGGCGCATAGGTCGCCCACCGAGCACCCCAAGCCTCGCCGGCTCCCGCTCCTCTGGCTTGGGGCGTCCTTTCAGCAGCCAGTTCTCACGACAAGGAGGTGATGTCCACCCCTGTTTTGCTCCCAGCCGACTCGTGTTCGTGCGTGACCAGCATGGCCGAGCCTTTGTCTTACCGTCGTTCCTTATCTTTGTACGTTTTTCCAGGGAGAATGCATTATGCAACGCAAGCACGTCCTCTATCCGCTGGCTATCGTAGCCCTGCTGGTCGCTTGCTGCCGATAGCGGCTGTCGCCCAGCAAGCGCCGCCGGCCCAGCCTGGCACGTGGTCTCTCGAGACCTACGCGCCGCCGGCCGAAGCGAAAGGCGCTGTCCCGAGCGGCAAAGCGGCCCAGCCCGGCGCTGCGCTGGAAGGGATGCTGTCCCCCGATGGCATGGCCATGTTCGGCGAGATCGAGCCCAACAACAGCGCGGCCACAGCCAATGTCCTGCCCACGCCCCCGCTGGTCGCCATGGCCAACATCTTCCCCGCCACCGACGTGGACTACTTCTCTTTCACCGGCAACGCCGGCGATCGGGTCTACGCCGCCGTCATGACCAGCTTCTCGGCCAACAGCAGCAGCGACAGCCAACTGCGCCTCTATGCCAGCGACGGCACGACCGAGATCGAGTTCGACGACGACGACGGCACCTTCGGCGGCCTGGCGTCGAGCATCGCCGGCGCGACGCTGCCTTCGGCCGGCGTCTACTATCTGCGCGTCAACCACTTCACCGCGTCCACTGGCCAACTGCGACCCTACTATCTCTACCTGCGGCTGCAGAATGGCTCGCCCACGGCGGAGATCGAGGCCAACGACACGCCCGCCACCGCCAATCCCCTGCCCGCCAACGGCTGGGTCAGCGGGACGCGCAACCCGGCCGCGGCCACCGAGCAGGACTGGTACAGCTTCAGCGCCAACGCCGGCGACACGGTGTACCTGAGCCTCGACCTGGACCCTGAGCGCGACGCGGTGCAGTGGGACGGGCGTCTCGGCATTGCCCTCTTTGGCGACGCCGGCAACCAGATCCTGGTGGTGAACGACGCCAGCACCGGCAGCGCCACCAACCCGCTCTCTGAGGCGCTGTTTATGACGGTCAAGACGGCCGGTACGTATTTTGCCTTCGTCGACTCAGCCAACGCCGCAGTGGGCGGGCCGACGGCCACCTACAACCTCAGCGTGACCATCTACCCGGCGGCCAACGAGGGCGTCAACTGCACAACCTACGTCAGCACCGATCCGCCGCTGCCCATCGGGCCGACGGCCGGCACGCTGACCAGCTCCAGCATCACCGTGCCCGGCAATCCGCGCGTCGCTGACCTGGATGTCTCGATCCAGCTCAACCACGCGCTGATGCAAGACATCGACGCCGTGCTGCGCTCCCCGGCCGGCAACAGCAACAGCATCTTCACCGACATCGGCGCCGCCGCTGCAGGCGGCCAGACTCAGATGGATGTCACCTTCGACGACGAGGCCGCCATTCAGCCGGCGTTTACCGTGCTCAAGGGAATCAACTTGAAGCCAGAGCTGGGCTATCGTCTGGGCTGGTTCGACGGCATCAACGCCGGCGGCACGTGGACGTTGGACCTGTACGACGACGCCAACGCCGCCAGCGGCGGCACCCTGACCGGTTGGAGCATCACCATCTGCGAGCCGCCGCCGCCGCCCGTTTGCCCGGTAGGCTACGACCCGGTGACGGTGTACAGCACGAACTTCGAGGCCGACAACGGCGGCTTCACCGCCTCCGGCACCGCGGTCGACTGGGCCTGGGGCGCGCCGACGGCTGCGCCGATCGCCACCTGCAACAGCGGCAGCAACTGCTGGAAGACCAACCTCAGCGGCGATTACTCCATCAGCAGCAACCAGAACCTCGTCTCGCCGGCCATCAACCTGGCCGGCCTCAGCGGCCCGGTCATCCTGCGCTGGGCGCAGAAGTACCAGATGGAGAACGCCACCTTCGACGGCGCCTACGCTCAGGTGCAGGAGGTGGGCGGCGCCAACCCGACCCGGCTGTGGACCTGGCTGGACGCCACCATGCGCGACAGCATCAGCAACCCCCTCATCACAACCCAGATGAGCGCCGGTTGGGGCGAGCGCTGGGCTGACATCAGCAGCTATGCCGGCCAGAGTATCGAGACCGTCTTCAACCTGACCAGCGACAACACGGTCGTCCTGGCTGGTCTGGCCGTGGACGACGTCAGCGTGACAGCGTGCCAACAGCAGGCGGCCACGTCCACGCCGACCCCGACCAACACGCCGACTGATACCCCGACCAACACGCCGACAGCCACGCCGACTAACACGCCGACGGCCACCCCGACGGCCACCCCGACGGCCACGCCGACCGACACGCCGGTGGCGCCGACGGCCACCCCGACGGCCACGCCAACCGACACCCCGGTGGCGCCGACGGCTACCCCGACGGCCACACCGACCAACACGCCGGTGACGCCGCCCGGACTGGTGTGCAACACAGAGCCCATCACGATCCCAGGGTCCGGCGCGGCTTCGCCCTACCCGTCGAACATCGTGGTGGCGGGACAGCCGACCTCGCTGACGGACGTCAACGTCAAGCTGTTCGGCATGAACCATACCTTCCCCGACGACATCGACATCCTGCTAGTCGCTCCGCAGGGGCAGAACCTGATCATCATGTCGGACGCCGGCGGCAGCTTCGACCTGGTCAACGTCGACCTGGTGTTCGACGACTCGGCCTCCGGGCCGCTGCCAGACAGCGCGCAGATCACGTCAGGCGCCTACCTGCCGACGAACTTCGGCACGGGCGACACCTTCCCGGCGCCGGCCCCGCCACCGTCGGGTGCAACACAGCTTGCCACCTTCAACGGCGCCAATCCCAACGGCACCTGGAGCCTGTACGTGGTCGACGACGTCTCCGCCGACTCTGGCAGCATCGCCGGCGGGTGGTGTGTGGAGTTGAGCGGACAGGCGGCGCAGGATCCGCCCAACATCGACGTCAGCCCGCTGAGCCTGGCGGCGAACCAAGCACCCAACACCCAGACCCAGCAGCAGCTCAATATCGGCAACACCGGCCAGCAGGACCTGAACTGGACCATCGCCGAGGAGCCGGCCAGCATCCTGCGGCCCATCGACTTCGATGCGACGGGCAAGGCGCAGGTGGCGGCAGCCGAAGCCGCGCTGCAACCGCGGCTAGCCGGCGCAACCGGCAGCCGGGGCGGCTCGGCCGATGCAGCAGCGCCGATCGTCTACAGCTCGCCGGCCAGCTTCAGCGAGGGCTTCGACGACATCACCCTGCTGCCGGGGCTGGGCTGGTTCTTCCAGAACAACTCCTCGCCGCTGGGGCTGACCGACTGGTTCCAGGGCAACGACACTGTCTTCCCGGCCCACGCCGGCGCGACCACAGCCTACATCGGCGCGAACTTCAACAACACCAGCGGCGCCGGCGACATCAGCAACTGGATGCTGACGCCGGAGATCAGCCTGGCCAACGGCGACACGGTGTCCTTCTGGACACGCACGGCTGCTGGCAGTAGCTGGCCGGACCGGGTGGAGCTGCGGCTGAGCACGGCCGGCGCCAGCACCAACGTGGGCGCGACGGCCGCCAGCGTAGGCGACTTCACGACGCTCTTGCTGTCGGTCAACCCCAGCCTCACGGCGGGCGGCTATCCTGAGGTGTGGACGCAGTACACAGCCACACTCTCGGGCATCCCCGGCGGCGCGACGGGCCGCATCGCCTGGCGCTACTTCGTCACCAACGGCGGGCCCAGCGGCGCCAACTCCAACTACATCGGCATCGACACGGTGGAGTACACAAGCGCTGGGCCAGCTCAGCCCTGCACGGCGCCGTCCAACGTGCCGTGGCTCTCGGAGGCGCCGTCGGCAGGCGCCACCGCGGGCGGCGGCTCGACGCCGGTGACGGTCACCTTCGACTCGACCGGCCTGACGCCGGGCGTCTACAACGCGCGGCTATGCGTGGACAGCAACGACCCCAACCCGGGCCCTGGCAACGGAACCAACCGGGTGATCGTGCCGGTGAGCCTGACGGTGTCTGAACCGACTGCGGTGCGTCTGAGCACCATCGGCGCAGGGCCGCTGCCGGCCGCCCTGCCACTGGCGACCCTGTCGGCGCTGGCCGGCCTGGCTTTGGGTGCGGCCTACGCGCTGCGCCGCCGCCAGGACTAATGACCTTCCGCAGACCCTTGGGGTTTTCGGAAACCCCAAGGGTCTGGACTCTCGAACGTCCAGGCTGTACCTTCCGAGGGATGGGCAGCCTGGACGTTTTTGTGTGGAGGCATTGGAGAAACGCCCGCAGCGCTTGACCAGCAGCGTGACTTCTGGTAGAATAGCAAACAAGTGGGCGTTCCACGCGCAGACCCGCCTAGCCTCGAGTCGCTGCAGACGCCAGACGACTCGGAGCGGGCCCGCTTAACCTTCTGGTGGACTTGGCAGCAGCGCTGCGACT
>Ga0209573_1001364_pt1 | contig 38573 bp, 30 predicted proteins | sample TNRBio252014_DNA_FD_185870 | JGI IMG/M metagenome (GOLD analysis project Ga0209573, IMG submission 185870) | Wastewater treatment Type I Accumulibacter community from EBPR Bioreactor in Madison, WI, USA - TNR Reactor_6/25/2014_ DNA (SPAdes)... | ecosystem: Engineered > Bioreactor > EBPR >...
ATCCTCGAACAACGACCGCCAGTTCATGTCCGCTCAGCAGCAGGTCACGTACCAGATAGCGTCCTACCAACCCAGTTGCGCCAGTCAGAAGTGTGTACATCTTGTCCCCGAAAAACTCAAAAAACCCTCAGCCCCTGTCGAACCCCAGCGTTCGACAGCTCGCTCGAATGCTTCCTGTTTCCCCCCGGAAACAGTCGGCATTGAATCAACCACTCACCAAAAACCCAACAAAAATCAGAGACTGCGACAGAGAGACAACACAATTTCAACAATCAACAACTGCCAGAATCTCGCAGACCTCCGAACTTACCGGAGTGCATTTTCCGCAATGATGACCCATTGGGCCAGCCTGAATCTCTGCATCCCCTGAATGAGTGCACCCTTACACCGCAAGTTGCTTTATACAAACAACTTGGACTTCACCGTTCCTGAGAACCCCCGTCGATCGGCCCTTTCTGCCGGAGTGCATCATGCTTCTCGGATCGGTGGGCGGTGAACTTGAGTTCGATGAAGTCGTTTTTGCCTTGCTGTGAACTCATGAAGCTCACCATTCCCGCAGGCTCTTCCGGACCTTGCGAAACTGGAACTTCCTCACAGACTTGATGCTGCGAACAACAACGCTGACTGCTGTGATCGTTGAGGAATGCCCGACAGTTGCCGGTGTCATTCCACAGGGAATCTCGCAATGTCCCATCCGGAAAACGCTGTTCATGGTGACTGTCGTGTGCATACTTTCAGAGTATTGAAGCGCGCAGATTCCCTTTGGCCGCTTCGTTCCGTTTGTCACCAGGACTTGTCGTTATGCCACAGTTTTCCGGTGTGATTCCCCCTGTGATCAGTCCTTTGAGTTCTCACGATCAGCTGGACGGCCCGGCTGTCGATCGTGTTGTGGAGCATTTGATCGCCGGGGGAGTGTCCGGGTTGTTTGTGCTGGGCACGACCGGAGAAGGTCCTTCTCTGAATTATCAGATGCGTTATGAAATGGTGGAGCGGACTTGCGAAGCAGCCAATGGCCGTTTGCCGGTGCTGGCAGGAGTGACAGACACCTCGTTTGCGGAATCACTGGCACTGGCTGAACACGCTTCGTCCAGTGGTGCATCCGCTATTGTCGCGGCAGCTCCGTTTTACTACGACGTTTCACAGCAGGACCTGAAAGCCTGGTTCGAACGACTGGCTGATGAATCGCCGCTGCCTGTCATGCTGTACAACATGCCGTCGTGTGTGGGAGTGGTCCTGGATCCCGAGATCGTGGCCGCTCTTTCCTATCACCCGAACATCATTGGGATCAAGGACAGCGGGGGTGACCTGAAATACTTCGAAGGGTTATGCCGTGACCATCGTCACCGTGATGACTTCATGATTTTTATGGGTCCCGAGGAACTGCTGGCTGAGGCCGTTTCATTGGGAGCAGACGGTGGTGTGTGCGGAGGAGCAAACCTGTTTCCGGTTGTTTACAGTCGTCTGTATCAGGCGGCAGTCCGTGGCGACGCCTGTGAAATCTCACAGTGGAAAGCGGCCATCGACCGGATCTTCGAATCGATCTATCGCGACGGTCAGGGGCGTATGAAACTCATTCCGGCATTGAAGCTGGCGATGCAGGAATGTGGTCTTTGCCAATCCCTTGTTGCTCCTCCCTTGTCGACGGTTTCCGTGGAACATGCAGATCAGATCCGGGCCGCTTTGCCGAATCTGTCGATGGTCTGCGAATACGCGGTTCGCTGAGGAAATCTGGAATCCATTCTCCAACGCTGCCGGACCTGCCGAACGAAAGCACTTCGGACTCTGGAAACCTGGCGCAGCAGAGTTTCAGAACAGAAAGTTCGTTTGAATGTCTGGCCCTCATTATGAGCAGCGAAGAAATAAACTTAGAAAACGCTTTCGCGATGCGGGTGTCGATGCTCTGCTGATCAGTGGCGTTTCGAACGTTCGTTATCTGACGGGATTCACCGGTGATTCGTCCTGGCTGTATCTGGCCGCCAGGGATGCCGTCGTCCTGAGCGACACTCGATTCGAAACACAGCTCGCGGGTCAGTGCCCGGATCTGCAATGTGAGATCCGGGACGCGGCCAGCACAATCGGCGACCTGGCCCGGAAAGTCGCAGCCGCCACAAGGTCGAAGCGAATCGGGATCGAGTCCGACCACCTGACACTGAATCAGTTTCACGTGCTGCAGGGTACACTCACGTCGGGCGAACTGGTCCCGACATCAGGGCTGGTTGAGCGTCTACGCGAAGTGAAAGACAAGTGGGAACTTGAACAGATCCGGAAAGCTGTCGAGATTGCAGAACGCGGGATCGCGGTGGTTCGAAGTTGCCTGACCAAAAATCAGACAGAAGTCGAGATTCGCAATCTTCTGGAAGCGTCGATGCGGAGTTTTGGAGCTTCCGGACCGGCCTTCGAACCGATCGTGGGCGTTGGTCCCACAGCCGCACTGCCACACGCCCATGCGGGACATCACAAAGTCCACGAAAGCTCGCTGTTGCTTGTGGATTGGGGAGCGACCACCGAATCCGGCTATCGCAGCGACCTGACTCGGGTCTTCTTTACAGGAAAGCCCACCAAACAGATGGAGCAGGTTTATCGCATTGTGCTGCAGGCTCAGCAGGAAGCGATTCGAGCCATCATGCCGGGTGTGGAGTGCATTGACGTGGATCGGATCGCCCGAGGAATTATCGCTGATGCCGGATTCGGCAGTTATTTTGGACATGGACTGGGACATGGCTTCGGACTGGATGTTCATGAATCCGTTCGCGTCAGTCCTCTCTCAAAACAGAGATTCGAACCGGGAATGGTCGTCACCGTCGAGCCGGGGATCTACCTGCCCGGGCGATTTGGAATCCGAATCGAAGATGACATTCTGGTCACAGCAGACGGAAACGAAGTGTTGTCCGGGGTTCCTCGCGAATTCGACGACGCGTTCGTTCCTTTCCTTGCATAACTTGCGGGATTTCACGATCCTCCGCAGTCTTTGAGCTTCTGTTTGGACAGCGGAATGCCGTCGGTACAGCCCGAATTTCGGGGTGCCCACGTCGCCTCAGGCAGTCATTCGGAAGACACTGAAAATGGAAAACGGAGCCCGGTTTCTTTACCGGGATTTCATAAAGACGCGCAGTAGTGGCGTCTGGAGGCTTTTGTAGATGGCAAAACCTGTGGAAAACGAAGACAAAGGCGAATCATTCGACCTGGATAAGTTCCGGAAGCTGCTGCAGCTGATGGAGAAATTTGACGTCACAGAAGTGAATCTGCAGAACGATGATGAATCGTGGAAGATTCGCCGTGGGCCGCGAATTTCGTACGCACAGCCCAACTTCTCGCAGCCTTTCGCCGCGCAGCCAATGATGGCAACTCCTGCGGCTCCGGCGCAGGCGGTCAGCCCTGCCGTGGCCGCAGCCGCAGCGGCACCGGCCGCCGCTCCGGTCGGGATCACCATCAACGCGCCGACCGTTGGCACCTTTTATTCTGCGGCCAGTCCTGATGATCCGCCATTTGTGTCAGTAGGCAGTGTGGTGAAGCCGGATACTGTGATCTGCATCATTGAAGCCATGAAGGTCTTTAATCAGATCCAGGCAGAGAAATCAGGCCGAGTTGTGGAGATCCTTGTCGAGAATGGTGACGCGGTAGGATTCGGTCAGCCGCTGTTCCGAATCGAGCCGGCCTGAGACGAACCCAGCGTCTGACGAATATCGTCAACGCTGGTCATTCAAAACCTGAACAGACACGAGTCGTCCCTGATTCTGCAAGGGAACGCGATTCTCGTCGTCGGCTGCCCCTGCAGCCACTCAGAATCCGATTTGCGACCCCCTATGGATAAGAGTCCTTCATGTTCCAACGAATTCTGATCGCAAACCGGGGCGAGATCGCTCTGCGAATCATCCGGGCCTGCCGTGAACTGGGCATCGAGACTGTGGCTGTCTACAGCGAGGCTGATCGCGGTGCTCATTACCTCGAACTTGCCGATGAAGCGTGGTGCATCGGGCCGCCTCAGGCGATGGAAAGCTATCTGCAGATCAATCGGATTATCAGTGCCGCGGAAATCGGCAACGTGCAGGCCGTTCATCCCGGGTACGGTTTTCTGGCTGAAAACTCACACTTCGCCGAAGTCTGCCGCAGCTGCAATATTGAATTCATCGGTCCTCCAGTGCATGCCATGCAGGCGTTGGGAGACAAAGTCAGTGCTCGCGAAATTGCCATGAAAGCCGGCGTGCCCTGTGTGCCTGGCAGTGACGGACTTGTCAGCGACGTCGAAGAAGCCGTCCGCATCGCGGATCGCATCGGCTATCCGGTGCTGATCAAGGCTACCGCAGGCGGTGGTGGCAAAGGGATGCGTGTCGCCGGCAATGAGATCTCGCTTCGAGCCGGCCTGCAGGCAGCGAGTGCGGAAGCGGAGAAGGCGTTCAAGAATGCCGGTGTTTATCTGGAAAAGTACGTTGAACGTCCTCGCCATGTCGAAGTTCAGATCCTGGCTGACAACTATGGCAACGTCGTGCATCTGTGGGAACGCGACTGTTCCATGCAGCGGCGCCACCAGAAGCTGATTGAAGAAAGCCCGGCTCCGAAGCTGCCGGCCGACGTTCGCCGAAGAATCTGCGAATGCGCCGTGAATCTGGTTCGCGAAGCCGGCTACACGAATGCAGGGACGTGTGAGTTCATTGTCGACAAGAGCTTCAACTTCTATTTCATCGAAGTGAATGCCCGAATTCAGGTCGAGCACCCCGTCACCGAACTGGTGACCGGGATCGATCTGATCAAACAGCAGATTCTGATTGCGGCCGGAGAAAAACTGCCGTTCCGTCAGGAAGACATTCCGCACCTCGGCTGCGCGATCGAGCTGCGAGTCAACGCCGAGGACCCGGAAAACGCATTTCGCGGCAGCCCCGGGACCATTACAAAACTGCGACTTCCGGGCGGGCCCGGCGTGCGGTTTGATTCACACGTCTACGAGGGGTACACAATCAGTCCCTATTATGACTCAATGATTGGAAAGCTCATTGTCCACAAGCCAACTCGAGACGAAGCCATTCAGTGTATGCGGCGCTGCCTGAGAGAATTTGTCATTGAAGGAGTTGCCACAACGCTTCCTCTGGCCAGACGAATGTTCAATCACGCTGACTTCGTGGACTTCAACATCGACACGACATTTGTGGAACGAACGTTCTGACGCCCTGCAGGATGGAGGGCAGCATGAGAATCCTTCTGCTTGCTGACATTCATTCCAACTGGCCGGCGCTGGCGGCGATTCAGGAACGTTTTGATGCGTGCCTGTTTCTGGGTGATGCCGTGGATTACGCCACAAATCCAGCCCCCTGCATTGACTGGCTGAAACGCAATGCCACCGCCTGTGTGCGAGGCAATCATGATCATTCGGTTGCTCAGCGTGTGACAGTTCGCCCGGGCGGGACATTTCGCCGCATCTCGGCCGCCATGAGATCTCATCACCTGGCAGTTCTGGACGACCGACATCTGACCTGGCTGGCCCGAATGCCGGTCACCAGGTATCTCACCCTGGGCGACCACCGATTTCTGCTGGTTCATGCCACGCCCCGGGATCCGATGGACGAATACATCGGTGATAATCCGGAACAGTGGCAACAGCGGCTGGATCACACGGACGTCGATTTTGTCTGCGTGGGACACACGCATACCCCCATGCAGCTGCAACTGGAAAAGACACAGGTCATCAACCCTGGAAGTGTGGGCCAGCCCAGAGACGGTGATCCCCGCGCTGCATACGCGGTGATCGAAAATGGCAAAGTCGAATTTCGACGAGTTGAGTACGACATTGACGCCACGGTTCGACACATGAGGGAATCCGGAATCGAACAATCCATCGTGTCTCTGGCAGAAAGTGTTCTGCGCAACGGTGGAAATCCTGCGCTGAATCTGGTGCCTGATGCCTGAACATTTCCTGGTCGCGGACCGTGTGGTGCTGACATAAAACAAACGCTCGCTGACCACGCAAACAAGCGTCGCTGGAAAGTGATCCGGATCGCCTTCGCTGATTATCCTTTTCTGCATCGAAAGACTCCCGCATGAATACACCTCGAATCCTCAGCCATTCAGAACTTCTGCAGCTGAAACGATGGAATACGCCGACGATCTACAATGGCTGGGAGCAGATCACCAGACGCGATCACTGCGCGGATGCCGTGAACCTGGAAGAGACCCGGGACTTTATGCCGCAGATGGGCCCGATGGTCGGCTATGCCGTCACACTGAAAGTGGAACCCAGCAATCCGACTCATCGCAAAACCAAACCCAATGCGACTCGTGAATATCGCAGTTATCTGGCCAGCATTCCCGGACCGAAAATTGTGGTCGTGCAGGATCTCGACAAGCCCAGGCTGATTGGCTCATTCTGGGGGGAAGTCAACGCCAACATCCATCGCGCACTGGGCTGTGTGGGAACCATCACTGATGGCGCCATTCGCGATGTGGATGAAATGACGAATGCGGGCTTCAAATCGCTGGCTCGACGTCTGTGTGTGGGGCACGCGGCCGTTCAGCCTGTCGAGTTCAACTGCGACGTCGAAGTCTTCGGACGCAAAGTGTCTCCCGGTGACCTGATCCACGCAGACAAGCACGGGTTTCTGGTGATCACACCGGACGAACAGCCGCAACTGCTTGAAGCCGCACGTTTCATGGACACAAACGAATGTGAAACGGTGATCCAGGCGGCTCGCAACACCGCCGGGCTCAGCATGCAGGAGATCGTGGATCAGTTAACGGAGGCTTCATCAAGGTTTGCCCGAAACGCCCGCGAGAAATTCCGTCGCGACGGAGAATGGTAGCCACTCGACAGACCGAGCTGCGCTGGCGACGTGTAGCGCAATCATCCAGGCTGTCGACGTGCCGCCAGTCGCAGGGCCGCCTGGATGGCTTCTGTCATTCCGCTCGCGTTTGCTGGAGTTGAGGGATTCCACGCGCGGTCGAATGCCGTACCATGAGTTGGGCTGGTGCGAATAATGGGTAAACCCAGCGTGATATTCACGGCCGTATCGAATCCGATCAGTTTGATCGGGATATGTCCCTGATCGTGATACATGGCGACCACACCGTCGAATTCACCGGCAATCGCACGACGAATCAGAGTGTCCACCGGCAGTGGTCCCGTGACGTCTGCAGTGCCCCCGGAACACTTCTGAACGGCGGGCTGGATGATGAGGCGTTCCTCATCCCCGAACAGACCATTCTCGCCCCCATGCGGATTCAGTGCTGCCACTGCAATGGAACGTCGCGAATTCCCGATCCGTTTCAGAAACGCATCCATCAATTGAATGGTTTCAAAGACGTTGTCGACGGACAGCAACCCCGGAACGCTGGCGACGGAAGTGTGCAGAGTCACATGCGCGATGCTCAGACCATCCAGGGAAGCAAACTGACTGTGCTGCGGCTGCACCATGGATCTCCACGGTGCCAGTGCAGATTCGGACAGATACAACATCATGGCAAATTCGTGAACTCCGCACCGTTCTGCCAGAATCTCCGTGTGACCCGGATATTTATGACCGGCCAGATACAGCGACTCCTTATTCAGCGGAGCCGTCACAATGGCGTCGATCAGGTTAGCGCGGGCCAGGTCAATCGCGTGAATCAGATACTGAAATGCGGCGTCACCGGCGACGGCACTCACCTGACATCTGGGAGCCGATCGAACTGCATCCCCGGCCGGATTCCAGCAGGCAAACCTGGCTCGATCCCGGTACTCGCAGAGGATGGAAACCAGTTCTGCTTTTGATGAGGAGATCGACGTCAGCTCTGTGAAGTTTGCCGGACAACCAGCAAGATGAGCTGCCTCATTCAATACGACCGGATGACCAATGGTCAAAGCCAGTGCGTTGCGTGGCAGGTTCTGATTCAGAGATCGCGCGACCACTTCGGGCCCAATCCCTGCCACGTCCCCAACCGTAATTGCAGCAATGAGGGGATTCAGGCAATCAGAATCAATTGCCATCCGCGTCCTTCAGGGGCACACAACCGATCGGCAGAACTCCCAGGATGGACTGCACGTCGCTCGGTACGTCAGCAATCTCCTCGCGACGGATACGAATACTTTCCGGAGCTTCAATAGCCAAACGCACGCGACCACCACTGACCTGTTTGACAGTGACGCGAATATCGTCGGAAATCTGAATGGTCTCTCCGATCTTGCGACTGAGCACCAGCATCATGCACCTCCCCGGCAGCCTGCCAGAACGTTACGTGTTCAAAAATCCACTCAGTGGCCCAAAGACAGTTACTGAATTTTCCGAATGAGCGGCCCGTGACATTGGGCCATTCCAGAGAACTTTGCCGTCTGTATTCGTTGTACCACTGCAATGGTTGTGGGAATTCCGGCAAGTTCTGCCTAATTCATACAACTACGTCATAGAGAGACACTGGAAACGGATTCTTCCCTGAAAATTCGGGCTCGAACCAGATTTTTTCTAAACGACCGGCCCGGGTAAACAGAGTTCTACGTCTGTTCTCGGGAACAGTAAGTCGATGCAGTTGCGCTGAACGGTCTGAATTTCGGCTCAGCAAACTGAGCAATCACTCGCGGATTCCGGGGCTGTCCTGTGGAGTGTTGTCGGAACTTTGATTCCTTAAGTCGGCCAGGATTTGCAGGCGGTCGAGGATCATCGCCGCCAGGGTCACGACAATCACAGCCACAAATTCCACTGTCAGCAAAATGTTTCCGTGGCGATCCAGGAACCGGGCGATTGGTGCCCGCGGATCACTGAAAACAATCGCTATCATGGCCAGGATGGTGACGATGAAGACGGCTGCAAACGGAACGATCAGTTTGAACAGGAATCCTGCTTTCGAACCCGGACCACGCATGAGATGCCTCGGAAATGAAACGGGCGAAGCGACACGGAAATACGGCACGGAACTGTCTCGTCAGAGTCGATGAATTCAATCAGGGTTCACTCGGATTTCTGATGAGCCTGGTGAATTCGACAACGCTCCCGACTCTGAACAGTAAACCATAACCAGCGCCGGAAGTGTTCTCCATCATCACCCCGGGCGTCCCTCGGATAAGAATTCAATAGAGGCAAATCCCCATGCATGCAGAAGCCGGATCACACCGTCCCGTCAATCGGGACCAACTGATTCTCGGAATCGACGGCGGCGGTACTAAAACGCTCGCATGGCTTGCTGATGCCGAATTCCCGGAAAAGACACTGGGGACGGGTGTGGCGGGGCCATCCAACCAGCGAGCCGTCGGCCCGATGGTCGCGATGAACAACCTGGAGCAGGCCGTTGAAATGGCGTTCGAATCCGCCGGGATCGCCCGACAGACAGTGCAGAGTGCTTGTCTGGGCCTGGCCGGCGCGGATCGATCCTCGGATCGCTCTGTGGTGGAGCGGTGGGCCGAGGAATCGCGGTTGGCCACAAGGTTGCTTGTCGTAAACGATGCCTTGCCGCTGCTGTATTTGGCTCCCCTGTCAGGTCAGGGCGTGGCATTGATCTGCGGAACCGGGTCATTGGCCTACGGGCGTGCTTCTTCCGGTCGTACGGCTCGAGCGGGTGGCTGGGGATATCTGCTGGGCGATGAAGGCAGTGCCTACGCCATCGGCCGATCTGTTCTTTCGGCGGTTTTGCATTCGTTCGATGGGTGCGACGAGCCCACGCGGTTGCAGGACGATGTGCTGACGTCGCTTGGCATTTCCGCTGTCCCGGAGATTGTGTCGGCAGTCTATGGTGCGGAAGTTCCTCGGGCCGTGATTGCTGAACTGGCACCATTGGCGTTTACTGCAAGTGAGTCGGGTGATCCGGTCGCTGACAGAATTCTCTCAGATGCCGCTCGGCAGTTGACATCCATGGTCAACGCCGTGGCTCGAAGACTCGAACTGAAGGAGTCCCCACTGGTCGTGTCAGGAAGTGTCCTGCTTCAGCAGCAGAGCTTCCGCTTCCAGGTCCTGGAGGAATTGGACAAGAAACGCTTTACGCACGTTGTCCTTGCTGTGGATCCGGTTCAGGGGGCTGTGCGGCTTGCGGCCGAACAACTGAACACTGCTCGGTGAAATTGGGGCATTTTCAGAGCACATTGTTCGACATCGGGTATAAACCCGGTCGACTCACATGGGCGGGATCGAGTAGATTTCGTCGTCTTTGTCCTGAAAAGTTCCCATTTCAGTGTGTTTTGGCGCAAATCATGCATCTCAACATCTCTCAGCAAATGAAGATGAGCCAGCAAATGAAGCTGGCGCCGCGGATGATCCAGTCAATGGAGATTCTGCAGCTGAACATGATGGCACTGAACGAACGTATTGAGCAGGAGTTGGTTGAGAACGTCACGCTGGAGCGAGTTGAGAAGGACCGCGATTTGCCCTCGGAGGCTTCGGTAGAGACGTCTGATTTTGCACCGCCGGTGGACGAACGAGAGGCCCGCGAACTTCGTAAGGACGTGGAGAATCGCGAACTGGTTGTTGGGAACGAGAAGAACAACGAATCGGACTTCGAGCGTCTGCTGGAGATTTCTTCCGAATGGCCGGAAGACAATGTGGGGTTCGGCGGTTCACGTCCTTCGTCGAACCAGATCAGCGACAACATGGATCGCCAGCACGACGTCATGTCCAACATGATTGCTCGGCCGCAGTCATTGCATGAATACCTGCTGGAACAGTTCTCTTTTTTCAGCATCGACCACGTCCAGCGGCAGTTTGGCGAATACCTCATTCAGCACCTCGACCACAACGGCCGGCTGCAGAGTACGTTGCCGGAAATCTCACAGCAGTTCAATCGCCTGTACGAACATCAGCTGACGATGGAGCAGGCTGACGAAGTGCTGAAGATGATTCAGCATCTTGATCCTCCGGGAGTTGGAGCCCGTGACCATCGGGAAATGCTGCTGCTGCAGGTCGACGAACACATGCCGTTTCACGACGTGGTGGAAACGCTGATTCGGGATCACCTGGAAGACATTGCCTTTAACCGACTGCCGCTGATCCAGAAGGCGACCGGCTATTCGCTGGACCTGATTAAAGTTGGCATTGAGCAGATTCAGACACTGAATCCCTATCCTGGTCGCGGTTTTGAACAGCGACCGGTTCAGCGAGTGACTCCCGATCTGGCGGTCGAGCAGGATGAATCGGGGCGATACATCGTCAGACTTCTGGACGAATATGTTCCGGAGCTGCGAATCAGTCCGCGGTATCAGAAAATGCTGAAGGAAAACCCAACGCAGGAAACCCGCGACTGGATTCGCCGCAAGATTGAATCGGCTCGATGGCTGATTGAATCCATCGAACAGCGATACAACACGCTCCGCAAGGTGGCTCAGGAAATCATTGACCATCAGCAGGAGTTTCTGGACAAGGGCCCTGAGTACATTCATCCGCTGAAGATGCAGCAGATTGCGGATCGCGTGGGAGTGCACGTCACAACCGTGTCACGTGCGGTCGATGAGAAGTGGATTCAGACACCTCGCGGACTGTTTCCACTGAAGCGATTCTTTGGTGGCGGCACACAGTCTTCCTCAGGGGAAGAAGTGGCCTGGGATACGATTCGAATCAAGCTGCAGGAACTGATCGACAAGGAAGACAAGTCTGATCCGCTCAGCGACGACGCTCTTGTGGATGCGCTGGCCGAACAGGGCATAACACTTGCTCGTCGTACGATCACCAAATATCGCAAGCAGATGAGAATTCCCAGTTCACGTCAGCGCCGCGAATACTGATCGAGTTGATCCTGGCGGCCTGAGGCACACGGCAGTTCCGTCTGGTGATGTCATTCGGCGGTCTGGATTGGCTTGAAGGAATTCGGCAGCGGTTGGGCGACCTGCTGCGGCTTCTCTTCGCTGCTGTTCATGATCAGATGAATTTGCTTCCAGCGTCCCGACGCATAGCGATGCCACATCAGAACTCCGGTCATTACGATATTGATCGTGCTGGTCAGCCAGAGCTTTGAGATCGTCGCAGATTCCGACTGAATGATCAGAAGAGCTGGCAGCACCATCACCAGCCAACTCGCCAGCAGGGTGATCACCATCGGATACGTTGTGTCTCCCGCCCCGCGCAATGCGGACGAGAAGACGACTGCCAGTGCGTCGAACACGGAATACACGGCCACAAACTGCAGCAGCACGGACGCCGTTTTGGCGAGTTCCGTCACATTCGCTCCAGTGCCCGATTCCGGATCCGCAAACAGGAAAAACGGCTTCAGACAGAACTCGGGAAAGAGCACCAGCAGCAGTCCCGTGCTGACCGTCCACACCAATCCCATCAGGACCGCGTTACGGGTTGTGTGCTGCGCTGACGTGACTTTCCCGGCGCCGATGTGATGTCCCACCAGCGTCTGAATCGCAGTTCCAAATCCCAGCAGCGGGATAAAAATCAGTCCGTTGACGCTGAACGCCAGATTTGTTGCGGCCAGGTCCTGACTGCTGAGATTTCCCACGATTAGCAGAAACAGAGTGAAGCCCGAGTTGTCCAGAAAGTAATGCACTCCGCTCGGAACTCCGTACCGCAATATTTTGCGCAACAGGTGCAGATCCAGGCTGCGTGAACTCATCAGCGGCAGGGATTCGCGGCGTGCTTCCCGCAGAATCAGAACCACGTACACGACAACCTCACAGCAGCGTGCCAGAATCGTTGCCAGCGCGGCTCCGCGAATGCCCAGTTCCGGAAACGGACCGATCCCGTACACCAGCAGATAATCCACGATGAAATTCACGATCACGGCACTGAAGCTGATCCCCATCACCACGGTGGTGCGGCGTCGGCCGTTAAAGAAACAGCTCAATGCAGTCGCCAGCAGAAAGACGGGGCTGCCAGCACACAACGTGTTGAAATACACGGCTTCCAGTTCCACGATCGCTGGTGTATGACCGGACAACGCCAGCAATGGTCGGCTGAATGGAAGACATACCAGCAGCAGAATTCCGCAAAGCAGCGCCAGCCAGATGGCCTGCCAGAGCGACACCATCATCTGGCGTTTCTGGCCCGCTCCATCAAACTGCGAAATGAACGTGTTGGCATACAGAATGGTGCCCATGGGAATGCAGACCACCGTCCACTGCAGCATGGACGCGGGAGTCACTGCGGCCAGCGCCTCTTCGGAACAACCTGCCAGGATGATCCGGTCCACCGCATTCATCAGGGATTGCGATCCGGCACTTAACATCAACGGAACTGCCACGCGCAACAGTTCCGTCATTGAACCGCATTCCCCGTGGGAGCCGCGATCGGACTTTGAGGAATCCGGCAAAGGACTGTCGGCAGGTTCACTCATGAGGCAAACATATCATTTCAGCGGTGGAAGCAGGTGTTGGTTCAGGTGGATCGGGAATGATAGCGGGGAAGCCGCGGCGGATCACAACTTCTGGAGTCGCCCGTCAGCGTTCCCGCCATTGATCGGGATTTGCAGAAGCCGCTGAGATGTTCCAGAATTTGAAATCTCAGGAATTCCGCGTGGTCCTTCATCAGGGAGACATCATCGTGGTTGGACCGATTCATCGCAGAAACCGTGCGAAGACATCATGTTCAAAACGTCGGTTCGTACCATTCCTGATCCTGTTGCTGCTTTTGATGCCTGGAGTCCCATTGCGTGGTCAGGAGACACCGGGTGCAGCAGACTCGATCCGTGTCGCCGTCTTTCGTGTCGATGAGAACAGAGAACTGCCAACTCATGTTGTCGAAGACCTTCAACGCGACAGCCTGATCCAGCCGAAGGCCATCACGGCCGCTGAGATCCAGCAGGGAAAACTTGCGGATTTTCAGGTGGTGTTGTTCCCCGGCGGTTCCGGGAGTGCACAGGGTCGCAAACTCGACAAGCTCGGGCGCGAGCAGGTTCGTGAGTTTGTCTCGAAGGGTGGTGGTTACGTCGGGATCTGCGCCGGTGCGTATCTGGCTTCGGCAGATTATGACTGGTCGCTGCATCTGCTGGATGCAAAGGTTCTGGATCGCAGGCACTGGGCTCGCGGCTTTGGCACTGTACAGCTCAGGGTTTCCGCAGAGACCGGAAAGCATCTGGGGCTGAAAGAGACCGAAATCAACTGCTATTACCATCAGGGCCCGCTGCTGAGTCCTGCCAATCGAGACGATCTGCCGGACTTTGAATCGTGGGCCGCCTTTGGTTCGGAAGTCAAAAAGAAGGGCGTTCCGGAAGGAGTCATGGTGGGAACGACCGCGATTGCCGCATGTCACTTTGGGCGGGGACGAGTTCTTGCCATCAGTCCACACCCTGAGAAAACCGATGCGCTCGACCATGTGCTGGCTCATGCCATTCATTGGGTTGCTGCAGACGATAAAGAAATTCGGCAGCCGTAGGTCATCCGCTTTGCTGTTTTCCGCAACAGAGATTCGCAACCGTCATGGTCCGCACTGCAGTCAGAACTCACGCAGGGGAATTCAGACATTCGTGCGGTCGCGCTTTCCCGGCGTGAGCACTTCCTCCGGTAGATCGGGCAGGCAAAATCCACGGATTGGCGTGTCAGGATTCCGGGTGTCTTGCGGTTCAGGAGATGAACCCCGATACTGCCCCGCCCCCTGGGACCGTATGAGATTTCGGGATCCTTCAGCAACCTGGTCTCTGGTGGCAAAACACTTGTCCGTCCGAGGTCTTCTGCTCGCGCCTTTGCTGGTCAGTGTCTGCTTCAATCTGCCTGAATCGGCGGCGTTATCAGGCGAGACTTCTCCTCGTGAATTTTCGAGAAACATGAACTTTCAGACGCATACGCTTTCCAATGGACTGACGCTGATTGCGGAGACGAATCCTTCCGTTCACAGTGTCGCCGCGGGGTTCTTTGTTCGCACCGGTTCACGTGATGAATCCCGGGAGGTTTCGGGAGTCAGCCACTTTCTGGAACATATGGCGTTCAAGGGGGATGAGAAATTCTCGGCCGACGACATCAATCGCGTGTTTGACGAAATCGGTGCAAAGTACAACGCGTCGACCAGTGAGGAAGTGACCATCTTCTACGCGGCTGTCCTTCCCGAGTATCTGGAGCGCGCGCTGGAACTGCTGGCATCCCTGATGCGGCCGTCACTCCGCCAGGAAGATTTCGACATGGAAAAGAATGTCATCCTGGAAGAGATCAGCATGTACGAAGACCAGCCTTCGTTCACCTGCTACGACCAGATCATGTCCACCTACTTCAGTGGTCATCCGCTGGGTCACAGCATTCTGGGTTCAAACGCCAGCATTACCGCTTTGACGGCCGCCCAGATGCAGGCCTATCATCGGGGGCATTATCACAGTGGAAATCTGACTCTGGCCGTGGCTGGCAACTGCCGCTTCGAAGATGTCGTTGCCCTTGCGGAAAAATACTGCAGTCTGATTCCACAGGGAACGCCAGCTCGATCACTGCCGCCAGTTCTTCCCGCGCCATCCTGTAAGATGGTGGTCCGGGAAAGCAGCGTGCAGCAGCATCTGATGCAGATGGGACAGGGGCCCGATTCGAAGAATCCCCTGCGGTTTGCGGCGGAACTGCTTTCTGTCGTTGTGGGTGATGATTCCGGCAGTCGGCTGTTCTGGGAACTGGTCGATCCCGGACATGCCGATTCCGCGGATCTGGGCTACAGCGAATACGACGGGGCCGGTGCGTGGATGAGTTACCTGAGTTCGTCTCCGGATCAGGCCGCAGAGAATCTGGCTCGATGTCAGCGAGTTTTTGACGAAGTCACTCGCCACGGAATCACAACTGAAGAACTGGAGCAGGCGCGCAATAAAGTGGCATCACGAGTTGTCCTGCGTGGCGAACGGCCCATGGGGCGACTGACTTCACTGGGTGGAAACTGGGTCTATCGCGGCAACTATCAGTCGATTGCCGATGACCTTCAGGCTGTTCGCAGCGTGACTCTGGACGATATTCGGAAAGTCCTGCAGGAGTATCCGCTGACAATGACTTCGACGGTCGGAGTCGGCCCGCTGGCTGAATTGTAGAGGCGTGCTAAACTGCGGGTGATCATGGTGCGTCGACTCCACCACCGACGGACCAGCACTCGCTCATTCGGAAGAAATCAGATCCATGAGTTTTTCTGCCACGGACGTGATGGCGTCCCTGAGTTTCGTGCTGGATTCGGGCTCGTTCGTTCTTGCTGTCAGTGAAGCGGTCGAAAAAACGGCTGCCGCAGCACCGGGTCGAGCCCTGGAGATCATGGGGACTGTGCTTTTCAGCATCGCTGTGCTGCACACGTTCTGTGTGAAGTTTTTCGCGAGATGGGCGCATAAGTATCCCGAAGGATCCATCCAGGAAAACGTGCTGCATTTCATGGCAGAAACGGAGATCGTCTTCGGTGTCTGGGCGGCAATTCTGTTCATCATCGTTGCCGTGATGAAGCTGTCAGTCACCGCTGCAGTCGACTACATTGAAGCGCTGAACTACAACGAGCCCAAGTTTGTCTTTGTCATCATGGTTGTCGCTGCCACGCGGCCGGTGGTGAATCTGGCAGAGCAGATCATCCTCGCCATCGCGCGACTGATGCCGCTTAAGGAGTCCGTGTCCTTTTACATCGCCGCGCTGTCGTTCGGCAGTCTGCTGGGTTCCTTCATCACCGAACCTGCCGCCATGACGCTGCTGGCACTGCTGCTGAAGCGGAGATACTTTGATCGGGAGATCAGCAGAACTCTGGCGTATGCGACTCTGGGACTGCTGTTTGTGAATGTCTCGATCGGAGGCACACTCACACATTTCGCGGCACCGCCCGTGCTGATGGTCGCGTCCACATGGGAGTGGGATTTGTGGTTTATGGTGACGCATTTCGGATGGCGAGCGGCCCTGAGTTGTATTGGCTCGACACTGATCATCACATTGTGTTTCTGGAAACAACTGAATGCCTTACCTCTGGAAGACACGGTCCCGGTTCCGGTTCCCAGGTGGCTGACAGCCTTTCACATCGTGTTTTTGGGCGCCGTTGTGATGTTCTCACATCATCCCGAAGTATTCTTCGGGGTGTTTATGATCTTTCTGGGACTGGTCACTGCCACTCGTGAGTTTCAGGAACCCCTGAAGCTGAAGGAAGGACTGCTGGTCGGTTTCTTCCTCGCTGGCCTGGTCACGCTGGGAAAGCTTCAGGCATACTGGGTCAGTCCGCTGGTTACCAGTCTGCAGGATGCCCAGTTGTTCTTTGGAGCCACTGCTCTGACGGCAATCACGGACAACGCCGCGTTGACGTCCCTGGGCGCTCTGGTGGAAGGAATCTCGGATGACAGTAAATATGCCCTGGTCGCCGGAGCTGTGACCGGCGGCGGATTGACGGTGATTGCGAACGCTCCCAATCCGGCCGGAGCCGGCATTCTGCAGTCCGCAAAGGCATTTGGAGAAAACGGAATCAGTCCGCTGGGGCTTCTGGTTGGTGCGCTGCCCCCCACAATGATCGCCATCGCGATGTTCTGGCTGATCTGAGTTTCAGTGGCCACGACTGCGGCTTCACAATGAGCCGCTGGGCGCGAGCCCACGGTTTGAATTCGGACGCTACGGCGTTTCGGCTGATGTCGCCAACGTGCGGTCTTAGCGTTGACCGCCCTCTCAGGCTCCTGTCAGTAGTTCAACTGACGCACTGCGGCGGACGCAAACGCCGGATACTGTTGTTCGGCGATCATGCGAGCTGTCAGGCTATTCTGAGCGGAGATGACGACCGAAGTGGGGCGAGCGGCAACGCCCGGGCGAGGCAGCATCTGCACTTCCCAGATCTGTGTCAGTCCGCTGTTGGCCTTCAGAAGTTCCAGCTGCATCATCTGGATCTGCATCTGGGCCTGCTGCTCAGCTCGCAGCGCACGCTGGTACTCTGCGGCGGCTGCCACGGTCAGAAATTCCTCACGTCGTCTGGCCGTGTCTTCTGCGTCCTTTGACATCCACGTCTGCCAACCCTGTTCGAGTAGTTTTCGCTCGTCAGGGGAAAACAGAAACAGAGGGACTGAGATCGTTTCTCCATTGTCGAGCTCCATGCGGACACCATCCATCGTGAAGGACTTGTCCTTGCCTCGCAGACGGCGCCCCCACTTCTGCAAGTCCTCTTTGGTCTTCACCGTTTCGTCATCGTATTCTGCAATGACCTTTGGAAGCATCAGCTGGTAGATCTCGTCGAGCTTGTCGATTGTCTTCTTGTCAACCGTGGTTGTACCGCGTTCATGGCCGACCACAATTGTTCCCCTGCCATAACCGACCACGCGGCCACGAAAACGAAACCCTGCCCGACCGGTCCAGGTTTGCATTTCCTCCGGGTCCGTTTTCTTTCCGGTATCTTCCAGGTGACTTCTGACGAAGGTCTTGTCGTCATCACTCAACTGCGCGATCTGATATGCCTGCAGATCCCCCTTTTTTCGGCGAACGACAACGGTGTCTTCACTGGCTGCAATCAGATCCCCTTCAAACTTGTAGGTGCCGGTGGCATCTGACCAGTCACGCGCATCGGTGACCGGACAGACGCAGGTTGTCAGAGTGGCGCACACGACAGCAAGGAGCATTCGTTTCATGAGATCATCCGGTCCGTTGCGTTTACGGCAATGAATTCACGCATCTGAGAGATTTACTCTCATGCTACCCGGGAATCCCGTGATTGCTCAAGGAACATTGGTTTCTGCCGGTGAATTCGCACGAGTTCTGACGGTGTTCCAGGCAACAATCGCATCCCGGACTGTGCGGACATCGTGAACTCGCAAAATGTCAACACCCTGTTCTGCCAGTGCCATCGACACACCGATTGTGCCGGCATCGCGTTCTTCGACCGAGCGTCCCAGCACCTTCGCCAGAAACCGTTTACGCGAATGTCCAATCAGCAGCGGACGTTGCAGTTCCCGCTGAAATCGCTGAACGGATGCCAGCAGCTGCAGATTGTGATCAGCCCTTTTTCCAAAGCCGATTCCGGGATCCACGCAGATCCGTTCGGGCCGAATTCCCGCCATCAGACAGCGGTCGACCTGCTGCTGCAGGAACTCGATTACTTCCGCAGTGACATCCGTGTAACTGGGATTCTGCTGCATGGTCTGCGGAGTTCCCTGGATATGCATCAGGCAGATTCCGGCGTCGTATTCTCGACACACATCGAGCATGTGCGGGTCAAATGTCAGTCCGGAAATGTCATTGACGATCTCGGCTCCGGCCTCAATCGCCTGACGAGCGACTTCTGCTTTCGTCGTATCGATCGACACTGGTATCCGCAACTGTCCCTGCAGAGCCTGCACCACCGGAATCGTCCGTTGCAGCTCCTCAGACAGCGAGACAGGCTGAGCACCGGGACGAGTAGACTCGCCACCGATATCGATCACATCCGCCCCGTCGGCCTCCATCTGCAGGGCTCGAGCGACTGCGGCGTCGGCCGAGCGGAATTGTCCGCCGTCGGAGAAACTGTCGGGCGTCATATTCAGAATGCCCATCATCAGAGGCAGATGTTTTCGAGTCAGGTCGCGAGTTCGCAGGGTCCACGTGTGAGGTGGAGGCATTTGAGACATCAGACTTCACTCCGTTCTGAATCCGCCCGACCAAACCATCGTCGCAGAATCACGTCCCCCAGGACTGCAACCGCACCGAACGCTAATGTTCCCAGCAGCGTCGATGTGAGAACGGTCGCATACAGATCTGCCAGATCCAGGGATGCCGACTTCCGTTGTATCATGGCTCCGAGTCCCGGCTGTCCGGAACCGACAAAGAACTCGCCCACGATAGCCCCCACGATTGCAGATCCGCAGGCGATGCGAATTCCGGCCAGCAGGAACGGCAACGATGATGGCAGTCGAAGCTTCCACAGTGTCTGCCAGCGAGTGGCTGAGTTCAGGCGAAACAGATCCAGCAGATTGGGGTCGATCTGCAGAAGCCCCGTGGTGGTGTTCGTCACAATCGGAAACAGACTGATCACGCTGGATACCAATGCGACGCTGAAGAATCCCCGCCCAAACGACACAATCACGATGGGTGCGATGGCGATGATGGGAACCGTCTGCAGCAGCACTGCATAAGGAAACAAAGCCCGCCGGATCATCGCAGACTGCGAAAACAGGAACGCCAGTGATGTTCCGGCGATGATACTGATGACCAATCCCGTTGCCGCGGCCAGCGACGTTCGCCCCACAGCGCTCAGCAGGTCAGATCTCAGTTTCCAGGCGGCTTCGGCTACCGCCAGCGGCCCTGGAAAAATGATCGGATGGATCTTTCCGATGCGAACCACCAGATCCCAGGCAACGATTACCAGCAGCAATACTGCGACCGGAGCCGCCCAGCGGTTTGTCAATCGGGAAAACTGTGATACTCGGTCGCGGGTGTCACCACTCATCGGCATACTTATAACTGCTCCTTCGCTGATGCCGCCATTTGCGATTGAGCAGACCTGATGTCACGAACTCGATCCAATTCCAGGCTCTGCCGAAACAAAGCGGCACTGACAGACTTCAGCGCTGCGAAGCAGTGCTGCGACTCACGAAAGTCGGCATTGCGAGGCCCGGCAGCCTGAACGGCAACAGTGGACAGGATTCTTGCCGGAGCGGGGCTCAGGACAATCACTCGATCGCTCAGGAATACCGCCTCATGCAGATTATGAGTCACCAGAATCGTCGTGAGGTTGCGTTGTTCATGCAGCCTGCGCACATCTTCCTGAAGTCTGAGTCTCAGCAGATCATCGACGGCCGCGAACGGCTCATCCAGCAGCAACACATCGGGGCCAGTCGCCAGGGCTCGAGCCAGCGACAATCGCATCTGCATCCCACCTGACAGTTCACTGGGACGCTTCCGAACATCTGACCGTTGCAGCCCCACTTGTTCCAGAAGGTCACTGCAGTCGGCCTCCGAGAGTTGAACCGATCTCGTGGATTTCCCCAATTCCATTGGGAGGCGGAGGTTCTCTGCGGCCGTTCGCCAGGGCAGCAGAGTGGGATGCTGAAACACAAACCCGATGCGATTGATACTTCCATCGGCTCTGGTCGGAGATGTTGAAGTCAACGAACCGACAGTCGGTTGAATCAATCCGGCAATCAGCTTCAGCAGCGTCGACTTGCCGCATCCAGACGGTCCGACAATCGACACAAACTCGCCCCGCTCGATCAACATCGAAAAGTCAGCCAGAGTGGGATGGTCGCTGCCTGAAAAATGAACGCCGACGTTCTGAAGCTGGAACGCCGGCCGTCGTTCAGTCGTCGTGTCGTCGCGGGATCGGGGAATCAGATTCACAATGTCTTTGCCGGACCGGGAAATGCATCTGTATGTCGTGAGAGATATCGGATCGTAGTCATGCGGAATGTTGTGGCAATCGATCGCGACCGGAAGGCTGGCAGTCTGCAGCGAATCCGGTACTGTACTTGACGGATGTTTCGGCAGATCGCGCCGCTGCAACATCTCTCTGCAGACCTGAATCAATCCCACCTGATGACAAGTCGAGTGCTGACCATGAGGCAAAGAAATTCTCTTCAGACGATGTTCGTGTTGGCGTTGTTGGCTTCTCTGTCGTCATCGCAACTGATGGCGGAAGGTCCCGAGTTTCGGCTGTTATGGCCGGACGGAGCACCGGAAGCCAAAGGGGAGGCAGATGCCGATCGACCTGGAGTCTGGATTTACCCGGCCAAAGAGAACGCGAATGGTACAGCGATCGTGATTTGTCCGGGTGGCGGTTATGCCGTGCACGCCACTGATCATGAAGGCGTCCAGCCAGCTCGGTATTTCAACAGCATCGGAGTCACCGCGTTTCTCCTGCGGTATCGATTGTCGCCGTATCGACATCCGGTCCCGCTGTCGGATGCTCAGCGAGCCATTCGAATGATTCGTGCAAACGCCAAAGAGTTTGGAGTCGATCCTGCTCGAATCGGCATTATGGGGTTTTCGGCGGGCGGTCACCTGACATCGACTGCGGTCACTCACTTCGATAATGGAGACCCAGCTGCGTCAGATTCAGTGAATCAGCAGAGCTGTCGCCCTGATTTCGGAATCCTCGGTTATCCCGTTATCAGTTTCGTTGCGGACTATGCGCACAAGGGATCTGGACGAAATCTGCTGGGAGAAGACGCGTCTCCGGACCAACTGAAAAGTCTCTCTAATGATCTGAACGTGACGAAAGACACGCCTCCCATTTTTCTGTTTCACACGTCAGAAGACACGGGCGTGCCACCCGAAAACAGCCTGGCGTTCTATGCGGCCTGCCACAAGGTCGGCGTTCCGGTGGAACTGCACATTTATCAGGAAGGCCCGCATGGAGTCGGGCTGGCCTACCAACATCCCGCACTGCAGCAATGGATCGGCGCTGCCGGGACCTGGCTGCGACAAAATGGTCTGCTGATGAATGGAAAACGCCATGCATTTTCCGGGACGGTCACCGTCAAGGGGCAGCCAGTGAAATGGGGTTCGATCGCATTGAAGCCCCGCTCCGCGAATGCTCCCATTGCCTGGGGCATGATTCGCAACGGCAAGTTTTCCATCGGAGAAAAGAATGGCCCTGCGGACGGACAGCACGAGGTCATCATCACGCACATGGGCGACGTGGCCCCCGGACCAACAACCGATGGAGCGAAGACTCTCGAATCATCAGGGCTGACGTTTGACGTGCGCGGCGGCGAGAACATCGCCACGTTTGACCTCAACTGACAATGGATGGGATCCCTTGACCCGGTTGAGCCTGCCGGCTCGTTGCCAGTGACGCCGCTCACGCTGTTCGCTGCCGCGACTTATTAACACACTACGCTCCGAAAGATATGGAACAGACAATCTCGGCACACCGCCTGACTGGGAATGCGCTCCAGCGACGGCGGTGGACACTCGCTGAGATTCGATTCGACACCACTTTGAATCTCAGAAGGAGTTCGCATGCCCACATGCGTCCTGGCATTGGATCAGGGGACAACCAGCTCTCGAGCAATCGTGTTCAGCCACGAAGGATCCATTCTGGCTGTCGCGCAGAAAGAGTTCACTCAGATCTTTCCCCGGCCGGGCTGGGTCGAACATGATCCGGAAGAAATCTGGTCGTCTCAGTTCACCGTCGCAAAGGCCGCGCTGAAAAAAGCAGGCGTCTCTCCCGCGGATGTGGCCGGGATTGGGATCACCAATCAGCGTGAAACCACAATTCTGTGGGATCGACGAACCGGCCTGCCAATCCACAACGCGATCGTCTGGCAGGATCGTCGAACCGCCGGTCATTGCGATCGTCTGCGGAAGAGCAAAAAAGCGGACGACTTCCGGCAGCGAACCGGGCTGGTGATTGATGCGTATTTCTCCGGCACCAAGATCGCGTGGTTGCTGGACAATGTTCCGGGGGCGCGAGAACTGGCCAAAGCCGGATATCTGGCGTTTGGAACTGTCGACACCTGGTTGCTCTGGAAACTCACCGGCGGAACTGTGCATGCCACCGATGTGACCAACGCGTCACGGACACTGGTGTGCGATATTCACAAAGCCCAGTGGGATGACGAACTGCTGAAGGCTCTGAAGATTCCGCCTTCGGTGCTGCCGCAGATTCGTTCCTCCAGCGAAATCTTCGGCGAAACACCCAAAGGGATGTTCGGCGCTCCGATTCCGGTGGCTGGCATTGCGGGAGACCAGCAGGCCGCATTGTTTGGTCAGATGTGCGTCAAACCCGGCATGGTCAAAAATACCTATGGTACGGGCTGTTTCATGCTGATGAACACGGGCTCGCGTCCAAAGGCTTCAAAGAATCAACTGCTGACGACGATCGGATGGCAGATCGGCAAGAATACAGAATACGCCCTGGAAGGCAGCGTGTTCATCGCCGGAGCTGTCGTGCAGTGGCTGCGGGACGGCCTGAAAATCATCAAATCCTCAGCCGATTCGGAACGACTGGCGCTGACGGTTCCTGATAACGGTGGTGTGTATCTGGTGCCGGCGTTTGCCGGCCTTGGGGCTCCGCATTGGGACGCTTACGCGCGCGGCATTGTGGCCGGATTGACACGTGGTGCCACGGGAGGCCACATCGCGCGAGCAGCGCTGGAATCCATCGCCTACCAGGTCGCAGACGTGCTGGATGCCATGCGTGCCGACGCGGGAATGAAGATTACTTCGCTTCGAGTCGATGGCGGTGCTGCAATGAACAACCTCTTGATGCAGTTCCAGGCGGATATGCTGGGTGTGCCGGTAGTCCGACCAAAGATTTTCGAAACGACGGCTCTGGGCGCGGCATTTCTGGCGGGGCTGGCCACCGGATTCTGGAAGAATCGCGACGAGCTGTCATCGCAGTGGCAGGTCGATCGCACGTTTGAACCCGCCATGCCCCGAGCTCAGGTGGATACTCTTCGTGCCGGCTGGCGCAAAGCGCTGGAAAAATCGCGGAACTGGGAAGACTCCTGATCAGGACTGACAGCCCTGTACCCGAATGAGCCTGACGGCTCGCTGCCAGACGACCGCTCACGTTGTTCGCTGCTCAAAAAATCCGCTCATAGAGCGCGCAGCAGATCGCATCAGACTCGAACGATTCTGTCAATCGGCGAATCTCTGCTGCGTGGTCGGCGTGATTGGGGCTTTCGAACAGGTGCGAATGATTGCGTCCCATGTCGTCGATGGGTATTTTCGTCGCTGGGTTCCAGCCACGTCTGGTTCCTCCCTGCCGCATTGAGAAGTGATCCCGCCTCGTTCCGGAGTCTTCCATGACTTCCCGCCTGCAATCTCCTTTTGTATTCCGACACTGGCAATCCCTGTGTTTCACGTGTGTGTTCCTTGGCTTGATGGGATCAGCCTCGGCCGCTGATGACGCCGCTTTGAACCCTGCCGATGTCGAATTCTTCGAGCAGCGAATTCGTCCCGTTCTGATTGAACACTGTTACGAATGCCACGCTGCAGATTCGAAAATCCTTCGCGGCGGACTGCAGGTCGACAGCCGCGATGCCATTCGAAAAGGCGGCGACAGCGGGTCAGCGGTGGTGCCCGGTAAGCCGGATGAAAGTCTGCTGATCGCTGCTCTGCGCCACGAGTCATTCGAAATGCCTCCGGAAAAGAAGCTGCCGGATGCTGTCATCGCCGATTTTGTGACATGGATTGAAAAAGGGGCCGTCGATCCACGAACGGAACAGCGGCAGGGCAAACTGAAACCCGTCGATTGGGACGCAGCCGCGCAGCACTGGGCATTCCAGCCCGTTCCAGACACGAGTCCACCCGACTGCAGTGCCCTTGAGGGCTCCACATGGATTCGAAACCCCATCGATCAGTTCATTCTTCATCGACTGTGCAGCGATGGATTCCAGCCCGCCCCGGAAGCCGACAAACGAACGCTGATCCGCCGAGCCACGTTTGACCTGATCGGGTTGCCGCCGACGGTATCTGAAGTGCACGATTTCCTGGCTGACGAATCAGAAGACGCATTTGCAAAGGTTGTCGATCGATTGCTGACCTCACCGCAGTACGGCGAACGCTGGGGCCGTCACTGGCTGGATCTGGTTCGCTATGCCGACACCAATGGCGCCGATGAAAATCATCAGATGCCCAACGCCTGGCGATACCGTGACTGGGTCATTCAGCAGATCAATCGGGATCTGCCGTTTGATCAGTTCATTCGTCAGCAACTGGCCGGCGATCTGCTGCCGGTCCCCGACAGCGAAAAAGAGGCTGGAGATCTGCTGACAGCGACCGGCATGCTGGTGGTCGGTCCCAAGATGCTTGCCGAACAGGACAAGGACAAGATGGTCATCGACATCGTCGACGAACAACTGGACACCGTAAGCCGTACCATGCTGGGACTGACCGTCGGCTGTGCTCGCTGTCATGATCACAAGTTCGATCCGATCAGCACTCGTGACTACTACGCACTGGCAGGGATCTTCTACAGCACTCGATCCATGGCTGATCGGGCGTTTGTTTCCAAATGGATGGAGCGACCACGACCTTCGAAGGAAATCGAGCAGAAACGGACCGAGTTTCAGCCAAAACTGGATCAGGCGAAGGCCGAGCTGGAACGATTGACGAAGGCTCGTAAAGAAACTCCGGACACCGTCAGTGAAGAGGCGGTGAAGAAACAGAAGGAACTGGTCGAATCACTGGAGAAGGAAATTCCGGCGTTCGAAATGGTGATGTCGGTCGAAGACGATAAGCCCGTGGATCTGCCGGTTCATATCCGCGGAAATCATCTGACGCTCGGCCCGGACAAAGTCACTCGCACGATGCCCGCGATCCTTTCAAAGATCCATGCCGCACCAGAAATCGCGGAAGGACGCAGCGGACGTCTGGAACTGGCAGACTGGCTGGTTTCGCCTTCCAATCCGCTGACTTCACGAGTGATGGTGAACAGGATCTGGATGTGGCACTTCGGAAATGCTCTGATGCGCAGCCCATCGAATTTTGGTCTGCAGGCAGAGGCTCCGACACATCCGGAACTGCTGAACTGGCTGGCTTCTGAGTTCATCCGTCGGAAATGGTCGTTGAAGGACATGCATCGGCTGATCATGCTGTCATCGACGTATCGCATGAGCAGCCAGGGAGTCGCCGCAGACGAAGAACGTGATCCCGAGAATCGCCTCTGGAGACGACAGAATCGAAGACGTCTGGAAGCGGAACCAATCCGGGATGCCGTTCTGTTTTCCGGAGGACTGCTGGATCTGCAGATTGGGAATATTGCTGCCGACACCAATGCGAAACGTCGAGCCGTGTATCTTCCCATCAATCGCAGTGCGTTTTATGAAATGTTCAGCACGTTCGATTATGTCGAAACGGCCAACCACATCGAGCAGCGTCCAACGACCACCGTTCCGCAGCAGGCTTTGTTTGTCATGAACAGCTCGCTGGTCAATGAGTCCGCAGGTGCGCTGGCCACAGACCTGCTGAAACAGGCATCCGGTGATCCTGAGCAGGATTACAGCCCATTGGTTGCGATGGCCTTTGAACGCCTGTTCGCGCGACTGCCGAATGAATCTGAAATGCAGCGGGCTCTGGCGTTTCTGAAAGAGGCAGAAGCATTGACCGCAGAATCCGAGGATTCCTCCCGCCGACGACAGCAGGCCTGGTCCGCGCTGTGTCGCGCTCTGATTGCTTCAAACGAGTTTGTGTATCTCGACTGACAGGAGCTGTTCACCGCCATGCCATGCCGGAATCGATTGCCCGCCCTTTTCGTGTTGTGCCTTGCCTGCCTGAACTCAGACGTCAGCGTTGCGGAAGATCCTCCTCCGCCAGCCGGTATGAAACTGGTCTATCAGCATGATTTCGAAGATCAGTCGATTCAGAAGTATGAGCCGACTGATGCGTCCGCATGGAAGCTGCTGCAGCAGGACGGCAATCACGTGATTTCGCTCACGAAGAAGAACAGCGATTTCAAGCCGCCCTTCCGCTCACCACTGAATCGCAATCTGATCAGGGATCTGAAGGTTGCCAGCTTTGTCATGGACATTCGTTTGCAGTCGACAATTCCCGATTACGATCATCGGTCGCTGTGTCTGTTCTTCGGATACCAGGATGATTCGCACCTGTATTACGTGCACTTCGGAAAGAAGACCGACGATCACGCGAATCAGATTTTCATCGTGAACAATGAAGCTCGAAAGAAGATCTCCACAAAGACGACTCCCGGAACACCATGGACCGACAACTGGCACCGCGCGCGAGTGGTCAGAAACGCTGAGTCCGGCGAGATTACCGTGTACTTCGACGATCTTCAGACGCCCGTGATGACGGCAACCGACAAGAATTTCGGCGAAGGCCGAGTGGGTTTCGGCTCATTCGATGACATCGGCAACTTCGATGACATTCGAATCTATGTGCCCGAATAAACTGGATTTCGCACGAGACGTGGAGCAAATGGGACTGGCTCCGATCGAAGTGCAATCTTCCAGGTGAGTTACGACATACACGATCGGTGCCTAATGTCCCATTTGCGACGTGCACTCTCGATAAAACGGGACAGGCACGTCGGCACGCGTCACAACGTTATTTCCACACGCAAGATACGCCGACGGACCAGTCCCGTTAAATCAAACCATGTGCGCAATGCAGGCGGCCAGTGCGTTGTTCGCAATGTGGTTCCACTCAGCGGATTCGCGGAATTTCCATGATCTTTGGGTTGGGATCAAAGACCCATTGTTTCTGCACCTTCTGATCTGCGCGAGTCAGGCGGGGGATCGTAAAGAACTCCGCTGCGCTGACGTCGTTTCCGGTCTGAGGATGGCGAACGGTCTTGGCCGCAAACTGAGTTGCGAGGGCTTTGATCTGAGGATCGTCCTTGCTGTTGAACGAACCGATCGTCACCACAGATTTGTACTTTTCGTGAAACACCCACACATCGTAGTTGCGGTCATAACCAAACTTCTTGGCATTCCGCATTTTATCGACCAGTTCCATGGCGTCTTCAGCACAGGCGTCGAGATATTTTCCGAAATGCCTGTCAAAGTCGACCATTGCTTCGGATGACACCGAATTGCCAACCTGCACAACACTGCCACCCTGAAACGTGGCAATGACCAGTGTGTACTTTGCCTTGTTCTGCAGCAGCGAGAATTTCTGTCCGGCATTCAGGTCGATCAGGAATCGATCGGCGGCGTCATCGCGAATTTCCCCTTCCCAAAGTGGATTTACCGTCAGGAATGCGTGGCTGAATGGCATGGTGCGAGTCTTCGGCATGATGCCGCCGTTCTTTTCATCACTCAAAAACGACGGATTGAACTTCTTCTTGATGTACTCCAGCACCTTTTTCAGGTCTGGATCATCGTTCGATTTGAAATTGGCTGCCAGCACGGAAATGTATCCATGCTGAGCGATGTAGCGTCGGCCGGAATCCACTGTGGAAAGGCTCTCTGTCTTTTCGTCCTGAGAGTATGTGTAAGCGGGGATTCCCTTCTTTCGAAGTTCATAGACGATCTCGTCGGCTGCTTCCCAGGCCGACATCCCTCCGTTGATCTTTCGATCTGCTTCTTCCACATCCCGCAGAGCGGCCACCATGACCATCCATGGTCCATGCTTCTTCGTGAGCGTATATCGTTTGCCTTTGACCGCCTCGATATCTGCCGTTGCCGACGACATCAGGAAGCCCAGCATCAGCCCCAGTGACAGCACTCGAACGAATTGAACGCGAGTCAACATTTTTGAGATCCTTCTCAAAAGTATCGGTGTCCGACTGCAGCACCAGGCCATGCAGAACATCACTTCGAACAGCGATCCCATCGCTGCGAAGATCGTTCGGACAAGTCGGCAGTATGCTTCACCCCTGATCGTTTCTCGAAGGGAACTTGAGTGAATTCCGCCTGATTCCTGCCGTCTCGGATGTCCGGCTGATCCAACTTCGGCGAATTCTGCAGGGCGTTTCGAAACGGCTATCGACCATCGGCCAGAACGACCGGGTCGGCCGATTCGGCAGCCTACTTTCCGATTCGTCCGCGAATCAGGCGGAAGAAGCCGACACCCTGCGACTGCAGATCGGCGTCCGGGTTTCTGAGACATTGTTCCGCGTGACCTGGGCAGGACCGACGGATACCAACCGCCCAGCAGACCCCGGGCTTAGCGCGCGGCGTGGACAGGGCTTCCAGCGGGATGGCCGCTTCAATCTGCCAGGCAGTGTCAGCAGGATGCACAGCGACATACCATTTGGGATTCCAGGTCGGCAGCATCCAGCAGCGTTCACTCGTCTGACCGGATTCATCCACGACAAAGTGAAAGGCCGTATTGAGATCTCGATCCGTATCAATCGAAATCTCGATCCGATCTCGGTCATCGTGTGAGGCATCGTGGCGCCGCTGGACGACGGGTCTGATGGGATTCTGTGCCGGTCGTCGGGGAACCTGAGCCGCGACGTACAGGAAATCTTCATCCCATGCGAGCATCGCAAGTGATCCCGCAGTGTTGGAACTCTGATTGCCGGTATTTCCGACATCGTCCAGATGCAGTTCTTCTGCCGCTTCCCAGACGGCGTCTGACAGCAGGCCATCCAGAAACGGTCGCTCCTTCTGCTGTGGCAGATTGATGGCGGGAGACAATCCCTGAATTCCCGGATTACTGACCTGAAAATCGGCGCGGGCAAACGCGGAACTGATTCCGGTTCCCTGCCCCAATTCGGTCGTCAGTGTGTTGTATTCACCGGTTAGATTTCGCATCCGCAGATTTGCTGAGTACCGCAGTCGTACATTCGGGCTCCATCGGCGTTCATCACTGACCTGACTCTTCAGGATTCTCAGTGAAGCCGCTGCATGCTGATCCCACTTTTCACTCAGCGCATCAAGCTGATTGGATGCGGAGGCTGAAAAGGTCCGAGTCCCGGATGTCTGAATAATGGGCCGGAGCGAATCCCCGAAGGGACTTGCAGCCGCCTGGCTATCGGGCGAGTTCACCGGAGCAGGCATTTCTGCTGGTGCCTGAGCACGAGTCAGCGGGCCAATTCGAACATGTCGCAGTTCCGCAGAGGAATACAGAAGAAACAGAATCTCAGCCGCCTGGACAGCATCAATTAAGTCGGGAAATCGTCGAGTGATCTCCTGCTGAACCGCCAGAAATCCTTCCATGTTTCCCTGTGCCAGATTCAAGTCGCCCAGTTCCCGCAGTTGCTGCACGGCCAGTGATCCCGGGAGCGTCTGGCCGATGGTTTGTAACTCGGCAATCAGCGAACCCTCTGACTTTGACAACTGAATATGACCCTTCAGTGAGACGGCTTCCAAATGGGCCTGCTCGACCGTTTTCAGCAGTTGTCGCGTCTCTTCGTCCGAACGCACTTCAATTCGTCGCCGCGCGCCTTGCAGATTTGATTCGATCCCATCGAAGACTCCACGAATGCTGACTCGTCCATCGCGATCCTGCAGGATTTCATAATCCGAATGGTTTTGAGGAGGCGGTGTCGTCGTAGTGGCCCGACGCACCTGAAATGCGGCATCGCACAGCAATCCGATTGTTGTTCCCATGTTGGGCAGCAGGGCGCGGTCATCAAAACGGAGCGAGGATTGCTGCGTGCTCGCTGTTTCATTGACAACGCGATCCACTGTCCATGCCTCCAGCCCGCAGGTTGCCAGAGGCGATGACGGGTTGTCATCGGCCGCGATTCGCATCGACAGCGAGATCGCTTCTTTAAGGATTTCAGCCACCGGATCATGGTCGGAGGAGTTCTCAATCACGATCACTGACGGTCGATGATTCCGAATTGTTGCGGCCAGCCGCAGCGGAAGCCGTTCTTTCAGATGTCCGTCAGTTTCGCGGTCCCATTCCTCGATCAATTGAACTCGATTCATCTCTGTCGCCAGTCGCCGCCGGGGAAACATCCAGTCATAAACCAGATCATTGCCCCCCAACTGTGTCAGCAGGGATTCCGCAGAGTCCTTCTCGGTTAGTTCCTCGATGGAAGCGGACGCATCCGGCAACCGCCCGGATAACTGAACGGCAACAGCTCGCAGACCCTGGTCGCCTGACAGTTGCGACAACATCCGCCACGATGCTGAGTCTGCTTCTGTGATCAGATTCATTATCGCGGCACGCGAATCGGCGGATCTCACCAGGGTCCAGGTGAGCCCCTGATCTTCCGAACGGAGAATCTGCCCAAATGTTCCAACAGCCAGCACGATCCCGTCGGCCGCACATCTGAGCCGATGAATGCAGCCCCGGAATGGAACCGGATGCATTCGCCAGGTGTCACCGCCGGAATCCGATCGCAGGATGCAGGAAGCCGGAGTGCCCGCCATCAGCACAAGTGAATCATGATGGTCGACCGTGTGCACGTCGAGAAGGTCGCTGAACGGCTCCAGTTCGTCTGTTTCCGGTGGCTTCCAGGTGACTCCGGCATTGTCCGTACGAAACACGGCGCATCCGTCTCCGGCAATCCAGCCTTGTCCTTGGCTGTCCAGAGACACAGCCTGAATCTGCCGCAATGTCGGCTGACGAGGATTGATGACAACAGTCTGGCTGGCGACCACGGCCGCCCATGCAAGTCCCTGCCCCCCCACAACTCCTTCTGATGGACTGATAAATTCGGCCGCCGTCCACAACCCCGTTGATTCCCGAGATGGCAGCAGAGACCACGATCGACCACCATCGGTGGACCGAAAAACAGACTGCCCTCGCGCGCGGTCCATCGGTGACGTCACCGTGACGGCCTCATCCAGTCCGAAGAACTGAACATGCCGGATCCCCGGAAGGTGCGTCGTCAGCACTTCGCTGTCGGTGGGTTCGGACGAGGCATCAGCCAGGCTCAGCCACGACGTGCCGCCGTCACGAGTCCCCAGCAGGACTGCTTTCTCACGACCTGAGATCCGGTCAAAACCAATGCCGCCAACCCAGCCGATTTTATCCGTCAAGAAGCACACCGACCTGAGCGAACACTCGTCGCGCAGGAATGCCGTCTTCCACGTCAGACCGGAATCGGACGACTGACAAACGACTCCCCGGTCTCCTACCGCCCAGCAATGATTCCCCACGCAGCAGACATCATGCAGCGTGGCGTCTTCGCCGATGGCAGCTGTGCGTGGGATGGGCCCGCGAAAGAATGGCTCGGGGTGTGGATCGGACGAAATCAGAGTCACTGACGGACTGGGATTCTGAGACGCATGAGGATCCCTGGCCAAGTCATTAGAAGCGTCAGCCTGACGATCCTTGTACCGGGGCAACTGAGTGGCGGCTGAGTCTGCTGGCATCGTTCTGCCGATTGTCGAGGGTTGCTCGATGGTGGGACGATTCGTGGGACGCTGCGGCCCGACTGAGGTGCGAGCCGACTGCCGCTCGTTCTGAACAGAGCTCTGCTTCGCTTCTGTCGAATCCGACCGCTCCGATTGAGATTCTTCGGGTTCGCTCAGATCGAACTGAGCACGCACGGACTGCGAACCGATGGCGGCAGCACAGGCCAGTACAATCAGAAACCATCGAGTCATCCGTGACTCCCAGAAACGTGTCGAGCGTCGAATGCAATCTCTGAGCCGAACAGGGTTCCAGCAGTTCAGTGAAACGGCTCTGTGGAACTCCAGAATCTCTGCATCCGGAAAAAGGTGATATCCGGACGGTCAAATTCAGGCCGTACGACACCCGATTCCCTGGACGTGTCATACCACAGATTCTGGCCGACCAGCAACGGGGATTACCGTACTCGCACAACTTCCCTATGATGCCGCGCGACAATCCCTGGTGTTCTCAGACGGGACCTCATTCGTGAAACCGCCCAATTCCGGTCGTCAGACTCCGCTTTTTTCCAGAACCTTTGTTGCCGGATTGACGGTTGTTGGAGTTGCCTGGGCTGCCGCGTTTGTGTCGCGCCCAGGCATGGACAAGTCCATCGGAATCACTGCCTGGATTGCGACCGCCATCATTGGTACGGCCACCATGGTGTCCAATGCGAGGTCCAGCCGAAGCGACCCACCAGCCAAATGACTCCAGCGCGGAGAATTTGGAACCATGCCGAATGCTATGATTCCTCGGAATCGACTCCAAAATTCTTCAGTCGCCGATTGAACGCTCGTTCGACAGGCTCAGGACAACAGCCCTGGGACAACGGTTCCGTGGACATCGGTCAGCCGATAGCGACGTCCCTGAAACTTGTACGTCAGGCGTTCGTGATCAATGCCCAGCAGGTGCAGAATCGTGGCATGCAGGTCGTGGATATGCAGCCCGTCTGAGGTGATGTTGTAACCGAACTCGCACGTTTCTCCGTAAACCGATCCGGCCTTCACGCCTCCTCCGGCCATCCAGATGCTGAAACAGCGTGGATGATGATCCCGACCGAAGTTTGGTGAGATTTTTCCCTGACAGTAGTTCGTGCGTCCAAACTCGCCTCCCCAGACAACCAAAGTGTCGTCCAGCAGTCCGCAGCGCTTCAGATCCTTCACCAGAGCGGCGGCTGGCTGATCGGTTTCGCGACACAAATTCGGCAGCGCGCCGGGGAGTCCGCCGTGATGATCCCAGTCCTGGTGATACAACTGAATGAATCGCACGCCGCGTTCGGCAAGTCGTCGCGCCTGCAGACAATTGGCGGCGAACGTACCGGGCTTCATGACGTCCGGCCCATAATCGTCCAGTACGGATTTTGGTTCGCCCGAGATATCAGTGACTTCAGGCACGCTGCTTTGCATCGAATAGGCCATCTCATAGTGATCGATGCGATTCTGGATGGCGGTATCGTGTGTTTCCTGCAATCGATGCTCATGCAGTTCCTTCAGCCGATCCAGTAGGAGCCTGCGGCTGTCAGTGCTGACTCCTTCGGGGTTGCCCAGATACAGCACAGGATCTTTCGCTGCGCGAAACAACACTCCCTGATGTTTGGTCGGCAGAAAGCCACTTCCCCACAGATGGGCTCCCAGCGGCTGGCCACCTTTGTCTCGGGTGATCAGCACCACAAATGCGGGAAGATTGGCGTTGTCCTGTCCCAGACCATAGCTCAGCCATGCTCCCATACTGGGACGTCCGGCAATCTGCGTTCCGGTCTGCAGGAACGTCACACCAGGGCCATGGTTGATGGCTTCCGTGTACATCGAATTGACGACGCACAGCTCGTCGGAAATCGCGGCCGTATGCGGCAGCAATTCACTGAACCAGGCTCCGGCCTGACCGTGCTGTGTGAACTTGAATGGGGACCCCACGAGCGGAATTGAAGACTGGTTTCCTGACATGCCCGTCAGACGCTGCCCACCACGCACAGAATCCGGAAGCTGTTCCCCATTCCGCTGATTCAGCACAGGCTTGTAATCCAGCAGGTCAAGCTGAGAAGGAGCCCCTGACATGAACAGGTAAATGACTCGTTTCGCTCGCGGAGCAAAATGGGGTTCGCCCAGGACACCGCGTTCAGTCGGTTCTGAAGCCCCTGCGTCGCCCGACAGCAGATCGGCCAGGGCAATGCTTCCCAGGCCCAGTCCCGAGTGATTCAGAAACTGGCGACGCGAATCGACGTTGGAAAAGAAGGCCATGTCGTGGAATTCCTTCGACTGTAAGCTCAAATGTTCAACCACGAATCTACCGTGATTCCGCACCTGAAACCAGTCCTGCGACGAGATAGACGTCCTGTCTGCTGCCGATGTGTCTTGAGAAATGTCGCAGACATCGATACCGGGTTCGAAACGGGTGGACGCCATCCGATGCGACTGAATTCCTGCTCGGTCTCTACCGCCTTGAAGGACGGCAGGTTAGCATCAGGGCATCTGCGATCTGTCACAGCGTCGACCTCAGGTTTGAACGATCAGCCGAAAAAGGTCTGTGTCCGGCGAAAGGTCCATCGGCAAATGCAAAGGGACTGGTTTTCCGGAACTTGTTGTTTCAGATTGTCACCGCATGTCGCTCGAGAATTTTCGACGACTTTTGTTTCGTCACCCAACCTGATCACTGAATCAATTTTTCCCTCCTGAAACTCCTGCACCGATCGGTGCAGCGAGCCGTCAAACGATTCGGATTTCCAATGAACACGCCTCGAAATAACCGCCGCAGTTTTCTTCAGACATCCGCAATGGCAATGGCCGCAGGGGCAACCCTGTCGAGTGCTGGATTGACATATGCAGGTCCTGGTCAGGCAACAGCCGCAGTTGCCGAAAATGGACTGAAGGGCAGGCTGTGGAAAACACTGAAGATTGGAATGGTCCGAGTTCCGGGAACTCTGACTGAGAAGTTTCAGGCGGCAAAGGCGGCAGGATTTGACGGAATTGAGCTGAATGCTCCGGGAATGGATGTCGCCGAAACCAGGCTGGCAATTGCCGAAAGCGGGCTGCCTGTCGACGGTACTGTGAATTCTGATCACTGGAACATTCGCCACACAGACCCCAGTGCGGATGTCCGGGCGAAGGCCCTGGAATCGCTGCGATCCGCCATTCGCGACACGCATGCCGTAGGCGGTCACTCAGTTCTGCTGGTGGTCGGACATGGCAAAGATGGTCCGGAAGACGAGATCTGGAAACGGTCGATTGAGAACATTTCTCAGGCAATTCCCCTGGCAGCTCAGTTGGGCATTCAGATTGTCATCGAAAACGTCTGGAACCACTTTCTCTATAACCACGAAGGCGACCATACACAGACAGCAGAAAAGTATGTCAGGTACGTGGATGAGCTGAATTCTCCGTGGGTCGGAATGCAGTTCGACATCGGCAACCACTGGAAGTACGGCAGCATGGGTGACTGGATCCGCCAACTGGGCCGCCGCGTCTACAAGCTGGACATCAAGGGCTATCATCGCGCCAACGACGAGTGGGCTCGGATCTCGGAAGGCGATATCGATTACGCCGATGTCCGCAAAGCACTGCTCGAAATCAACTTCTATGGCTGGTGCGCCGCGGAGGTGAGTGGTGGTGATGCGGACGAACTGAAGCGGATTGCCGGTGAGATGGATCTCGTTTTCGGGTTGGTGTGATCTTGTCCAATCCACCGGAATTCGAAAATCAGTCCAGCAACTCCGAGTCCTCGGCCGAGACGGACTTTCAGGGGCTGCAATCCACCCTGCAACGTTACCAGATCCAGTTGCCTGAATCCTCGGTCAGGCAACTTGCGGCCTATTGTCGCCTGCTCTGGGACTGGAATACTCGGATCAACCTGACACGCCATACTGACTGGGACCTGTTTGTCACTCGTGATCTGCTGGATACGCTGCAACTGGAAAAGCACGTTCCGCAGGCCGCTGCTCTGATGGATATTGGATCCGGTGGAGGTGTTCCAGGAATTCCTCTGGCGATCCTCAGGCCGGATCTGACCATTTGCCTTTGTGATTCGGTGGGGAAAAAGGCCACGGTCCTGAAAGACATTGTGACAGCGCTGAAACTTCCCATCCCGGTTCACGCAGAGCGAGCAGAAGTGGTCCTGCGTCGTCAGAAGTTTCAACTGGTGACTGCCCGCGCTGTGGCTTCGATTGACAAGCTGATGTCGTGGCTGAAACCGGTCTGGTTATCGGTCGGCCATGTGCTGCTGATTAAAGGACCGCGTTGGACCGAGGAACTGACCGAGGCTCGCGCTGAAGGATTGAACAAGAAATTTGAAGTCTCTGAAATTGCCGCCTGGAACACTCCCGGACGTGATCACCAGAGCGTCCTGCTGAGAATCGCCAAGGCAAAGTCAGCCTCGTAAAGGTCGCCCGGGGAATTCTCCAGCGCAGGCTTTACGTGATCCGTTTCTGCAGGTCGCGAATTTCTCCGCTGTACTTCAGTTCCAGTTGATGCAGTTCATTGGTTAGCTGATCGGCGGTTGCGGGTTCGGCAATCTCCGCCAGGCTCATTCGCAGCAATCTGACAAGGCCCTGCAGTTCCTCCCGCATTCGGGAAACGGAAACACATCGGGAATCGCCTGGTCGAGGAACCATAACTCTGTCAGCCAACGTCTCAGTCAGTGCGGAAGTTCTGAAGGCCCGCAGCCTGATGGGATGGGCGACCTGACACCAGCATTGCGTAAAGGAATCAAGTAACGTCGGCAGATTCGGATGCTCTCGGATCAGTTGTTCATCCGGCGAGTAAACTCAGGATTGGTTGAAAAAGGGCATCATTGCTGATGCCCCGGGTCGATGCTGCTGCGTGCATGGCGGTTCTTATGCATTCTTCGCTTTGTACGCGTGTCCTGACTGGACCTGAACAACAGGCTGCGCGCGCTCTCCACTGCAGATGACAACCAGCAGGTTACTCACCAGCTGCTGCCGGTTTTCGTCACTCATGTGAAGTTCAGCGTTGCCCAGCCGATGCACAGCATCTTTCACGATCTCAACTGCCCCTTCGACGATGGTCTTGCGAGCATCAATGAGTGCCATCGCCTGCTGTCGCATCAGCATGGCCTGGGCAATTTCGGGAGCGTACGTCAGATCATTCAGTCGCACATTCAGCACTCGAATCCCGGCCGCATTGACTGCGTCCTGCAGGTCGGTGATGTAGGCATTTGTGACTGCATCATTCTCAAGTTTCAGGCAGGGTTCGCTGTGGTCCGCAGACTCGTAGGGAAACTGCGAGCTGACTCGTTTGATCACAGCGCTCGACTGGTCTTCGATGAACTTGCGGTAGTTTTCGACCTCCAGCGCGGCTTTGTAGGTGTCTTCCACCCGGTACACAATAATCGCGCTGATTTGAATCGGGTTCCCGTTTCGTTCCAGCACCGTCGTGACCGCGATGTCATGAGTCATGTCCCGAGTGGGGATTCGATGGATGGCCCGACCCACCGGATGAATCCAGCAGATTCCCTGTTTTCGCAGTGTCGTCACATACTTTCCAAATCGCAGGACAACCAGTTCTTCACGGGGATTCACGATCACAAAGCCAAACAACAGGACCATTCCAAATGTCATCGCCGTCACTATCACGACGAGGAAAAGCTCAAGTGCTCCCTGATTCTGTCGCATCTCATTCTTTGCGGAACTCATCCAAACACCTCATTTCTGACTGAATTATCCGACCGCTTCTGCACACGGAACATCATGCCATGCCCGTCTGGTAACGCGAACGAAGTGCGTCTTCGAACGGATCACAGAACCTGACTCGATTTTTTCTGCTGCTTTGCGGAATACCGGAGTTCCCGGGCCTCCACGAATGTTTGCAATTGGCAACATGCCCGCAAAATCGGAACAGTCCCTGAGTCACCGCGGTCAAATGACCCCGGGGGAATTCCGCTGGTGAGGACCAGAACAATCGCAATCTATGAATTCAGGAGCGTTCCTGAAACACTCGTGATGCTCCGAAGTCATTCCCGATCGGGCTCATGGAATTTCCGAAGACCGGTTCTTTCGCCACTCCAATGCGACGAATTAAGACAGTACAGCAGGCTGCCGCAGATCGAACAGGCACGTCGGCAGTCGAGGTAGCCGCGGTTTTGCCCGTGTTTCTGGCGGTTTTCTTTGGCCTGT
>Ga0209573_1001366_pt1 | contig 38563 bp, 30 predicted proteins | sample TNRBio252014_DNA_FD_185870 | JGI IMG/M metagenome (GOLD analysis project Ga0209573, IMG submission 185870) | Wastewater treatment Type I Accumulibacter community from EBPR Bioreactor in Madison, WI, USA - TNR Reactor_6/25/2014_ DNA (SPAdes)... | ecosystem: Engineered > Bioreactor > EBPR >...
GCGGCGCCGATTCGTTGAAGCAGATGATTCCGCTGGGCCGGTTCGGAACCCCGGACGACATCGGTCAACTGAGCGTATTCCTGGCCTCGCCGCTGGCGTCTTATATCACGGGAGCGCTGGTGGTCGCTGACGGCGGCCAGAACCTGCCCGGCTCCGGGGCATGGACGCAACTGATTATGGCGGAAATGGCCAAGGCCGGGAAATAGCGATCAAGAGAGACCGGGATGTGGCTTCACGACTCGCCATTCCCTATCTCCCTGACCGGAAGGGACGGGTACAATGAGCCATGGCAACCCTGGTCTCTTCCGCGATTTCTGAGGATTCTCCATCATGCGCTATGTCAGCACCCGGGGCGGTATGGCCCCCGCCACTTTTTCCGACATTTTGCTGGGCGGCCTGGCGCCAGATGGCGGTCTGACCGTCCCAGAGGCGTATCCCACCCTGGCGCCCGGCGAATTGGCCCGTTGGCGCAGCTTGTCCTACCCGGAACTGGCGCTCGCCATTTTGCGCCAGTTCGCCGATGACCTTCCTGCCGACGATCTGCGGGCGTTGATCGATAAAACCTACACCATCGAGGCGTTCCGCACTGAAGCCATTACGCCGGCGACGCCGTTGAGCGAGGGGGTCTGGCTGCTCGGTCTGTCCAACGGCCCGACGCTGGCGTTTAAGGATATCGCCCTACAACTATTGGGCAACTTGTTTGAATACGCTTTGTTGAAAACGGGCGGTCATCTCAACATTCTCGGCGCGACTTCCGGCGATACCGGCTCCAGCGCGGAATACGCCATGCGCGGCAAACGCGGCGTCCGGGTGTTCATGCTTTCGCCCCATCAGAAGATGAGCCGGTTTCAGACGGCGCAGATGTTCTCATTGCAAGACCCCAACATTTTTAATATCGCGGTGCGTGGGGTATTCGATGACTGTCAGGACCTGGTCAAGGCGGTCAGCAACGATGCCGAATTCAAGGCCCGTTACGCCATTGGCACGGTCAATTCCATCAACTGGGCGCGAGTGGCGGCGCAGATTGTCTACTACTTCAAGGGTTGGCTGGCGGTGGCCACTCACGCTGATCAGGAAGTGTCCTTCGCGGTGCCGTCCGGCAATTTCGGCAACATCTGCGCCGGCTATATCGCCAAGCGCATGGGCCTGCCCATCCGCCGGCTGATTCTGGCCACGAACGAAAACAATGTGCTGGATGAATTTTTCCGCACGGGCGTTTATCGGGTGCGGGCGACCGATCAGGTAGCGCACACCAGCAGCCCGTCGATGGACATCTCCAAGGCGTCCAATTTTGAGCGGTTCATTTTCGACGCGGTCGGGCGCGATTCGGCGGTGGTGCGCGAGTTGTGGCGACAGATCGATGCGCAGGGCTATTTTGATCTGTCTGAGACCCCGTATTTCCAGACCGTGCGGGAATCCGGCTTTGTCGCTGGCTCCAGCACGCACCAGAACCGCATGGCCACCATTCGCCGAGTGTATGAAGAATCCGGGATCATTATTGACACGCATACGGCGGATGGCGTGAAAGTGGGGCTGGAATATCGTGAGGCGGGCGTACCGCTGATTTGCCTGGAAACCGCCCTGCCGATCAAATTCGAGGACTCCATTGTTGAAGCGTTGGGCTGTTCCCCGGAACAACCCGCAGGCTATGAGCATCTTGAGGCGTTGCCGCAGCGCTTTGAAGTGATGGACGCGGATGTCGCGGCGATTAAGGCGTATGTTGCCCGGCATGACGGTTGAGCAGCGGAACGCTATATAGCGCCCCTCAATGAACGATGGAAGCGCGGGTTCAAACCACCCCGGCGCTGAGCGCTGCCCCTCCTTAAGTCAGGAGGGGAAATTCCACAGTTCGGACAGGATTGCTATAGTTTTCCCTATCAGGGCTTTTATACCCGCAACCATAAGCACAATTCATCAAAGGAGCGTCATACCCATGTCCGTCAGCCTCATCGAACGCACGCCATCCGCCTGCTACAGCTCGCTGCTGATCAGGAATCTGCTGGATAACCCGATTCGCCAATACCCGAATCAGGAGATTGTGTACGGTGACTTCAAGCGCCAAACCTACCAGGAGATGGGTGAGCGCATCCGCCGGCTGGCCAGTGGTTTGGCGGGACTGGGGGTGAAGCTCGGCGATACCGTGGCGGTAATGGACTGGGACAGCCATCGTTATCTGGAATGCTTTTTCGCCATACCCATGATGGGCGCCGTCCTGCACACCATCAATATCCGGCTGTCCCCGGAGCAGATTCTCTACACCATCAATCACGCCGAGGACGACGTGATTCTGGTCAATACTGACTTCCTGCCGATTCTGGAGACCATTCGCGACCGGATCGAATCGGTCAAGCAACTGGTGTTGTTGAACGATACCGGCCAAACCCCAGCCACAACTCTGGATATCAGCACGGAATATGAAACCCTGCTGGCTTCCGGCGATCCTGGCCATAAATTCCCGGACTTCTCCGAGGATGCTCGCGCCACGACTTTTTACACCACCGGCACGACCGGTTTGCCCAAGGGCGTATATTTCAGTCACCGGCAACTGGTGTTGCATACCCTGGCGACCCGTTCGGCGATGGCCGGCATCGGTCAGGGACGCTTCAATCAGGATGATGTGTACATGCCGATCACCCCGATGTTCCATGTTCACGCTTGGGGCTTTCCTTACATCGCCACCACGTTGGGCGTCAAGCAGGTCTATCCGGGGCGCTACGTCCCCGAACACCTGTTGAGTTTGATTCAGCGCGAGGACGTGACTTTTTCCCACTGCGTGCCGACCATTTTGCAAATGCTGCTGGTCAGCCCCAAGATTGATGAAGTTGATTTGTCGCGCTGGAAGGTCATCGTTGGCGGCGCGGCGTTGCCGCAGGCGCAGGCCCGCCAGGCCCGCAGCCGGGGCGTGGACATTTTCTCCGCTTACGGCATGTCGGAAACCTGCCCAATCCTGGTGTTTGCGCACCTGAAGCCGCACATGCTGGATTGGGACGAAGAACGGCAACTGGAAGTGCGCTGTAAAACCGGCTTGCCGATTCCCATGGTCGAGTTGCGGATTGTCGATGAGGATATGAATGATGCGCCGCACGATGGTGTCAGTCAGGGTGAAGTGGTCGTGCGCAGTCCGTGGCTGACTCAAGGCTATCTCAAGGATGCGCAAAACTCCGAACAGCTTTGGCGCGGCGGCTATCTGCACACGGGCGATATCGGCGTGATCGACGCCGAAGGCTATCTCAAAATCACGGACCGGCTGAAGGACGTGATCAAGACCGGCGGCGAATGGATTTCTTCGCTGGAACTGGAGGATTTGATTCTCAAGCATCCAGCGGTTGCGGAAGCAGCAGTCATCGGCGTCCCGGACGCCAAATGGGGCGAGCGGCCCATGGCGCTGGTGGTCACCCGTCCGGGGCAGGATGTGACGGTCGCTGCGATCCGCGCCTGGCTTCAGGACTTTTCCGAACGGGGCGTCATTTCCAAATGGGGCATTCCTGATCAGGTGCTGTTTGTTGAGGCGATTCCGAAAACCAGTGTCGGTAAACTCGATAAGAAGGTCATGCGCCAACAATACGGGCAGGCTATCCAGGGCCGTTGACCGGCGTGGAAATTAAATCCGTGGGTATGGATTCTAAATATTCGCAAATGAGGAACTTAAGGAGAGCAAAAATGGCGACGATGCGTATGATCAGTGTGATAGCGTTGACGTTAGGCGGTGGATTGGCGCCGTGGGCTGGCGCACAGCAGATGTATGGCGCTCCCCCGGCCTATAACCCGCCGTCGTTGCAGGAACCACCCCCTCTATCCGGTTCGCCACGGCAGCCTCGGCCGTTGGCGGGAAATACTCAGTCTGGACAACCCACGCCGATGGCGTTGCCTCGTGCGGCGCCGATGTCATCCGAAGCGGAACTGGAGATGGATAGGGGATCTGGTTGGTCGCCACCGAGCGGGATTCAGATTCGGGAAGACCGGGGGATTCGTTATGTATCGGGTGGAATAGGCGTAACCGAACGCGATGAACTCAACGCCCTGTCCCATCAATTCAATTTACGGCTGCTGTTCGCTATGCAGGCCGGCAACTATGTAGCCGATGTTCAGGTGAACATCACTGGTGCTCGCGGCGAAACCGTCTTGAGCGCCAAGTCGGATGGCCCCTGGTTCTTTGCGCAGTTGCCGCCAGGCGCTTATACCGTGAACGTCGATGCGCTGGGCCGGACGCAAGGGCAAGCCGTGCGTATCGGCGGCGGGCGGCAATCACGCTTGAATTTCTTCTGGCGCTAAAGCTCTACAACGCCCACTGGTTTGCAGTGGGCGTGCGGCTATGCGCCCCTTGCAAACCGCCAAACAGCCGCTCGAAATCGTCCGCCCGCGCCAGGTCGTAGTCGTTCTCCAGGGTGGACAGCCACAGGCTTTTGCCAAACCGGCGCGGCCGCAGAAACAACAGTTGACTGCCCGCGTCTTCCATCAGTCGGATGCGGTCGATGCGATCCACATAGAAGTAATCGCTTTCGCGGATTTTGCGAAAGTCGGCAATACCGTAGGGAAAACGCATCATTATCTCCTCGCGGGAAAGGGTGCGCCGCGCCCGGCGTTTCATCGACTACCGGTCGATTACTCCCCCCTGAACCGGCTCCGGTTTCGGGGATTTTGCCGTGTCCTGCTGTTCCAGAAAACTTCGTGCGGCGGGCGAGCCGGTATGTTGAGCGATTTCCTGGAGAGTGGGGACTCGCAGCGTAGACCCTACTTTCAGATAATCCATCGTGGGTTTGGAGAATGCGTGCGGATTAGTCAGGAATAATGCTTTCATCATGACATCCCGGCTGATTTGTGGATCGGGAAGAACCTTGGCAGCGATGTCCCAAAGCCGCTCATTGTTGGAAACCGGGCCGTATTCATCACCACCCTTATAGACTTTACCCGGTTGCGTGGTTGCCGTGTCCGGTAGCTCAGCAGTGGAGGGTAGTTCAGCCGGCGGTGTTTCAGTGGTGACTGGAACGGATGGTTCAGCCGGCGGTGTTTCAGTGGTGACTGGAGCGGATGGTTCAGCCGGCGGTGTTTCAGTGGTGGCTGGAACGGATGGTTCAACTGGCGTGACTGGAGCGGATGGTTCAACCGGCGGCTCTTCAACAGAGACGGGAATGGATAGCTCAGTGGCGGGCAACTCGGCAGCAGTTCGCTCAGAAGTGGCAACTGTCAGCGGATGAGCGGCGTCCGTCAAGATTTCCGAGACTACCAGAAACAGCAGAGGCGTCGCTGAAACGGGTTCCAGAAAGAGTGAAGCTGATACCGGAGCCGGGGCGACGGGTTCAGGGGCCTTGGGAGTTTCCGGTTCGGGCGTTTTTTCTGGAGCTGGGGCGGCCGGTTCAGAGGCCTTGGAAGTTTCCGGCTCTGGTTCCGGTTTCGCAATCGCCGCCACCGGTTCAGGAACAGACGGGGGGGGCGCAGAATCGGGGGTGAGGGGAGCCGCCGGCGCGGAATTGGGCGCTGGCGTTTCCGTGATGACTACCGGTTCAGGAATAGGCGCCAGCGCCAGCGGGAATACTTCGGGTTTACCGGGGGGGGGTGGAGTGCTATCTACGGCGACGGGTATAGCCGGATGTTCTTCCAAAGTCGCCATCCGCCGGGCAATTGAGGAACCCGTGAAATCGGCAATTTCCCGGTAAGTCGGAATGCGTAACCGGGAGCCAATTTTCAAACCATCCATTCCGGCGCTGGAAAACGCTTGCGGGTTGGCCTGAAACAGGGCTTGCATCATCTGTTCACGGGTAATTCCTTCGGGCCGGATTTTGAGAGCGATTCCCCATAATCCTTCGCTGGGAACGACCGGACCGTAAACATCGCCCGGTTTATAAACCGGCATGGTTGATGACGTTTCCACCGGGAACGGCGCAACTGCCGGCTCACGGGGTTCAGGAACAGCAGCGGCCACTGCTGGCGCTGGAGTCGCTGGAGTCGCTGCTGGCGTTGCGATGGGCGCATCCGGCGTGTTCAGCACCGTTTTAGTCCGGCTGCTGGGGCGTTGGGCCAAGCGCCGCACGGGATCGAGCAGCACGGTGAATTCACGAAAGGTCTTGCCGCGCGGCCAGCCAAATTCCAACAGTAGCGCCAGCGACGGCTCACGGATCGGCTGGGTCGATACAACCTTGACGTAAACTCGTCCTTCCGCATCGTATTGGATCGAAAAGATCAGGTTCGCCAGGTTCGGCGTGCGGTCAAGGCCAAATTCCTCGAACATCGCCGGTGAGGCCACCTTGACGGAAATTCGGCCCAGTTCTTCGGGCGTCAGCGTCGGCAAGGGAATCGTGGCGTCGAATAGCTGATTCAACGCAGACTGAACCTGCATTTCGCCGACTTCCAGAGCCAGAGCGCAGGTCGGGCCCAGCAGTAACGAAATCAGCCAGCAGCGGAATGATGGACGGGTCATAGCGCGGAATCCTAATAGTCAGTCAGCGAGCGACAGGGTAGCACGAGGAGCGTTTCCGGTTCAGCGCTACTCGTCGGCGCAGAATTTCCACCCCGATCAAGCCAGCCAGCCGCCAGAGGCGGCGACGGTTTCATCGAAGGGCGCATTTGGCTAGGAAGGCATTGATATCCACCTCTTCTCCACGGGGAGCCGGGAAGGTGGATTCAAGCAAATGTCCAGTTTAGTATAAAGGCTTGAGGCAACCTGATGCGGGTTGCCAGCCAACTCCTTGCCCCCACGGACTGTCGTCATGTCTGCCGATCACACTGGATTGTCTGCCTCTGCGGAAACCGTGGTTTCCTTTGAAAACGTCGCCCTCCGCCTGCTGGACCTGTTGCGGGAGTTGCTGCGGGAAATCCGCCACTCGGAGCGTGCGATTGAAGGACTTTCGCTGGATAGCCATGTTGAACGCGATCTGGCGCTGGATAGCCTGGCGCGGACGGAGCTGCTGCAGCGCGTGGAGCAAACGTTCCAGGTGCGGCTGAGTGAACAAGTGCTGCTGGTCGAAACGCCGCGCGACTTGCTGAAATTGATTATGGAAGCGCGTGGCGAACCGCTGGCGCCAGAACCTGAGATGGAACGAGCGCCGGTTCTGGGCCGTTCCAACACGGGCGCTCCGACCCATGCGCAAACTTTAGTGGAAGTTCTGGACTGGCACACCGAAGCGCACCCCGACCGGGTGGCGATTGAGATTTACGGAAATCAAGACCAGATCGACACAACGCTCACCTACGCCAGTCTACGCCAGGGCGCACGAGCGCTGGCGACAGGGTTGCGCGAACGGGGGCTGCAACCCGGCCAGACCGTGGCGATCATGCTGCCGACCGGCGCTGGATACTTCCTCAGCTTTCTCGGCATCCTGTTGGCGGGCGGAGTTCCGGTGCCGATCTACCCGCCGGTGCGTCCCTCGCAAATTGAAGAGCATCTACGCCGCCATGCCCGGTTGCTCAACAATGCCCAGGCCATGGCGCTGATCACCGTGCCGGAAGCCAAGCTGGTGGCGCGGTTGCTCCAGGCGCAGGTTGAATCTTTGCAACACATCCTTACCGCAGAGGAGTTGCAGCAGGAACCAGCGGTTTGGCGCGACGCCGCGATTAAAACCCAGGATCTCGCATTTCTGCAATACACCTCCGGCAGCACCGGCGATCCCAAGGGCGTGATGCTGACCCACGCCAATTTGCTAGCCAATTTGCGGGCCATGGGATCGACCATCGAAGCCAGTTCCGAGGATGTCTTCGTCAGTTGGTTGCCGCTCTATCACGACATGGGGCTGATCGGCGCCTATCTGGGCAGCTTGTACTACGCCTTTCCATTGGTCGTCATGTCGCCGCTCAGTTTCCTGGCACGGCCCTCGCGCTGGTTGCGGGCCATTCACCGTCATCACGGCACGCTGTCCGCCGCCCCCAATTTCGCTTTTGAACTGTGCGTCCGCGCCATTCAGGATCATGAGCTGGAAGGCCTGGACTTGAGTTCCTGGCGCATGGCGCTGAATGGCGCGGAACCGGTCAGCCCGGCTACTCTGGAGCGATTTATCGCCCGCTTTGCGCCCTACGGCTTTCGGCGGGAAACCATGGCGCCGGTATACGGCTTGGCGGAGTGCTCGGTTGGGCTGGCGCTGCAACCGCCGAACCGGGGGCCAGTCATCGACCGGGTGCAGCGCGACGCATTCATGATCCATGGCCGAGCCGAACTCGCTTCCCGCGATAATACGGCCATTTTGCAATTTCCCTCCTGCGGCCAGCCGATTCCCGGTCATCAGATTCGCATTGTTGATGAGAATGGCCGGGAGTTGCCGGATCGGCGGGAAGGCCGGCTGGAGTTCAAAGGACCCTCGGCGACGGCGGGTTATTACCTCAATCCCGAAGCGACCCGCCGCTTGCTCCCGCATGGCGATGACTGGCTGGATTCCGGGGATCGCGGCTATTTGGCGGACGGCGATGTGTATCTGACGGGACGGGTCAAGGATTTGATCATCCGTGGTGGGCGCAATATTTATCCCTACGAACTGGAGCAGGCGATTGGTGAGATTCCGGGCATCCGCAAGGGTTGTGTCGCTGTGTTCGCCAGCAATGACCCGGCGACGGGGAGTGAACGGCTGGTGGTGGTGGCGGAAACCCGTGCGACTCAACCGGAAGCGCTGGAGCATTTACGTCAGCGCGTGGTCAACGTCAGCGTGGATTTGCTGGGCTTGCCGCCGGATGACGTGAAGCTGACGCCGCTACGCTCCGTACTGAAGACGTCCAGCGGCAAGATTCGTCGCGCCGCCATTCGGGATTTGTATGAGCGCGATGCGCTCGGGCGCGGTGGCCGGGCCTTGTGGTTGCAACTGACGCGGATTGCGCTGACCAGCGGCTCGACGCAGATGCGGAAAATATGGCGCGGTCTGGGGGAAAGACTGTTTGCCGGGTACGCCTGGATGATGTTTGGCTTGCTGGCGCCGCTGACCTGGCTGGGGATTATGATCTTGCCGAAACAGAAATGGCGCTGGTCGCTGAGCCGGATTGCAACGTTGCTGCTGGCGCAACTGACGGGCACATCACTCAAGGTGCGCGGTTTGGAGCATCTGCCCGCTGGCCCTTGCATCCTGGTCGCCAATCATTCCAGTTTTCTCGACGCCTATGTGCTGATGGCGGCGATTCCCCGGCATTTTCATTATGTCGCCAAGCGGGAACTGCTCAACAATCGCTGGGTTGGAAAACCGCTGGAACGGATTGGCACGCTGTTCGTCGAGCGTTTTGACGTACAGCGCAGCGTGGAAGAAGCTCACAAGATTGTCGATGTGGCTCGTGCGGGTCAATCGCTGGGCTTCTTCCCGGAAGGCACGTTCAAACGAATGCCCGGTTTGTTGACCTTCCGCCTGGGCGCGTTCATGGCGTCGGCGCAGTCCGGAGCGCCGGTGACGCCGGTGACGATTCGCGGCGCGCGCGCGATCCTGCGCGCCGGCTCCTGGTTCCCGCGCCGGGGCGCGTTGGAGGTGATCGTTGAGCCGCCGATGACGCCGGATGGCGATGACTGGTCGGCGGCAGTGCGGTTGCGGGATGCGGCGCGGGCAGTGATTTTGCGCAACTGCGGCGAGCCGGATGCGGGGGATTAAAAGCGCTAGCCCCCCGGCGTCCTGAAGCACAGCCGGCAATAAGGATGAACGCTCACTCAAGCGTATGAATCATATCCGCCAATCTGCCGCCCGGCGGGATCATCGGCTTGACATCCTCCGCACGTTCGACCCAGACATCGACCACACAAGGCCCCTCATAGGCCAGCGCCTGTTCAATGCCTTCACGGATTTCACCGGGGCGGGTAATACGCACGGTTTCAATGCCGGGGAATACTCGTCCCAGGTTCAGATAATTGGGGTTCGGCGTGCGGCATTCCTTGCTCTCGATGCAGGCCGGATCGCAATCCACCGTGCGGGCCAGGCAGGTCTCGTAATGATGGCCTTGGTTGAACATATCTTCCCACTGCCGAACCATGCCCAGAAAACCGTTGTTGAGGATGAAGACTTTGACCGGGATACGGTTAGCCGCAATGGTGGCCAGTTCCTGGAGGTTCATCTGGAAACTGCCGTCGCCGTCAATGCACAGCACGGTCTTGTCCGGGCGGGCGAAACAGGCCCCCATCGCCGCCGGCAGACCAAACCCCATTGTTCCGAGTCCTCCAGAACTGATCCACTGGCGCGGCTCTTGGTAGTTGTAGAACAACGCCGCCCACATTTGATGCTGGCCGACGCCCGTCGCCACGATGCTGTTTTTACAGGTCAGCCGGGATAGTTCCTCGATAAATTGTTGGGGCTTGATGAACTGCCCGCCGATCCGGTAGCCCGGCGCATGTTCCCGCTTCCAGGCCTGGAGCGTTGCAAGCCATTCAGCGTGGGGCTGGCCCGCCGGGCCAACATGGTTGGCGTGGAACAGGAAATCCCGGGCGTTGGCCCGCAGCGCGTATTGCACCGGAATCGCCTTATTGATTTCGGTGGCGTCGATATCGACATGGGCGAGGGTCATGCGCTGACCGAACTCCCGGACCGCGACCCGATCATCGAATCGGGCGCCGATGTTGAGCATGAAGTCGGCGTCCTGTAACGCCCGGTTGGCGGCGACGGCGCCGTGCATACCAGGCATGCCGAGGAACAGGGGGTGATCGTGAGGAACTGCGCCCAGCCCCATGAAAGTCAGGGTGATCGGTAGCTGGTATTGATCCACAAACCGCCGCAATTCGGCGCTGGCCTCGCCGCTGATGACCCCGCCGCCCGCCAGAATGACCGGGCGTTGCGCCTTGGCCAGCGCCGCCAGCAGGCGATCCGCCGTGGGCCGGTGCATGACGACCCGGGATTGATAACCCCGCAAGCGCCGGGGTTGGTGACTGATAGTTGATTGGCCGACCAGAGCGTTCTTGCAAATATCGACTACCACCGGACCGGGCCGGCCGCCGCCTGCGATGAAAAAGGCTTGGCGCAGCACACCGGCCAGATCGTCGGTTTCCTTGACCAGATAGTTGTGTTTAGTGATGGAACGGGTAATGCCCACCATGTCCACCTCCTGGAAAGCGTCCTTACCGAGCATGGAACTGGGAACCTGGCCGGTGATGAACACGCAGGGCACGGAATCCTTATAAGCATCGGCGATGGGCGTGACCAGGTTGGTGGCGCCTGGACCGGATGTGACCAGCGCAACCCCGATCCGGCCACTGGCCCGGGCGTACCCTTCGGCGGCATGACCGGCGCCGCCCTCCTGGCGGCAGAGTACAAAACGGGGCGTCTTCCGTCCCTGGCGCATCCGCAGGTTCATTTCGGCATGTAGCGGGATGATGGCGCCCCCGGTGTGGCCAAAGAGATACTCGACGCCTAGTTCGTTCAGTACATCGATAGCGATTTCAGCGCCGGTTTTCTCGGTGATGGCGAGTGGTTCGTGATCCGCGACAGGCTCCGTCAAATCCAGCATGGGAATACCTCAGAAAGGGATAAAGGGGATAATCAATCAATGCGCCATTGTAACCATTTTTCCCTATAAATCATGCATCATTTTGATCTTTCAAAGAGTTATTTGTCTTTTTGTGAGACATGTTAGCCAGCATCTGCTTTGAACCCTGATAGCCAAATTGACCGGTTCGGAATGAACCGATCAGCCTAAAAAAAACCGGATTTTTTGAAAATGACTGGATCAAAAGTGAGCCTAATCAAAAATTAAGGCGCTAATGAATACAGTTATTCATTGGCATAAAATTTGATGCTGTTAAATTAATTATATTCACAGCAAACGGCGTGGAGAAAGAACGATGGCAACTGCAAATCGCATGATTCAAAAAGGCAGCACGGGGCCGGATGTCAAACTACTACAAGGGTTGTTGAATCAGAAAGTTCCTCTACCTAAACTGCCTCAGGGAAAGAAGTTGGTGGAGGACGGTATTTTCGGGTCAAAAACGGACGCCGCCACCCGTGCGTTCCAGCAGATGAAAGGGCTGAAGGTCGATGGCGTTGTTGGGCCGAAAACCTGGGAGGCGCTGGGCGTGACTTATACCGGCCCGGGCGCGACGCCGGCGCCTCCGGCGGGCAAACCGACTTTTGAACAAAAGAAACCCAAAGACGGTTTTGACGGCACGGTCAATCCCCCTTGGCAGATGGTTCCCATGAGCGGGCAGAAAACGGTCATTTTAAAGAATGCCGCTAATCTCACGGTCGTCAGCCGTAATCCAGGCATCGCCACGGTCGAGGATGTACCCAAGTGTTTCGTGCATGGCGGGCGCGAATTGCTCATCAAGGGCAAGGTCAAGGGGACAACGTTTATCGATGTCAAGGACGGCGCGACCACGGTGGCCAGTCTGGAAGTCGCGGTCAAGACTAAAAAGACCGTCCGCATCACTTTCAACTTCCTTGAAGATAACGCTGGTCATAAGACCAAACGTAGTTTGAGCGATGTCCCGACCTGGGTGCAGAAATCCAATGAAATTCTGTTAAACCAGGCGAATGTCGAAGTCATCAAGCAGAATGCCCGTAATGTCAAAATCAATCAGAATCTTGGCGGTGTGGTGCGCTATTCCAAGCATATTACCGGAGTGGCGCCGGGCGAGCATGAATGGGATGTCATCGTGGCCAAGCGCGATAGCGCCGCTGATTTGAATATTTTCTTTGTTTGGGAGTATGAGCAGGACAACACTCCCAATATCGACAATGTGGAGGCGGGAACTCTCGGAAACAACTGCATTTTTGAGGACAATATCGGCTATCAGACTCACGAAACCATGGCCCATGAAATCGGTCACTTTTTGGGGGTCGATCATCCGGCTCCGGGGCTGGATTTGCTGATGTCGCCGGGCCGCACTGACCAGCGTATTTCCAAGGCCCACGCCAACATCATGAATCCATAAGGGTGAATCGCCATGAACAACTGGGCCAGATCCTTTCTGCCCCTGCTGGGCATGACGCTCTTGCTTATCCTGCAACCTTCCAGAGGAATCGCCATGAACGATGACATCGCTGTTCAGGTCAATGCCGCCTTCGCCGCCGCCCGCCAGGAAAATTACGAGCTGATCTCGCAACTCGCCGAACAGGGCGCCCAGATTATTCCCTATTTAAAACCCTACCTGCAGGACGACAATGAAATGTTGCGCCTGCAAGCTGTAGCGCTCCTGACGGCATCCGCCGATCCCGCTGTGGTTCCCTTGCTGACGCTGGCGTTGCGCGATGCGTCGCAGGAACTCCGCGCCCGCGCCGCGCTGGCGCTCTATGAACGACATGATCCTTTACAACTGGCGGAGCGTTCCGAAGTGGGCGAGGCGTTGCGGGCTAGCATCGATCAGGGCAATGACGCCGCTGCCGCGCTCCTGCTGCTCGGTTACTTTCCGGGTAAATCCAGCCTGAAGGCGTTGCAAGCCCTCAACAAACGGGCGGGCGATGCGCAAACTGAACTGGCGACTTGGGCGCCGGTTGTGCCGGTCCGTCTGGCGGCGGCGGTGAGTCTGTCGCGCCTGGGCGATCAGGCTGGGCGGTTGACGTTACTGCAAACCAGTGCTGAGAGTACGCCGGCGGAGCGGGAATTTCTGCTGTCGGTGCTGCGGGAGATCGATTCGCCGGAGGTTTTGCACGCCCTGGCGGCGGGAACGCTCGGTGATGTCAGCCCAATTGGCGGCGGCGTGCCTTCCGGTGTTCAGCCACAACGGCGCCTGTGCGATCTGGCGGTGGTCAGCTTTGTCAAACGGCTGAGTTTGAAGGTGAATTTTGTTGTCGACGACCAGCACCCGTTTACGTCCGCCGAAATCGACGCAGTACGGCAGGCGATAGCGGGTTCTCTGCCCCAGGGGTGAACACGGCGGGAGTGAAGCGCAGCAGCGTATAGCGGGACAGAAAACAAAACCGCCCGGCTTTGCCGGGCGATTTTCATCAATATCAACCGTGGATGTTTATTCCATGGATCGAATATTGGCGGCTTGTTTGCCCTTAGGCCCAGTGGTGATATCAAACGAAACCTTCTGAGCTTCCCTCAGGGTTTTGAATCCTTGCCCCTGGATAGCGGAAAAGTGCGCGAACAAATCTTCGCCACCGCCATCCGGGGAAATGAAACCAAAACCCTTTGCTTCGTTAAACCACTTAACAGTACCAGTTGACATGAAACTCGATCTCGAAAAGATTGAAAAAAGAAAGCAATCGCTACGGGTACAAGAGTTAGAACAGAGGAACTGACGAGCCGAATACCGATGGGAAGGGTTTACAGCAAACGAACAGATGACCTACTTAAAAACCTTGTAGCCTACATCCTAGCGCACGAAGCAAGACAAAACAAGCAAATCTTGCAGCGATTCGATATTTCAATACTTCATTCAGTAGCCACCATCATCCTGCGCTACCAGCCAGCTTACGCAACCGCCCAACCAGCTTGACGCCCGCCAGCACCAGACCGCCGGCGATGATTCCCGCCAGCATGTTCAACAGCATGGGCGTGAGCGCCGCCAGCACGCCGCCGAAGCCGGGTACGCCGTGAACCGCTTCTTCCACATGGCGCAGCACCTCATGCGAATGGGGCAAACCATGCATCAGAATGCCGCCACCGACGATGAACATGGCTGATGTACCGACGACCGATAGCGTTTTCATCAGGTAGGGGGCGATATACAAAATGCTCTGGCCCAAAAGCCGCTTGAAACTGCCCCAGGCGCTGGTCGCATCCGCCTTCGCTAGGTACAGACCGGCGTCGTCCAGTTTCACGATGCCAGCCACTACGCCGTACACGCCGACGGTCATGAGGACGGCAATCCCCGCGATCACAGCAACCTGGGTGGCGAACGCCGCGTTTTGCACCGTCCCTAGGGCGATCACCACAATTTCGGCGGACAGGATGAAATCGGTGCGAATCGCGCCCCGGATTTTTTCCTGTTCAAACGCCACCAAATCCACCGACGGATCGTTGAGCGCCTTCACTTCCGCAGCGTGATCGGCCTGGTCTTCGGCTTTGCCGTGCAAAAATTTGTGCGCCAGTTTTTCAAACCCCTCGAAGCACAGAAACGCGCCGCCCACCATCAGGAGTGGAGTAATCGCCCACGGAGCCGCCGCGCTGATCAGGATCGCCGCTGGGACCAGAATCAGCTTGTTCTTCATCGAACCCTTGGCCACCGCCCACACCACCGGCAGTTCCCGTTCCGCACGCACCCCGGAGACCTGTTGGGCATTCAACGCCAGATCGTCGCCCAGGACGCCGGCGGTCTTTTTCGCCGCCACCTTGGTCATCAAGGCCACGTCATCGAGTACGGTGGCAATGTCATCAATCAAAGCGATAAGGCTGGTTCCAGCCATTATTTGGTCACTCCTGGTTCAATCACTGGGCAGACGCAATAGTAAGGGCATGACGGGTTGATGCTACATCCTCGGCGCAGCCGCCCGCCGCAATAATTCTTCCAGCACCTCATCGACTTGCGCACCTTCCATCTCATACTCCGCCGCCAGCGTGAGTCGATGGCGCAGGGCCGGTTTTACAATGTGCTTCACATCATCCGGGGTGACGAAATCGCGGCCATTCAGCAATGCCTGAGCGCGGGCGGCGCGAATCAGGGCAATGCCGCCGCGTGGCCCCGCGCCAATGGCGAAACCGGGCGTCTTGCGGGTCGCGGCGACCAGGCGCACGACATAATCCAGCACCGCATCGTCCAACCGCAACCGGGCGGCGATCTGTTGCAGGCGCAACACCGCTTCGGGATCGGCAATCGTTCGCACCCGCGACACATCCAGCTTATCGCCGACCCGCCCGCCCGTCACCGAACGCAGCAACGCCGCTTCCTCGGCGGCGCCGGGATAGTCAATCTGGATTTTCAGCAGGAAGCGATCCAGTTGCGCTTCCGGCAAGGGATAAGTGCCTTCATGCTCGATGGGATTCTGCGTCGCCAGCGTCATGAACGGCGGCGGCAGGACAAAGGACTGGCCTTCAATCGTCACCTGACCTTCTTGCATGACTTCCAGCAGCGCCGCCTGGGTCTTGGCCGGAGCGCGGTTGATCTCGTCGGCCAGCAGGAAGTTGCAGAATACCGGGCCGCGACGGATTTCAAACCGTTCCTCACGCAGATTGTACAGGGCATGGCCGGTGACGTCGCTGGGCATCAGGTCGGCGGTGAACTGGATGCGGGCGAATCGGGCGTTGACGCAGGCGGCCAATGCCCGCACCAGCAGGGTTTTGCCCAAACCCGGCGCGCCTTCGATCAATACATGCCCCGCCGCGCCCAGGGCGATCAGCGTCTGTTCCACGACAGCCTGTTGGCCGATCAGCGCCTGGCCGATTTCATCGCGCAGGGCTTGCAGAAAATCCCCGGCCCATTGCAATTCATCGGCGGCGGGCGGGGCGGCGGGGGAGGAGTCAGCAGCTTCGTTCATGAGGGGCGGTTCGGACGTTGGAGAGTTTGCAGAGTATGGATCAGTTCGCGCTCGTTCAACGGCTGGTCGGACTGTTCCAATATCACTGCGTCAGGCGCAACGCCGGACGGGCGGCGATCCAGCCGGCGTTGTGTGTAATGACGGGCGGCTTGCAGCAGCATCGGCCCGGCGCCATGCCGCCAGAGAAAGCGGGAACTGGCTTGCAGATGCTCCGCCAATCGCCGCTGTTCGCCGGAGCGCGGAACCAGCAACGGCCCCAGGCGTCGGCTATACCGCCACAACGCGGCTCCCAGGGTCAGGAACAGTCCCGGCAAGGGCATCCAGGCGTGTTGCCAGAGCAATTGCGCCAGCGACGGGGTCAGGCTCCGGTATTGCAGCCAGAGGACGCCGCCCGCATGATCCTGCTGGAACAGCGCCCACAGGAAATCCGCATGATCGTGTTCGGTCAGTTGGCTGTTGGCGAACAGATTGATGTCGGTCAGCAGCGTGGCCTGACCCCGGCCCCAACGGATAATTTGCCAGGGTGCGTCGTTCAACCGCAGACTGGAGCGAAAGCGCGCTTGCAGCGGCGGCGCGGACGGATGCAGCGAGACGGGAACGGGATCAGCGCCGGGAGACTCCAGCCGCTGGCTCTTGACCTGAAGCGCATTGAGCAGGTGATCGAAGCCTTCGCCAGGTTCGTAGGGATGTTGAACGCCAATGATGAGATGTCCGCCCTGGGCGACCCAGTTGAGCAACCGCTGCGTCTCGCCCGCACTCAGGGCATAGGTGGGCATGGCGACCAGCAGGGTGTCCGCCGGATCGAGCGGATCGGGCAATTCGTCCAGTCGGCGGATGCTGTGTACGGTCGCGCCCAGCCGGATGAGCAGGCGTTCGGCCAGATAAAACGGATTGCGCCGGGCCGCTTCGTCATAGCCGGCATAGACCTCCACGCTGTGTTTCACCAGATTCTGACTCAACCACAGCGCCAGACCGCCGGCGATGAACAGGGCCAGCAGGATCAGTGGAATCAGCCAGAGTCGGCGCGAGGTCATGCTGACAGTTCTCCCGTTGCGGCGAAGTGGCGAGGCCATTCTTCGCACAGGCTTCGGGCGACTGTGTCGGGCGGCGGCTGGCGGCCATAGGCCGTCGCTTGCCAGGCGTGGATCAGGCGGCGGAGGAAACCGAGGAGCTGCGGATCGGCCAGTTGGGCGGCGGCCAGACACAGGCATTCATCCTCGGTGGCGCTGGCGCGAATCGGTAAACCGTGCTGCGTCGCCAGCCCGGCCAGACTGCCCTGATAAAGCAGCCGCAGAGATTCACGCGGTTGCCCTGCATTCCACAGTCGCCAGGCGGCGGCCCCCAGATCAGCGTCCGGTAGAGCCAGGGTGGCGTTTTGGCCCACCAGCGATGGAGTCCCGGACCGTCGGACGGGGCGTTTGCCTATTGACCGTCCGCCGCGCTGGCGCCGCCACAGCCACCCGCCGACAATGGCGATGCACAGGCCCAGCGCCAGCCATAGCGCCATCTCAACGGTCGCTGCGAACCACCGGGCCAGCGGGTTATCACGGCTCTCGGATTCGGGAGGCGCATCAGGGGAATCTTCCCGCCACTGCCACTGTTCCTGGCGTTCACAGACTTGCAGTTCCGGTTCCGTGAGCGTTTCGGCCAGCGCCCGCTGTACCGGACTAGGCGCTTGCGCCCGCTGCGCTTCCCGCTCACGGCGCAGGGCGCAGGATGGATTGAACGGTTCATCCGCCCAACTGACGCTGGGAACTGCCCACCATCCCAATCCGATTGCCAAAACCATCATGACCGCCGCCCTCGCCAACCGCGCCGCCAGCCGCCGAAAACCCAGCTCCAAATCCCAGGCTTCCAGCCAGATACGCCGGTTGAGATACAGCGCAAAACCGCCTGCGACGTAGAACGGCTCGACCAGACTCATTCCGCAAAACCCGACGGCGTTTAACCAAAGTTGGCTCCATGCGCTGCTGTCGTCGAACAGATCGAAAAATTCCAGGGCTACGAAATCAGGAATCAGCATCCAGACCAGGGTGATGAGCGCCAAATCCATAGCAATTTCCACATGCAGGCAAACCACGGTCAACCACACTGCCGCTCCCCGGCCAGACCGACCCAGGTCACGCAACCGCTGACGACGCGCCTTGCCGGTCAGACCTTCCAGTTGCCCGACCGGCAAGGTGAAAGAACGGGCGGCGTCCAGGCGGCGCCAGGTCAATGCAGCGAACGCCTGCGGGCGGAACAGTCCCGGCAGCGCCCGCCAGAATTGACGCCGCGTTGGCGCATTCCGGAATAGGGCGTGACTGAGAACGTAGAGCGGCAAACGATCCAGCAATGGTTTGAGCCACCACAGCAACCACGGGATCAGCCACCAGTTTCCCCAGCACAGCAGATGGAGCAACAGGAACAGCGGCAAGGCGACGGCGAACCAGGCTGCGTAGACCGGCTGGAACCATTGGCGAACCATCGCCATGCCGAGATCGGTCGCCTCCCAGGACTGGCGCGGGCGCGGCGCGGCGGTGATCGCGTCAAGATGCACGGCGGCCCGCCCGCGTGAGGTAGAGAATGACCAGCGCCCAGCCGGCGACGCCGACCGCATACTTGATTTCCGCCGGAATGGCCCGGTTCGATGACCAAAACGCTTCGATAAACGCCGCCAGCAGGAGGAGCGCGACGACGCCGAGCATCAGCCGCACCCCGCTGGCCGCCGCCTGCCGGAGCGCGTCCACCCGGCTGAATCGACCCGGCGCAGCCACTGCCCAGCCCAGTTTCAATCCGGCGGCGCCGGCCAGCACGATGCCGGTCAATTCAAAAGCTCCATGTCCGGCGATGAAGGTATAGAACGTTTCGATGAAACCCCGGGCGGTCAAATAGCCGGATACAGCGCCGATGAATACGCCATTGAACAGCAGCATAAACGCTGCGCCCACGCCGAGCAGTATCCCGCCGGCGAAGGTGCGAAAGCCAAGTCCGATATTGTTGTGAATGTAGTGGCCGAACATCGCCAGATTATCAGCGGCGTTGCGGTCGTCGGCGCCTTTGCCGGGCGCATACATCGCCTCCAGATCAGCGACCGATTCGGGCGACAGCAAGCTGTAAATCAGTTCCGGGGCTTGATAGACCGCCAGTCCCATGCCCAGCAGCGGCAGGTAAAATAAGACCGCGCACAGCCAGAACAGCCCGGCGTCAGCGCGCACCCGTTGCGGAAAGTCGGCGGTCAGAAAGTGCAGCACGACCGGCCAGCGGCGTTGCGGGGCGCGGTAAATCTGCTGATAGGCGCGCAACGCTAACTGATTCAAGCGCGCCAGCAGCGAACCGCTGTAACGCCGGCTGCGGGCGATAGCCAGATGCTGGCAAAGCTGGCGGTAGGCGGCGGGCAGTTCGGCGACCGGCAAAGGCGCGTTTTGTGCTGTTTTCTTGCCAGCGCCCGGGCGTTCCAGCCGGTCCAGGCAGGCGGCGAATGCTTGCCAGCCTTGGGTGTAGCGTTCCTCGAATGGACGTTGTTTCATCGGGACTCTCCGGCCAGCCAGCGGGCGCAGGCGTGCAATAACCCGACGCCCGCCGCCCCCTGTCGTCCGGTATGGTCGGCCAAGAGATTCGCCAATTCCTCCTGCCGGTCGGGATTCAGGGTCGCGCTGCGTTCGGCGAAGTCGATCAGGAGTTGCTGTTCGGCGGGACTCAGCGGGAAAGGGGGCGGCGCTGCCGGGCCGGGCGGCAATTTCGGCGCCGTCTCTGGCGGATCGCGGTAGATGACGACCGTGCCGGCGGCCAGATCGCCAAGGCGCTGGAAATCGCGGTTGCACAGCATGGCGGCCAGGCCGAAGCCATACAGCAGGGGCAGGAAATCCACCGCCCGCAGCAGGTTGCGGATCAGCGCCGCAGGCCAGTCCACCGGGGCGCCGTTGGCGTGAATGACTTTAAGGCCAAGCGCCTTTTTGCCGGGCGTCGCGCCGCCCGCGTAAACCTCGAATAGCGCCGGATAGAGCCATTCCGCGAGAAACAGGGTAATTAGCCAGAGGCCCAAACCGCCGCGACCCAGCATACTCAGCACGATTAGCAGTCCCCACAGCGCGCCGTAGCGGATGAGTCCATCCACGCTCCAGGCCAATGCCCGCGCCACCGGCCCGGCCACGCGCAGGTTCAGTTCGATGCCTTCCGGCGTTTCGAGGCGGCGGAGCGTGTCCAGAGGAACCGGAGTCGAGGGAAACATAATCTCTGGGAATGCGGGAAAGGGTTTTAAACAAGCATGGCATGGATTGGGCGGTCGGGAAAGCTAACCCCCGGACGCTGATTCGCGTTCACCGGCGCGCCATGATCAAAACCCCGGCGATGACCAGCGCCGCCCCCGTTAGTTGCGCGCCGCCCATCGCCTCGTCGAGCAGAAGTCCAGCTAACAGCAGGGTGGCCACCGGCCCCAGGCTGCCGGTCAGCGCCACCGGGCCAGCGCCGAGGCGACGAATGGCTTCCGACACCAGCCACACCGGCAACACGGTCGAAAAGAGCGCCATCGCCAAAGCCAGAGCGTAGACCGGCCAGGGCTGGACGAGAACTGCGACTGGCCGCATTAGCAGGAACTGGCCGATAGCCAGCAGACAAGCGACGATTGATGCGAATGCAGTGACCCGCATCGCGCCCAGTCGGCCTACAACCAGGCTATTACCCAATAGATAGAGAGCGTAGGACAGGGCGCTGCCAAAGACCAGGGCGCTGCCCAGTGCGATGTCCCGCGCTGATCCGGCGATGTGCAGATCGTGCGCCACGGCCAGGGCGATACCGACGTAGCACACAACCAGCGCGCCCAGCATACGGCGAGTGATAGGCTGGCCGAGAAACAGCGCCGAGAGGACGACTACCAGGGTCGGATAGACGAACAGGATCAGTCGTTCCAGCGCCGCGCTAATGTAGCGCAGGCCGAGAAAATCCAGGTAGCTGGCTAGGTAGTAGCCGAGCAACCCCAGTCCGCACAGCCATACCCGGTCGCCTAATGTCAGCGCCGTAGAACTCCGGTTAGCGCTCATCCACCCCATGATGATGAAGAACGGCAGGCTGAACGCCATGCGCAAAGCCAGCAGGGTTTCCGCATCGACTCCGTGCCGATAGGCCAGCTTGACCAGAATGGCCTTGAAGGAAAAGCCGACCGCCGCCAGCACGGCGCAGAGCAGGCCGATCCGATCCAGCGTCGGAAGGGTAGGGTGTCTATTATTACTGCGCACGATGGCGATAGCTTTTGATAAAATTGAGCGTGGCATAAAATATGCTGAAGATTTTACCCATTATCGACCAACCTTGAGAAACGCACCCATGTTGCAAACCATCGCCACCGTCCCGACTCCGCACATGATTGAGTTGCTGGCTCTGATTGAGGAAGCCAATCAAAGTGATGTCGAACTCCGTTTGATCAACTACCTTCATTACTGTGGCCGCACCGGCTACGAACCGCCTGTCGAGTTGCTGAATCTGGCGCGTGACCATATTGAACGTAAGCGCAAGCCGGTGAAATCCGTATATCGGCTCCGGCGCCGGGCCAGTGATGTCGCATCGGTTCAGGCGGTTCAGAGGAACGTTGTTGGTTCAGCTTGACCCAAAATGGTTCATTTCGGCTGAATCTATTGACTCAGCAACCATTAGATGCCGCACCTATATGGGGTGCGGCCAACATTCTGCGCGGTAAGATCGCCAGCTAGGATTACAAGAACTGGAAAACCAACACGCCAAACTCGCAACAATTCCCGGTCTCCTTATTGAACCCTGCTTTTTCAATAGGCCAAACAATCATTTTTTCTACCTAATAAAAATTCGGTAGTCCTGAAATGCGAGTGATCGGTTGGGCGTTCCTCCGTTTTCCAAGGGGGTTCCTATCACTCAATATGCAGGACTGCCAAAAATTCTACACCAAAAAGCGCCTTCTTTATAATATTGATTATTAATGATTTTTAAAGAAGCCACGAATTGCTGGTGAACAGTGGGCTGTCTACTGCGCTTATGAGCCTCTTTCGGCTTTTTCCCTTTGATCAAGGCAGTTCCACCAGTCTCGATAGCGTGAAAGGACTGGGCAGCCTATTCTTAGCCATGTTGTGAACGGATAACGGGCGAAATTCGTATTAACTTCCTTAATTTCTGGGGTCTTAATCCGAGCCGGTTGCGTCGAGACAACCGGTTGCCGGGCGTCTCCGGCGGCGGATTTCAAGATTCATCGGTGCATCATCGGTGACCAACTTTGCCTGATGTTCAGTCCGGCTGGCGCGGTGTTGGCTGGCGATAGCATCGCCACCGGGGTCGATATCGACATCGGGGTGGTCTCCATCGGCGGTATGCTGATCCTCAATGCCCCGCCCGTCTCGGTTGGCTGGCCGCCGACCCCCGCCGGCCCCTGGATTCCTGAAGTCATCGGTATTGGTATAATGCCCACAGTCGGGGCTAGCGCCTTGCCGGTCAGCTATAAGGTCATGCCCGGACGCGCCTGGATCAAGCCGTTGACGCCTTGAACGCCTTGCCTGGAACTGGTTGCTTATTTGGTGAGATTCCCTTTATGAACGATAACCCTTATCAGCCCCCGCGCAGTTCCATCGCCCCCGCCACGCCGATGCAATTCGGTGAAGTCAACCTGTTCTCGGCGCGGGGCCGGCTGGGTCGGGTGCGCTATATCGGTTATTCAGTCGGGGTCGGGTTTCTGATCAATCTCATCGCCGCCCTGATAGGAGGATTAGTCGCCTTTCTCGCCGACGGCGGCGAACCCAGTGCATGGTTAGCGGGTAGTATGATCGTTGTTCTGACCGTGATGGGGCTGGCGATCTATATTCTGCTGGCGATTCAGCGCCTGCACGATTTCGACGCCAGCGGCTGGTGGTCCGTGCTGGTCGTTGTGCCGCTGGCCAATCTGGTGCTCTATCTGGTCCTACTGATCATGCCCGGCGCTCAGGGACCCAATCGCTTCGGGAATCCGCCGCCTCCCAATACGCTGGGGGTGACTCTTTTGGCGCTGGTTCTGCCGTTGATCATCGTGGTCGGCATCGTCGCCGCTATTGCGATTCCCGCTTACATGGAGTACGTGGAGCGCGCCCGGGAAGCTGCGTCGTTGCAGCAATAAAAGTCGCACTCTTACCGAGAAATCATCGCGATGAGCATCAAAATTGATCTTGGCCAGGTTATTCACGCCCTGTCCGACGCCCTCGATCTGGTCGGCGTGGACGAAGTCTGTCACGGCAAGCGAGTGGGTTGTATGGCGTTGCACTGCGGGCGTGATCTAGGCTTGAGCGACCCGGAATTGGAAGACCTGTTCCAGGCCGGTCTGTTACACGATTGTGGCGTGTCATCCACCCATGTCCATCGCTGTCTGGTCAATGAACTGGACTGGGAAGGTTCGAGGTTTCACTGCATCAGGGGCAGTGAATTGCTCAACCAGTTTCCGCTGCTGGCTCATTTGGCGCCCATCGTTCGCTATCACCACACCCACTGGGATGTCCTGTGCACGGTAGGGTTGCCGGAAAAGACCGCCCAACTGGCGAATCTGATCTATCTGGTGGATCGGGTAGACGCCCTGGCCGCTCCACACTACGAGCGCGATCTGTTGCTGGCCCGGTATACGATCTGCGACACCGTGCAGCGTTTGAGCGGCTCCTTCTTTGCGCCGGAGTTGGTCGCGCTATTCCTTGATCTATCCGACAGCGAGGCGTTTTGGTTGAGTCTGGAAACTCGACACCTGATGCGCTTTATCTACGAGCGGGAGCGAGAATTGCGGCTGGCGCCGATCAGTCTCCCGGAACTCAAGCAACTGGCCTTGTTGTTTGCCCAAATCGTAGACGCTAAGAGTTCTTTTACCATGAAGCATTCCCTGGGGACGGCGCGATTGGCGCGGTTTCTAGCCGAGCAGGCCGGATTGCCCATTGAAACCTGTGAAAAAATTGAAATAGCGGCATTGCTGCATGATCTGGGCAAGTTGCGGGTTCCAGACGAAATCCTCGAAAAGCCGGGCGCGTTGACCGGTGAAGAGCGGGCGGTGATCCAGCATCACAGCTTTGAAACTTATCAGATTCTGCGTGGCATCGTCGGCCTGGAGGACATCACCCTGTGGGCGGCCTACCATCACGAGACCCCGGATGGACACGGTTATCCCTTCCACCGGCGCGGCGCGGAGCTGACCGTGGAAATGCGCATTATCGCCGTATCCGACGTATTCCAGGCGCTGGCGCAGCAGCGGCCCTATCGGAAATCGATGGCGCCGAATGAAATTATCAATCTGTTGCGGACTTTTGTGCAGCAAAACCACTTGGATGGCGAGTTGGTGGAACTGGCCGGGCGGCATCTGCTAGCGAGTTGGCAGGCGGCGACCGGCTTGAATTCACTGGAAGAATCTCTCGACTCGTGGGCGTCTCCGGCTGCAACCAAACCATGAGCGTTGCCGTCGTTGCGGAAAAGCCCTCCGTCGCCCGCGACATCGCCAAGGTGCTCGGCGCCCGCCAGCGCGGCGAGGGCTATCTGCACGGCAACGGCTATGTGGTGACTTGGGCGATTGGCCACCTGGTGCGGCTGGCGGAGCCGCATGAAATCGAACCGGACTGGAAGCGCTGGCGGCGTGAGGCGTTGCCCATGTTGCCCCGGTCCTGGCCGTTGCGGGTCAGCGACAGCACCCGCGACCAATTCGAGATCGTCCGGCGCATTCTCAACGACGAGGCGATTCAGCGCGTTGTCTGCGCGACCGACGCCGGGCGTGAAGGCGAGCTGATCTTCCGCTATCTCTATGAAGCTGCGGGTTGTTGCAAGCCCTTCAGTCGCCTGTGGATTTCCTCCCTCACCCCGGACGCCATCCGCCAGGGGTTTCAGCAACTGCGCGACGGCCATGAATTTGATCCCCTGGCGGCGGCGGCGCGGGGGCGCAGTCAGGCCGACTGGCTGGTTGGCATGAATTTGTCGCGGGCCTATACCCTGGCCTGCGGCGTTTACGGCGATGAGACGCTATCGGTCGGACGGGTGCAGACCCCAACCCTGGCGATGGTGGTGGAGCGCGATCTGGCGATTCGTGCGTTTGTCCCCGAGGATTATCAGGAAGTTGTAGCGATATTTGCGCCGCAGGACGCGCCGCTGCCGCTCGTAGAAGCAGAGAAGGGGGAAAGCTACAAAGGCGTCTGGTTCCGTGGCGAACGCCCCGAACCCAAGGCCAAGCGGCTACCGGCGGATGGCGAGGAAGCCAAACAGATTGTCGCTCGCGCCAAGCGCGGCCAGGCGGTCATCGAATCCCGCACTGCCGAAACCCGTCGCGCCCCGCCGCCGCTGCTTTACGACCTGACGGAGTTGCAGCGCCACGCCAACCGGCTGTACGGCTTGAGTGCGCAAACAACGCTGGACATCGCCCAGAAGTTGTACGAACAACACAAACTGATCAGCTATCCCCGCACCGACAGCCGCCATCTCTCAAATTCCGTGGCGGGGACGCTGGGGGCGGTGATTGCAGCGATTGAAGAGCCTTACCGGGATCGACTGGCTTCAGGAACCGGCCAGCGCCCGTTGAGCAGCCGCTTCGTCGATGACCACAAGGTGACGGACCATCACGCCATTATTTCTACTTCGGTCTCCGCACGAGCGACGCTGACGGCTGATGAACGCAGGATTTACGACTTGATTTGCCGTCGCTTGCTCATGGCCTGGCACGAGGAGCATATCTGGGCAGTGACCACATTGATTACCGCGATTCACGCGCTTCCCCCCGGAAAAGAGAAAGCAGTGAACGGAACGCCCCTTATGGACCGCTATCACAGTAGCGGTACGGCGGTGGAGCAGATCGGGTGGAAGGTTCTGGAGATCAGCGCTGACGCCACGAAAGAGAAACTCGCCAGTTCGCGCAAATCCAAAACGGCGGCGACGGAGAAAACCACTACGGATGAAGCGGAAGAAACCCTGCCGCCCGGTTTGACGGTCGGCCAGGCGCAACAGGTGCTGGACGCCCGCGCCGTCGCCAAGCAGACCCGTCCGCCGCCGCGTTTGACCGAGGCGACGCTATTGACTGCGATGGAAACCGCCGGGCGGACGCTGGACGACAAAGAGCTGTCGGCGGCGATGAAGGAACGCGGACTGGGTACGCCCGCCACTCGCGCTGACATTATTGAAACCCTGCTCAAACGCCACTATGTCACCCGCGACGGCAAGGCGCTGAACGCCACCGAGCGCGGCGTCCGCCTGATCCAAACCGTGCAGGCGCCGATCAAAAGCCCGCAGATGACCGGCGAATGGGAGGCTTTTTTGAAACGCATCCAGCGTGGCGAGGCGGACTTGGGGCGCTTCATGACGGATATCGCCGATTTCGTGCGGCAGGCGGTGGCGCAGACGTTCACTCTGGCGCGGCCCGCTTCGCCTCCTGAGCCGCCGGACGGGGCGCTGGCGGTGGAATCTGCGCCGCGCCGGGAGCCGACGCCGCCGGATCGCCTGCTGGAATTGTTGCAAACCGTGTTTCGCCTGCCGGCCTTCCGCCCCTATCAGGAGCAGGTTTGCCGCACGGTGACCGAAGGCCGCGATGTGTTGCTGGTGATGCCGACCGGGGCGGGCAAATCGCTGTGTTTTCAACTGCCCGGCATTGCCCGTGCGGGAACGACGCTGGTGGTGTCGCCGCTCATTGCCTTGATGGAGGATCAGGTCGCCAAGCTGTGTGAATTGGGTTTACGCGCCGAGCGCATTCATTCAGGGCGGGATCGGGCGGCCTCGCGCCAAGTGTGCATCGACTATCTCAACGGACAACTCGACTATCTGTTCATCGCCCCGGAACGGCTGCGGGTGCCGGGTTTCCCGGAGATGCTGGCCAAGCGCAAGCCGATGCTGATTGCGGTGGATGAGGCGCATTGCATCTCGCAATGGGGCCATGATTTCCGCCCCGATTACCGGATGCTCGGCAGATACTTGCCCTTGTTACGGCCAGCGCCCGTCATTGCCTTGACTGCGACCGCGACGGTCCTGGTGCAGGATGACATCGCCGGTCAACTGAACATGGGCGACGCGACGCGCTACATTCACGGTTTCCGGCGCCCCAATCTGGCGGTGGAGACGGTGGAGACCAAGCGCGGGATAGAGCGGCATGAAGCGGTGCGGCGCATTCTGGCCGATCCGGGCCGGCGTCCCGCGATTGTCTACGCGCCCACGCGCAAGGAAACCGATGCGCTGGCGCTGACGCTAGGCGCGGATTATCCGACCGCCGCCTATCACGCCGGCATGGACCCGCCGGAGCGCGACCGGGTGCAGGGGCTGTTCAACGCCAGCCGGCTGCAGGTGATCGTCGCGACCATTGCGTTCGGCATGGGCATCGACAAACCGGATATCCGCACGGTGATTCATACCGCGTTGCCGGGCAGCGTCGAGGGTTATTATCAGGAAATTGGCCGAGCCGGGCGCGATGGTCAGCCGGCCCGCGCGATCCTGCTGTATTCCTACGCTGATTTGCGCACCCATGAGTATTTTCACCAGCGCAGCTATCCCGATCCGAATCTGTTGGCGCGGATTTTTGCCGCCCTGAACGCGGATGCGCAACCGAAAGGATTGCTGTGCGACTGGCTGGGCATAGAGCCGGATGAATTTGATGCGGCGGTCGACCAGTTGCTGGCGCATGGCGGCGCTCGGCGGGGCATTGAAGGCCATCTCAGCCGGGGTGAGAATAGCTGGCGACGCCCTTATCAGGAACAAAGCGCCCACAAGTTGCGGGAACCTCAGCAAATGCTGGAATTCGCCGACCGGGCGACCGGTTGCCGGATGGTGCGGCTGGTTCGGCACTTCGGCGACCGGGACGATGACCAGCCCTGCGGGATTTGTGATATTTGCGCCCCGCAGGCGACCGCCGCCCGGCGCGTGCGCCAGTTGAACCGCATCGAAAGTCAGCAGGTTTTACAGGCGCTGGCGAGTTTGCAATGGCGCGATGGACAAACGCCCCGCCAGTTATGCGAGCAACTGGCGGAAGGGCTGGGGGATCGGCGGACGTTCGAGCGGCTGTTGGAGGCAATGGCCGGAACCGGGCTGGTTGAGTTGCGCGAGGACGCCTTCACCAAGGAGGGCAAAGTGATTGCGTTCCGGCGGGTGTATTTGACCGAGGTCGGGCGTGCGGCGGGCGTCAGCGAGGTGGGCAGGGTGCGGTTGACCGATAGAGCTGCCGAGGCCGCGCCGCCCCGGAAACGCAGCCGGGCGAGAGGGCGATAACGCCCGGCGTGGATTGACCATTCAGGCGATATGGCGCAAATGTATCAGGGTGAACGATTCAACAGTATCAGCCATCTCGTCGGGACGATGGCGGCGTTGGTAGGCTTGGTCGTATTGGTGGTGATTGCCGCGCAGCAGGGCGATCCGTGGAAGATTGTCAGTTTCAGCGTCTACGGAACCACGTTGTTCCTGCTCTACGCCATTTCCACGCTCTATCACAGCCTGCGCGGGCGGGCCAAACAGATTTTCCGCAAGCTCGATCACCTGTCGATCTATTTACTGATTGCCGGCACCTATACCCCTTTTACTTTGGTCACGCTGCGCGGCGTCTGGGGTTGGACGCTGTTTGGCGTGATCTGGGGACTGGCCCTGGCGGGGATGGCGCTGGAAGCCCTGCCGCAAAAGGGCAATCGGGTCCTGTCGGTCGTGGTGTATGTACTGATGGGCTGGCTGGTGTTGGTGGCGCTCAAACCGTTGTTAGCGGCTTTGCCATCGGCAGGCTTTATCGGGCTGCTGCTGGGCGGAATTTTCTACACCGGCGGTCTGGCATTTTACCTGTTCGATGAGAAAATCCGCCATTTCCACGGCATCTGGCATTTATTCGTGCTGGCGGGCAGCATCAGCCACTATCTGACGATTCTGCTGTATGTGGCCTGATGGCCGCTTCCGCCGCTTCCCGGTCATGAGAATGATCCTTGGCCAGCAGCATATACAGCGCCGGCGCCACAAACAGCGTAAATAACGTTCCCACCGCGATGCCGCCGACCAGCACCAGCCCGATGGAATTCCGGGCGGCGGCCCCCGCGCCGGTAACCAGCGTCAGCGGGAAATGACCGGCAATCGTCGCGGCGGTCGTCATCAAAATAGGTCGCAGCCGGATCAGCGCCGCATCGCGCACCGCTTCCAGCTTGCTCAACCCGTCGATTTGCCGGTGATTGGCGAATTCGACGATCAGAATGCCGTTTTTGGCGATTAGCCCGATCAGCGTCACTAGCCCGACCTTGGCGTAAATGTTCAGCGTCGTGGTCCAGCCCTCGGTGAACGGGAAAGGAATTTGCGGATTGGGCATTTTCAAAAAGGTGAAAATCAGCGCCCCGAACAGCGCCAGCGGCACGGAGCCGAGCAGGATAATCAACGGGTCGCGGAAGCTGTTGAACTGCGCGGCCAGCACCAGGAAAATCAGGATGATGGCGAACCCCATGGTCTTAAAAAACTGCGTACCGCCTTCCTGCCGCAACTGCCGCGATTCACCGGTGTAGTCGATGACATAGCCCTTGGGCATGATTTTGGCCGCTTCGTCTTCCAGAAAGCGCAGCGCCTCATCGAGCGGGCGGATCGCTACGCCGCTGATTTTCACCGCGTTCAACTGCTGGAAGCGATTGAGCGAGCGCGGCCCGGTGCTGTTGCGCAGCGTCGCAACGGCGCTTAATGGCAATAACTGGTTATCCGGCCCGGTCACATAAAGATCGGTCAATTGATCAGGATTCAGGCGGCTGATCCGCTCCACCTGCGGGATTACCTTGTAGCTGCGCCCGGCAATATTGAAACGATTGACAAAATTGCCGCCGACCGCAGCGCTCAAGTCCGCGCCGATCTGCTGTAAATTCAGACCGAGCGCCGCCGTTTTATCGCGGTCAATCACCACCTCGGTCTGTGGCTGGTCCATCTTCACATCAAGAATCGGTGGAAAAGCAAATATCCCGCTGCTGGCCGCTTTTTCCTGCACCTGCTGGGCGATGTTGAGAATTTCCTGGGTATCGGCGGTCGAGGCAATGATGAATTCCACCGGGAACTGGCCGCCGCCTGGCAGCGCGGGCGGCGTGATCGGGAACATGCGAATGCCGGGGATCGCCGCCAACTGATTTTGCACTTCAGGCAGAATTTGAAATACGGTGCGTTCGCGCTCATTCCAGGGCTTGACCACCATGCCGCCAAAACCGGAAGTCGCAAAGGTGATCAGGAAGGTGAATTCGGTTTCCGGCACGTTCAGAAAGACCTGATTAGCGGCGGCTGTGAAGTGGCTGGTCTGATCCAGCGTGGCGTTAGCCGAGGTTTCGACGATGCCGAAGATCACGCCCTGATCCTCGGCGGGCGCGAGTTCCTGCGCCGAGAACATCCACATCGGCACGGCCAGTATCGCCAGCGTCGCCCATAACAGGTAAACCGCCGGTCGACCGCTCAGCGCCCCATCCAGCAACCGGCTGTAGAGCCGCCGGAGGCGCTCGAAAGCGGCGTTGATGTGTGCGGGCAACCAGTGCTTTTCATCCTCGGCATTCAGCAGTTTGGAGGACAGCATCGGCGACAGGGTGAGCGCCACAATCCCGGAAATGGTGACTGCGCCGGCCAGGGTGAACGCGAATTCGCGGAACAGCGCGCCCGTCAGCCCGCCCTGTAAACCAATCGGGGTATAGACCGCGATCAGCGTCACGGTCATAGCGATGATCGGGCCGGTCAGTTCGCGGCCGCTGAGAATCGCCGCATCAAAGGGACTGCGCCCCTCGCGCAGATGCCGCTCCACATTTTCCACCACCACAATGGCATCATCCACCACCAGCCCGACCGACAGCACAATGGCCAGCAGGGTGAGCAGGTTGATGGTGAAACCGAAAAGCTGCATCAGGAAAATCCCACCGATCAGCGAAATGGGAATGGCGACGACCGGGACCAGCACCGAGCGCAGCGACCCCAGGAACAGGAAGATAATCACCACCACGATCAGCAGGGTTTCGCCCAGCGTGGTGATGACTTCCTTGATCGCGTTGTTAATGTAGTTGGTGGCGTCGTAAGCGACAAACGCCGCCAGGCCGGTCGGCAGTTCCTTTTGAATCAACTCCATTTCCGTCCGAACCCGCTGGACGACATCGATGGCGTTGGCGTTGGGCAGTGGAAAGATGCCCATGAATACGGCGGTCTGGCCGGAAAAGCGCACCTCAGCGCTGTAATCCTCCGCCCCCAACGCGATATCGGCGATGTCGGCGAGCGTGATCAGCACCCCGTCTTGCTCACGAATCACTAGCGCTTTGAAATCGTCCACGGAGCGCAGATCCGTATTCGCAGTCAGGTTGACCTCGATCATCGCGCCTTTGGTGCGGCCCGGCGCGGCCAGATAGTTGTTAGCCGCCAGCGCCTGGCGCACCTGCGCCGGACTGATGTTCAACGCCGCCATCTTTTCCGGTTTCAACCAGACGCGCATGGCAAAGGTGCGTGCGCCCAGAATCTCGGCGCGCTGCACCCCTTCCAGCGCCGACAAACGCGGTTGCACCGTTCGCGTCAGATAGTCGGTAATTTCATTCTGCTCCAGCACGTCCGATGAGAAGCTCAAATAGGCCGAGGCGAATTCGCTATCGGCGGATTCGATGTTGATGACCGGCACTTCGGCTTCCGGCGGCAAGTCGCCGCGCACCTGATCGACCTTGGAGCTGATTTCCGCCAGCGCCTTGGTCGGGTCGTAATTCAGTTTCAGTCGGGCGCGGATAGTGGACAGGCCCTGGGCGCTTTGCGATTCCAGATAGTCGATGCCATCCGCCGCCGTGATGACCCGTTCGAGCGGCGTCGTAATAAAACCGCGCACCAGTTCCGCACTGGCGCCAATATAGACGGTGGTGACGGTGACGCTGGCGTTATCGCTGCGCGGATACTGCCGGACGTTGAGGTTGAACATCGCTTGGACGCCGGCGATGATGATGACCAGATTGACGACAATCGCCAGCACGGGCCGGGTGATGAACAGATCGGTAAACGATTTCATCACGAATTGGCCGGCTTAGGCGCGAACTGGAAGTCGGGCGCCAGTTTATTGTCGACGATTACGCTCATGCCATTACGCAACTTGAAAACGCCGGTCGTGACGATGGTTTGGCCCGCATCGAGGCCGGAGGCGACCACTACGAAGTCGCCGCGCGTCCGGCCCAGGCGCACGAAGCGCTGATTGAGCACCTTGCCAGCAACGCCGGTTTTTTCATCTTTTTTCTCTTCCACCACGAATACCGAGTCGCCGTAGGGGGCGTACAGTATGGCCGTCGCGGGAATCATCAGCACCGGTTCGGTCTCTGGCAGTTTGGCGGCGACTGTGACAAACATGCCAGGCCGCAACAGACCTTGCGGATTCGCCAGCGTGGCGCGTAGCCGAATATTGCGCGTCGCCAGTTCCACTTCAGGGTTCATGGCGCTCAACGGACCGGTGAAATGTTGACCGGGAAAGGCGTCAGCAGCGACCTGTACGGTCATGCCGATCTTGAGTTGCGCCAGGCGTTGTTGAGGCAGGGCGAAGTCCACATACACCGGGTCCAGCGATTGCAGTGAAACAATCGGATCGCCGGCGCTGAGGAACTGGCCGAGATTGATCTGCCGGATGCCGGTTCGCCCGGCGAAGGGCGCATACAGGGTTTTTTTAGCGATGATGGCGCGGTAGTTGTCGATCTGCGCTTCGGCCTGTTTGGCTTGCGCGTTGGCGGCGTCGAGATCGGCTTGGGACACCATGTTCTTGGGGCGCAGTTCACGGGCGCGGGCCAGATTGGCGCGCGCCAGTTCAGCGGTGGCTTCGGCGGATCGTAATTGCGCCTGCTCAACTTGGACATCGAATTCCACCAGCAACTGCCCGGCGCGCACTGTCGCCCCGGATTCGAAGGCGATGCGGCGAACCGTACCGGCCTCTTCGGCGCTGAGCGTTACGCCCTGCACCGCAGTGACTGAGCCGATAGCGTTCAGGGTGGGCTGCCAAATATCCCGCTTGACTTCAATCGTGGTTACAACTTCTGGCGGCGGCGCGAAGTCGGCGCCGGCCGCGAACATAGTTTGAAACTGTAATAACTTAACGCCAGCCAGTGCGCCGACCAGCAGCAACAGGCCAGCGAGGGTAAAGAGAATTTTTTTAACCATGGTGATGACAGAAGATTGCCCAAATGGAGCAGCGCAGTCTAACGCGAATCGGGGTCAGTCGGGTAACGCCGCTCTCACCGGCTGGCCGGTGAGGAGGGCGAACGTTGTTGGCGGAAATTGCCTTAGTCAGCGGAAGGACGCGGCGTACTGGCGGTGGCGGGTGGGAGGATCGGGTTGGCGACTTTGGGTTGATCGCCGGTGAGGGTATGCAGGAAGGCGGTAATGTCCTTTACCTCAGCGTCGTTCAACTGCTGGCCGAGTTGCGAAGAACCCATAATGGCGACCGCCTGCTCCAGACTCCAGACCTGGCCGGAATGAAAGTAGGGCGCGGTCAGGACGATGTTGCGCAACGGGCCGGCGCGGAAGACGTATTCATCGCTGGCGGTGTTGGTCACCATAAACCGTCCCTTGTCATCGGGGGGCAGCACGTCAGCGCCGGGTTTGACGACCAAGCCAAAGGGATAGTAGGCCGCGCCGCCGATATTCACGCCGCTGTGGCAGGCCACGCAGCCCTTGTCCATGAACAGCTTGAGGCCGCGCTGCTGATCAGCGTTCAGCGCCTTGGCGTCGCCAGCCAGATAGCGGTCAAAGGGAGCGTTAGGCGTCAACAGTGTGGCTTCAAAGGCTTCGATGGCGCGGGCCATGTTGTCGAAAGTCACCGCTGGCTTCTGGTCAGGGAAGGCTTTGGCAAAGGCGGCGACGTATTCAGGCATACTGCTCAGGGTTGCTTCAACCTGCTGTGGGGTGTTGTTCATTTCGACGGCGGCTTGCACCGGCCCCTTGGCTTGCGTCTTCAGGTCAGCAGCGCGGCCATCCCAGAACTGGGCAATGTTGAAAACGGCGTTAAAAACGGTCGGGGAATTACGGGCGCCTTTCTGGAACCCGTGGCCGAGGGAGGCGGGAACGCCATCGACGCCGCCCAGGCCGACATTGTGGCAGGTATTGCAACTAATAATCCCGGATTTGGACAGACGCGGCTCGAAGAACAGCATGTGGCCCAGTTCGACCTTGGCCGGGGTGACCGGGTTATCCTTGATTTCGGGCGGGGCGGTGGGAATAGGCTTGAACATCTGTTTCGCCTGATCCATCAGCGGATCGGCGTTGGCGGCCCAGGCGCTAGCCGTCAGGGCAGCGCTCATGGCGAGCAGGAGCAGTGGCTTCTTCATTGGTATCTTCCCGTTTATTTTTTAGATTTAAGGAGGAGATGATAAGGCGCGCATACGCCAGACCGGTTGTGGTGGGACCGTACTGCCACTCTAAAAACCACACTCAGAAAGGCAATATGCGGGGCAAGGATAGCACAGGTTTAGCGACGCCTGATTTTGCATATGCAGCCGACTTGATTGATTTTTTCTATCAAATTTGCGGTTTTTGATGAAATTATTTTGCGGGCCGGCCTCATGTTTTTTGCCGCGATTCAGGATTCAGGAACGGTTGCAGCAGCAATCCGTATAGCCCGGTTGACCGCTCGTCACGAAAAAACTCCAGACCGATCGCCATGCCGGTATGACCTTCGCGCGGCTGATCGCGATAAGTGCTAAACAGCCGATCCCACCAGGGCAGGTTAAAGCCAAAATTGCTGTCCGTTTCCTCGACGCGCACCGAGTGATGCACCCGGTGCATGTCCGGGGTGACCAGCAGCCAGCGCAGCCGCCGATCCAACCAGGGCGGCAGGCCGATGTTGCCATGGTTGAACATCGCGGTCGCGTTCAGAATGACCTCGAACGCCATCACGGCTACCGCTGGCGCGCCCAGCAGGATCACTGCCGCCAGCTTGATCAACATCGACAGCACGATTTCCAGTGGATGGAAACGCAAGGCGGTGGTGACATCGAAATCCAGATCGGTATGGTGCATCCGGTGCAGTCGCCACAGTACGGGAACTTTGTGAAAAACGACATGCTGGGCGTAGATGATCAGGTCCAGCAAGAGCAGGGAGGCGATGAACGCCAGCCAGAACGGCGCTTCGAGCCAGTGAAACAGACCCCAGTCGCGCATCTCCGCCAGTCCCGCCGCGCCGACCGCTAGGATGGGAAACACCAGCCGCAAGACGATGCTGTCCACGACGATGATGCCGAGATTGGCCGGCCAGCGTCGGGCGCGCGGCAAACTCAAGGTTCGGCGCGGGCGCCGCCGTTCCCAGAGCATCATCGCCAGCAAGACCGTGAAAAAACAGCTCAGGCGGATGATGGATTCGTGGTGAAGCAGTGCTGCCATGGAAAAAACTCCAATCGGTCTATAATGCCGGGCCATGATGAATACGACGTTTCTTTGACCCTCCGTCCCGGAGAATATCCCCATGTCCCGCTTTGTGCAGATCATTCCCGGCCAGTTTCCCGGCGCTCGCCCGCGCCGCCTGCGCCATGACGATTTCTCCCGCCGTCTGGTGCGGGAAACGGTGCTGACGCCTGCCGATTTCATTCAACCCTTGTTCGTCATTGAGGGCGAGAAGCGCCGCGAACCGGTCGCGTCGATGCCCGGCGTCGAACGGCTGACCATTGATGAGTTGTTGCGTGAAGCCGAGCAACTGGCGGCGCTGGGCGTACCCGCAGTGGCCTTGTTCCCGGTGACGCCGCCGGAAGCGAAATCATTGGACGCCGCCGCCGCCTATCATCCCGACGGTCTGGCGCAACGGGCGGTGCGGGCGCTTAAGGCGGCGCTCCCGGAACTGGGCGTCATCACCGATGTGGCGCTGGACCCCTTCACCAGTCACGGTCAGGATGGATTGATCGATGATTCCGGCTATGTGCTGAACGACGAAACGGTCGCGGTGCTGGTCAAGCAGGCGTTGTCCCACGCCGAGGCCGGGGCTGACGTCGTTGCGCCTTCCGACATGATGGACGGGCGAATCGCCGCCATCCGCGAGGCGCTGGAATCCAATGATTTCATCCATACCCGCATCCTGGCTTATTCCGCCAAGTACGCCTCCAGTTTCTACGGCCCCTTCCGCGATGCGGTCGGTTCAGCGGGCGCGCTGGGCAAGGGCAACAAGTACAGCTACCAGATGGACCCGGCCAATAGCGACGAGGCGTTGCGCGAAGTGGCGATGGATTTGGAGGAAGGAGCCGACATCGTGATGATCAAGCCGGGGATGCCGTATCTGGACATCGTGCGCCGGGTTAAGGATCAATTCGCCGCGCCCACCTTCGTTTACCAGGTCAGCGGCGAGTACGCCATGCTGCTGGCGGCGGCCCGCAACGGCTGGCTGGATGAACAGGCCGTAGTGATGGAGTCGTTGCTGGCGATCAAGCGGGCGGGAGCGGATGCGATTCTGACGTATTTTGCGGGACGGGCGGCGAACTGGTTGCGGCAGGCATGAAAAAGTATTGGAAAACTCTGTTGCTGGCCGCGCTGGGCATCGCGCTGACCGTGTTTTTCCTGGCGATCATGCGCCCGCCCGGCGGCCAGCGCTCAGCGCCGGGTCAGGATTTGCCCTGGCAGATCACTGTGGGTCCGGGCGGCGCGACATCAACCGTGTTCGGTTTAACCCTCGGTGAGAGTTCCTTGCAGGATGCGGTGAACAAGCTGGGTCGGCGCTATGAGTTGGGACTGTTTGAGGACAGGGCGGGCCGGTTGAGCCTGGAAGCGTATTTCCGGGATGCTGTGGTGGGTGGAGTAAACGCCCGGCTGGTGTTGGCGGTGCGTTTACCGGAAACGGCGCTGGCGGCGTTGAAAACTCATGCGGGTAAAGGCAAGCCGACCGCCAGCGGGATTCACCGTTATCCGGTCGCCGAGACCGATCATGATCTGGCCATGGGAGGCGTGGTCGCAGCGATCACTTATCTACCTATGGTCAAATTTGACGCCGATTTAGTGCGTCAGCGTTTTGGCGAACCGGCGGAGCGTATTGCGGCGGAAGGCGGAGCGCATTGGCTCTACCCGGCGCTGGGGCTGGATCTGCTGCTCGGCGATAAGGGTGAGGCGCTGCTGCAATATGCGCCGCCCGCGGAATTTGAAGAGCAACTGCGGGCGCCGTTGCGAAACGCTCCTCACCCTCCCCCCCAAGAGGGGAGGGAGTCAACGCCTGGACCGGAACAACGACCATGACTACGACCATTGATCAGTACGCCGTGATGGGCAATCCGATTGCTCATAGTAAATCCCCGCAGATTCATACGTTATTCGCCGCGCAGACGGGCCAGGCGCTGGAATACCGGGCCGTTCTGGTGGAGCCGGGCGGATTCGCTGCGGCGGCGCGGTCGTTCGGGGCGGCGGGCGGTAAGGGGTTAAACGTGACCGTACCCTTCAAGCAGGATGCCTGGGTGTTCGCTGACATCCTCAGCGCCCGGGCGGAGCGGGCCGGGGCGGTGAACGCCCTGATTTTTGAGCCGGGCGGCGTCCGGGGAGATAACACCGATGGGCCGGGGCTGGTGCGTGATTTGACTGTCAATCATGATTATGCGCTGGCTGGACGACGGATTTTGTTACTGGGCGCGGGCGGCGCGGCGCGGGGAGTGTTGCAACCGTTGCTGGCGGAGCGTCCGGCGCTGGTGGTGATTGCAAACCGCACAGCAGAGAAGGCGCTGGGATTGGCGGTGCGTTTCAGTGATCTCGGGCGGGTCTCGGCTTGCGGTTTCGCCGAACTGGCTGGGCGGCGGTTCGACTTGATCATTCATGCTACCGCCGCCGGTCTGGAGGACGCCACGCCGCCGTTGCCGGAGGGCGTATTAGCGGCGGGGGGCTGGTGCTATGACCTGATGTATGGTCGGGAACCGACGGCTTTTGTGCGCTGGGGGTGGGAGCAGGGGGCGGCTCAGTCCCTGGATGGATTGGGGATGCTGGTGGAACAGGCGGCGGAGTCGTTTCACCTGTGGCGGGGCGTTTGGCCGGAGACCGGGCCGGTGATTGTGGCGCTCAGGGAGGGTTGAACCCTAGTGGGCTGTTGCAAAAGTTTTGACAGGTTCAGATGCGTAGATACCGTCTTGAGAGTCAAACGGCAGTCGTCCAATCGGCCCGATAAGGTTGCTGATGTTTGAGGACTCCGAACGCCAATTGCACCAGTTTACGCGTGGCGGCGCCCAGGGCGGCCATTTTGGCTTTGCCCCGGGCGAGCAGACGCTGGTACAAGGCCTGGATGTGCGGGTTATGGCGGGTCGCCACGACGGCAGCCATGTACAACGCCGCCCGGATGCGAGGCGCACCGGCTATGACACCCGGTATGATGATCAAACCCCGGTAGTCCTGAAAAATGTAGTGTCCAAACCAGCGCAATGCTGAAT
>Ga0209573_1001367_pt1 | contig 38540 bp, 26 predicted proteins | sample TNRBio252014_DNA_FD_185870 | JGI IMG/M metagenome (GOLD analysis project Ga0209573, IMG submission 185870) | Wastewater treatment Type I Accumulibacter community from EBPR Bioreactor in Madison, WI, USA - TNR Reactor_6/25/2014_ DNA (SPAdes)... | ecosystem: Engineered > Bioreactor > EBPR >...
GAATTTGCCGCGCAAAGCGCCGGCCTAAGCCAATAGACTTGTTCTGCGGGATCACCAAAAGGCTGCAAGCGGCATTGAGCCCCTCCGCCATAGACACAGGGGTAAAAAATAAAAAAATCGACCGCCTTCAACGGAAAAAGCCAACTGGTCATCTTTGCTAAACACCTTAATCTTGTATTTACTAATCATTTTCAGTATGTTTTTCTGCGTATATTTCCTGCTCTTGTAGCCGCACTGCTGGTTTAATAACGCTTCCCAGTAGCTAAGCCCGTTCTAATCCCATCTTTCCGGGGTCATCCCCGGTTTTGATGGAGATTACCGGAGGTATAGTCCGCCAAGTCAAGATTTATAAATCCTGGCATGGAGACTATATATGCCCCGGGCCAGGGGTGGAAGTGGTATGGGGGCCGCCCGGATGATGGCGCAAACGGAGCAAAACCCAGACGGGCGGCCCCCATAAGAACGGACGACCCGGCGCCGCGCAGGATGCCCGAAAAGTGAAATGATATGCGGCGGGCCCCAAAAAAAGAAAAAAACCTTCCCTTATGCCTGTTTTATCCTTTCCGCATGCGTTTGGGGCCGTACCAGAGCCAGAAGCCGGTGACGGTAAAAACGAGCAACGACAGGCCCATGAGGGTGGTGTAGCCGAGCTTGAACCAGCCGTTGGGGATGCCCAGCAGCCTGTCGACGATGGTGCCGTCGTGGAGGTGTTCGATGAAATCGGCCCGGCGTTGCTCTATGAGCAGCAGTTGCCCGGTGGCGCCGTCGAGTTGCAGGGCGGTGTAATGATTGGCAAACGTGAACTTGACCATGCCTTTGTCGGGGCGCACATCGATGCGGTCGAGCTCGAGGGAGAGCCCTGCGGAGACGGAGTCGCGCAGCAGGCGCACGGCCTGGCGGTGGAGGCTGTCGAGGGGCAGCCAATCGGCCAATTCGGTGGAGGCGCCGCGCTGGGATTTGGCTAAGAGGTAGCCGCCGCTGTTTTTTTTCCAGCCCAACAACAGCCCCGTGACGCCTACTACGAAAAAAAAGGCAAAGAGGGCTGCGCCCGTCAAGCGGTGAATTTTTCGGAACTGGCGGAGGAGCTGGGCCTGTTGTTGTCTTTTGGTGGTTTCCATGCTACGCGGTATAAACGAGCTTGCAAGGTAGGAAAAACCGCGCGGATGCAGCCGATGGAACAGCAATTGTGTTAAAAGGCGGCTCTTCTTGCGCCATTTTAATTATCTTTAGGGGTGCTATTCAAGGGGCGGCAGGGCCAGGTGCGGCGGGCAAAAAGCGTTGTAAAACCTGCCTTGCTGCGGATAGCGGTTTCTCCATAAAACGACCTGTCTTTATGAAAAAAAGTCTCCTGCTGCTGGGCGCGCTATGGTATGCGGCAACCGGATTTGCCCAGTTTCAGCTTGTATCCGATACCAGTTGGGGGCTGAGCAGCTCCCAGAACGGGCCGTTTAATCTGCCGGTATACGAGGTAACCAATTGTGTAGACGAGGCGTACATCGACGCCCAGTGCGGCGATTGGTATGGCTCGCCCATGCTGGCCGAGCACTTTGCCGGCTGCACGGGGATGAAGCCCATCTGGGTAGCGCCGCCTCCGCCTAGTTGTTATTATCCGCCGACGCCGGAGCACTGGTTTCGGAAGACGTTCAGCCTGTGTACCCAGCCTGAAATGGCGCAGGTGCGGATACAGGCCGACCAGAAGTTTACCCTGTTTATCAATGGCACGCAGGTGGGCAGTTCCACGGACTCCGACTGGAATGTGGTGCGGTCTTACGATGTGGCGGGCCTGCTGACGGCGGGCAACAATACCATTTTGGTGAAGGTAGACAACATAGACGGCGGGTCTTGCTTCAACTATGCTTTTTTAGCCTTTTGTCTACAGGCCAGCGCGACTACCCTGACACTGAACCCCATGCGGGATAGCAGCATTTGCAGCGGGCAATCGCTGACGCTGCGGGCATCTCCCGGCGGCGCCGCCTATGCCTGGTCGCCGGCGGCGGGCCTCAGCGCTACCAACGTGGCCAACCCCGTTGCCAGCCCCTCGGCTACAACTACCTACAGCGTGACCATCACCGACCCCTGCGGCGGCGCCGCCATCACCGACGACGTAGTGGTTGAGGTGCGTCCCTTGCCGGCGGCGACAGCCGGCAACGACGGCCCCTACTGCCCCGGCGACCCCGTACAACTCAATGCCGGCGGGGGCTTAACCTATGCCTGGAGCGGCCCCGGCGGGTTTGTTTCTACGCTGCAAAACCCGCTGCTGCCGGCTTTTAGCGCGGTGCAGGCAGGCGGTTACACCGTCGCTGTGACCGGCCCAAACGGCTGTTCGGCTACCGCCGTTACTCAGGTACAGGCCCTGCCCGCTCCGGAGGTAAACATCACCAGCCCATTGGTCTTATGCTTCGACGCGCCGCCCATACAACTTACGGCCACCCCCGAGGGGGGCGAATGGAGCGGCGCGGCGCCCCTTAGCGGTATGCTCGACCCCGCCGCTGTTGGTACAGGTCTTCATACCATTACCTACACCTACATCCCCGATCCGGCGGGTTGCACCGTAGCGGCAACGGCGACCTTAGAGGTGGTAGACGAACTCAGGGTAGACATACAGGACACGGGGCCATTTTGCCTCACCTCTCCGGTTCAGCAGCTCGCAGCTACGCCCGCAGGCGGCGTTTGGAGCGGCGCAGTGGATGCGGCCGGCTCATTTGATCCTGAAGCGCTGGGCTTAGGCCTGCATGACGCGACTTACACTTATGCGCCTTCGCCGGGTTGTATGGCGACGGACAACATTGCGGTAGCCGTGATCAACTCCCCCATCAACGCTGCGTTGGGCGCCGATGTGGCCATCCGGCTGGGCGAAACCGCCACGCTGAGCGCTACCGTCGGCGTGCCGCTTTCCAGCTTAGTTTATGCCATCTGGGAGCCCGGAGGTATTCGCCTCGACTGCCCCGACTGCCTGACGCTGGATGTCGGGCCCTTTGAAACGACCACTTATTCCGTATTGCTGGCAGACGCCAACGGCTGCGAGAGCGAAGACCAGATTACGGTTGAGGTAGACAACTCCAAGCCGGTGTACGTGCCCACGGCATTCTCGCCCAACGACGACGGGGTTAATGATGTGCTCAGCCTTTTTGCCGACCCGGTGACGGTGCGCCAGGTGCGCTATTTCAAAGTGTTTGGGCGCTGGGGAGAGCTGATCTATGAGGCTAAAGATTTTTCGCCCAGCCTCAACCCCTACAACATCGGCTGGGATGGCACGCATCGCGGGCAGCTCGTAAACCCCGGAACTTACGCCTGGATGGCAGAAGTGCAGTTTGCCGACGACAGCATCTCGAAGCTCAGCGGCAGCATAACCATCATTCGTTAAAAGCATTCGGGGGTTGATTGCCGCCAATCAACCCCCGAACAAGCGCTAACGCTCCCAGTAGTACCTCAGAGAAGCCTGCCCATAGGATCGCTGCAACTGATAGGGGGCCGCATCGACCCAACTGCCCGTGCCCTGGCGGATGCCTATGGATAGCGCCCAGCGGGGAGCGGGCCGATAACCGATGGAGACCCACCAACCGCCCTGTAGGGGCAAGACCTCGCGGGGGGCTACGGCGCGGGCGTCGGCGCTATCGTACCAGGGGTCGCTGCTGCTGTTGGCAACGCCCCCGTTGCTAAACTCCAAAACCCTGACGCTGTTGTCTTCTACCTGCAAGCCCGGCGGGACATAGGCCTTGATTAAGTAGCCTACGTAAGCCCCGGCGCTGAGTTGCCAGCGGTTGCCCAGCCGATATTGCAGGCCTAAGGGCAGCTCTAACCAATGGCTCTTCAAGGGCCCGGGATCATAGCTGAGGCCTAAGCCATTGCTTACATTAACGCCCGTATCGAGGGCGCTGGCATCCAGATTATTTTGCCCGAATAACCCGACCCGCTCTTCCACTAAGCGCTGGCGCACAAACTGATAGCGCAGGCCGACGCTAAGCGCCCAACGGCCGCCCAACTGAAGATCGGCGCCTATGCCCGCATGTATGCCTTCCGGCCGAGCTTGCAGGGTGCTCACGCCCGTTTCTGCCCAGAGAGCCATGCGGCCGGGTCGGTTTGGCGAGGCTGCAACCGGCATCCCGGCGGAAAAGGAGGCCGGCAGTGGGCCCAGCGATAAGGTTGGCAGCAGGCCGGAAGCCGAAGCAGCCGTTGAAGCGTTCGTTGCGGGCATTGTGGTCTGAGGCGTTGCGCCTATCGGCTCCGGGCTTGTTTCAGTCGCCCCTGCAGCCGACCCAACGACCGGAGAGGCGGCAACTGCGCGCAAACCGCCGGCAGCCGCCCCATCGGCAGAGGGAGCGCGATTTTCATCAACTTCATTATAGTGGGTAATTTCAGCGGAAGCAATGGTAGCATTCCCATAAAGCGCGTCCGATTGGCGGACGACGCCTGCCACAACTCCTGCAACAGGCACAGGAGCGGGCACTTCAACCCCCGGCGGGCAGTTGTCGGCGGCGGGCGCCAACCCGGCCTGAGGCCCAACGGGTAGCGCCGCTGCCGGGCGTGGGATCGCAGCCGGCGGCGCCATAGCATAATATTTATACCCCAGCAATGCCGAGCCGATGACCAGCCCGCCAAGGGCCAACCACCACCAGGCCGCCACGCGCCGCCGCTTGCGCGGGGGCATTGCGGGCATGGCCTCGTCTAACCGGACCAACATATCGGCCCAGGCGAGATCGACCAACTCCTGAGGATGTTTTTCCTGGTTTTCTCTATTTTGCATAATGGTTTGGGTAATCAGTTTGAACCATAAGCGCCTTGAGTTTTTGTCGGGCGTTGGAAAGGTGCCATTTGGAAGTGCCTTCGCTGATGCTCAGCCGGCCGGCAATTTCCTGATGACTCAGCCCTTCCACCGCAAAAAGCCAAAACACCTCCTGTGTAGCGTCGGGCAACCGCTCTACCAATTGCAGCAAATCTTCGCAATACAATCGGCTCAGCACGCCTTCCGGTACAGGGGCGTCGCGGTCTTCCAGGTCGAGGAAGTGCAACTTGCGGTCGCGCTGCCGATAGTAGTCGGCAATGCTGTGAAAAACCAACCGGCGAATCCAGCCCTCCAGCGAGCCGCTGAAGTGGTAGAGGTGTATTTTTTGAAACACCCGCAGGAAGCCCGTATTGATGATCTCCATCGCCTCTTCGTCCTGATCGGTATAACGTCGGCACATGCGCAACATAGCCGGAAAAAAACGCCGGTATAGCGCCTCCTGAAGCCAGCGGTCATTGTTGACGCAGCCTTCTACGAGTTCCCTTTCCGTGTAGTCTTCCGGCTTCCGGCGCATGTGCCTCAGTTAAAAAACGGACTAAAAAATTGAACTAATACACGATTCCTACTCTGAGGGAGAGCCGCTTGTAAAACAGCTCCCGCACTTCCGTATCGCCCGAAAAGGGCAATGTTTGCGTATACCGGGCCTGCTGAAAGCGGTAGCCTAAGTCTACGGTGAAGTTATAATCTTTGCGGGCGCCCAGCCGGAGGCCCACTGCCGGGTGCAGCAAAAAGCCGCCCCGGGCTTCGCTGATGCCCTGGCGCTCGTTGCGAAAGGCAAAGCCGTAACCCGCGTCGAGCACGCCGTATAACCCTACCTTGCGGCGGGTAAAATAGGCCCGGTATTGCGCCAGTGCATTCAACAGTATTTCGCCCCGTTCCATCTGGTAAGCGTCGGCGCTGACGCCGCCGCCCACCCCCTGCCAGCGGTTGAACTGCCAGCCGCGCACGTATTGCATGGAGTAGCCAAAGGTCGTGCGGGGGTCGTCATTGACGATGAAGGGGTTTAAAGGATCGAAAATGATGATGCGCGCCGTAGGCGCCCCCTCCGCCAGCATAGCCCCCACGGTGATGGCCTGGTAAGGCCCCTTTTCCCGGAAGGCGTATTCACGCGGTTCGCGAGGCGCCCGGCCGGCTTCCGTAGTTCCTTTGGCATCTCGTCTGGCCGACTTTGCCGGAGGCGTCGCTACCCGCTGCTCAAAGTCGATGCGGTAAACGGCTTCCTCCTTAAATATCAGTACGGTGCGGGTGTCTATGGCTAAGCTCACCTCGGCGCCCTTGCGATAGCCCAACAACCGCCCCCGGTAATAGGCCCCGTCCAGCAGCCGCACGATGTCGTTGACGATCCGGTCGGAGGGCAGCAGGTTGGGCTGGCTCCGGCTAAAGAAAATGCGCCGTAGAGCAGCTACTTCAAAAAACCTCGCCTCGACTTCGCCGCTTATCTGTAGCCATACGCCCTCGGCGGGTTCATACACGGTAATGTCGCCGGTATACGTGCCGCCGTTATTGAGGTACACCTTATCGGCGCCCTGCGCAGCGGCGGCGGTAGCTATGGCGCTTAGCGCGCAGAGCGCCCAGTAGCGGAGGAAGAGTTTGGTCAGCGGCATATTATCTCCGGATTTTGCAATGAACGGCCAATTTACCCATTTTCTCCGATTCTCCCAAATCCCTACCGACATACAGGCAGATGGCTCAGGGGCAGCAGTTTGTCGGTCTGGCTAAAGTCAAACTGGCGCAACCCGTCGGGGCCGATGACGATGGCCACCTGTCGCTGCGGCAGCGCTATGACGTCGCGGGCCTGGAAGTTGGCCGCCCGATCGAGCAGGCGCTGACCGATGAGGTGGTCGTCGCTGGCATCAAAGAGCTTGAGGCCCTGGTCGTCGTCGCAGAGGAAGAGGCGGTCGTCAACCAACGACAGGCCGATGGGCCGGTGCATGGGGTGGGTCCTGATCAGGCGGGGGTTGCGCAGGTCGCTGATGTCTACCACATCGAGCTGGTTGATGAAGTTCTGACAGTTGGTGCCGTCGCGCAGGGTCACGTAAGCGCGATTGCCGGTAGCAAATACGGGGTCGCAGGCGCGGGCATGCTCGAATACGCCAATCTGCACCGGCGCCAGCGGATTGCTGTTGTCGAAGATAAACATACCGCTTTGCGAGCCAATAAACAGGTTGTCGCCGTAGGGGAAGATGGTTTCAATACCCCAGCCAATGGGGATGGACTGCTGACGCTGGGGCGCTACCGGATCGCTGAGGCTGAACACCCGCAGCGAGGTGTTATCTACCACATACAGGTTGTTCTTAGCTATGGTGAAGCGCGCTAACGAGCCCCCGATGCCGGCGCCGCGGATGCTGCCATTGCTGCTGCTTTCCAGGGTATTGACAGTGGCGATGTTTATATCAAATGCCACATCTACCAGAACGCCGCCGCCCCACCAGAACCAGTCCTGGTTGCTGTTTGGGTCGCTACAGGGCAGTTGCATGGTTTCATTGGTTTCCTGCCATTCTACTAAGTAGCCTAAGCCGGGGTCATATTGACCGTGGAACGGGAAGGCCTCTTCCAAGCGGCCCGCATACTCGGGGGTAGCCGGCGTATTCAGGCGGAAGACCACTAAGTCGATGTAGTTGTTGACGTACAGATAATCGTTTACGATGGCCATGTCCTCGGCGCCCTGTATCGGCAGGAATGCCACAACGGCGGGCGCTGCGGGGTCCTGGTTGTTGATGATGTGTACTCCTTCGCCGGGTTCGGCCACAAAGAGGTAATCCTGGTAGTAGTACAGTTGACCCGGTTCGCACATCTCGCGGGCGCCCTCAACGGCGATGGGCTTGCGGAAGTCCTCAATCAGGGCGTAAATGGGTTTCCAATAGCGGAAGGTGCGGGTAGCTTCGCACTCGTCGCGCAGGCAGCCCGAAGCGCCCAGCGCCGTAAGCAATACAAACGAAAAAAGCCCGAAGGCGCGAAAAACGTAGTTACTTGTCATGGCATTCGTTGTTTTTGATAAAAGAACCGTCCGGCCAAAGCCGACAAGAATCGCTATCGGTTCGCTTGCCAGTCCGCAAATCGTATATTACCGGAATTCTTTTACCCCCTTAGACGGAGCGGGGTGGAGGCGGGGTTGGGTTCGCCTAAAAAAATATTTCTGCCGCCAGCCGAAAGGTATTGGCATGGGCCTCAATGATGCGCGACAGGCGCTCGGCATAGCCGCCGCCCATGCTCACGGCCACAGGTATGCCGTAGCGACGGCAGGTCTCCAGCACAAAGCGGTCGCGCTCGCGGCAGCCCGCCATCGACAGGCTCAGGCGGCCCAGTTTATCGTCGGCCAGCACATCTACGCCCGACAGGTAAAAAACCTGGTCGGGCTGCACTTCGTCGAGCAGGCGAGGAAGGGCATTGCGCAGCAGCGACAGGTAAGCGGCGTCGCCGGTATGGTCGGGCAGGCCCAGGTCTAAGTCCGACTGCTCTTTGCGGTGGGGGTAATTCTTGGCGCCATGCATGGAAAAGGTGAATACACGGGGCTCATGGGCAAAAATCTCGGCGGTGCCATTGCCCTGATGGACGTCTAAGTCGACAATCAGTATGCGCCGGCTGATGCCGTGGTGTAGCAGGTAGTTGGCCGCAATGGCAATGTCGTTGAACACGCAAAACCCCTCCCCTTTATACGAAAAAGCATGGTGCGTACCCCCGGCTATGTTCAGCGACACCCCGTATTCGCGGGCATAAAGCGCGCACTGAATGGTGCCTCCGGCTATGTGGCGCCCCCGCTCCACCAATCGGGGCGTCATAGGGAAACCAATGGCCCGGGCCTCTTTTACGCTCAACCCCTGGCTGCGCAGCTTACCCCAATACTCCTGCGTATGCGTCAGCAGAATGGTAGCTTCATCCACAGGCTCCGGGTGAAAAAAATTGCCCTCCGTAGCCGTGCCTTCATAGCACAACTGCTCGGGCAGCAGGTCGTACTTCACCATCGGGAAGCGGTGCCCCTCGGGCAACTCATAGCGGTAAATGGGCGAAAAAGCTATTTTTAACACAAACATTGGCCTTATGCCTTCAAAAACAGCCGACCACAGGAATGGTTGATCCACAAGAAAATTGCTTACCTTTGCGCACTCAAAAAAAGAAAGACATGCGTATTGCAACATTCAGCCTGATGCTCGCAGCCGCCCTCACGCTGGGATGGTCCTGCCAAAAAGGCAACGAGAGCAAAGACATCGAGTTCCTGTATGCCCAGCCCTGGAAGTTTGACCTTCCGCAAATGCGCGATTCGCTCGACTTCAGCAAAATGTCGCCCACCGAGCGCGACATCGCCGTATCGGCCATCACCCGCATGGAGGGCGCTACGCTTACCTTCCAAAAAGACAGCATCATCGTCTATCGCGCCTTCGACGGACAGGAAACCCTCGGCGGCTGGGCCCTCAGCCCCGACCGTACCCAAATGGTGATCCAGATGACCAAGTCAGTCGTCAATCCCCAGCGCGTCGTCAAGCTCGAAGCCGATGAAATCATCCTCGCCGCCGACCGCGCCATGGGCTACATCTTCCCCAAGGTGCTCGTGCCCGCTTCTGCCGAAGACATGAAGGCCAAACCGGCGCCCGCGCCCGCTCAGGATACCACGCAGCAGTAAAAGCCTGCCCTGCGTACCGTGGTGCTATCGCAAGGGTACCCCAGAGAGCCATCATCTTTCCGTAAGCCCGCGGAAGATGATGGCTTTTTTGTTGTGCGCTAAGTATTTATAGTGGGTTGGCATGTTTTTTTTGGGCCCCGCCGCATGATATTCACCTCCGAGTATCACCTTGCGCGGCGCCGCCGCGTCCGCCGTCGCTGCGCTAGTCGGCTCAATCTTCGCTACGCTCTTCCGGGTAAACGTGTTCCGCTCTTATGGGTTGCTCCACTACGGCCTTTGAGGGCCGCAGCGCAGCAGCCCATACCGCTTCACCCCCTGGTCCGAACACAATTACCCAATCCCAGAGAGCAGCAAGCGCCGCCCGATCGGGGAAAATTGTCCATCCACCCGACACCAATGTCCATTTTATGCCGGCATGAATCATTGCACCTTTGCTTCGTCAATAATGACATAGAATAACAAGACAAAGGCAATGACAACTTTTTCAGTTCCCCAAAGAGGAGAAGTAACGGCAAGCAATCAGGAGCTGTTTGACAACCTCAACAAAGGCCTCGGCATGGTTCCCAATCTTTATGCCGTAATGGCGCTTTCAAATACGGCATTGGGCAACTACCTCGCCTTTCAAGGTGCAAAAACAACCTTTTCAAATAAAGAAAAGCAGGCTGTGAACTTGGTGGTGAGCCAGGTAAACGACTGCCTTTATTGCCAGTCAGCTCACACACTCCTGGGTACTATGAACGGGCTTAGCGAAGAACAAACGATTGAAATAAGAAAAGGTAGCGCTACATTTGATCTAAAATTAAATGCGCTGGTGGCCTTGGCTAAAGAAATTGCGGCAAAGCGAGGTTTTGTAGCTGATGCAGCTTTGAGCGAATTTTTAGATGCGGGTTATACCAAAGGGCAGGTAGTGGAGCTGGTAATGTTGGTGGCAGAAAAATCAGCCATGAATTACCTGCACGCCATTACGAAAGTGGACATTGACTTTCCTGTTGCGAAAGCCATTTAATAATTCTCCCGGCCAAGGTTTATGAATTTTGGCCGGGAGAACGATAACTACCCGGAGGCAGGACAGAAACAAGGATTGCATCTTCTGTCCTGCTTCAAAACAAAAAAAATGGGAAATCAGCAGTATAATTTCACCCTCGTCAATGTTCAGAACGGGCATCTTGCTTTTAAGATACTGCCTTTTGAAGACAACACCCACTTTGATCACATGCAAAGGAACAACTACTATGCTATGATTTGGGTACAACAGGGAGAGGCCAAGCTAAAAGCAGATTTTTCGAGCTATGATATTAAAGCGGATTGCCTACTTTCGTTTTCACCGTATCAGCCCTATATGTTGCAAACCAATAAGCCGATAAAAGGCGTTGCCATTTTTTTTCATCCCGACTTTTTCTGTATCCACAAGCACCACAATGAAGTGGCCTGCAATGGCGTACTGTTCAACAATATTTACCAGCCGCCCTACATAGCCATTGATGAAAAGGCCCGGGATAACTTCCGACTCATCGTCGAACAGATGAAAATGGAAATCGTGAAGCCGGGCCTGGCGCAGAGCGAATTGCTTATAGCTTACCTCAAAATATTTTTGATAAGCGCGTCTCGCCTCAAAACAGAACAAAACAGCGAGGCAAGACAGACCGTCTCTGACAAAAAAGAACATTTTATACTCCAATCGCTGAAGGAAGCCATAGAAAGCAACTACAAAGAAAAACACGCGGCGAGCGACTACGCAGCCATACTAAATATAACCCCTAAAGCATTAGCCAAAATCACCAAAGTCCACCTCAATAAAACGCTGACCTCACTCATATCCGAACGCATTGTAATTGAAGCCAAACGTGAATTGTATTTAACCAATAAATCGGTCAAACAAATCGCTTACGAGCTGGGGTATGCCGATGAATATTATTTCAGCAGGTTTTTTAAAACAAACGCCGACGTATCGCCACAGGTTTACAGAGATACCGTTGGCTTCGATCGGCAAAGCGTTGCCTGATCCGGCCGGGGCATGAAACGATATGGCTGCCGGCCAGCTGACGAACCAATTTGGGGCGCCCTCTTGCCCCGCTATTAAAATAGCCTTACCTTTGCAGCCGGATAACCATCCGCTCAATTTGTATCGATGGCAAAGTGGAAACAAATCGTAGCCGTATACCTGTTGTTGCCTGCAATATTGCTGGCCAGCACAGGCTTGTCGCTGCGTTCCATCTACTGCCTGTGCAAGGGCGAGCGCATCACCAGCCTGATGGACTTCCCCGACCGCGAGTGCCGCGAACAGGGTCATGCAGCGCATGAAGGCCATACCAGCGAGGCGCCGCCCCTCAAGGCCTGCTGCAAGCTGACCTCGTTGGTATGCAATAGCGACGCGACCCCGCAGGGCTTCAGCACAAACTGTTGCACCCAGGAGCAGTTGGTATACCTGAAGGTGGCCGTACAATCGGCCCCTGACGCCGCATGGATTCCCGGCGATGTAGCTGCCGCTCCCACCGTAGCGTTGCCCGCCCTACCGGCGTTTTTATCCCCTCCTCAACTGGCCCGCTGTTCAGGCCGCCTGCACGATCTGCCGCCGCCGCCCGGCGGGCGGCAATGGCTGGCGCTTGGCCAAACTTTCCGTTGTTAGCCTAAGTCGGAAAACAGGCGCAACTGCGCCCCTCTACGCTGTGTAAGCCCCTGCTGCGCAAGCGATTGTTATTACGTATTCTCACGTTTTATTCCGACGAATCATGCTGTTTTATATTCTTGAAAAGAAAGCCCGTTTCAAGGCTACGGTGGGCCTTATCGCCGCCTTCTGGCTGATGCTGGCCATAACGCCGGCTGCGGCCCAACGCCAACTGACGGGCCGGGTGACGGGCCCCGCCGATGAGCCCTTGCCGGGCGCTACCCTGCAATGGGCCGACGGCACAGGCGCCGTAGCCGAGGTTGATGGAAGCTTTGTGCTCCCCTGGCCCGATACGGCCACGGTACTCGCCGTAAGCTTTGTAGGCTTCCAAACTCAGGTCATTCGCCCCATGCCGGGTATAGGCTCCCTGACGATCGCCCTGCGCGAAACCGCCAACTTAGAAACGGTGGAAGTGAACGCCCGCCGACGCAGCAGCTTTACCTCGCTGGTAGATACCCGACAGGTAGAGCATGTGAGCAGCCTTGAACTGCGCAAGGCGCCCTGCTGCAGCTTAGGCGAGAGCTTTGAAACCAACGCCAGCGTAGACGCCAGCTACAGCGACCCCCTCACCGGCGTGCGCGAGATTCAGATGCTGGGCCTGCGCGGGGTGTATACCCAACTGCTGATGGAAAAACGCCCCACCATGACCGGCTTGGCCAGCCCCTATGGCATGGATCTGCTGCCAGGCCCCTGGGTGGAGAGCATACAAATCAGTAAAGGCGCCGCCTCAGTGCAGTCGGGCGCCGGTAGCCTCACAGGCCAGATCAATACGGAGCTCATCAAACCCATGACGGGCAGCCCGCTATACGTCAACCTCTTTGGCTCTACGATGGGCCGGGGCGAGGCCAACGTATACCTCAACCAAAAGCTGACCGACAAATGGAGCTCCGGGCTGCTGCTGCACAGCAGCTTCCAGGACAACCACCACGACGGCGATCGCGACGGCTTTCAGGATATGCCCAACAGGCAAACCTCCTCGGGCTTATACCGGCTCTTCTATTGGTCCGATAGGTTGGAGGGGCAGTTTAACGTGCTGGCTGCCCGCGACCGCCGCCAGGGCGGGCAGCACACCATCCACGACCATGGGCAGCCCGTGTTCGACGAACTCTACCGCATCAACCAGGCCTCCGACAACGTAGAGGTCTTCGGCAAGCTCGGTTATATGGGCTTCGACGCGCCCTATAAATCTACGGGCATCATTATGAGCGCTGCTTGGCGCCGATTGGAGAACAACTACGGCCGCAAAATCCATACCGGCGAGCAGCGCTCATTCTATGCCAATTGGATGTACGCCACCATCATCAGCAATAGCGACCACCAGTTTAATGCTGGCGCCACTTTTCAGTACGACGACATCCGCGAACAACTCAACATACTCAACACCAGCCGATTAGAGCGCGTGGCGGGCATACATGGCGAGTATACCTACACCTTCCATCAGTTGGAGGAAGGCAGCGGCGGGATCGATGAGCTCACCGCCATTGCAGCCCTGCGCGTCGATCACCACAACTTAGGCGGCGTACAACTGACGCCCCGCGTAAATGTAAAAATGGCCTTCTCTCACCACAATGCCCTGCGCTTATCGGCAGGCCGGGGCTGGCGCTCGCCCAACGCCTTGGTGGAAAACCTGAGCTGGTTAGTAAGCAGTCGCCAGGTGGTGTTTGGCGACCTGCCCGAGTTAGAAACGGCCTGGAACATGGGCGTAAGCTTCACGCAGGAGTTTATGCTCAACTTTCGCGAGGCTTCTATAGTGGCCGAGGCCTACCGCACCAGTTTCCAAAACCAGATTGTATTGGACATGGAGCAGAATGCCGAACAACTGCTCTTCTACCACCTCGACGGGGCATCGTTTAGCAACAGCTATCTCGTACAGTTCACCTACGAGCTGCTTCGCGGCCTCAATGTAAAGCTGGCGCATAAGTGGGCCGATGTAAAGACCACCTACCGCGCCGCCGGATTGCGCGAGCTGCCTTTGGTACCGCGCCGCCGTGCCATGATGGCCCTCGACTATACCACCCCCAATGGCAAGTGGATGCTTAGCGGCACTTACCACCGCACCGGCGCCCAGCGCCTGCCCGACCACGATGTGCTGCCCGAGGGCGTGTCGCGCTACCAACCGCAGGTGGCGCCCGCATACGGCCTCATCAACGCTCAGCTTACGTGGAAGGCTTCCGACCGCTGGGAGTTTTATGCCGGCGGTGAAAACCTCACCAATCAGGTGCAGCGCCGCCCCATCATCGGAGCCGAAGACCCCTTTGGCAGCTATTTCGACGCCGGCCAGGTGTATGCGCCCACCTTTGGGCGGCGCTACCATGCCGGATTGCGGTTTACGCTGGCGCCTGCCAGCCAGACCGACGTAAAAACCGGGCATCATTAAAACGATCATCATTAAAATACCATCATTATGCGTATTCTCATGCTTGTTGTATCGCTGTTTATGCTGGCAGGCGCCGGCAGCACGCTCGCAGCCCAAGGCAGGAGCCAACAGCAACCCTCGGCTTCCAAAGGCCGCACGGCTACGGTAGTCATCCTCACTTCGGCCCAATGCGGCATGTGCAAAACCACCATCGAAAGAGGCCTCGGCCAATTGGCCGGCGTACAGTCGGCGGTGCTCAACGTATCGAGCAAGCGCGTTAAGGTGCGCTACTACCGCAACGAGACCAACCCCGACGCCATCCGGGCGCACATTGCTTCCTTAGGCTACTCGGCCGATGGCGTAGCCGCCAACCCCGATGCTTATCAAAACCTGCCGGCTTGTTGCCAGTTGCCGGGTACCGGGGGCGGCAAGCATTCGCACCATCGCTAAACCAAGGACTTATAGTTCTCCAAGTCAGGATGAGCGAAAAATGGACGCCGCTATTTTTTCAGCTGGCAAGGCAAAAAACGTAGACATAGCCTGAGCTATGGCGAGGCTTTTTAACGCTGCCAGACGGAAAAAGAGCAAGTCAAGATTCACAAATCTTGATTTGGAGAACTATAAAGCCGCGCCTATGCCGGCCAAGGGATGGGAGCGGTATGGGCCGGCCTGAGCCTTTGCTAAAAGAGAAGGCAAACGCAAAGCCGGCCCATAAGAGCGGACAGCCCGGCGCCGCCCAAAGCGCTAACGAAGGCAGATGACAAGCGGCGTGGCCCCTAAAAAATTAATCCTTATTTAATGCCGCCCACATCTGCGGTTAACAGCCTATGCGGATCATTGCGCATCAATTGACGAGCGCAATGAGAGCATCTGCAAAAGTATTGGTCGCCATAGCCCTGTCGCTATTGGCCGGCCTCGGGGCGGTAGCCCAATCGAGTGAAGGCGGGTTTTTGGTGAAGCCCTACCTTCAGTTTTCCACCCAAACGGGCATGTACGTACTCTGGGAAACCCGGCAGGAAGCCGCCACCTCAGTGCGCTTTGGCGAGGCCCGCATGGGCGCCAGCCAGCCGATCTTAGATCGCGAAGCCGGCCTGCCGGGCAAGCGGCTGATGCACGAAGTGATGCTGGCCGACCTCAAACCCGAGACCAACTACTTCTGGCAGGCCATATCCGTTGTAGCCCCCGGCGACACCCTCCGCTCGGAGGTGTATACCTTCAAAACGGCCGTCAAAGACAGCAGCGCCTATATGTTTGCGCTTGTAGGCGACACCCAGCGCAACCCGCGCACGCCCTGGGCCTGGGAAAAAATAGCCCAACGGGTGTGGAGCGAGCGCCCCAACTTTGTGGTGCATGTAGGCGATGTGGTAGACCAGGGCCTGCGCAAAGCCGACTGGGTAGAGCACTTTTTTCCCTTCGGGCACATCCTCATGAGCCGCGTGCCGGTGTACACCGTACTGGGCAACCACGAGCAGGACTCGCCCCTGTACTACCAATACATGGTGGCCCCGCCGCCTGAATATTACTACACCTTCACCTACGGCAATTGCCAGTTTTTTATGATCGACAGCAACCGCGATGTGTCGGAGGGCTCCGAGCAGTACCAGTGGCTGGAATGGGAGCTGGCCCGCTCGACGGCTACCTGGAAGATTGCCCTGCACCACCACCCGCCGTACTCGTCGGACAACGACGACCACGGCGATACGTACAGCGGCCTGTCGACCCTCTCGGGAAAGACCCACGACCTCACCCCGCTCTACGAGCGCTATGGCCTCGACTTTTGCCTCTTTGGCCACATCCACGTCTACGAGCGCAGTTGGCCCCTGAAGGAGGACTTAGTGAACATGAAAGAAGGCGTCGTCTACATCAATTCGGGCGGCGCCGGCGGCGGCATCGAAGCTTTTGCGCCCACGCGCAGTTGGTTTACCGTCGAGCACGAGGCCGTACACCACTACTGCACCTTCAACGTCTTCGACAACAACGTCGTCTTCAAGGCCATCGACTACGAAGGCCGCCTCATCGACGCTTTCCAGATGCAAAAAGACCGCCCCGATCAGCGCAGGGCTGGCATCACCCAGCCGCCGGGGGTGCGCATCAGCGCCGCCGAGACCCTCTTCGAGCGCGAGACCTCGGTGCGGCTCGAAGCCGCTTTCGACAGCCTCGACATTCGCTACACCCTCGACGGCAGCGAGCCCGGCCTGAGCAGCCCCCGGTATACGCAGCCTTTTGTGGTATCGGAAAGCGCGCTGGTGCGCGCCCGCGCCTACACCCGCGACGGGCGCGCCGGGCGCGTAACGCGGCTGGCGCTGCGCAAGTCGGCGCCCCTGCCTCCGGTAGCGCGCGCCGGCCAGGCCCCCGGCCTTCGGTATGCTTACCACGAGGGCGACTGGCAGCGGCTGCCCGACTTCGGCGCCCTTAAGCCCCGCAAAACCGGGGTATGCCCGCAGGCCAGTTTAGCGGAAATCCCGCATGCTGACGAGCAGTTTGCCGTGGTCATGGAAGGTTTCGTAGAGATGCCGCAGACGGGGCGCTACACCTTTTTCATCAACTCCGACGACGGCTCCCGGCTGTACATCGACGGCGAGTTGGTCGTCGACCACGACGGTACGCATAGCGCCATGCAAAAAACAGGTGAGCTGCTGCTAGCAGCCGGGCGTCATGCCATACGCATCGAGTACTTCCAACAGCAGGGCGGAAGCTACCTACAGGCGGGGCTGGTGGATCCGTTTTTGGGGGCGGTACCGTTTTCGCCGGCCCGCCTCACCCATTAAACTTAGACTTGTTCTGCGGGTCATGAACGAGCGAAAGCGCAGCAAATTTTGTACTGAACGAGGCAAAAAACGTAGACGATGCCTTAGCATCGGCGAGGCTTTTTAACAAAGTGTAGTACAAAATTTGCCGCTTGTAGCCGTTTGATGATCCCACAGAACAAGTCTCTCTTGTTCTGTGGGATCATCAAACGGCTATACCCCGCGCCAAAAAATACGGATTCGCCAATTCCTCCTTGTTGTACGCTAATCGGGCGCCGCTCTCCCAGTGCAGCACCTGCCCGCCGGCCTCTTCCAATATCATCTGGGGCGCTGCCGTATCCCATTCGCTGGTGGGCCCCAAGCGGGGGTAGAGGTCGGCTTCGCCCTCGGCCAGCATCAGCATTTTCAGGGAGCTGCCGCGCTGAACCAACTGAGGAGCGCTCAGGCCCGCTATAAAGGCGCGGGTGCGCTCGTCGAGGTGACTGCGGCTGGCCAGCACCCTCAGTCCGGCGGCGTCGGCCCTAAAGCGGGCGGCTTGCAGCCGCGTCGTCTCGCCGGCATACTCGCGCCAGGCGCCCATACCCGAGGCCGCCCGATAGAGCGCGCCGGTAGCGGGCACATACACCACGCCCAACACCGGAAAGCCCGCTTCTATGAGGGCAATGTTGACGGTAAACTCGCCATTGCGGCCAATAAATTCGCGCGTGCCATCGAGGGGGTCTACGAGCCAGTAGCGCTCAAAGTGGCGCCGCTCGGCAAAGGGGATGGGCGCATTCTCCTCCGACACAATCGGGTATGGGGGCCCCAGCGCCTCCAGCCCGGCATTGATGCGGGCGTTAGCGGCCCGGTCGGCCTCCGTCAGGGGCGAGTCGTCGGCCTTCCACTCCACCGCCGGCCCCTCGGCCCGCTGGTACACCTCCATAATGGCCGCTCCGGCCTGTCGCGCAATGGCTGCCACCGCAGGCAGGAGCTCCACTAAATCGTTGCTCATAGTTCAATACGCTTTTTACCCCGCGACAGGTTCTGAGCGCGGGTATTTCATAAATTTGGGCGCATCCCCGGCGGCCCTCAATCGCATTGCCCTGGCGATGGGCGCTTTGCTCCGGGCCGCCGGGGTCGCTCCCTTCCGGGCTCGCTATTCGCTCGGTGCTGCGCACTGCCGGCTTTAGAGCCGGCCCCCTACAGGCAGCTTGCGCGGGCCGCACGCCCTGGCGATGAGCCCTTAAGCTTGCTCCACCACCACCTCCTTGCCCTCCACCGCAATGGCCAAGCGCAGGATGTCGGCGACGCCGTGGGCGAGGAGCTCCGTGTCGTATTTTTTAGCTACTAACTGCTCGCGGGCTTCGGCTAAGCGGGCGGCTAAGGTCTCGCCCCGATGCGGGCGCACCGCCTTTATCTCCATCACAATGCCTTTGCGGGCGACGTCTCTGGGAATGAGGCAGATGTCGTAGCGACCATAGCCGCTTTCGCCATTGGAGCGAATGATATAGGCCGAATCCAAGCGGGCCAACAGCCCCAGTAGGAAGGCGTGGTAGAAGTGCTCGGCGCGGTTATCCGCCGTATCGTAGAAGCTGGTTACGCTTAGCACAAATTTAGCTAAGTCCTCGCCAAAGGTGAGCACATCGCCCGTTGTGAGGGCATCCAGCAGCTTGTCGTTGAAAGAGCGGCCTAAGTCTTCGTTGAACCAGGCCATGAGCGTACTCCTGTAGGCCAGCAACACCTCGCGATTAGGGATAGACAGTTCATACGTTGTGATGAGGTCTACGGTCTCCTTCTCTCCGATGCGCAGGTAGCCCGCAAAGTACATCAGGCTGAGAATAGCATTGGGGTTGGTCTCTAAGCCCCGGAAGGTGAGGAATTCGTCCACTTCCGCATACAGACTTTCGCCGCGCATCAGGGTGGCGAGTTGCTCTTTCACGTCGGCCTCCCTGCCGAAAAAGAGCCGCTTGAGCAGATCGTGGCCGCCGGTATTTACCCAGTAGGGGCTAGGCGATTGGCCGCCGTCGGCCACATAGTTGAGTATCGACCAGGGGTTATAAATGGGAATACCTCCGTAGCGGTAGCCGTCGTACCAGGCGGTGATTTCCTCCATCTCTCGGCCGTTGAGGCCGTAGTGGGCCAGCATGGTCTTTACTTCCGGCTCCGTGAAGCCAAACTTATCGCAGAAAGGGTCTGGCTTCAAGCCGGCATTGGAAATAAAATTATTGAGCCCGCTGAATAGGCTCTCCTTGGCCACCCGCAGTATGCCCGTGAGCACGCCTTTGAACAGACTTTCGTTGTCTTTGAGCGCACCGCCCAGCAGGGTGCGCATAAACTGCACCATCTCCTCATAGTACTCCTGTAACCATGCCGTGATGAGGGGCGAGTCGTATTCGTCTATCAGCAGTACCACCGGAGCGCCGTAGTGATGGTGCAGGAGTTTGCTAAGATCGAGTATGGCATCCTCAAAAAGCCCTGAACGAATATTGCCTGAACGAATGTTTTCATTCATGTCGGCCATCGTCTCATCGTATATCGGGTTACCCGACAGTTGCGGGTGCTGCTGCCACTCCCTATACAGCAGTTTGGCCATGCTTCCCAGCGCCGAGGTATAGTTGCCCGCCTTCACATCCTTGAAGGATAGTTCTATGACTGGGTATTTACCCTGGTGCAGGTTCATCATCTCCTCATCGGCGGTTATGGCCAGCCCGTTAAAGAGATGGCGGTATTCTCCCTGGCAGTCGAAGAAGTAGCGCAAGGTGGAGAGGTTGAGCGTTTTGCCGAAGCGCCGCGGGCGGCAGTGGAGTTGTATCTCCGCACCCTCTACTATGGCGCGTACCATCGGGGTTTTATCCACGTAGTAACGGCCTGTTTCTATGATTTTTTTGAAATCGGATGAACCCAATGGCGTGCGTTTCGGCATGGTGCGGTTGGTTTTAGAGCAAAGATAGGGAATCTTGGGGTGATAATACTATGTCTTCAGGGTTTGAATTGATCGGGCTGCTGATGCATGGCGCACGTGCATTTCGGGCTATAAAGCCCCAGCAATCCGTAGGAAAAGCAAGCTGCCCGGGCTAGGGATAGGAGCGAATACCGACCAGCAGGCTTCGCCTGCGGGAGGTAGTAGCGGATAGCCCGGCGCGCTCCCGGCGCGCAGCCCCCAAAACTGCCCTTACCCCAGTTCTACCACTAAGTCATCTTGTTCTACCAGCGTTTTTTCGGTCAGGTGAATCTTCTTCACTACGCCGGCCATAGGCGCGGTGATGGTGCTCTCCATCTTCATGGCTTCGATGAGAAACAAGGGCGTATTTACGGTTACGGTATCCCCTTCGCGCACCAGCAGCTTGCTGAGGCTGCCTTGCAAGGGGGCGCCTACCTCGTTGGGCCCCGAGGCTTTGCGGTGCGCCGCTACGGCTACCTTCAGCTTGCGGTCGCGGACGGGCACCGAGCGGGTCTGGCCGTTGAGGCTGAAGAACACCAAGCGATTGCCTAAGTCGTCGGGCTCCGTCATATTGAGGTACTTGATGAGGATATTTTTCCCCCGGCCGATGGTTACGATGATTTCCTCGTTGGGGCGCAACCCGTAAAAGAAGGCGGGCGTAGGCAGGTGGCTCACCTCGCCGAATTGCTGCCTAAACCGATGGTAGTCTTCGTATACCTTGGGGTAGAGCCGGTAGCTCAGATAGTCGGCTATGCCCAATTGTTCGCCAAAAGCGCGCTGAAAATCAGCCAATTCCGCTTCTATATCTATAGGCGCCAGATGGGCGTTGGGGCGCTCGGTGTAGGGGGTTTCGCCTTTGAGCACCTGCCTTTGGAGCTCGGGCGGAAATCCGCCCGGCGTTTGGCCCAGGTCGCCGCGCAACAGCGCTTTCACGCTATCGGGAAAAGCTAAGGTTTCGCCTTTGGTTGTCAGGTCTTCCCCGCTCAGGCCATTAGCGGTCATGAAGAGGGCCAGGTCGCCTACCACCTTCGACGAGGGCGTCACTTTCACGATGTTGCCCAGCAGCTCATTGGCTATGCGGTAGTTGCGTTTTACCTGGTCAAACTGCTCCTCTAAGCCCAAGGCGCGCGCCTGAGGACGCAGGTTGGAGTACTGGCCTCCGGGAATTTCATGCTCGTATACCTCGGCGGTGCCGGCCCTGAGTTCGGTTTCAAAGGGGTAGTAGTAGCTGCGCACGGCCTCCCAGTAGTTGCTAAAGGCATTGAGCGAGGGCAGATCGAAGGCTTGCTCCCGGGGGTGCCCCTGCAGCATGGCGGCCACGCTGTTGAAGTTGGGCTGGGAGGTGAGGCCCGACAGACCGCCAAGCGCCACATCGATCACATCTACCCCGGCATCGACGGCCTTGAGGTAGGTAGCGGCCTGTATGGAGCTGGTGTCGTGGGTGTGCAGGTGTATGGGCAGGGATACGTTTTCGCGCAGGGCGCCGATGAGCGTCTCGGCAGCTAAGGGTTTCAGCAGGCCGGCCATATCTTTGATGGCCAGCAGGTGGGCGCCGGCGTCTTCTAATCGGCGCGCCATATCGAGGTAGTAGTTGAGGTTGTACTTACTGCCGGCGTCTAACACATCGCCGGTATAGCACAGGCAGGCCTCGGCTAAGCTGCCCGTGCGCTCCCGCACGGCCTTGATGCTCGCCAGCATGTTGTCGACCCAGTTGAGCGAGTCGAAAATGCGAAACAGATCGATGCCCGTCTCAGCCGCCTGCTCAATGAAGCGCACGATGAGGTTGTCGGGGTAAGCGGTATACCCTACCGCATTGGAGCCCCGCAGCAGCATCTGCAACAGCACATTGGGCGCTGCGGCCCGCAGCAGCCGCAGCCGCTCCCAGGGGTCTTCCTTCAGGAACCGCAGGGCTACGTCGAAGGTGGCGCCCCCCCAAACCTCCATGCTGAACACCTGGCCGCCATGCGCCCGCGCAAAAGCCTCCATAAAAGGCAACATATCGTAGGTGCGCATACGGGTGGCCAACAGGCTCTGGTGGGCGTCGCGCAGGGTGGTATCGGTGTATTGCACCGCTTTTTCGTGGCGCAGCCACTGTATAAAATCCTCGCGGCCGAGGGCCAGCAGCCGATCGCGGGCGCCGGCAGGGTAAGGGCTGCGGCGATCGACGGCGGGCGGCTGCACGGGCAAAAAAGTGCGGCTGGCGTCTTTGCTTTTTACATCGGCATTGCCGTTTACAATCACGTCGGCTACATAGTGCAGCAGCTTAGTGCCCCGGTCTTGCCATTGGGGCGCGCGCAGCAGCTCCGGATGCTCCTTGATGAAATTGACGGTGGCCTCGCCGTTCTGAAAGGTTTCGTCTTCGAGCAGGTTCAGCAGGAAGCCGATGTTGGTATTCACCCCCCGGATGCGGAACTCCCGCAGCGCCCGGTGCAAGCGCTGGCTGGCGCCTTTGAGGGTGCGCCCCCAAGCCGTAACTTTTACCAGCAGCGAGTCGAAGTAAGGGGAAATCTTAGCCCCCGGAAAGGCGCTGCCCGCATCGAGGCGGATGCCAAAGCCCGAAGCCGACCGGTAGGCGATGAGCGTGCCGTAGTCGGGCTTGAAGTCTTGCTGCGGGTTCTCGGTCGTCACCCGACACTGGATGGCAAAGCCGCTGATCTGGATGTCGTCCTGATGCCGGATGTGCAGCGTGGGATGGTCTAAGCGGTAGCCCTCGGCAACCAATATCTGGGAGCGCACCAGATCGACGCCCGTAATCTCTTCCGTAATGGTATGCTCTACCTGAATGCGGGGATTGACCTCTATAAAATAGATGTTCTCCCGGGCGTCTACGAGAAACTCGACGGTACCGGCGCAGGAGTAATCTACGGCCCGCGCCAAGCGCAGGGCGTATTCGTAGAGCTGCTGCTTGGCGCCATCCGATAAGGTGAGGCAGGGCGCAATTTCCACTACCTTCTGGAAGCGGCGCTGTACCGAGCAGTCGCGTTCGTACAAATGCACGATGTTGCCGTGGCAGTCGCCTAATATCTGTACTTCGATGTGCTTGGGGTTGTCGATGAACTTCTCTAAAAATACGGTATCATCGCCAAAGGCCGTGCGGGCTTCGCCCCGGGCCTCGTTGAATTCGCGCTTCAGGTCGTCGGCCGACCGGGCTACGCGCATGCCGCGCCCGCCGCCGCCGGCCGCAGCTTTCAGGATCACCGGATAGCCAATGCGCTCGGCCTCGCGCAGGGCTACGGCTAAGTCGACGAGGGGCTCCTCGTTATCCTCAATCAGGGGCACGCCCACGCGGCGGGCCAGCACTTTGGCCGCTACTTTGTCGCCCAACTGCTCCATCACCTCGGGCGTAGGCCCTACAAATACAATGCCCTCCTCGCGGCAGCGCCGCGCAAGTTGCACGTTTTCGCTGAGGAAGCCATAGCCCGGATGGATGGCGTCGACCTCGTTTTCGCGCGCAATTTCCAAGATGGCCTCTATGTCGAGGTAAGGTTTGAGCGGCTCGTCGGCGGCGCCCACCTGGTAGGCCTCATCGGCCTTGTAGCGGTGTAGGCTATACCGATCTTCGAAGGTGTAAATGGCCACGGTGCGGATGTCTAACTCCGAGGCGGCGCGCATGACGCGGATGGCGATCTCGCCGCGATTGGCAACGAGCAGCTTTTTGAATATCTTGACGTTTGGGGCCATCGTTTTATGCTACATGTTTTGGAAAGTAAAAAGTTACCCGCAGCTTCCCCCCGCTGGCAACAGACGGGTAAAAGCATAGGCAGGTTTTGCGCATAGCGGGCCGGCATAAACCCAATGGTCTATGCACAAAGCTTGCCGGCGCAAACGATAAAATCTGGCTTAATTTGGTAGGATGGGCACAACGAAGGTACGCATTGTGCCGAAAATCACCAAACACTTTGGCAAAGACCTTTTATTTTGCTCCCCTAACCATCGCACACCATGCACATGAACCGCATTGCCGTATGGCTCTTCTGCGCCCTGGGGCTGCCCATAGCGCTCGCCGCCCAAACGACTCCTTTTCGCATTGTTGTAGAGGCCGAGCCCTTTGCCGACTTTCCCGCGCTCCAATCCTTTTCCATCGGCGAATACAATGGCCACTGGATCATCTTAGCCGGCCGCAAAGACGGGCTGCACCGCCGCCAGCCCTTTGCCGCCTTTGCCCCCGCAGGCGCCAACGCCATGATCTACGTGGCGCGCTTAGCCGACAAAAGCATCGTGCCCCTTACGACCAACGACCTGCCCAACCCCATACGCGAACAACTCAGCGCCACTAACCTCGAGTTTTGCCAGCGCGGCGAGTGGCTCTACCTCATCGGCGGCTACGGCTTCAGCGCCGCTCAGGCCGAGTTTGTCACCTACCCCTACCTCACCGCCGTACACCTGCCCACCCTGCTGACGGCCGCCGCCTCGGGGCAGTCGATAGAGCCCGCGTTCCGCACCCGCGCCGACGAGCGCATGCAGGTCGCCGGAGGTTACCTCCACCGCCTCGATGATGTTTTTTACCTCGTCGGCGGGCAGCACTTCCGGGGTCGGTACAACCCCATGGGCCCCGACCACGGGCCGGGCTTCTTCCAGACCTACGCCAATGCCATCAAGCGGTTTGAAATTGAGCATACCCCCGACGGCGGCCTCAACCTGCTCAACTATACTGAAACCATCGATACCCTCCAACTGCACCGCCGCGACTTCAACCTCGCCCCCCAAATCTTCCCCGATGGAAGCCGCGGCTTCACGGCTTTCAGCGGCGTCTTCCGCTATGATGCCGACCTCCCCTGGCTCAACATCGTCGACATCCGCCCCGACGGCCACGCCCCCCACCCTACCTTCAACCAATACCTCAACCAATACCATACCGCCAACGCCAGCCTCTACGACGCCGCCAACCACCAGATGTACACCCTCTTCTTAGGCGGCATCAGCCAGTTTTACCCCGATGCCCAAGGCATCCTCACCGAAGACCTCAACGTGCCTTTTGTCAACACCATCAGCTTGGTAGCCCGCTCGGCCAATGGCGAGCTCGCCGAATACAAAGTAGGCGAAATGCCCGCCCTGCTCGGCGCCGGGGCCGTATTTATGCCCGCCGCCGGCCACACAGGCGCCGCCGAAACGGGCATCATCACCCTCAACGGGCTACCCCCACAGCGCCTGCTGCTGGGCTATGTGGTGGGCGGCATCAACAGCACAGCCCCCAACGTACTGTTTACCGACAACAATGGCTCGCTCAGCTCAGCCTCCGCCCAGCTATGGCGCGTCTACTTAGAGCCCGAAGCCCCCACCGGCCTCGCTGCCGTAGCCGAAACCTACTTTGCCCTCGAAATCTTCCCCAACCCCACCGACGGCGCCCTCACCATCAGCTTCCTGCTGCCCGCCCCCGACGCCGTAAAAGCCGTCGTCACCGACGCCCAGGGCCGCCTCGTGGATCAAAGCGCTTGGGACCTGCCCGCCGGCAGTTACGAGTGGACGCCCGAAAGGCTCAAAGGCCGCCCGCCCGGCGCCTACTGGCTCCAGCTCAAAGGTCGCAGCCTTATGCTGAGCCGCCAGATTATTGTGGAGTGATTTTTTTTTTGGGCGCATCCCCGGCCGGCAAGGGAAGGAAATAGCTCCCCCCTCAAGCCGCCTTCCCCTTGCCGGCCGGGGTCGCTCCCTTCCAGGCTCCCTGTCGGTCGGCCCCTTGGGGGGCTGGCTTCGTGCCTCAGCCACCTTGCAGGCAGCTTGCGCGGGGGGGCTGATACTAATATGGATGTACCCACTTTAAACCAGTGTTTACTATTGCGAAACTAAAAAAAATTCATAAAAAATTTGCATTCTTCTGAAATACGCAATATTTTTGCATAACTAAACAACCAAACCTTGAGCACTAACGACCAACACAGCCTATTTTCCTTAAAGAACCGCGATGCGGATATGCAGTCTTTGGGCTGGGTATTCGCATTTTTTGTTTAGGGGGCGTCTACCCATAACTAGACAGGCGACAAAGCGGTTTTTCACGCAAGTAAGGATATATTGGGAGTTGTGGGAAGGTATAGTTAGCGGGAATAATACCCAAAGAAAGACCATGACCGCGCATCTCATAGCGTTCCAACTGGAGAATATCGTGTCTTTCTGAGAAAAAAAAGAACCGCTGGCGGGGGATAGATTCTAAAACTGGCCCGCCTTGAATTATCAGACAATAGAACCCACGCTATGTGGGTGAATGGTGGCGACTCTCTTTACGTTTTTAATTTCATTGTTATGAAAAGGATGAATTTGTTTTCAATTTTACTATTGGGCGGCTTTCCCCTATCCATTTTCATTTTCTCTTGCGAGAAAGGAAATCAACAAGAATCTACGCAAGAGACAAGCTCGCTTACTTCAGAAAAGCGATTGTCGTTTGAATCGGAATCCGATTTTCATGCGGCGTTGCAAAAATTCTCTGATACGGAGGAGGTTTCTTTTGATTACAAAAAGGACATTCTGAAGTGGGAGGAGCAGCAGGGCTTCGTATCCATGAGGCGGCAGTATGAAAATCCAATAGACATTTCACTCACTTACAGAGCCTCCATCTGACAAATGCAGTTGGATGGAGGCTTTATCGGCTATCATTTATATGAAAAATCTGTATTATTTACTATTCGCGCTATTTGTTTTTCAACTGGTTCCTCAACTTACTGCGCAGGAAAACCTGACCATTCGGGGCACAGTAGTTGCCTCAGACTCGAAAGAACCACTGGTTGGGGCTGTTGTGTTAGATACGCTAAGCAAGCAGTATGCGATAACGGATGGTTATGGTTTTTTCGCGATAGGGCTTCCCTTTCGCGAAGCGTGTTTGTTCTTCCAATACGTTGGTTATGACGGTGAATTGCGCTGTGAAACATTTGACAATGGCGCCGTACTCAATGTGATGTTGACCCAGGCCAATTATCTGCCCCAAGTGGAGGTGTCCGCTTCTATCATAGACAAATCAGATGGCATTGGTACCGTCTCATTGCCCATCAAAACCATCCAACTGTTGCCACAGCTGGGCGGCGAGGCGGATCTGCTGAAGACCATCGCACTCATGCCCGGTGTGGCATTGGGCGTGGAAGGCAGCACGGGGCTATTTATCAGAGGGGGGAGTCCTGACCAAAATCTAATCCTATTGGATGAAGCACCTGTTTACAACATCAGCCATTTTGGTTCGTTTCTCTCCGTTTTCAATACAGATGCCATCAAGCACTTTAGAGTCATAAAAGGTGGTTGGCCAGCCCAATATGGTGGTCGGTTATCGGGCTTGGTGGACATACATACGCGCGAGGGTAACATGAGTTACTGGCAGGGCAAAATGACGGTAAGCCCCCTGCTGGGGCGGTTCATGGTGGAAGGACCTCTCGTTTCACAAAAAACATCCTTTCTCCTGTCAGGGCGTTCGTCGTGGCTGGGGGGGCTTTTCAATCTACTGGCAAGCGATGAAATCAGCCAAAAGTATCTAATGTACGATTTGAACGCGAAGCTCACCCACCGTTTCAATGAAAAAAACAGGATTTATGTCAGTTATTACAGCAGTCTGGATGACAGCCAAGTCAAAGAATCAATCATAGGAGGAGGCTTTGGCGCACGGCCGCGCCTCTCGTCCGATAGCCGTACAGGTGTCAAGTGGGGCAACCAAACCGCGTCTATAAGGTATGCCTCTTTTTTCAAGCGGCGTTGGTCGTGCCAAAGTATCCTTTATTATACAAAGTACCGCTTTTCAAGTTACCGGAGGGAAAGGAATATCTTTGCCGATGGCGAAGAAACCTACGCCTCCAATACCAACACGTCGTCGAACAGGGACATCGGAGCTAAGGCTCTGCTTTCCTTCAACAGCAACAAAGTGGGAATGAAGGCTGGCATTGAGTGGGTACATCAGCTGTACCAGCCGCAAAGTGCCTTTGTGGCAAATAACGACAGCACGGCGCTTTTGAGTGATGCAGAAGCTTTACAGATGAATTACTTTTGGGAATGGGAGTTCCGTCCCTTCGACAAATGGACTGCGGAGATAGGTGTTCGCTATACGCGGCACAACTCGATGGATACGATTTACCCGTTTTTGGAACCCCGCATACAGATTGGCATGACGCTGAGCCCCAAAATCCAAGCTCGATTAAGTGCAAATTATGGGCAACAGTACATCCACTTACTTGCAGGTGGAAATACAGGGCTACTCAATGAAATTTGGTTGGGTAGCACAGCCCGCGTGCCACCTCAACGCGGAGGGCAAGCGGCGTTGGGTATCGTATGGACGGCAGCCAACAGCAAATACGCCATAGAATTGGAAGGTTTTTATAAACGGATGGAAAACTTGGTAGAATTCAAGTCGGTTGCGGCTGGCGTATTAGAGGGGCTTGCGGATTGGGAAAGCCTCGTTGAAACAGGCGGCGAAGGGCGTGTGCAGGGATTGGAGGTGCTTTTTCGCAAACAAATAGGTACTTTGACCGGCTGGCTGGGCTATACGTTGTCCAAAAGTGAACGCCGATTCGACGCGCTGAATAGAGGCAACTGGTTTCCCTTCCGGTTTGATAGGCGACACGACGTATCCCTAGTCCTATTGTATGCCTTGGGACATAAATGGAATCTTTCAGCTACTTGGATATACCAGACGGGCAGCCATATTACCTTGCCCGTAGCTAAGATTCCAAATACCTACATCAATGAAGGCGGTATAGTTATAACAGGTGGCACTCATATCAACGAAAAGCGGAATAACATCACGCTCCCCCCGTACCACCGTCTCGACATAGGGGCCACCTACACTTGGAAAAGCAAAAAACGGGGCGCCCCTAGTAGCTTGGCCTTTAGTATATACAATGCCTACAACAGGATCAACCCCTACTTCATACGCACGGATTCAGAACCTGTTTTTGATTCAAATGGACGCTATCTGGGGAATTCACAACCCAAAGTAGTTGTAGTAGGACTGTTTCCTTTCATCCCTTCCGTTAGTTTCAGCAGGGACTTTGGAGTGACACACATTACAAAATGAGGATGATCTTCGCAAACAATAAAAACATGAGGCACTATATTTTACTTCTCTCAATTTGTGCAGCCACCCTCACGGCCTGCGAACTGCAACGGGAATATAACGGCGATTTATTCCCAACGGAGGAAGCACGACTGGTTTGTTTTGCTATTTTGGGCAATGAAACGCCTCCTGCCGTTTACCTTTTTCCCACCCAAAACGTATTGGATACTGCCTCCGCCCAGTTTCTCCCCAACGCCTTGGTGGAGCTTTACCGCAATGGAATCTTGGTGGAGGCAATGCAGTTTGAAGGTGATAAATATATTGCTTCACCTGGATTCTCCCCTCAGGCGGGCGATGCTTACCAGTTAGAAATCCGGCATACGGATTATCCCGAATTAACATCTGAGGTCGTCATCCACCCTCCATTACCCGAACTTGAATCGATTGAGTGGGTTTATAACGCGGACAGTTCGCGAATCATAGTGACGTTGGTAGTAGCTGTTGCACCTATTCAGAGCGCTGAAGACTACGCCATTTCTGCCGAACTATACAGCGCAGTTACTCCAACACAACTTAGTTCGGGTAGCGTCCGGGTATCCGATGCGACATTGTTGCCAAATAATCGTGCGCAATATCAGATAAATACTCCCGTGAGTGTAACCATTTTTGAGCAGTTCATACCCGTAGATACCGTAACTGTTGACAGGATTAAAGTCAATGTTCGTTCTTTCTCAGATGCATATCCTCGCTATTTCTCCACTTTGCCAGACGGGGAATTTGGTGGATTTTTTCCTCCACAAGATACACTTTACAGCAACTTCAATGGTGGCTACGGAATCTTCTTCATACAATCAACGACTTCGAGTTGGATAATAATCTGAAACCCGCTAACTCCGCATGCACGCCAACTCCGCCCTGTATGGACAGAGCTTCGGGTATGCTCAAATTACATCAGCACGCACCGTACGGATAGGCAGCGCGAGGTAGAACCTCTCGCTAGCGGTGGGGGGTGGTGTGAACCTCGTGCTAGCTGGCTAGCGGCGGTTATTGCCAATGCATCTTGCCAAAAGCAGCATACCTACTGCAAAGAATATAGCAAAAACCAGCACGGCTGCCCCTATAGCCAGCAGTCCCGCGCCCCAGTTGCCCTGCTGGTGCCCCAGCCGGAATGCCCAATAAAGCACCCCCAGGGCGGCCCCAAAAGCCACCAGCACCACCAGATTTTCGCGCACCTGGCTAGTGCCAATGCGCTGCGGCAGGTCGAGCAGGGTCATCACAAAATAAAATCCGCCGATCAGGGTGGCCAGCACCAAGCCCGCATAATACGCCAGTTGAAGCAAGAACGTTATAAGCTCCGATTTGGGGCTAAAGTTACTGCATTTACGTCCAATACGCATCTTCGAGCAAGTCGCTGAGCTCTTCATAGCTCAGCTTACCACTCAGCCACGGCTGTATCAGCAGCCGGCTGGTGAGCTCGGTGGTGGGGTTGAGCATCAGGTGCAGCACCAACTCCTCGAGGGGCTCGGCGCCCTCCTCCAGCGTCAGCAGATCGACCCAAGCCTCAAAATTATGGTCTTCCGACACATCCTCGGGGTCTATCTGTATGATGCGCACCGCCTTATTGGTGGCCGCCACATACGCATTAAAGATGGGGTTGCCCGTCTGCTCGGCCCGCTCCGGCAAATAAGGCGCATACTCAAAGCCATACTTGGCCCCCAAATAATCAAAATACAACTTCCAATACGCCTGCACCTGCCTATACGCACGTGGATTGGACAAAAAATCGGTGAATAATAGCTGCATAAGTTCTGGCTTGTGGTAGCACCTTGCGTACCCTCGCTGCTACCCGTATACAACGCCATAAGGCGTGTGCATGTTTTGAGGGGTGTTTTTGGGGCGCATCCCTGGCCAGCAAAGGGATGGCCTTACGCTGCGCTATTCCACCCCTTTGCCGGCCAGGGTCGCTCCCTTCCAGGCTCGCTCATCGCTCGGTGCTACGCACGGCCTCCTTCAGCCCGTGGAATATACGCTACGCTATTCCACAGGCTAAAGTCGGCCCCTTACAGGCAGCTTGCGCGGGAGGCTGTATTTCAATGGAAAGCAGGCTGAAATGGGAATGATATAACCTACCTCCATCTACTTGGAAAATGCACTATAGTTAAGGTAAAATGATATGGAGAAAGCGTGGTTTTATAGTAAAAAAAATTAAAATTAAGCAAAAAGAGATTTAATAATTTGGATATTTGGAAAATGGCCTTATATTTGCTCAACAAAATAAACAGACTATGACCACTACTTCCAAAAATACGCTACTTCCTTTAGGACAATAATGCGCACACGCGGCACAGAAGGCTCGGGGGTACGCATTTTTTGTTGAGGGTGGATAGAGCGTTGGTAGTGGTATGACAAAGTTTGCGAAAAATTTAATAAAAGAATCCTCCTGACCGCTCATCAGATAGAGCATGAAAACCTCAAAAAGAGGATTTCAATACAATGCGTTTTCGTCGGCGGTGGAATTATTTCTGAAACCAGCCGCCTTAAAATTTGGAAAGTAAGACCCGAAGCTGGAATGGGTTAATGAAGGCACAAAAAGGTATTTATGAAATCCATTATGTTTAAAAACGCGATTAGAAAAATTAAAGGCAAAAGCAAAGTTAAATTGACTTTTCTATTTTTACTTACGATAATATCGTGCGTACTCAATGCACAAACGGAACTTTTTACCGAAGAGCAAGAAGGTGTTATTGCTCGGTTAGGGGTATCTTCCTCTAATAATTTAGATGGAAGCTATACCGATTTTCTAAATCAACTAACAATTGATTTCAATATTATACGATATGAAGAAATATATGCGGGTACAAGTTCTCCGATACTAGAACGATACCGATATTTTGTTCCTCAAAATTTGGGGTATATCCCTGTGCTAAAGAATGCTTTGTTAACAAGTGGATTCTTTGATGTGGTGGAAATAGTGCATACTGTAACGGCGTTGGATAGAGAAGCACCAGTTCACATACCACCTTCTCTGATTACTGAATGTGACAATCCCGTAGCTTACAATGACCCCGCAACTTTAATGACAAATCATTTTAACTATATGGAAATGCCTTGTGCTTGGGAAATTTCCAGAGGAGATCCTAATGTTCTTGTTGCTGTTATTGACATTTTTTTTGATCAGTCTCATCCTGATATGGCTAATAAGTTTGTAGACATTAAGGGTACTTGCAGTGCTTCACAGGCTGTTTGCCATCATGGGTATATCGTGTCAGGGGGAGTAGCTGCAATACCTAATAATAGTTTATGCGTTGCAGGCACTGGCCATGATACAAGGGTTATTGGATATTGTGCCGGGACAAGCTGTTCTGGTTTGAGTGGTAATAGAATCCTTGCAAATATTAATACAGCGATTCAAGACGGCGTCAGGGTAATAAACGTTAGTGCAACTGGTATAGGGGTTGGCGGTCAGGCAGCTCGGGATTTGGTAAGTGTATTGACTGAAAATAATATAAATTTAGTAGTTAGCTCTTATGGGGCTTCCCATAGTGATTATGCGAATGAACCAGGGGTTATCAACGTAGGTCAAATTAACGCTGATGGATCGTATGTGCCTTATCACCCGACACAAGTCGAATTGAATACAGATATTTGTGCCCCAGTTTTTGATGTTGGTGATTTACAATCTCCTAATGCTGACCCCAACTTTCTTTGTCATTTAGGATCTGGAAATGCATCGCTTTCGGCTGGTTTTGTATCTGGCATTATCGCATTAATGGTAGCAAAAAACCCCTGCCTTACACCAGCCGAAATTGAAATAATCCTAAAGGCAACATCAAAACCTTTAGGCAATGCCGCTAATCATCCCAACTTAGGGAATGCAGGAGGTGTCAACGCCTACCAGGCCGTACTCGCCGCTAGCACCAAGCTTCCTAGTACTACCATTACTACCAATGAAACCTGGGATTACCCCCGTCGAGTAGACGGGATTATTACCATCCCCACAGGTATGGAATTGAAGATTACTTCGACAGTAGGATTCTCCCAATTTTCGAAAATAGTGGTCGAACCTGGTGGGAGGCTTCTCATGGACGGTGCACGTCTTACGAGGGATTGTGGAAATGACAGAAATTGGCTGGGAATAGAAGTGCTGGGTTCGCCGTCCTCCAGCATTACGGCGCAGGGCTACGCCTCAATTAAAAACAGTTCGGTGGAATTTGCTACCATTGGAGTCTCTGCTTTCAAACGACAGACCTACACACATGGCGGAGGGATCGTGTTAGTTCAGGCATCGAAGCTTATTAATTGTCAAAAGGGCTTGCAAATTGCTAAAAGCGATGCCCACAACCAGGCTTTCAACTTAGGCCGGGTGTCTGATACGGAGTTTGTCATAACTGACGACTTCCCTTTTGAGAACGGAGACTATCACATAGTGCTTGACCGCGTAAAGCGGTTCTCAATCATCGATTGCAGCTTCAAGGATGAAAGAACTGGCATCCTTACTTCCAATCTTCTGCAAAGCGGAATATGGAGTTCCAATGCCACCTGGTTTGCGACGCAAAATAATTTTGATAGGTTGAAATTTGGCATTCGTGCCGAAAATATTAAGAGTAGCCGAGCTTTCATTGCGCGCGACAATAAATTTACCGCTAATTTCATGGGCATTAGCGCACGTGCGGTAGACAATTTTGAAGCCTCTGGCAATAAGTTTACAATCGGCGGATTCCAAGGGCCAACGGATGATTTTGACTTCCCCAATCGACAAACGGGCATAATGGCCGATGAATGTTCCGGCTTCTTTGTCAAGGGTAATGAATTTTTAGCCGCATCGACATTACTTACGGATGCCCAGCCCGTGGGCATAGCGATGAATAATACCAATGTGGAGGGCGGAGGCAGCCTAAATACAGAGTTTAACCAAGTTTTCCGCAATACCTTTACCGGACTCTACCGCGCCAATGTGGCCAATGGGGTGAATACAGGTGATGATTTTGTGGGGGGGCTGAGATATATCTGTAATACCAATATAGCCAATCTCTGTACCGACTTCACAGTGTTTGACGGTAGGATAGCCCCACTCCAAGCTGGACTAGATGGTAAGTCGGCTGGAAATACGTTCAGCCAAGATGATGACTGTAATCCGTTTAGCGATTTTGATAATACGGGAGGAAATAGCCTTACTTACAACTACTTCGGAGGAAGTACTGGAAATATGGAAGAACCATTATTTGTTCCCGTTTCAGGCTTTATCAAAATCGTTTCTCAAGAAAACGAGTGCACAGATGAAGACGACAAACCTGGCCCGGTAATACCTGGCAAGGAAACGGAAATAATCGGCAAACTGTCAGTTATGCGTCAGCAGTACAGTACGTTGTCGGCGCAGTACACGGGGTTGATAGACGGGGGCAATACGGCGTCGCTGCTGTCTTTGGTGAACAGCATGACCACCCTGAATAGAAACCAGCTCTACCAACAGCTCATGGAGTTATCGCCATGGTTGTCGGACGAGGTGTTGATTGCGTCTGTGTCCCATAATCTATTTAGCACGACCCAAAAACAGATGATCGTATCGGCTAACCCAGAAGGCTACAAGAAGGAGTCTGTCAGAGTTACTATTACAGTCGGTGGGTGGTTTTCGGCTAATCAGTTGGACCAAATCCAACAAGCCACTAATACCCCCAGCAACAGGGCAGTGCTAGAAGTTGACCTGCACAAAGCCGCCATCGACCTGCAAACAACCCTTCAGGCGTTGGAAACCTTCTACCTGATGGATGAATCTGAAAACGGGGTGGATTATGATGTGGTATCCTACTATGCGGAAGAAGGAGCCAGCATCAACAGCCGAATGCGACAGATAGACTACCTGATTCAAGCAGGCAATACTGCCGCAACCGCCACAGCACTAACTGACTTACAAGCACAAGCGACGGGTAGTGTTATCGCAAATTTCGTACAATTGAAAAATTTGGAATTGGCATTGCTAAATAGTAATCGTGACTACGAAGATGTGACCTCTCAAGAAATCAGCCAACTCTTAACCTTGACCACTGATAATGCTCGTGCGGGCGTACAGGCGCAAAACTGGCTACATTTATTGGGTAATGAAATTGTGCAAACAGAGGCACGGTGGGGAAGTAGCACTCAGGCTTTGCAAGCCGAGAATAACGAGATAAGAGCAGAATCCTTAACCGAGAAAAGGGCGAAATCTACTTCTACATATCCCATTTTGGTATCCCCTAACCCGAGTAACACACTGTTCTCATTTACCTATAAGTTGAACGAACCAGCTTCATTATCAATCTACACCGCAACGGGACAATTGATAGATAGTCGACTCTTTGCGGAAGTGAATTCGAGTTACGAATGGACACCTCCCGCTATGCAGGATGGATTATATTTCTATCTGCTGACGAATCAAGAAGGACAAATCCTCCATCAAGGCAAGTTGTCATTCATTTCTAAATAGAATAAGATTTTTTTAATAAGTATTTCGGCGGCCATCGGGCTATTCGACTGACTGCTGTAATGCTTTAGTTTTATTTCATTATGTGGAAACTAATAATCCTTGTTTTTTATTTTCTATGCACAGGAATCTACGGTCAGGCTACTTTTAATAAACAATATTTCTTTAACTCTTATACTGCTGTTGGCAACGGAATACACGCTACGGACAGTTGCTATTATTTTTCAGGAATAATAGTTGATACGTTGCCGCCCTATAGAGATGGAGTTGTGTTTGGAAATATGGATTTAAATGGCGAAATAATAGGCTTTACCTATATTTTGGATACAATGAAAACATATTTGAATTGGTACACACCGCTCGTTTATAATCAGTATGAGGGCGCTTTTATTTCAATGGGGTCGGGTGTTGATAGTATGGGTTTATATAACTATTGGATGAAAATCAATGCAAATGGGGTGCGGGAAGCCCATACCTATTATAGAAACAGGTACTTCCCTGGCTACAAGTCCACCAGAGTGAATGATTACATCTGGTTATCTGAAAATAATTCGTATTACGCGTTAAGCGAATCTAGTATTTGGGAAAACAACATAGGCTTAACACCTGGGTATAAAAGCACGGTGACAAAACTCAGTGCACTTGGCGACTCAATTCGTGGTTATACATTTGTGCATGACTGGAACCACCAGCCCCAGTCTATTTTATTTCATAATAATGAAGTTATATGTGGTGTTTTGGAAGGGAACTACAATATTACTTCTATAAACAAACAATATCGAACCAGAATATTTGCCATTGATACAAGTTGTCAATTCAGATGGACATGGACCTCGCCCCAAAACAACCAGCAGGGTGCCAACGATATGGTGGCTACCCCAGACAGCGGCTTGGTGGTGGCCAGTGGGAGGGGGTACTTGGAATACGTCAACGTGGGTACAAGGATCATGCTGTGGGATAGGGGATTGATATTCAAACTGAATGCTAATCGCCAGGTAGTCTGGGAACGGGAGTTTAAGGAGCCACGACCTACCGAGTTTACCAAGTTGAATAAAATCGTGTCGGCTTCCGATGGAAGCGGTTATGTGGCAGCAGGTAGAATGGTGGTCAGCGTAGATGGGCATAGCAGCTTATTCGGCTGGTTAGCCAAAGTGAGCCCCGAAGGCGACAGCCTATGGAGCCGCAAGCTATTGTATTACGATATACAAGGCGACAGCATAGGTTACTGGCACGAAATCAACGATCTTCAAGCCACCTCCGATGGCGGCTATCTGATGAGCGGGCAAACCAATGACATGAACGGCAGTACCTTCCCGCGCCAGCGTGCCTGGTTCATCAAGGTTGGTGCGGATGGCTGCCTCGTACCCGGCTGCGGTTTGGTGGATGCCACCGGCCCCACTCCTAAAGAAGCACCAGCTTTGCTGCTCTATCCCAACCCCGCTACCGATATGCTCAATATTCACATAGGTGCCACCGACAGCCCCCGCTGGCGGGGTACACTAGTCAACGCCGCTGGGCAAGTAGTGGCACAATACAATTTTTCCAGCAGTCAGACGACATACATAATTTCTGTGGCTCACCTTCCGGCAGGAATGTACTATCTTAGACTCACCGATGTCAATGGGCGGGTGGGTAAGACGTATCCTTGGGTGAAAGGATAATATTGGCAGGCATAGTCATAATAAAATCTACTTCCAAAATTTATAAGCTATGGTAAGGCGCATCTATCTATTCCTACTATCATTTGTATTGATTGTCAACATGTGTTATTCGCAATACCTCCCACTGTCAATTGAGGGTGCGCACTGGGTGGTTTTCTCCTTAGAGCATGAAAATGGGCCAAACCATTATTTGCTTTCTTTAGAGGGAGACTCCATCATCAATGATCTAACCTATCTGCAAATCATGAGACGAAGCATCAATAGTGAAGCCTTCTATCTTTCCGACTTTAACCCTCCCTACGAAGTGACGCCCCATGCCCAACTCATCGGTTTTCTTCGGGATGACACGCTGGCTCGGCGTTCCTATGTCATTCGTTTAGAATCTGGGGAGTTATGTAATTCAGGCCAAGAAGAACTGTTATATGATTTTTCGTTGTTAGCTGGGGATACGCTCTCTGGATGTCTTTTTGATGAAGGGCTGGTAGAAAGAAATCTAATTGAGGCAATTACGGAAGCCCAAGTTTGGGGCAATACCAGAAAGGTATATCAAATGGCAGATACCATGTTCAACTATGTTGAAGGAATAGGAGGATATGCCGGAATTTTTTCTGAGAATCTTATTTTCGTGCCGGGATATTTTAAAGTATTGGTTAATTACTGCATTGGAGATTATGCAGATTGCGGCATAATAATAGTGTCGACAAATGAACAAAATAGAAGTGATAGAATATCCATCTACCCAGTTCCTGCTAAGGATGAAATTACTATAGACTTATCAAGTATGGAAGAATATAAACTACGAGGTATAAGAATTGTCAATTTATTAGGGCAGGTCCTAGTCAGGGAGGCGTATGAGCCAATCTTTAGAAATAACCTGACATTGATCATCAATCAATTGAATAGTGGCATCTATGTGTTAGAATTAGAAATGGCCAGCGGAATAAGACTGCTAAAAAAAATCCAAGTTTACTAAAAATGCGCTCCGCTAACTCCGCATCCCCTACCTACACGAGCAGTACGTCGGGTATATTCATGTAAGAGGCCATTAAAACATGAACTTAAAGTCCCGCTATTCTGGAAGCACTGACGCTTAGAAACCGTTTTAAAACCTATTCATCATCATTCTAATGGAGGAAATAAACTACCGAAACTTTGATCAATCTGGCATTTTAGGCCTGACGGGTATGTGGGCTTAAAATCTGGCCTGTATGCACCAGCGAGGCTCTTTAACGAAATGCAGGATAAAATGTAAGCATTCGGTGAACTACACCCCCTGCATATCGTCCGGCGCGTCTTGGCTGGGTGCTTTCCAGCGGTGGGGCAGGAGTTCTTCGATTCGATTGACAGGATGGTTAGGCAGTCGATTCATCACAT
>Ga0209573_1001368_pt1 | contig 38523 bp, 27 predicted proteins | sample TNRBio252014_DNA_FD_185870 | JGI IMG/M metagenome (GOLD analysis project Ga0209573, IMG submission 185870) | Wastewater treatment Type I Accumulibacter community from EBPR Bioreactor in Madison, WI, USA - TNR Reactor_6/25/2014_ DNA (SPAdes)... | ecosystem: Engineered > Bioreactor > EBPR >...
CCACACGGATCCATCGTTGGCCGCACTGATGCCAGCTCCGCTGACCCGCGCATACACCACTGCATCCCCGTCATTGTTCAACGAGATATCGCCAAAGTAGCTAAACACAATCCCAGGATCCAACCCAGGCGCTTGCGCACCCAATACCGCAGGACTTTCCAGCGGGAGCGGAGAGACAGGTGGCGGCCCAGAGCCATAGATGTAGGTCTCCCCGCCATCAAACGGCGTATTGGCCACCGCGTTGCCCGCCAGGTCAAAGGTCTGCGCAGGAGTGCCGGTGCCTTTGATTACAAAGTCGAAGGTGCCTTCATCTGGGTCGTCACTGCCGAAGGTCACCGTGGCCGAAGTCGTGGCCGCTGTGGTCGGATTGAAGGCGATCTTGAAGGTCGTCGTGCCACCACTGTCTGCGACCGTGGCGGCGGGCTGCTGTGTCACGCTGAAATCGGTGGACGGTGTCACGCTCACGAAGTTCGGTCCGCCGCTGAGATTGAGCACGCCAGGGCCGCTGTTGGTGATCGTGTAAGTGACCTCCACCAAACCGCCCTGCACCGGGGTGCTGCCAAAGTCGGTGGCGTTGGTGGTGCTGGCGGCGGCAAGGTTCGAGCCGTCCGCGATGTTGTTGCCATTGCCAGAGACGGCGATTTCGGGTGCGGGTGGAAGCACCGTTACCGTGAACGACGAACTGGTCCCATTCATGTGGGAGTCTGTCGCACTGCAGACCACGGTGGTCACACCAACAGGGAAGGTGCTGCCGCTCGGTGGCACGCAGGACACGCTCACGACACCATCCACGAAGTCGGTGGCGGTGGGATTGGTGTAGGTCACCACCGCCCCTGCTGGGCTGGTAGCCGCGATGCCCGAGATGTTCGATGGGGTGCCGGAGATGACCGGCGGCAACGTATCGAGCACAGTCACCGTGAAGGAAGAGGAGGCAGAGTTTCCACTCGTGTCCGATGCCGAACAGACCACCGTCGTGGTGCCGAAGGCGAAGGTGCTGCCACTAGGGGGCACGCAGGTGACGGGGCGCACGCCATCCACCGCGTCCAAAGCCGTCGGGCTGCTGAAGGTCACGACAGCACCCGCAGCGCTGGTGGCCTCCACACCGGTTATGTTCGCGGGAGTGCCGGAGATGATTGGCGGCGTGGTATCGGGCGCAGCAATCACCGTCCCGCTGATCGTGAAGTTAAAGGGGTTCTCGTCGGAGTCATTCGTGTCAAAGGTCAGCGTCCCGCTCGGCGAGGCTGGAGCTCCAGCGGTCATGAGAATCTGGAAGGTCGTCTGGCCACCGCTGGCTGCCACTGTGGTGGAGCCAAAGTTTTGCGCAATGGCAAAGCCTGAGGGTGGCGTAAGGTTCGACAGCGTGAGCGCCGCCGTGCCGCTGTTGGTCACCGTGAAGGTCTTCGTCACCGGGCTGCCCACCGTGGTGCTGCCGAAACTGAAGGTGCCCGTGTTGTCCGGGATGTTCCCAGCAACGGCTTCGGATACGGCGATTTCGGGGACGGCAGAAGGCGCCTCAATAAGGGTGACCGTCGAATCGGCAGCCCCTGGGAGCAGCATATCACCGAGCGTGACCAGGTCATCTGTGAGCACGTAGGCGAAGTTACCGCCGGAAACCGTGGCCTGGCTGGAGAGCGTCGTGGTGGTGGCCGGAGTATTGACGATCACGTCATAGGTGATGGTCACGCTCTTGCCGGGAGGCAGGACGCCGATGTTCACCGCGCCGGAGAGGAAGCGCGAGGCGTCGCCCTTGAATGGTGCGGCTCCGCGGGCCTGATCCTTGGACGGATAACGGCGCTCACCCGTGGTGAGGTGGCCGTACATGATGCTGTTGCGGTCACGCAGGTTGTAGGAGTCGGAGAGGCCGAGAGCGTGGCCCATCTCGTGCATTACCGTCGTCAGCAGGTCCACCGTAGAAGGAGTTTTCAACTCGTTGGCCTGTGCAACGAGTTTTAAACTCGTTCTATCAAACTCGGAATCGTCCTCCGGCGTCGCGTCAATGAACCAGCCATTCCCGCCCGCATCGCGGTCCACCTGGATGGACGCGCCCGCTGCCGCACCGAGGTGCCAGCCCGGCAGGTCCGCCACTTCAAAGCTCACCTTCTCCAGCAGCGCCCGCTGTTCCGCGCTCAGACCCGTGGTCACCCAGCGCTCCCGCGCGGCAGCCACCAAAATTTCCAACTGCGCCTGCGTCAGTGCCGGAGTCGCCACCGCCGCCGACTGCTCACTGCCTACCGCCGACTGTCCACGGTCGGCTGACTGAATCCTCACCGTCTCAGTCAAAGCAATGGCACTTTCCACCGAATCCGGCGTGCCCAGGCCAAAGGATGCCATCTCTGCCGGAGCAAACAGCAGCGGCAGCGGTGCCGCTCCGGCAGTCTTGTAGGTGCCGCCGCCAGAGATCGTCGCGCTGATGATGCGGCCTGAGTCAATGGTGTTGCGAGCGGTCAAATAGTTGACCACGGTTGGGGTGTTGTTGGTGTCGGCAGCGAGACCGCTGAGGAAGAAATTGCAAGATGCGGAGAACTGGTGGCGAATGCGGATCTCATCACCACCGGCGGGACCGAAGTCGCCCTGGATGACATTGGCCAGCGCACCCGCACCGCCGATGTTGGCATGGAGGCGGACGTTATCCGGCGTGGGCGAGCTCGAGGCGCCCGATTCGAGACGGATGGCATTGGAGAAACTGTTTACCGGGTCGGCAGGTGTCGGCTGGCGCAGGAGGTTGCCCTGGATGGTGATGTTAAGCTCGATGGGGTCGGAGACACTGCCGCCATCGCGACCCATCACGAAGATGCCAGCAGCATCCAACTGCTGCAGGGTGTTGTTGGTGATCGCGACGGTGAGGGTGCCGCCATGGGCATTGGCCCCCAGCGCGCCCTTGTCGCCACTGGCGACGATGCGAATGCAATCCTCATTGTTGATCGTGCCGGTGTTGTCCACTCCACTGGTGCCAATGGTGTTGTTGGTGATCGTGCCAACCAGGGTGCCCGTGCCGCCGGCATTGATGTTGATGGGGGTGTCAACCGCGCCGTTGATCGAGTTGTTGGCAATGTTGAAGGTACCGGTGCCGCTCCACTGGCCGCCGGTCTGGATGACGAGGCTCTGGCCCAGCGCTCCGGGAGCACCGCCTGTGAGAGTGTTCGCTCCATTGGTGCCGAAGAGGACGTTGAGGACGGCCGAGCCACTGGCGGTAGCCTGGAAATGATCCCCCATGTTGGCGGAGATGGCCGAATTTTTGACCTCCACCGTCGCCGTCGCGGTGCTGTGCAGCTCCACCGCAATGCCGTCATTGCCGGCGCCATTGATGGGGGTGTTGTCCATGGTCAGCGTCAAGGTGCCGCTGGCATTGTAGATGCCCACCGTGTCCTCGAAGCCATTCGTGATGGTGGTGTTGGTGATGGTGGCGGTGCCGGTCAAGCCCGTCGTGCCTGCGCGCACCCCAAAGATCACACTGCCCTCGTCAAATGCGTTGCTGGTGCCGTTTTTTCCGGACGTGGTGTTGATGGTGGAGTTTGCCAAGGTGAAGCCCGCGACGCTCAAGCCTCGAATCGCGTGATTCCCAAAGTTTTGCAGGATCATCCGGTCCAGTTGGACTCCTGCGGTGCTGCTCAGGTAGATGCCTGTTCCGGTTGACGGTAGGCTATCGGTGCCGGTCTTGTTCGCGATCGTGCCGCCGCTGCCTGCCGAACCGTCGCCCACGACACGCAGCCCACCACTGGAGCCGGTGTTGCTCAGAATAATGCCTGTGGCAGAGCCGCCGTTGGAGCTGATGCTGCGGAACGTCAGGTTGCTTGCGCCGATGGTGGTGCTGGCCACATTGAGGGCGGTGGCCGTGGTGGTGGTGAGGGTGTTGGCTTCGTCCGCCTCATCCGTGGTGCCGTCGCCATCATTGTCGATGGCGTCAGAGACGCCGTTCGTGGCATTCACCGTGCCGCCGCCAGTGGCGGAGAAGGCGGTGTTGGCAAGCGTGCTCAGCACGAGGCAGCGGAAGTTGAAGGTCGCGCCGGTGTTACTGGAGAGCGCGACACCGGTGCCGTTGTCGGTGACCTTGCCGATGACGGAGGTGGTGCCGCCGGTGCGGTCACTGATCAGCACAGAGCGGCCCACCGTGGCAGTGAGCTGGGCCAGCACGTTCACCGTGCCGGTGGCAGCGCCTGTCAGGGAAAGGCAGCCCAAGCTGCTGCTGCTGGAGTTCACGGCTGTGTCCGCCGCCGCAGCCCCCGCTGCCGTGCTGCCGAGCTGGAAGTTGGTGATGCTCGTACCTGCCACGGCAAAGCCGGCCGCCGTGCTGTTGATGGTCACGCCGCGGATCACGTTATCCGATGCCAGCGTGATGACATTGCCCGCACCTGCGGTGATGGTGGGTTTGACACCGCCGATCGTGGGCCGGGCGGCTGAGTCCACACCCGGCGTGATGCCAAGGATGGCGGCATCAAAGCTGGCGCCGACAACACCCTGGCCGATGATTTGCTCGTTCGCTTCCATCGTCATGCCCGCGGTGTAAGCACCGGTGAACAGGAAGATGCGCTGGCTGGTGTTGACATCCACCGTGGCGACCTTGGTAAGCGTCGCGAAGGGCGCGGCCAGAGTGCCGTTGCCCGTCGTGTCATTGCCGGTCGTGCTCACAAAAAACATGCCGGGGCCCGAGACGGTGAGGCTGACGGTGCCCGTGGCAGTGAAGCCGGTGTTGCTGATCGTGTAAGTGAAGCTGTCCGGCCCCACATAACCGGCGGCGGAGACATACGTGAACTTGCCCATGTCCGCACCGCTGGTGATCATGGTCACCGTGCCGCCATTCGCGGAGGTGGCGTCAAAGGAGACGATGGTCAGCACACCGGGGTTGTTATTAAAAACCCCGACAAAATCGTTGGCGGTGACACTGAACTCGGTGGCCGTGTTGGTATTGATGGTCACGCCGGAGGCGACGACGCTCGTGTAACTGTCATCAAAGGCGATAGGCGAAACTTTCAGGGTGCCGTTCTGCACGGCGGCGCCCGCCATGTCAGGATCCGTGAACGCCACTCCAGTGGCGGGACCGGGCCCCGAGTTGGTGATGGTGTTCGTGTAGGTCACCGTGTCACCGGGATTCTTCTTCGTCGCGGCAGGCGTGCCGTCGCTTTTAGTGACCGAGATTTTCGGTGCCTGCGCCTGTAGTGATGAGGCGGCAAACAAGACAGCCAAGTGCGAGGCCAGGGTGGCAAGGAGACGGGAAGCTTTCATAGAATTTAGAAGTTGAGAAGAAGGCTGGCTTGAAGGGGGGGGGATCAATCAATGACGCGTAGCCGGAACTCGCCCGTGCCGCTGGTGAGGTCCACCGTCACGTCGCGCGTGTCTCCGCTGCCGGTCACGCTGGTCACCGTGCCCACGATGTCGCTGCCGTTCACTGGCACGACTTGGTAGCGGTTGGCCGCAGGCGCATTCAGCGCCACCGGCTCCGAGTAGGTCACTCGGAAGGTCACCGTCGTCAGGTTCGTGTTCTGCCCCGCCGGAGCCAAGCGCGTGACGGAAACCACCGTGGGCGGTGTTTTGTCGATGGTGTAGCTCTCGCCGGGGAATGGGGTATTGCTGATCGTAGCGGACAGGCCGGTGAAGTTCGCCAAAGTCAAGGTCAGCGCGCCGTCCGTCGCTCCCGTGGTGACCGGAATGTTCCAAGTGAGACCGCCGTTGCCCGTGCTCGGCGTACCGACCGAAAGTCCGGCAGCGGCTGCGCCAGTGAGCGCGAAATTGCTTGATGTCACACCAGTGACCGCGCTGCCAAAGGTGAGCGTCCAGTTGACGGTCCCGGCGTTGGTTGGCGTGGCGTCCACGCGCGCCAGCGAAGTAACGGCCACCGCCGCCGTGGTGGTGAAGGCGGACACTGGCGTGGTGTAGGTCGTACCCACGCTGTTCGTGGCATAGGCGGCAAAGGAGTACTGCGTGCCGGGCGTCAGGCCGACGGCGTTCACGGTGAAGACGCCCGTGCTGTTTGTGCCGTGAGGCAGATTGGTCACGCTGGGCCCACCGAGCTGCGGGTTCGCGTTCAGAGAAGTCTGGGAATAGACCACGCCTCGCGCAGTGATGCCAGAACCACCGTCCGCCGTTACATCCCCGCCAAGCGTTGCGCTGTTGTGCGTGACGGCTGTTTGGGTGGGGGTGGTGACGGTGGGGGCGACGGAGGCGGGTGCGGCGGAAGCCTGGCGCAGGTTCACGGCGAGATGGATGACGGCAGTGGCATTATTTGTCCAGCCCATGGGCACGGAGGCCGAACCGGGAATCATGCTCATGGCATACGTGCCATAGTGGCTGCCCAGTGCCGTGCGTGCGAAGTGGGTCATCCCGCGAGTCTCCACAGGTGCCGTCGTAGGGGCTGCTGAAGCTGCAAAGAGATCCAGCAGATCGAGCACCATGTCACCTGCGGCGCTGGTCACGGTAAAACTGCGAGGGCTGCCGCTGCCGGCGAACTGTAGCGCGCCACTGGTGGGTGTGGACTGGTCCACCCTGGCAAAGGCCATGGCCCCGATGAACTGCACGTCCCCCGTCCCCGCGTGTGTCACCACCACATCCCCTGTGGTTGAGGTCGCGGAGGTGCCAAGAGCAAGGACCCAGATAGACTCCACTGCCGCCGCGCCATCTTCTTCCACCACCTGTGTCATGGCGGTGCCGCCAAAGCTCACCCCGGTGATATCGGTGGAGCCGGAGTTTCCGGCACCCACCACAAGCAGGCGGTTTTCCCCGGCTGGCACCTCATAGCTGGGCAGGGTCAGGGCACCAGCGCGCAGGGAAGTGCGCGGCGCACCCAGCGGCAGCACGCCTGTGGCCGGGTCTGGCAGCACCGTAAGGGATGTTACCGTGGTATTGCTGGCGTAAGCCGTCGTGTCATCGCTGTCCCAGTTCGCCGGGTTGTTGAGAGCGAAGAGCAGTTGCGTCCGCGTACCGCTTGTTGGGGCCGTGAGCTTGTAGCGTGCGTTATCCTGCTCCCCGTAGTAGTTCAGGTCGGGCGTGACTAAGTCCTGATGCGCAGGGTGGGGGAAAAGCGAGATCGCCGTGTGCGCATTCGTCAGTCCCAAGGGCAAATGCGAGTCAGAGACCGCTATCGAATTGCCAATGTTCCAGGTGGTGATGGCATTGTAGCGTGGGCCTTCTGTGGCATTCCCCCAGTTATAGTCACCATGCACGCCGCCCAGAAACACTGGCGTGGCAGGCTGTGGTCCCGTGCTGCTCGTGTAAGCCAGGACTTGATCGCCAGCGGAAAGATTGAGGAACTCATTCGTTCCCACGACCTTCACCAGCGTCCCACCACCGGGCGAGACCTGCATGGGCGTCGCGGACTCAAAGTGCACCACCGTGCCCGCTGCCAAACCGCCCGCAGGTGCCGTGTAGAGGTAGTGTGATTCAGGATTTCCCAGCCAAGCTCCATTCACCCACCCCTGCTCCGTGAAGTAGAGCTGCTCTCCCGCCGCGAGGGGCACCATCGGTGCCCAGGAAACCGCATCCGTGGCGTCCGTGTTGTAGCGAAGGAACACAATATCACCCGGCCCAAGCTGCGCCCAGCCCAACGCTGGCAAAAAGAGCGCCAAGGCCAGCACTGCGCATCGCAGAGTCCTCATTCCAAAGGCAAACAGACGGGAACAATTTCCCGCAATCAGCGACGAACTGTGGCGACCGATGAACGAGGCAGGCGGATGAGGACAAGTGCGATATGGGGCAACTTTCATAGTGAATTTGGAGGAAGGTGGGGTCAGCGAGAGGTCGCGGACGTTGGGAAAGAAGGTGATTAGTGTTTCCGAAAAAAGCTCAGGCGAACAAAGTCAGTCGGTCATCTCTGGAGCCAGATGCAAGGACCCAAGTGCACCGTTGACTATCGGACGGTGGGGTGGGAAACTCGACAAAGAACGCCAGCAGCAAATGAGGGGCGGTGCCCATCAACAGAGCCTGAGAGCTGTATCCCAAACGCAGGGACTAGCCACCTCGAAATCGAGACGCAGGCCAAATGGAAGATTGACTACCCCACGTCCAGCCGAATCGTTGAACGAATGCTCGCTCAACACTATAGTCGTGTCTTTTTTCATGTTGCGCGTTGTTACCTTAACTAAACCATTGATGCATTCGCCCGCTTCAGAAAAACTTACTGACTTTTCTTTCCACAGTGCATCAGCAGAGAGACTAGCAGCCACAATCGTTCGGTCAAGTGACAATTTATACCACAATAATTGCTCTTTGTAAATTTGCGCTAGCCTACTCCTGACATCCATACGTCATCACCGGCGCACGGCACGACTAGTCAAAGGAATGACCCATGACACCAGGACAACGAAAACATTTCGCCCGCTCGCAAGATCCTGAAGGGCGAAATCGGAGTATCTGGGACACGGTGCCCCAACCTAGAACCATCGCCAATGTCCAACGGAGTCATTACCCCAAGAGAGGACCCCAAAAATTCCTTGAGAGGCCTATGAATCTACCAATTCAAGCATTCCCGCGATCAAGCCCCAACAATGATAACGTGGGTGCTATCGCCGAAATAGAGGCCTAGCCCTCACTTCCTCTCCAAATCCGCCACCACGGCGCGGTGCTGGGAGGCTACTGCGGCGGCGTCCTGCACCGTGCAGGAGACGACTCGCCAGGAATGATCTGGGAGGATGTAGTCGATCCGCAACCATGGCACCCCACCCGCCAAAGGTGATGTGAGATCCCCCGGAAAGGTGTACCCGTAACCCTGCCCTGCCTCCCGATGTGCATCCTGAAGAGTGCGCGTCACCTCCCGGTAGAGTGGCCCCACATCAGGGACATTGAGATCCCCTACGACCACCACCGGATTCTTCTCCGTTCGGATCAAGATCAACAACATCTGCAAAACCCGCTGTTGTTCGATCCAGTACTTGCTCAACGCCGCAGAACGATTGGGCGACCTCCAGACATCCCAGGAGCGATAACTCTGAAAATGGCTGCGTGGCGAGCGGATGTGGATGGAATAGACCACCACCGTCCTGCCATCCACATCCAGTTCCACCTTCAAACACGGCAAATACCCCAGCGGGCCAAAAGTGATCGAGGCCAAGGGCGCAAGTGGAACGGTTCGGCGAATCGGATAGCGACTGGCCACGGCGTGCTCCCCAATCCGAATGACGTGTGGCAGGCCTGCCACGTCTGGCGTCAGCGCGGCCATTTTTGGCCAACCGCCGACGTCCTGCATCGCCACCACATCCGGCTGTACCCCCGCAATCCAGCGGAGCCAGGCAGCCCCATCCTGCGCCCCGCGATTGCAGGTCACCACCGACAGCGTCCCCTTCCCTGATCACCAATTCCAGAGATCCACCGCGCTCTGCCCAAAGGCCCTCGTCATTGGTCGTGTTGATCCCCAGGCCCGCGTTGGCCTTCAGGGTTGCCTCGATCAGGACGTTGGCGTGGCGGCAAAGCCCGCTGGCTGGGCAATAGTCGTGCTGCCGGGGTTAGCCGACGCGCCTCAGACGCACGCCTCAGATCAGCCCCGGCCAGCCGGGCTGGCACCCACGAAAGCGGTCCAAGGCGGCAGCGCCATCACCCAGGCGGGCAACACCACCTCCTTCCCTTCAATTTTGTTTTGGTGAATCACCCGGTCGATGGTAGCGCAGTCTCCCCTGCCCTATGCCGCCCTACCGCATCAAAATCGTCCACAGCTTTCACGAACTCGTGACCACACCTTTCGGTGATGGCATCAACGCGCTCTGCTGGCAGCGCAGCTTGGAGGGAGACTTCAAGGAGGTGGTGGAGAAACTGGCAACGCGTGACGGCATCACCACGCTCGAAGACGAGCCCTTGCTAAACCTGCCTCTGAGCGACGCGGGAAAAACCGCCGTGAAGATCCTGCTCGAAGACCAGCGCCTGCTACGCGAGCACGGACTCGATCCCCAACTGGACTGCATCGACGGCTACCTCCGCGATGCGGACCCCGGTCCTGTCCCAACGGACGTGTACTCTTTTCATGCAGACAGTGCCACGGTCGAAACCGATACCTATCTCTGCACCTACTTTGGCCCCTCCAGCGAAGGGATCTATAACGAGGAGGCCCAGCGCAAAGTGGATATCCCCGAGATCCGTTCAGCGCTCTTGCAACAATACGGCGGAGAGGATGACGCAGACTTTATCGAGTGGTTGCACGACAACTGCTTTGACCTTCACTACGCCCCACTGCCGGAGGCAAAACCGTACGTTTTCGGGTTCGGCAATCTGTGGCGCGTCGCGGTCGAGTATCCAGGCTGCCCAGTGCCGCCGTGCATCCACCGCGCACCGGAGACCCAACCCGGCCAGCCACCCCGACTATTGCTGATCAGTTGACCGCGCCCTGCCCCACTGCAAGCCAAGACCGATCAAAGCGTGCACCACATTCAATGCCAAGACTAGCCAGCCAAAGGCGATCTGCATCGGCGCATTGTTGCTAGCGGCAAAGAGCATCACCGCGATCTGTTCCCGCAGGCCGACACCAGCGACACTGACCGGCAGCACCAGCGCCAAATTCAGAAGGCAGGTGTAGATCCCCATTTGCCACCAGTCCTCATAGCCACCGATGGCGATCAGACTCGTCCAATAGACGGTGATATTCACACAGTGAATCGCCACGCTGAGCAGCAGGACCTTCCACCAAACCTGGGCATCCAAATTGTGCATCAGCGCGTGCAGCGCAGGGAACTTCTCCGCACGATCAAAGCGCCGCACGACGAAGCGCACGATCTTGGGCACCAACAGCAGACCCAAAGCACCGACTGCGGCCAACCCGATCAGCACCGCAGGCGGCAGATGCAGCAACTCGGGCCGTGCAAGGCATGAAAGCAGGCCAAAGACGATCATGGAACCCAGCCCAGCGACGCGATCCATGATGATGGAACCGGCGAGGGTCATGGAGCATTGCTTGCTGTCCTTTGATTTCATGACCACCCCCTTGGCGACATCGGCCGAAAGTGCCCCAGGCAGGATCATCGCATAAAGATGCCCGATCCATGAGTATCGCAAACAGGCCCCGCAGCGGAGGCTACCACCCGCAGCGAAAAACCACCGCCACCCAGAAAGTCCGATGGAAACGCCAAGCAAAGCCAAGGACGCCAGCGCCGGTAAAGGCCGAACGTGCAGGAGATATTCCGCAGCTTCCGCAAAGGAAAAGCGCCGCGCCAAGAAATACACCAGCGTAGCGGAAAGGAGAATCTTGAGAGCGAGCAGCGCTTTGGCCTTCATCAGAAATTAGCCCTGGGGCAGTCGAGCGAGCAGTTCTTCGATGCGCTTTTCCAGTGACTCAACCTTATTCTGTAGCTTCTTTAAATCGCGACGGGTGTCTTTGAAGATGGTGCCATCAGGGAGATCCTCGCCTACCACAGACATAGGCGGAATCAGCACACCATTGCCGATCGTTACGCCCGGCAGGATGACGGATGGCCCAGCGATGAAGCAACAGCTCCCAATCTTCGTGGCCTTGTAGATAATGCGATCTCGGGAACTACCCGTCTCACCCTTCAACGCCTGATGATGACTGGAGTGAGACCACACCATGACCCCCAGACCGATCTGAGTCTCATCGCCGATGCTCAATCCACCCTGTGCATCCAACACCGCGCCCTCACCAATCCAGACATTTTTGCCACACTCGAACTTTTCCGGGCAAAGGATCTTCGCCCGTTCGCGCATCCGACAACCGTCGGGGAGTCCGAGGAAATTTGCACGCTCCCGATCAGTCATCATCTCGGTCATTGCATAGCCGAGGATCTGCTGACGCAGCGCTGGATCGCTTTCGACGCTGAACTGTTGCTTGAAGGATGGAGTGGTCATGAGGGATCAGTTGGTTGAAAGCCTGCCGTTTCATAAACGACGAATGGCGGACGCCCGCGGGATTCATCAAGTGTGCGCCACAGATACTCGGCAACGATACCGAGCATCAACAGTTGCACACCTGAGAGGAAGACGACGGTGGTAATCAGCGACGCCCAGCCCTGCACAGGATTCAGTCCCATAAGAGCGCGCACAATCGTGACAGCACCATAGCCGAAGCCCAAGAAGGCAAAGATGAGGCCCATGTAAGTCACCAGGCGAATGGGGCTGAAGGAGAAGGCGACGAAGCTATCTACCACCAACTTGAACTTTTTACCCAGCGTCCAGCGCGATGTACCATGCTGCCGCTGTGCACGCTCGTAGTGAACGAAGGCTTGCGGAAACCCAGACCAAAGAACCAAGCCGAAGATGGAGGTGTTTTTTTCCCGCATAGCGACAATGCTATTGATCACCCGACGATCCACCATGCAAATATCCAAGCCGCCCGCTGGAATCTGGGGCAACGCGTAGCGCCGCATCAACTGGTAGTAGAAGCTCGCAAAGAGTTTCTGCGACAACGGCTCCTCGCGCTTGATCCGCTGCCCCCACACAACGGGCGCACCTTCTCGCCACTTCTGAAGCATTTGGCACAGCACCGCCGGAGGATCCTGAAGGTCTGCGGCCAGGTAAGACGCAACATCTCCTGTGCAATGCGTGAATGCAGCAAGCAACGCCGGGTGACTACCAAAGTTCCGCGAGAGGCGGATGACTTTGATCCGCGCATCTTCATCCGCCATGCCCGCCAAAACCTTGAAAGTCGCATCCACAGAACCGTCATCGACAAAGACGAATTCGAGTTCTGTTTCGGCTTCGGCAGCAAAAGCTGCATCGACCGCTTTCACAAGGCCTTTGACGTTTTCTTCCTCGTTGAGGACGGGAATGAGGAGGCTGAGTTTCATGACGCCAAAAGGTCGTTATTTGCCGAAAGCCCCACGCAAAGCTGTCGCGATGCGTTCCATCTGTGGGTCGTTCAATTCGGGGAAGATTGGCAACGAGAGACAGGTCTGGCTGAGCCGCTCGCTCTGCGGGAAATCCCCTTTCTTGTAACCGAGCTCTTTGCAGGCCTGCTGAAGATGAAGGGGCACGGGATAGTGGAGACCGGAATCAATCTGCGCGGCATTCAAAGCCTCGCGCAACTCATCACGGCGATCACTTTCAATGACGTAGCAGTGATACACGGACTGGGAGTCCTCAAACTTCGTCGGCAGGGTGATGGGCAGATCTTGGAGCAGCTCCTTGTAACGCACGGCGCGGAAGGCGCGCGCCATGTTCCAGTCATCCAGGTGCTTGAGCTTCAGGCTCAGCATCGCGGCTTGGATGCTGTCCATGCGGTAGTTGTAGCCGATCTCGTCGTGGAAGTAGCGCTCGCTCTGGGCATGATTACGGAGCTGTGCGGCGCGTGTGGCGAGGTGTTTGTCATCGGTCACAAGGGCACCACCTTCACCGAGGCCACCGAGATTTTTGCCCGGATAGAAGCTGAAGCATGCCATCAGGCCATGCTGGCCAGCCTTGCGCCCCTGATAGGTCGCACCATGGGCCTGCGCAGCGTCTTCGATGACGGGAATGCCATGGCGATTGGCGATCTCAAGAATGGGTGCCATGTCCGCGACCTGCCCGTAAAGATGCACGGGGATGATGGCCTTGGTGCGCGGGGTGATGGCCTTTTCCAACTGCTCTGGGTCCATCGTGCGGCGCACCGGATCGATATCGACGAAGACGGGTGTAGCACCAACGTAATAGACGGCCCAAGCGGTGGCGATAAAGGTCATCGGCACGGTGATGACCTCGTCCCCTGCCCCGATGTCAAGGCAACGCAGAGCTAGGTGAAGGGCGGAGGTGCCGGTATTCACACTGACGCATTCTTTGACGCCGCACCAAGTAGCGAATTCTTCTTCGAAGGCCTTCGCGGCGGGGCCTTGCGCGTAAGCGGTGGATTCAGCGATGGCATCGAAGGCAGCACGCGCTTCATCGCGGATGATGTGGTATTGAGCACGCAGATCGAGCAACGGAATGCGCTCCTGGCTAGGGGCATTGATTTTGACCTGTGGCTGTACGGTGGAGGATGTGGTTGTGGTGGCCATGGGATTAGGATTGAAGGGCTTGATTGAGACTGATGATGACGCGGTCCTGCTCCGCCTCTGTCATCTGCGGATACAAGGGGAGAATGATGGTGCGGTCCTGGATCTGCTCTGAAACAGTGAGCGGAAAACGTTGCGGTAGATCGGCGCAGGCCACTTCTCGATGGGAGCACATGACTCCTCGGCGGGTGGCGATGCCGTCATCCAGCATCTTCTGCATGACGTCCTGCTGATCCGCATGATCGGGCAGAAGGACGGCATAGCTCTGCCAATTGCTACGTGCCCATTCGGGCTGATGGGGTACCGTTACGCCCTCAAGTTCGGCGGTATAACGGTCTGCGATGGCACGACGGTCGGCTAGGATTCCTGGGAGTCGCTTCAACTGTTCGCGGCCCATGGCAGCCTGCACGTCGGTCATGCGGTAGTTGAACCCAGGGATGGGATAGTTTTCAAAAAGCACCGAGCGCGCGTTGTGCCGGGCTTTATCACTGATGTTCATCCCATGCTGCCGCAGTAGGCGCAGCTTAGCATCCCATTCCGCGTTGGCGGTGGTAATCATGCCGCCATCACCCGTGGTGATGACTTTACGTGGATGCAGCGAGAAGCAGGCGATGTGCCCATGCGGACGACCGATGAGCTGCCACTCCCCCTGCCACCGAATCTGACTGCCGATGGCGCAGGCGGCGTCCTCGATCAGCACAAGTTGGTGCTCGTCTGCAATGGTTTTGAGGGTCGCGAGATCACACGGCATGCCGAGCTGATGAACCGCCAGGATCGCCCGTGTCTTGGGCGTGATGGCAGCGGTAACGCTCTGTGGATCGATGTTAAAGGTCGCTGGATCGACATCCACCATAATGGGCAAGGCATTGGCGCTGCGCACCGCGTTGACGGTGGCTATGAAGCTGTGACTGACGGTGATGACCTCATCGCCAGGTTGTACGCCTGCGACCAGAAGCGCCAGATGCAGGGCCGTCGTGCAATTTGAGACCGCACAGGCATGCTGCGCACCGATGAAGGCCGCCCACTCCCGCTCAAAGGCCTCGACTTCCGGGCCTTGCGTGACCCAGCCAGAAAGGATGGCGCGCCGCGTTGCAGCCGCTTCTTCTTCGCCCATGACAGGCTTTGCCACTGGGATCATGCTGATCACGCCTTGACCTCCCAATTCTTGACGACCTCGTTCTGAAGCAACTCTTCCGCCGAATGCCCCTGGCTTTGATACCAAGCCAGGAGTTGGGTCAGCCCTTCACGCAATGAAACCTGTGGTGCAAAGCCGATGAGCCCCTGTGCCTTCGTCGTATCTGCGTAGAGGCGCAGGACATCACCAGGGCGATCTTCCTCGTGAATGATCGCTGCGTCGGCACGGCCAGTGACACGGCGTACTTCCTCGGCGAGCGCTTGGATGGTGATCTCGAAACCACTGCCAATGTTCACCGTCTCGCCAATCGTGGTGTCCGCAAGTCCTGCCTCCAGGATGCCACGCGCCGTATCGCTGACGAAGGTGAAGTCCCGCGTCTGACTGCCATCGCCAAAGATGACCATGGGCTTGCCCGCCAGGGTGCGGAGGAGGAACTTGGGGATGACCTCGCCGCTGTCACCTTCGTGGTGACTGCGCGGACCGTAGCTGTTAAAGGGACGGATGACGACGGTGGCGTAGCCGTAAGTGCGGTGGAACGCCCGCGTATAGCATTCGCCCGCCAGCTTCGCCGCCCCATACACAGTCATTGGGTAAGTCGGGTGCGCCTCAGGCTGGGGCACGCTTTGCGCTGTGCCATACACTTCGGAGCTGGACACATAGACAAACCTCGGGACACCACCCTCATGAGCCAACCGCAGCAAATTGAGGGTCGCCGTCGCGTTCACGTCATGGTTCTCCATCGGGGAGTGGATCGAGTGACGGACACCGAGGCAGGCGAGATGGAAAACGCCATCGCAGCCGACCATCAGCGCCTTCATCTGATCCAGATCACGAATGTCAGTCGTGTGGAGCTGGCAGGTCGGTGTGAGGATTTCTGCAACGTTTTCACGCTTTCCGTTGGCGAGATTATCGACGATGTGGACATCAGCGCCAGCGGTCTGGAGTTGACGGCAGAGCTCGGAACCGATGAAACCGGCACCACCCGTGACGAGGTACTTTTTTCCTTGGAGATTCATGATTAGAAAACGGAGACGGGTTCACCACGGCGCTTCATGGACTCGGTGGCAGCCTCGAGGATGCGCACGACACGCAGTCCTGCCTGGCCATCAGTGAGGGGAGTGCGCCCCTGCTCGATGCAGTCGATGAAATGGGCGGTATTGCACTGAAGCGCCTCCCCTGGGGTGATGTAGGGGGCGTGCATGTCGCCCATCCGGTAGTCGATTTTTTGGCGGCGCAAACTTTCTGCACCCAGATCCTCAATGCTGGCCCCGCGATCATAGACCTTCAGCTTCTCGCTGGGCTCCAGATCGTCATAAACGAGCATCTGCCGATCCCCACCGATGATGGTGCGGCGGATCTTCACGGGCGATAGCCAGTTGAGGTGCAGGTGGGCGATGAGGTTGCTCTCAAAGAAGCAAGTGAGATAGGCGATGTCTTCGTGCTGACCTTTCAAATGCGCGTGACCTGTGGCGGAGACGGAGACCGGAGCCTGCCCGAGCGCAAAGTCCATGATGGCCAAATCATGCACCGCTAAATCCCAGAGCACGTTCACATCGCTCTGAAACAAGCCCAGATTGATGCGCACGCTGTCATAGTAGAGCAATTCGCCCAATTGATTACTGGCCACCATGTCGCGGATCTTCCGCACCGCATTGGTGTAGGCGAAGGTGTGGTCCACCATCAGGACCCGCTGGTTGACCTCGGCAAGGGCGACGAGTTCCTGCCCCTCTGCGACGGTCGCCGTCATGGGCTTTTCCACCATCACATGCTTCCCTGCGGCGAGCGCTGCCCGAGCGAGAGGGAAGTGGGTTGACACTGGCGTGGCGATCGCCACAGCGTCCAACTCTGGATTCGCGAGCAGTGCGGCGTAATCAGAGGTGGTCTCCACCGTGGGGTATTGGGCCTTAAATTTGGCCAAGCGCTCTGGTTGCAAGTCGCAGATGGCCATCAATTTGGCACCGGGCGTTATGGAAAAATTGCGGATCAAATTGGGGCCCCAATAGCCGCAGCCGACGACAGCGACATTGATGGGACGGGTGCGATTGGATGGAAAGAGCGCAGACGATGCCGCAGCGCCAGTGGAAGCAGGAGTCAGTGTGGTATTCATGAGATCGGGAAAAAGGAGGGTTGGCTCAACGGGAAAGCAGTCTTGCGGGCACGCCGGCGACGGTTGCAGCGGGGGGCACATCGTGGGTCACAACGGCACCCGCACCGATGACGGCCCCTGCACCGATCGTGATCCCACATAAAATGGCGGCTCCGCTGCCGATGGATGCGCCGTGGCAGACACGCGTCGGAATGACCTGCCAGTCCGCCTCTGTCTGGAGCGCGCCACCAGCCGTCGCCCGCGGGACTTTGTCATTGGTAAACATGACGCCGTGGCCGATGAAGACCTCATCTTCCAAAGTGACGCCTTCGCAGAGAAAGGAATGGGAGGAAACTTTGCAACGCGCACCAATCTCAACGCCCTTCTGGATCTCCACGAAGGTGCCGATCTTCGTATCGTCGCCGATGCGGCAACCATAGAGATTGACGAGATCGGGGTGGAAGATTTGGACGCGCTCACCAAGCGCTACATTGGAGGAAATTGGCATATTTAACGATATTACTTGTAATAAATATAAATTCAATAATAAATTACAGAAGTCTGAATTTTTTGTTTCCAGTGACTTTCATCTCTTCCATTTTTCCTGCCTTTTCTGGATTGGCCCCCTCCTTGGGATGGTCCATCTCGGCGACCTTCTGCCTGCTGGTCGGATGGGCCCTTTTGGGAATGCTCCTTTTGCCGCGCCCCCAGCAAGAGAGCGCATTTGCCCAATGGCTCCCCCTCCAGGTCGCGGCGGGCATGGCAGCCACGGCGGCGCTCTTTTCGACGATAGGGTTGGGGCGTATCAACTACCTGGCGCTCATTTGGATCATCCAGTGTGCCACTGCTGCATGGTTTTGGCGGCAGCGCCTACAACGCCGAGGGACGGACGCCCCCACCACCGCCGATCGACCTGATCTGATAGCAATCTTGATCGCAGCGATAGCGGTCATTCTATTGACAGCCCTTGATCATGCCTGGACTGCCCAAAATGGAAAAATCAGAGGCATCAATGAGGACCTTGGATACTTTGCCCAACTGGCCAAGGCACTGCCAGAGGCCAAACTCGCGACGGTCTGGACAGCAGTGCTGGGAGGCTGGACCCTTGAGGCGGGAGAGACATCTGATGTTTGGTATCACTGGGGGCCAATCTGGCTTGTATCAGGCATCTCAAAGCTCACTGGCTGGCCCACGCTAACGGTGCTGTTAAGCATCATCGCACCCGCGATCAATACGGTCTTGGTGCTGCTCGCCTCGCGCATCGTCTCCCAAGTCAACGGACGCCCATTGCGGCACAGCTTGTTGATTGGAGGCATCTCTCTGATTGCTGTGACCTTTCCGTCCATGACGGAAGCGGCGCTGCTGGGCAAATGGCTGCCAGGAAACCCAATGCCTCACTTTCATCCCAGCCTCGCTTACCAGTTCAGCTACAAGTTTGAAGCGGTGTTAGTCTTGGCGGCTTTAACGACGTGGCTTGGTGGTCGCATCTGGCTCGCGGCAGTTATGTTGTTCATCGCCGCTGTCAGCGCACCTCACACCGTCGCGGGCGGCGGGCTGGCGGCGGGCATGTTGGGCGTATTTGCCATCCTTTTGAGGCGACGCCAGATGGTCGTCTTGGCGGGCGGCACCATCCTCACCCTCATCGCGGCATGGGCCTCGATCCACTTTATGTTCGGCGTCGATATGCCGAAGACGTCCGAGGCGAAACTCATTGATCTGCAAGGTTCCGCGCTTTGGAGGAACTCGATTGAAGGACTGCGGGATGTCTGCATCGGCCTCCTCCTCATTGCCCCAGTTTTCCCCGGCATCTGGCACCTGATTCGTCGCGGTAAAGATTCACAACAAGTGACCCTTGGCTGGCTAGCGCTCGCCGCATTGATTGGCTCATACATGGCGTACCACCTCCTGCTACCAGAGGGGGATCGATCCCACTTCACCATGTATGCGCATGCGATTCTGACGGTACCCATCGGTGTATGGGGGCTCGCCGACTTGGTTGCAAAGGGCACAGAGAGACGGCGCTGGATTGGCATTGGTTTGATCACCCTGATTTCAGCCACTGGCGTTTACGAGATTGTGCGGCTCAAAGAGTGGCAGAGTCCACTGCCGATCTCCCCAGACGGTTTGGCTGAGGCCCGATCAGTCCTCCAAGAAAGCACCTGGGGATACTTTGCCGAACGGGACCGCAACTGGTGGATCCCGCAAAATGCAGTCTTCGCGGGTCTATTGAACAGCCGCTGCGTGCGCCTCAATGAAATCCGTGAACGGGATCGAGAGAGCGACGCTGCGCGCTTTTACGGGGCAGGCAGGCCTTACGACTTGGTCCCGAGGCGTCCGGGTGAGGCTGACACCAACTGGAGCCTGCGCTTTGCTGCAAAGCTGGGCATCCAATTCATTGTGGAATTTGAAAAATCTCCCCTGCCCCCAGCAGCCATGCCGGCACTTGAAGAGAAACTCCAGGTGCCAGGCCTCCGCATCTTCAAAATCAAGAATCACCCTCCCACCCCATGACCGCCTCTTCATCACTAGATCCCAGCCTGCCCAGCCTGATTTTCGCCAGCCTGGCAACGCTCACAGCGATTTTTTCATGCGGCTGGCTGCTTATTCCCAGGCATTTCGGCAGAGAGGACAAGCTGGCGCGGGCAGCACTGCTGGGTGCCTCTGGGATGCTGTTCATTTCCAGCGTGATTGCATCCATCGCGCTGCATCGGATGAATTATCTAGCCCTAATACCCATCGTGCAGATCGGCTTCCGATTCTGGTCCCTTTGGCAAAGCCGCCGCGCCACCCCCGCCGCGAGTCCCCGACCGACGGATCAGTGGACACGGTCAGAGATAATGAGCCTAATTGGGATCGGCGTCGTCGCCGTTGCTCTCTTCCAAATCCCGCTCCAGCGCACCTTGCTTGATAACACCACGAGGGAGGTACACTCCGATCTTGGCTACTATGCACAGCAAGTGCTGTCGATAGAGCAAGCCGGTGTTGCAGACCTGTGGAGTCCAGTGCTCGGCAGCGCCAGTCAGGAGGCGGGTATCACGCAAGACCTGTGGTATCATTGGGGTGCCATCTTCCTTGCCATTGGTATCAAGAACGTCTTTGCCATTCCCGCAATCTCTGCGCTGCTGGATGTGACGGGCAGTGTGATGCATTTCCTATTATTGCTTGGTGCCTCAGCAATCGCATCGAGACTGATCAAAGGCAAAACCGCGTCCATGCTGTGGGTCGGCGCGCTGTCGCTGATCGCCACCCAAATCATCAGAAGCTTGGAGCTTCAGCAGTGGCTGAATGCCCACTTCCCTTACGGAACCACGCAGCACAGCAGATTCGCCCTCGCAGCCTATTTTTCCTACAAGTTTGAGGCAGTTGCGCTTCTCGCGGCCATCGGCGCATGGCTCCAACGCTGGCACGTAGCGGCAATGGTGATCCTTTTTTGTGCCTGCGTGAGCGCCCCACATACGGTGGCCGCCTGTGGGATCGCAGGCGGGGCGACGCTCGTCATTGGACTCCTTTTGCGGCATCCCAACATGTGGAAAACCGGTGCTGCCCTCGTTGCGATCCCCAGCTTTGCATGGTTCGTCACGGTTCGGGTAATGGGTGCCAGCATGGCGGGACAGCGCGCCTCCATTCTCCCTACAGATCCCAGCACCATCGGCACCATCTTCCTCCATAGCAGCGTGGACATTTTGATCAGCCTCGGGGTCTGCGCGCTATCACTGCCCGGCATTTTACATCTCATCCGCAGCAAAGACGAATCTGATACAGAAGAGGCTCGAACACTTGGCTGGATGGCACTTGTCAGTATCGCTTCCGCATGCATCACCTTTCACCTGCTCCAGAAAATGACGGATCGTCACCACATCACCCTCTTCATCCAGGCCGTCCTCGTCATGCCAACAGGGATCTGGGGGGCCGCACGCCTATTCACCCGCAGCAGTCGCGGACTGCGATCAATGTGCCTGGCGGTCATCACCGCATCCTGCCTTATGGGGGCTCATGATTTGCTTTTGCCGTTCCTCTCCAGAACAGACACAACGTGGGTATCGTCAGATCTGCAAAAGGCCAAAGAGATCCTCAATGGCGCACCCGTTGGCTACATCGCAACGCAAGACCGGGGGTGGTGGATCCCGCAGCGCGGGGTCATGTCCAGCATCATCGGGTCACGCATCATCCGTCTCAACCCCCTGAAATCCGAACAAGATATCGCCAGCTCTGTATTCTACGGATACCATAAGCCTTTCACCCTGGTGAAACCGATCCCGCAGGAGAACGTCAATGCATGGACGCTCCGTTTTGCCCAAAAACTTGGCATTCAATACCTGATCGAATTCCCAAGCCAACCCCTCCCGCCACCCATCCTTGAATGGACCAAGAGAGTGGTATCAACACCCTCATTCAGCATCTACACCCTTCAACATCAGCCCGTTGTTGCCCAACCCAACGCCAACTAAAACGGCCATCCCCCACCCGGACACCCAGTGACCTCACTCCCCTCCCCCGAACCCAATACCGCCTATCTGGCAGCAGCAACTTTGGCAACGTTGGCCGCAGTCTATGCCTGTGGCTGGATCTTGTTGCCCAGACATTTGGCAGCATCATCAAAGCTACTTCGAAGTGCCCTGATTGGCACCAGTGGTTTGCTATTCTTGACTGGGATCTGCGCTGGTCTTGCACTGCACCGACTCAGCTACCTGACGCTTATACCAATGGTTCAGGTAGCCCTAGCAGGGTGGTCATACCTCAGCAACAAGCGAAAACCGTCGGCAGATCTTCCAGCCCGGGACCGGTGGCAAAAACAAGATATGCTGGCCCTCATTCTCTCCGTGGTGGTTGTAACGGCACTTTTCCAGTACCCACTTCAGCGCTCTCTGAGTGATGGCACCATGCGGGACGTTCATTCAGATCTGGGATTCTTTGTCCAGCAAGTCATGTCCATTCAGGATGCCGGTGTGGCAAACCTCTGGTCTCCCGTTCTGGGGGATCAGGCGGCTGCCGCCGGCATTACGCAGGACCTCTGGTATCATTGGGGATCGATCTTCATCGCCATCGGCGTCACGAAAACATTTCAACTGCCCGCGATCAACGCACTCCTGGACGTCACAGGTTCCGTGATGGATATCCTCCTGCTTCTGGCCGCTTCGGCGATAGCTTCCCTTCTTATCCGAGGGAAGACACCTTGGATGCTGGTGGTCGGCGCGTTGTCGCTGATAGCCACACAGACGATCAAAGTGCCGGCACTGCTTTTGTGGATCGATGACCATCTCCCCTACGGTAGCTTTCAGCATAGCAAGGTGACTTTGGCGCTCATATTCGCCTACAAGTACGAAGGCATCATCGTACTGACCGCATTGGGTGCTTGGCTTCACCGATTGAACATTGTGGCGATCCTCATGCTACTTTTCGCCTGCATCAGCGCCCCGCACACGGTGGCGGGCTGTTCCGTCACGGGTCTCGCCATACTGGTGATCGGTCTGGCACTCAGGCACCGCACGACCTGGCAGGCTGGTCTGGCGCTAGTTGCGACGCCTCTCGCTGCGTGGGCGGCAGTCACGCTTCTGTGTGGCGCAGAGATGGCTGGTGGCGCCAAAGGTATCGCACTGGCGAATGTGGCAGACCTCATCGAGATCACGAAGCGTGGGCTGATCGAAACCGGTGCCAGCCTGTTGATTAGCCTCCTATCGCTGCCCGGTATCTTGTATTTCATGCGGGCAAGAGACGAGGAAGTGACTTCGCACATGCGCACCCTGGGTTGGATGGCGATGGGCGGCATCACCGCGTCCTGCGGGGCCTTTCACTTCCTCGGCCGGATGGCGGACAGCTTCCACGTCATGCTATTTGTGCAGACGATGCTGGTGATGCCCCTCGGGATATGGGGGCTAGCCCGCATGATGCAACATTGCTCTGGCCCCATGCGCAGCATCGCACTGGCCATCATTGTTGCATCGTCCCTTATGGGTCTGCATGACCTAACTCTCACCCGACTTGCTGTCGTCGAAGGACGTTGGCCGACCGAGGACATCGCCGCCGCCGCCAAGGTCATTGGCGGCAAGCCCTTCGGCTACTTCGCGGCGAAGGATCGTGGCTGGTGGATCCCAGAGCGGAGCGTCATGGCCAGCATGATTGACTCCCGCGTGGCGCGATTGAATCCGATCAAAGACGAACAGAAGAAGGACGCGTCCAGATACTATGGCTACACCAGGCCGTTCGAATTGGTAGCTCCACAAAAGGGAGAAAATGCCTATTCCTGGTCTTTGCGCTTCGCAGAGAAGCTCGGCATTCGCCACGTCATCGAGTTTCCACAAGAACCACTTCCTCCCATCATAGCCGCACAGGCAAAGCTACTTCTCAGCCTCCCTTCGATGAAGATTTACGAATTGATACCGCCAGTCCCATCAGCCCAAGCCGCTCCGTAGCATTGCAGAGTTTTGGCGCTCACCACGGCCCTCGAGAGCGGTTCCGCCCCTTCTCCCGCAAACGCCGAAAACGAGAAACCCCAGTGCCTGCGAGGAAAGTCAGGAGACCATCGGCGTCAGAGCCGAATCACTGGCGAGACACTTGGGAATGACGCGACGGAAATCATCCAGGCTAACAGGCTTCGTCAAGAAGTCATTCATGCCCGCCTCACGGCAGCTCTCACGCACACCCGTCAGAGCGTGGCCCGTCATCGCAATGATCGCTGGTTGATTCTTGAGCAGGAAGTTGCCGCGAATCTCCCGGGTGGCATCCACGCCGCCCATGACAGGCATTTGCAGATCCATAAAGACGATTTCGTAGCCACGCTGGCTCACCATTTCAACCGCCTCTTGGCCGTTGTTTGCGATGTCCACCTGACCATAACCAAGACGCTGGAGCAGCATGGAGGAGATCTTCTGGTTCAACGGTTGATCCTCTACCAAGAGGATTCGCGCCGGGTAACTGTCCCCAAACGAAGGACCATTCGCACTGGCAGACTTGGCCAGGGCACGAGTCGTAGCCTGGGAGATGTGGGCATCATGCCCGGCAGCGGCGGAGCGAGACCCCGGTGACTCCGCAGCAGATGGCGGCTGCCAGGCTGGCTCAGGCGGCGGCGGCGGCACCATCTCTGCAAAAGCAGCGGCAGGAATGCTAGACTGCTGCGGTGGCGGCGGCAGAATCGGCGCACTCGCCACTGGTGGAGTCGGTTCGACGGGCGCATTCGCCACCGCCATGAAGGCAAATCCAGCATTCGGTGGAGGCGCAGGGGCAGCAGGCGTGAAAACCGGGGCAGGCACCACAGCTTGTTGGGCAAAAGGCATCGCCGGTGCGGCCATGGGCGGCACCGCAGCCGTAAACGGTGTGTCCTGCGCTGCCGTTGGGGCAACTGCTTGCATGAAGGGCATCGCCTGCGCTGCCATCGGGGCGGTCACAGGCGTGAATGGCGTCGGTGGTGCGATCATCGGAGCCTGTGCCGATGCCATCGACGCAGCGTATGTGGCAGGATCGTAGGTCGGAGGCGACGGCTGCGGCGGCGTGGCCTGAATCGGCATTGGCAGGGAAGTTTGCGGCACGAGACGGGCACTAGGGGCGCGCAATAACTCCGCAATCGACCGCAGCGTTTCACGCCGCTTCACGGGCTTTGATAACCGTGCGTAACGTGCCCCAGGCAAAGCCGCAAATCGTTCCCGATTGCGCGCACCGCTTAGCGGGACCAGAGCGAGTGTGGCGATATCGAGCGCCGCCGCCTGCCTCAAGGCCGCCTGCACTTCTTCCACCGCCTGCTCGGTCACATCAACAACCAGCAACGACACCCCTTGGAGCCGTGCGGGAATTTCTGCCACTGTATTAGCAATCTGTGCGTTCATGTTCCAATGCGACAGATACTGGCCCATCAATTGCTGCGCCGTGGGGTGCTTGCAGAAATACAGAGCCGACTTTCCTTGGACTTCCTCCAACCAGCCATACTCCTCTTCTTTCCCAGCGTCATCGGGAGCGACGCGCAGTGGCAACTCGAAGAAGAAGTCTGATCCACGTCCAGCCTCGCTTACCACGCTGACCTCCCCACCCATCAGGCGACAGAGCTTGCGTGAAATCGCCAACCCCAAACCCGTTCCACCATACTTCCGAGTCGTCGTCGCATCCACCTGGGTAAACGCTTGGAACAACTGGCCCAATTTGTCTGGAGGGATCCCGATCCCGGTGTCGCGCACAGAAAAGTGAATGTAGGGCGTGTCACCATTTGGCGTGGCGCGGGTCACGTGACGCCCCAGCACAAGGATCTCCCCCTGTTCAGTGAATTTGATCGCGTTACCGATGAGGTTGACCAAGATCTGCTTCACCCGCTGGAAGTCCCCCATAAACATGCGGGGCAAAGCGGCATCCACGTGAAAATTCAATTCAAGATTCTTCTCGGCTGCACGGAAAGCGAAAACATCCGCCGTCTCAGACAAAAGCCCTTCAAGATCCACGGGCAGATTTTCCAGTTCCATCTTGGCAGACTCAAGCTTCGAAAAATCCAAGATGTCATTGATCAAATGCAGCAGAGACTCCCCGCTGGAGCGGATCATCCTCACAAGTTCCTCCTGCTCTGGCTCCATCCCCAGCTCGATCAAAAGACTCGTCGTCCCGATGATCCCGTTCATCGGAGTGCGAATTTCATGGCTCATGTTTGCTAGAAAGTCACTCTTAGCCGCAGTCGCCACCTCGGCCTGCTTCTTCGCGTCCTGGAACTCCCGAATGACTGCCAGCTTGCGGTCATCCTCTGCCTGCACGGTATCGATCGCACTATTGAATTCCGCCTGGACACGATCAAGATCGTCCATCCCGCGTGCGGGGAGCCGATGTGTCAGGCTACCCCTGCGGACATGGCGGAGTCCTTCCTCAAGCATGCGGGTCTTTTTGGTTAACCGAAGGCTCAGGAGAAAAAAGCCGAGCAGCGCCGGCAGCATCCCCACACCAGCACCCAACAAGGGAACCATCAAGCGGGAAAACCTCACCACATGGTGCCACTGTAGAAGGGGTTGGCGAACTACAAACGCTCCTTGCACCCGACCATCCATTCCGCGTATCGGCACAGCGACGATGCACCAGCCGGGATGGCCAAAAAGATTGATGCCGTCTGCGGCCGCATGTCCTGAAATCGCGAGCGACGTGCCGCCAAGTACGCGCTTCACCGGATCCTGTAGATCCACCGCTTCAGGCTCCTCGATAATCCAGCCGGTTTCGGTTGGGCTGAGTATTTGCGACGGCCCCTTCACCAGTGCCATACGCTCCGCACCCGCTTTCGCAGCGGCCAGACTCGCCATCTCCACCTTGAGCCCGAGACCACCCAGTCCAGACGGCACCTCCACCGCACTGAGGCGCGCCTTGATCTGCGCCTGGGCATCGCTGGGCAGGGCGTGCTCTCCAGTCAGCACTTGGTCGGGAAGTTCCAGCTTCTCGATCTCCCGCTGTCCTGCGAGGGCGACACTACTCATGTAGGCATTCTGGGCGGATCGCAAAGTCAGCATCTCCTGCCACAGAAATCCCACACCAGTCGCAAGCGCGCCCACAGCCACCGCGCATAGGCCGACGGTAGTGAACCTAGCCGCAATTGAGATTTTTGGCTTCATGACAGGCTCTCCGCCACGTCTTTGCCTTGGGCGTCAGCAAGGGCTGCTTCACTGCCACTGGCCAACACCCGGCGAACGACGGAACTCAAAACGTCAGGGGTAAATGGCTTCGCCAGAATGTCCGCAAAGCCAATCGCGCGACAGAGATCCCGGGCATCCTCCTGGAAGTAGCCGCTACAAGCGATCACGGGCAGTTGTGGATCCAGCTGGTGAAGACGCTCTAAGGTTTCAAAGCCAGAAGGTCCACCTGGCATCGTGAGATCAAGAATCACGGCAGAGTACCTGCCACCGCCCTCGTAGAATGCGTCTGCAATCACGACGGCATCAGGCCCCGATTCTGCGGAATGGACATCCGCACCGTTGGTCTTGAGAATGGCCTCCGTCACGGCCCGAACAGAACTTTCGTCATCGACGACAAGAACGGTGCCAACAGGGGATATTGATGAAAAAGAGCGGCTCATGGCAAAAGGAATGAAAGGATAAAAGGTAAATTTTAGAGAGCGGTGTAACTGAGACAGCGGATTTCATCCATCGTCGTTGAGCCAGCGATGACCTGACCCAATCCCTCCTGGTAAAGGGACATGAATCCGTTTTTGAATGCTGCGGAGCGCATGGCACTCATCGGAGCGCCCTCTTCGACAAGGTCGCGCAGTTCGGTTGTAACCTCACAGAGTTCCATCAGCGCAACTCGTCCAGAATACCCCGTCCCGTGGCACTCTTCACAGCCCTGCGCGACATAGATGGGATGGGTCAAAGGCTGCGTGATCACCCCCTGCCGGGCCATGTGCTCTTGCAGATCATTGGGTGCCGGCATCGGCTTCTTGCAATAACCACAGAGCCGACGCACCAACCGCTGGGCCTGACTGAGCGCCAGTGAATCTGCCAGGAGATATTTTTCCACGCCCATGGACATGAGTCGCGAGACAGCACGGAGCGAATCGTTCGCGTGCAGGGTGGTCAGCACCAAGTGCCCCGTCAGGGAGGCATTCACGGCAGCATTCGCGGTCTCAGCATCGCGGGACTCACCAATCAGAATGATGTCGGGGTCTGCACGAAGAAGTGCGCGTAGTCCGTTGGCAAAGTCCAGACCGTGGGCGGGGTTCGTCTGCGTCTGATTGATGCCCTCGATTTCATATTCGATCGGATCTTCAATCGTCTGAATGTTGACGCTCTCATCATTCACACTGTTGAGGAGGGCGTAGAGCGTCGTCGTCTTACCAGAACCGGTCGGACCCGTCACCAGGATGAGTCCCTGATCGCGACCCATCGCACGCTTCAAGATATCGAGTTGCCGCTGGGAGAGGTTAAAGTCTGACAAGCGGCGCACGCCATCTTGCTTGTCCAAGAAGCGCATGATCAGCTTCTGGAATTCACGTCGGGTGGGCACGGCCGCCACACGAACATCGACCCGCCGCCGCCCCACGGACATCGCAAAACGACCGTCCTGTGCCGCCTGGCGATTCTGCCCCATGCCGGAGTAGTTTTTGATCAAAGCGACAAAGCGATTCAGCAAAGTATCCGGCGCGGTGAGGATGGTCTTCATATTCCCATCCAACCGGGCACGAAAGCGGGAAAGGTTGAAGTACTTCTCCACGTGAAGGTCGCTCGCCCGACAACGAATGGCCGTAAACAGCGCCCATTGCAGCAATTCCTCAGGCGTGTGATTCGGATTGGCCGGATTGATCTGGGCCATGTCCTCCGGCATGATGTCCACGACGTTCTCATCCACCGCTGCCGTGAGGGTAGAGCTATCAAGCTCCGCAACACCAGACGGATCAAAGGTCGCTGCCGACCGGCCAATTGCCTCCCGGATGGCCCCGCCGTCCGCAAGGACTGGAATGACCTTGAGTGTGTCAGAGCCCAGAGAGAGCCACTCATCCTCGAAGGCAAAGCAATCTGCCTCCTCTGACATCAGGAACACTGCATGACGGCCGATGTAGAGGGGGTAAACGTTGTGACGCTCCAACAACGGGATGGGGAAGAAGCTCTGCCGGGCTGCCTCAGTGGGATTGAAACAATGGAGCTTCCCCTGGGCTACCATGTGCCGAAGGGCGACCCCCAGATGCCTCTGAATCGTATTGAAGTGCTTGACCTCAAGCACCTCATTCTTTTCTTTGATGCCCTCGTAAAAGCTACGCAGTTTGGTCAGATCTGACGGCTCATACGGATAGTTCTCCAGCAACCACAGGAAGGTCCCCTCTAGCCCCAAGTCGTGAAACCGCGGTGGCTGCACTTGCTCCAATGGATTCTGCTGGGCAATGGGCATCTGCCCCAGGCGCGCGACAAGATCCTTTCGGGTATTCTGGTATTGCTCCGCAGAAATCACGACCCGCAGAGTGAGGAAGCCTGGCACCCCCCAGAGATCCCCGGCCCGCGGATTGTGGTGGGCCATCACGAGGATGGGGCCAAGGGTACTAATCGGCAGCCACGGATCCGCCACATAGGGCACGCGGCCCAGCTTCCGAACCAGGCGCTCCGCATCGGGTGAACATGTCTCCCGCAGCATCGTGAGTGGAAGCAGATTGTTCTGCAAGGCGATCCCCTCAATGGAAAGAATCGCCGTTTCCGGCGAAGTATTGCTAGAATCAAAAGTCCCGGCTAGCGGATTGCCAACTGGTCTAAAAGATTCAGCCGAAGCTGCTGCCAAAGGGTATTCTAAAGTTGCTGACATGAGAGAGAGTGTGTCAATTGTTGTCAATCCATCAGCCCTTCTAGGAACCGAGTGGGTTGATATTGGGATCCGAGACAAAAGCTGGACCGACATCCGATCCGTCGAATACAACTTTCAGGCCGACACCCGCAGTGCCTGGCAGCAGCAGCTCATACAAGGAGCCCGTCCAGCGCATCCGATAATCGTTGATGCTTCCTGAGATAGCAGGACTGTAAGTTGGTTCGATAAAGGGTGCCCCCACCGTCGCACGGTCAGGATCAGGATGCCGGAACTGAAGGGCAAACCGCAGGACCTGTAGTTCATCCACGCCCGCAGGGGCCAGGGGGGTCACGATCAACTCGCGAACGCTTTCTGCATATCGATGGACCGCTGTGTTTAACATCTCCAACTTCTGGCGCGCCAGCGCCGCCTTGCCCGCATTGACGGCCGAGGTGTAGGAGGTGATCGCAATCGTGGCCAAGACGCCCATCAGGGAAACGCAGATCACCATTTCTGTCATCGAGAACCCCTTGCGCCACGCGCCGCCAACATCTGCCCCCAAACAGGGGCCGACTCGGTTCTCGGGCATGGCGCGATTGGAACTCATGGGCAGTGGAGACTCTGGCAGCGGCGGAGGGGGGAGGCAGAAATCAATAGTAGATCCGCCCGGAGGGGCCTGTTAGGACCGTTTTCTGGAGGGACGTGACGGCCCCGTTGAACTGAACGTTGTAACCGGAGGGCAGAAAACCGCCCACCAAACTGTCCTCCGCGAACGCAATGTAGGGCTTGAGCAAATTGTACCGGGCCTGGGAGTCATTCCCGGCCTGTTGCCACAGCAATTGAGCATCAGTCCGTCCCCTGACTTGAATCAGGGAAACTTGCGCAAGATTGAGTGCCTCTGCACGCGTGATCGCCAAATTGCGCTCACTGTCGCCCCTCATCCGAGTGATCGATGGGATCGCCATGAACGAAATGACTCCGATAATCGAGACAGCCGCGAGCATTTCCACCAAGGAAAAGGCAACGCGGCGGAGGGCACTGCGACGAGTGATATTGATATTCATAGGGTTGCAGGATGGTTCAGAACTTTGGGAGAACGGAGGGAAAAGAGGTGGGTGTAGAGCGGCAAAATCTGGAGTTTTAATCATCCCCCAGCAACACCTGGGGGAACTCCCCGGCCTGCCAGTCTGGAAGCGTGAAATGCTGTTTGAGATTGTTGAGGGCCGCGCTCTTGAGTTGGGTCGAGTTTATGGTGTAATCGAGAATGTGGTCAGCCGTCCCTTCGTCAAGAAACCCAGCACGATCATCGACATTCGCCCGAGAAGGATCGGGTGTGAGCAGAAAAAACCGTGCCTTGCTTGATCCGTGACCGTTGTAGTCGGTCCGCACCTCTTCCAGGCTGCGCAAGGCACCGATATTAGCGGGATCGGTAAGGGCGGTCTCCCGCATGTTGCTCATCACCCAGGCACTCAGCGCGCTGCTGATCGCCGCCTGCTGTTGACGCACCACGATCCGATTCGCATCCCGGGACATGTTCGAAAGGGCCGTCACCACGATAGCGGACATGATGCCGATGATCGCCACGGTGAAGATCGCCTCTGTGAAGGAAAATCCAGACCGACGAGAACTTTTGGAAGCAGTGATCATAAGGTGGGGTGAAGCAGAGAACTGATTTTTCGCGATTAATCCGCCGGGACTTGCGCCCCGGCGGATCAGATCTTTTTGTTCCCATCAGGTCAGTGACCGTGACAGGTTTCTGATTGGGGTCTTGCAGGCTGAAGACTCAGACCTGCTCAGACGACAGTCCAATTAGAACGTGATGGTTGCACCGCTGTTGTACTTGACGATCTTGTTGCTGTTATCCCAGGTAAGCAGGTCCTCAATGCCATCTTCTTCGTCGTTGTCGATTGGGCCGACCGTGAAGATCTTGCCAGAGAACGCACCGTCGGCAGGGGACACACCCGCTTCAGCAAGCGAGACGATGGCACCGGCGTCAGCAGGGCTGATGACAGCACCAGCAGCGAGAGCGGCGTTCAGGACGGAAGCGATCTGTTGGGCGTTGCGCTGAGCAGCGGCCTTACGGGTGCTTTCGTTAACCGAACCGATGTTTGGGATCGCGATAGCTGCGATGATGCCGATGATGGCGATCACGACGAGCATTTCAACGAGGGAGAACCCCTTGCGGGCCTTCTGGACGAGAGTAACGTTTTTCATTGTATTGTTGTTTTTGGGCTGTTGGTTTGTGTTTGTTAGGCAGCCTCGCTTTGGTTTGTGAAAACCAGAACTTAGCATGTGGTAATTATAGCTGCTATAGATAAGGAGTCAAATACATTTTATGGTTTTTCTGAAAATTATCTTACAATTGGAAAAACTGCTTCTTCTCACGCAGCTCCAGCGTCCCGGGCTTACTCATAAAACGAGCGAGAAAGTGGAGTGGTGATTTTGTAGCAAATGCCGCTGTTAAAATTTCCATAATCAGTAGTGAGACTATGGATGGCACAGACCTCCTCTTCCTTCCGTGCACCACACCCAGGAGCTGAGCCACCTTCGTTATGAACCGCGCGAAGTTGTCGCCGCACCCATTGATGATGCCTGGTTCCCAAAGGCGTTCTTGTGGTATGGGGCGCACAATGCGGTGTGCGTTATCCGGCGGACGGTGCGTCCCGGCCACAAGGGAGAGGTTCCCACCCATGAGGTGCATCACGATCTCAGCAGTCTCAAGCCTGAGGCCGAAGTGCTCGCTGCACTCATCCACGCTCACTGGAGTGTGGAGAACCAGTGCTATCATGTGCGGGCCACGACCTTCGGCGAGGATGACCGCCAAGTGAGGGACGTGACAGCGGCACACAATCTGAGGCATCTGCGGAAGTGTGCCAGCAAAGCCCTCAGTCCCACCCTCAAAGCCAGCCTGCGAGCCAAACGCTGGGGTGAGGCTCTCTCCCCCGACTTCCGGGCCCAGCTCATCCGATCACTCCAGCTCGCCTTATCACAATTTTGATGCCTAAGCCCTGCCTTGCGTAGGCCAGGCCGCTTTCCTGTTGCGGTTTCCCGGATTCTTTCTGAAACTCTGCGCCATCAACGCTGCCATGATCTCACGCATCCTTCGCACCACTTTTGCGGCCACCCTCCTGACGACGGCATTTCCTCCGATGGCTGCTCTCGCAGCAGAAACGGTGGAGTGCCTTCACTGCGCTAAGCACCTCCTTCCCACGCCTATCAAGCTGATCCCCGGCAGGAAGTATGCGCGTGATCGCCGGGTGGACATGCAGCACTTGCGTCTGGAAGTCCTCCCTGATTTTGCCAAACGCCGCATCACAGCCACGGCCACGCTGACCTTCAAACCCATCGCACTGCCGCTACAGCACCTCGAACTCGATGCAGTGGATTTGCAGATCGCAAAAATCGAAGTCGAGGGTGCAGACCTCGCTGAGCATCAAATGACGGGGGAAAAACTGGTGCTCGATTTTGCCAAGCCCATCCCGGCCGAGCAAGAGGTGGTGCTGCGCGTCAGCTACTCGGTCGAACCGCGCAACGGTCTCTACTTCCGCACACCGGAGATGGGATACAAAGCGGGCGACACTCAATTGTGGACGCAGGGTGAGGCAGAACTTCATCGCTTCTGGTTCCCCTGTTACGACTACCCAAATGAACGGTTTACCAGCGAGATCCTCTGCACCGTACCGCAGGACATGGAGGTCGTGTCCAATGGTTCACTGGTGGAAAAAATAGCCGATGGCCATCTGATACGCTGGCACTGGCGGCAGGACAAACCGCACGTGAACTACCTCGTCGCGCTCGCAGCGGGGCATTTCTTCAAGATCGAAGACAAAGCGGGAGAAATCCCCCTGGCCATGCTGGTGCCACCCTCCGAAAAGGATCAAGCCGCCGCCGCGTTCGCAGACACACGGAAGATCATCGAATTTTACCAAAAGGAAATCGGCGTGCCCTTTGCCTGGGACAAGTACTATCAAGTGTATTGCCACGACTTCCTCGCAGGCGGCATGGAAAACACCAGTTGTACCTTCGAGGCATCCAGCCTTCTCTTCAGCACCTCCAGCGAAGAGCTGCGCAGCCTCCATCGACTCGACGCGCACGAGACCGCCCACCAATGGTTCGGCGATCTTGTGACCTGCCGCGACTGGTCGCACCTCTGGTTAAACGAGGGATTTGCCAGCTACTACACCGTCCTCTATGAAGAATCCAAACTCGGCCATGACGCCATGCTCTATGCGATGTGGGAGGAGGCGGAGGATGTCTTCCGCGCAAAAGACCGTCGCCCTACGGTCTGGCGGGACTACCAAGACCCGATGCAGCAGTTTGATAGCCGCGTCTATCCGCGAGGGGCCTGGATTCTGCACATGATGCGCAGCCGACTGGGACCAGATCTGTATCGCAAATGCATCCGCACCTACCTCGAACGGCATCGCAACGGCATCGTGGGCACGGACGATCTGCAGGACGTGGTGGAGGAACTCAGCGGCCTGTCTTTTGATCAGTTCTTTGATCAATGGCTCTACCACGGGTCATTCCCCGAACTCGACATTCAATACGCCTGGGATGCTAAGACGAAGCTAGCCAAAATCACCGTCAAGCAGACCCACAAAACAGACGATCAGGTCCGCACCTTCGGCTTCTCACTTCCGATCCGCTTCACCCTCGCTGGAGGCAAGGAAACACGCGACGCAGTCTTTGAGGTCAACCAGACCCAGGAGGACTTCTACTGCACTCTCCCCTCGCAGCCCGAACTGGTTCGCATCGATCCCGATTATACCCTTCTGGCCAAAATCCAATTTAAGCCACCCGGTGACATGCTGGACCGACAACTCAAGTCCGACGTGATCGGGCGGCTACTGGCATTGCAGCAGTTCGAAGACAAAAAAGACGCTTCTGCCGCAACCAAAGTGGCGGAGGTTTTGAAAAACGATCCCTTCCACGCAGTGCGCAGCGCCGCCGCCGGGACCTTGGCAAAAATGGCCACGCCTGAGGCCCTCACGGCACTACTGACTGCCGTAGAGCAAACGGATGCGCGTGTTCGCAAAGCAGTGGTCACAGCCTTGTCCGCATTTCCCCAAACACTGGCGCGTGACCAGTTGTGGAAGATGGCTGAGACGGAAAAGAATCCCGAAATTCTCGCCGCCATCATCCAGACCTGGGGGGCGCGGCCAGGTGAAGATGCCGTCGCAAACGCTCTTCGCCAACACTTGGAAAGCGCCACCTACCAAAATGGGATCGCAAACGCGGCGATCAGTGCCTTGAAGGCCCACAACGACGCATCGGCTGTGCCCCTGATCCTGCGCCGCCTCCAGCGCGATCCACAAAACTTTCGCAGTCGCGATCTGGCGCGGACCTTCGATGATTTGGCCTTCCTGGCACGCAATGATTCGGACAAAACCGCCGTGCGCGACTACCTCGTCACCCAACTTTCCTCCGCCCGGCAAGAGCTCCAAGTGGGTGCTGCCAAGGCCTTGGGAACCCTGCGCGACGTGCGCAGCATCGCGGCACTTGAGTCCCTGATCGCAGGCGAATCCACCTTTGTGGACCCTCTCCGCGACGCCGCATCCAAGGCTTTGCAGGAACTCCGCAGCTACGATGCCAGCCCGCCGCAACTGAAACAATTGGTGGATCAGATTCAACAACTTCAGAAGAAGGCAGAGTCGATGCAGACGGCCCTGGACGATCTCAAAAAGAAGCAGACCGCCCCGCCGGCCAAGTAATCGCATGAGACAGCAGCGACTGGAATCCATCGCCACCAGCGTCGTGCGCCAAACACTGCGCCAGTTGCCCGCCAATCTTCGCGATGCCGCCCAGTCCTGCCGCATTGAACTCTGTAGCATGACCGAATGTCTAGCTGCGGGTGAAGACGATCTCGACCCCGATTTGCTCGGCCTCTTCGAAGGGTCGAACTTCAGCGGAGATCCCGACCCCAGTGCCCTCCCCCGTGTTCGCATCTTCTTGGATAACCTTTGGGACTTCACCCAGGGCCATCTAGCCACGTTTCGTGAGGAGGTGCGCGTCACACTCCTCCACGAACTCGGCCACTACCTCGGGCTCGATGAGGAACAAGTGGCAGCACTGGGATTGGAGTGATGCCTCGTGCAACTCCGCGGCGGACGATTGCGTCTTTTGTTTGCCAAATGCGCCAGAATGCAGACTGTGCGGCCCATCTTTTTGAAATAGCCATGTCCACCACCTTCCACATCGTTCCCACTGCTGCCCACAATGAACTCGTCCGCCGTGCGTATCTGCATCGCGGCTACAAGGCCGACGAGGCAGAAGACGGGGCGCGCTTCTGTGAGATGGCCACGGTGCACGGCATCCGCACCCACAACGCTATCAAAGCCCTGCACCTGGATCACTTGTTCGGCAGCGGAAGTGGGGGTTGTGTGCCCGGCGCAGAAATTGAAATCATTGAGAAAAAATTCGCTGCCAGTGAAGTCTGGGACGCCCAGAAAAAGCTCGGGCAAAGTGTTGCCTTTCGTGCCATGGAACGGTGCATGGAGATGGCTGATAAGTACGGCATCGGCCAAGTCAGCGTGGACAACGCCTTCCACTACCTCTGGGGTGGTGGTTACGTCATGGATGCCGCAAAAAAGGGCTACATCGCATACACCAACTGCACCTCGACGCTGGGAGAGGTGGTTCCATTTGGCGGCAAATTCCCCGTGCTCGGTACGAACCCCCACTCCTGGGGTCTGCCGACCATGGATGCCTGTGGCTTTCCGGTGGTGATCGATTGGGCAACCAGCACCGTCGCGATGGGACGTGTTCAACAGCTCAAGCGCGAGGGCAAGCCACTGCCTCCAGGGGCAGCAGTGGATGCCGCAGGCCATCCGACGACGGATGCGGAGGCCGCAGCGTGGCTCCTGCCCTTTGGTGCACACAAAGGCTACGGCCTATCGCTTTTGATTGAATTGATGGGCGGCATGATCGGCGGATCCCTGCCTACGTTGCGTGGCGGCGGTGCACATCCCGACATCAAGGCTACGGGCTTCCCTGAAGGCGAAAAGAAAACGTCCTCCTTCTATTTCCAAGTCATCCATCCAGACGCTATCAGCTCCGGCCGCTTTGCCAAAGGTCGTGACTTTGCCTCCAATCTCAAGGCCGTGATCGATGACGTGCTGGGTCATGGCAATGAAAACTGCATGTTGCCAGGGCAACCCGAAGCTGGTGCTGCACGTCACACCGCAAACGCTGGCGGCCTGCTGTTCAGCGCGGCTGAAGTCGAAGCGCTCAATGAAGTGGCAGCCGAAGCTGGCGTCGCAGGCTTCGATCTCGCAACGCTTGGCACTTACGAAATGTAGATCACTTTGACCCCTCAGGCTTGTAGCGCTCCGGCGGGCTCGCATCCGCCGCCAAACTTGCCTGCCAGTCGCTAATCCGCTTAGCCAAGTTCGCCGCATCTTCCGCTCGATCCGTCGCGAGGTTATGCTTCTCCGACGGGTCGTTGTCCAAGTCGTAGAGTTCCCACGGCTTGTCTTTCGCTGGCCGGATGAGCTTCAACGCCCCCTCACGGATGGCAAGAGACGCCCCATAGCTGAAGAACATACGTTCATGAGGCGATCCCGTCTCTCCCATGAGGGCTGGAAGCGGGTCTTTCCCATCCATCAGTCGATCTTCGGAAGGCGCGATCCCCGCCGCCGCCAAGCATAGCGGCAGCACATCCAGATGACTCAAAAGAGCCCTGCTGGTGCTACCTGCGGGAATTTTGCCGGGCCACCGAAAGATCGCTGGCACCCGCACACCTCCCTCGTAAAGCGTGGGTGCCGCATCACGATACGGCCCATTTGAGGCAACACCCAGCCCACAGTTTGGGCGAAAGATCGCACCCATGTCGGAGATCAGCATGACGAGGGTTTGCTCGCGCAATTTGAGTTCATCAAGACGCTGGAGGATCTGACCGATGTTTTGATCCAACGCAGTCAACACCGCGAGATAGCGATGCTTTTCATTCGTGTCGTCGGGAGCCCAACCGTATGCGGCAAACGCAGTGTCGGGTGCCTGCCACTGAGGTATTTCGTCATCCGTCATATTGACGCTACTGACGTAATGCGGCGCGTTGAATGGCACATAGGCAAACCAAGGGCGATCCTTGTTTTTGCCAATGAAGTCGCAGGTGGCCTGAGCAAAGAGATCACCGCTGTAGCCACTCACGACGCGTTTCTCCAGGCCGGAAAACATGTCATATTCCCCGTGGTAGGTGTGCTTGAAGTAATGGATGTTGCCGGATCGAAAGCCAAAAAACTCATCGAATCCGCGCTCTGTCGGACGACTCCCCGTCGCAAATCCGATGTTCCACTTCCCAAAGCAGCCAGTCACGTAACCCGCCGCCTTCAAGTACTGCGGCAGAATGCGCTCTCGATGGGGCAGACCGATCCCATGCCAATTCTCAGCACTCCCGAGTTGGTGGGCCAAACCATTCCGCCCCGGAAATCTCCCCGTGAGCAACGCCCCACGCGATGGCGTGCAACTTGATGTAACCACGTAAAAGTCCGTGCACCGAACACCATCATTGGAAAGCCCATCAATGTGCGGCGTCCGAACCGTCGTATTCCCATAGCAGCCAAAGTCCCCGAAGCCCACATTATCAACATACATGATCAGCAGATTCGGGCGCCGTTCCCCCGCCATCAAGCCAGACGCAACAAGCAACCCCAACACAAAAACACGCAAACACATCCCCTGAGTACGGCCTGAAAGGGCAGATCTTCGCACACCCACAACCGTCTGCGAGTGCGCAGCAGTGTTGACCCCGCTTAGCCCTTAGCCGTGCCCGTTCCCCATCACAATCTGAACGGGAACGCCCAATATAGTATCGACCCGACCTCGTCGAGTTCGAGGACCATCTCCTAGCGGACCTCCGTCAGCCCCATCCGGCGAACTGATCACCAAGCTGCGACTAAACTCAGGGATCCTGATCAACAGCGACCGCCGATCATCGCTCGCCACCTCATCCACTTTTCCCACGCTGGACCGCCGCTCCGACACCATCTCCCCATACACTCGCTTGCCCCTCTCCGCCCATTCCTTCACCGAGCAATCCAGCACATCGCACAATCCCGCAATCGCCTCCTTGTCTCCTGCCAACGCAGCAGACCAACCACTCCACCGCCAGTCCTCCGCTCCCTCCACCAGCTTCGCTCGCACCGGATTCAAATCAATATACGCCGCCATCAACCGTGCCACATCCGGCTCTCGCTCGT
>Ga0209573_1001369_pt1 | contig 38519 bp, 27 predicted proteins | sample TNRBio252014_DNA_FD_185870 | JGI IMG/M metagenome (GOLD analysis project Ga0209573, IMG submission 185870) | Wastewater treatment Type I Accumulibacter community from EBPR Bioreactor in Madison, WI, USA - TNR Reactor_6/25/2014_ DNA (SPAdes)... | ecosystem: Engineered > Bioreactor > EBPR >...
GTCGAAGCTCGCGAGCTCGACCGGATCGTTCCCCGTCACCCCTGCCAGCTTCGGGACGAACTCGTTGCTCGCCGTGGCGAGCTCCCCGTACGCGGCGGCCCCTCCCCGGCCGGCGGGAGTGAGGAGGGCCGGGTTGTCGACGAAGCTCGCCGGGTCGTCGCCGAGGCCGACGCTCGCCCCGCCGAGGGCGACCTGCCGCGCCCCGAAGGGGGCGAAGGGCATCTGGGCCGAGGCGGTGAATGCCAGGAGGACGGACGCGGCGACGGAGAGGCCGAGAGCAGCGGGGAGAAACCGGCGCGAGCGATTCATCTGGCCGACAGTTTAGCCGCCTGCCGGCCTGGAGAGGGTTTCCGGACGCCGCGCCGGGTCTCGGGCCGCTCGTCCCGGACCCGGCTCGGGGTCTTCAGTCCCGGAGGTCTCGTCCGGGCCGGAAGTTCGCGACGAGGATCTGGACGCTGACGAGGAGGGTCCAGATCGGGAAGGCCATCGGAACCCAGGGGAGCCGGCCGCTCCCGAGGAGGAGGAGAGCCGCGACCGCGTAGCCGAGGTAGGCCGTGGACCTGGGGAAGATCCCGGTCCGGATCGCGAGCGTCGAGGCGGTGATCACGAAGACGCCGGCCATCCGCATCCCGTAGCCGTTGATGAGCTGCAGGGTGGTCGTCCTCGCGAACCTGTAGACGCCGGATTCGACGACCTGGCCTGGCATCGCCCCCCAGGTCGTCAGGAGGCCGCCCGACAGGGCGGCGGCGGCGAAGACCATCGCCAGGAAAAGGAGCCCGCTGCCTAGAAAGACGCTGGCGAAGAGCTTGTCCTCGAGGTCGCCGATCCGGTCCCTCAGGACGCCGATGAACCAGAGAAACGCGACGCCGGCGAACGGCAGCATGTTCAGCGCGAGGGCGACTGCCTTCGCGTCGGAGGGGAGCCACGCGCCGCTCTCGCCGGGGTCGGCGGGCGCGGCCAGACGGATCAGGGCGAGGCTGGCGAGGAGAAGGAGCGAGAAGAGGATCCCCGCGACCGCGCCCGCGCGGGGCGCCTTGAGGCTGGTGCGGACGAGTGTTACCTCGGGTCCGGTCACTCCGGCGAGGATACCGAAGATCAGCCGTCCTCCGGGGATCTCGTTCGTCCGGCTCGTGACGAGAGGGCCGGGCCCGGGCTCAGGGGCCGGCGGCGAACACGGCCTTCCACTCACCCTTCATGTTCACGACCTGCCACCCCTTCCCGGGCGCTTCGTCGAGTGCCTTGTCGAGGCGCCCGAACGGGGACTTCCGGTCGTAGGCGTATTCCCGCTCGGCGTCGTCGTGGCGGAGGATCAGGCCGAGGCGCGGGCCGGGTCCGGCCGTCGTCCACTCGAGCATCTGGAAGTCGCCGTCCGAGTTGCCGAAGGCGAGGATGGGGCGGCGCCCGATGAACTTCTGGATCCCGACGGGCTTCCCCGCCTTGTCGTCGACGAAGTCGACCTTCGGGAGGCGGACGATGGCCGGCACCCCGTCCTTCACGCGGTACTCGGTCGCAATCGTCGACCCGACGACCTGCTCGGGAGGGACGCCGTAGACGCGCTCCGAGAAGCTCCGGATCATCTCGACGCCGCCGCCGGAGACGAGGTACGTCTTGAACCCGTTCGCGCGCAGGTACGCGAGGAGCTCGAGCATCGGCTGGTAGACGGTCTCGGTGTACGGGCGTCCGAAGCGTGGGTGCCGGGCCTTCGAGAGCCAGTCGGCGGCGGTCGCCGCGAACTCGTCCGTCGTCATCCCGGCGTGCGTCGCCAGGACGAGCTCGAGGAGGCCTTTCTCGCCGGAGGCGGCGACGGCCTTCAAATCCCCCGCGAGGGCGGCCGAGAACGGCGCGGTCGTCTTCCACTCCGGGTGCTGCGGGGCGAGCGCTTTCACGCGGTCGAGCGCGAAGGCCAGCTGGACGTACATCGGCTGCTCGGTCCAGAGGGTCCCGTCGTTGTCGAAGACCGCGATCCGCTCGGCCGGGGGGACGAACCCCTTGCCGCCGGGCTCGGTCACCGTCTTCACGAATTCGACGATGCGACGGCGGGAGGCGGTGTCGTTCCACGAGGGAAGCGGGTCGGCGGGCTGCGCGGGAGCGGAGGTCGCCGAGACGAGAGCGATCGCGGCGAGGATCCGGAGAGCGGTGCGGTCGCTCCGCTTGGAGAGGCCGGTCTCGGTTTTCATGGGGTCTCCTTGGGGGGCGTTCCGGTCGGAAGAGAAGGCGGGCCACCGACCGGCCTGGTCGATGGCCCGCGGAATCCCGTATCAGGCCGCGATCAGCCGTTGCCCGGATTGGCCATGACCGCCTCCATGACGCGGTCGAGGTTGAAGCTCCCCGGCTTCTGGCGCGGCGGGAACTCCTTGAAGCTCTGGAGCCACCGGCCCACGTAGGCGCCGGCCGGGGCGATGACGAACATGTGCTCCATATACCAGCGCTGGTAGCCCATGGCGTTCTCGTGGTCGGCGCGCTCGAACGGGTCCATCCGGAGGTTCGAGATCGTCGGGGCGCGCATGGGCGTGAACGGCTGCTGCCACACCTTGAGCCCCTCGGCGTCCTGCTGCAGGAAGTTGATCTTCCAGTTCTCGTACCGGAGCGCCGCGACGCTGCCGTCGTCGGTCCAGTAGATGAACTCCTTGCGAGGCCACGCGGCCTCGCCCTTGAGGGCGGGCAGGAGGTTGTAGCCGTCGAGGTGGACCTTGTAGGTCTTGCCGCCGATGGTCCGCCCCTTGAGCAGGTCTTCCTTCACCGTGGTTTCACCCGCGGCGGCGAGGAGGGTCGTCAGCATGTCTTCGTGCGCGCCGATCTCGTTGATCACGGTGCCGGGCTTGACGACCCCGGGCCATCGGATCATCGCGGGAACCCGGTAGCCCCCTTCCCAGTTCGTGTTCTTCTCGCCGCGGAACATCGTGGTGCCGCCGTCTGGCCACGTGAACGTCTCGGCGCCGTTGTCGGTCGAGTACATGACGACGGTGTTCTCGTCGAGGCCGAGCTCCTTCAGCTTCGCGAGGACCTGCCCGACGTGGCCGTCGTGCTCGACCATGCCGTCGGCGTAGACGCCGAGGCCGGTCTTCCCCTCGGACGCGGCCTTCAGGTGCGTGAAGACGTGCATCCGGGTCGAGTTCCACCAGAGGAAGAAGGGCTTGTCGGACCTTTTCGCGCGCTCCATGAAGTCGAGCGCCTTGACCGTCACCTCTTCGTCGATCGTCTCCATCCGCTTCCTCGTGAGCGGGCCGGTGTCGGTCATGCGGCCGTCGGCGAAGCTGTGGATGACGCCGCGCGGGCCGAACTTCTTCTTGAACTCCGGGTCCTTCGGGTAGTCCGGGTGCTCGGGCTCCTCCTCGGCGTTCAGGTGGTAGAGGTTGCCGAAGAACTCGTCGAACCCGTGCTTCGTCGGGAGCATCTCGTCGCGGTCGCCGAGGTGGTTCTTGCCGAACTGGCCGGTTACGTAGCCCTGGGCCCGCAGGAGAGTGGCGATCGTCGGGTCCTCGGCCTTCATCCCCTCGGGGGCGCCGGGGAGACCGACCTTCGTCAGGCCGGTGCGGATCGGCGACTGGCCGGTGATGAAGGCGGCGCGCCCGGCGGTGCAGCTCTGCTGCCCGTACCAGTCGGTGAAGAGGGCGCCTTCGCTGGCGATCCGGTCGATGTTGGGCGTCTTGTATCCCATCATTCCCCGGTTGTAGGCGCTGATGTTGAAGCCGCCGATGTCGTCGCCCCAGATGACGAGGATGTTCGGCTTCTTTGCCGACGCGGCGGGAGCCTTGGCGGCCGGAGCCTTTGCCGCCGGGGCCGGTTTCGGCGCCTGCGCGAGGGCCCCGGGCGCAACGAGTGCGGCGGCCAGGAGCAGGGAGAGGGAGATGGCGTTTCGTCGAGTCACGGGGGCCTCCTTCGAATTCGTCGGTTCGTTCAGCCGGATCGAGCGGTTGAGAAGTGGTGAGACGGGCCTACGGAGTCGGTTCGAGCCGGGCCCGGAGCAGCAGGCCGATATAGGGCGGCACGCCGACGAGGTCGGCGCCGGAGTCGCGCATCGCGGCGAGGAGGGTCGTCCCCGCCTCGTCCGAGGAGATGAGGTCCGAGAGGTCGAGCCGGACCCGGGCACCCTCGCGGCACGCACTCCGGAGCTCTCCGAGGCCGACCGCGCTGAGCCGGCCGGCCACGCGGACGGTCAGGAGGCCATCCTTCTCCTCGGTCGAGATGTGCAGGTCCATGCCCGCGTCAGCGCACGGGCCGTGCCGTGGAGGTGCGGGCAAGGTCCCGTGGGTCTAAATACATGACGAGCAACGTTTTGAGCGTCTGCTGGGCGCCAGGATCGACCACCGTTTCGACGGCGAGAGCCACGACATTTCGTGCCGTCCGCGACATGTCGTGGGCGACGTTCTAGAATGGTCGCTGTCCTTGTCAGACACTCGGTTCACCCGCTTTCTCGGCAGGCTCTCGGCTCGATTCGCGGCCGTGCCTGCCGAGGGCGTGGACGAGGAGATCGCCGCAGCCCTTGAAGGGCTCGTCAACGAGCTCGGGACGGACCGTGCGAGCTTCTACCAGTTCGATCCCGAGACGCACGGCGTCGTGTCGGGACACCAGTGGGCCCGGCCGGGCCTCCCGCTCGACAAGGGAAACGCGATCCGCGAGCTCCCGTGGCTCCGCGGCAGGCTGCTCGCCGGGGAGACCGTCGTCGTGGACCTGCGCGACGACCTGCCGCCGGAGGCCGAGGTCGAGCGCCGCTGGGCGGAGGCCCGCGGCCTGTGGTCGCACGTCTCGATCCCGCTCTCGGTCGGCGGGCGGCTCGTGTCGGTCGTCGCGACGGGGACTTTCCGCGAGCCGCGGCGCTGGTCCCCGGAGGATGTCGAGCGGCTCCGGATCGTCGGCCAGATCCTCGCGGGCGCCGTCGACCGCAGGCACCGGGACCTCGAGCTGAAGAGGAGCCTCGAGGAGGTCCGCCGCCTGAAGGACCAGCTCGCGGCCGAGAACGTCCTCCTCCGCGAGGAGCTGGGCTCCTCGCACGACTTCCAGGAGATCGTGGGCGAGAGCCCGGCCCTGAAGCGGACGCTCGCCCTCGTCGCCCAGGTCGCGCCGACCGGCTCAACCGTTCTCCTGCTCGGGGAGACGGGCACCGGCAAGGAGCTCCTCGCGCGCGCGATCCACGAGCGCAGCCCGCGGGACGGGCGTTCCATGGTGAAGGTGAACTGCGCCGCGATCCCGCCGACGCTCATCGAGAGCGAGCTCTTCGGGCACGAGAAGGGGGCGTTCACCGGCGCCCTCGCCACGAAGATCGGCCGCTTCGAGCTCGCCAACGGAGGCACCCTCTTCCTCGACGAGATCGGCGACCTCGGCTTCGACCTGCAGGGGAAGCTCCTCCGGGTTCTCCAGGAGGGGGAGTTCGAAAGGGTCGGCTCGACCCAGACGCGAAAGGTCGACGTCCGCCTCGTCGCTGCCACGCACCACGACCTCGGCGCGGCCGTGGAGGCCGGCCGCTTCCGGGCCGACCTCTTCTATCGCCTCAACGTCTTCCCGATCCGCGTCCCTCCCCTGCGGGAGCGCCGGGAGGACATCCCGCTCCTCGTCTGGTGGTTCATCCAGCGGCGGCAGGGGAAGATCGGCCGGCACATCGACAGGGTCCCGCGCCCCGCGATGGACCGCCTCGCGGCCTACCCGTGGCCGGGGAACGTCCGCGAGCTGGAGAACGTCGTCGAGCGGGCGCTCATTCTCTCGCCGGGCTCCACGCTGCAGCTGGACGAGGCCTTCGGCGGCGGGACGCCGGCGGGGCCGGGAAACGCCGGAGGCGCCCGGTCGATGGAAGCCGTCGAGCGCGCCCACGTCGAGGCCGTCCTCGAGCGGTGCGGCGGCCGCGTCGAGGGACCCGGAAACGCGGCCGAGATCCTCGGCCTCAAGCCGAGCACGCTGCGCTCGCGCATGAAGAAGCTCGGGGTCCGGCGGGCGTGAAACCCGTTCTCGAGCTCGCCGTCCCGGCGTGCGCGGTCCTCCTCATGACGGTCGTCGGCCTGGACGTGTCGCGCGCGGACCTCGGCCGGGTTCTCTCGAGACCGCGTCTCCTGGTCGCGGGCCTGCTCGGGCCGCTGGTCCTCCTCCCGCCGATCGCCCTCCTCGTCCTCTGGTCCCTGCCGATGCCCGCGGAGATCGGAGCCGGGATGCTCCTCCTCGCCGTCTGTCCCGTGGGAGGGATCTCGAACGTCTACAGCTACCTGGCGCGGGCCTCGACGGCGCTCTCCGTCACGCTCACGGCGGCCTCCTGCGTCGCCGCCGTCGTCACGATGCCGCTCCTCACGCGGGGCTTCGAGCTGGTGCTGGCTCGCCCCTTCGGTTTCCGGGCGCCCGTCGGCACCCTGGCGGCGCAGGTCTTCGGCATGCTCGTCCTGCCCGTCGTCCTCGGGATGACGCTCCGGGAGCGGGCGCCGGTCTTCGCGGCCCGGCACGAGGCGGGGCTGAGGCGCGTCGCACTGTCGGGGCTCGCCCTCCTCCTCGGCTTCATCCTCTGGAGCGAGTGGGCGCGCTTCGCCGCGAACGTCGCCGTGACGGCGGCGGCCTCGGCTCTCTTCGTCCTCCTCGCCATGGCCGCGGGCGCGGCCGTCGCGCAGCTCGCCGGCGCCGACGCCCGGGAGCGCTTCACGCTCTCCGTGGAGTTTGCGACGCGCAACAGCGCGATCGCGACGGTCGTCGCCATAACGGTTCTCGGCGACACGCGCTTCGCCGTCTTCGCGACGACCTACTTCTTCGCGGAGGCGGCTCTCGCCGGCTTCGCAATCCTGGTGTTCCGCCGCCGCGCGATCGCATAGGCCCGGGTTTCGGGGTCGGCCGCCGGAACCCCGGGACGGCGGCGAAACCCTGGGGAAGATCCTCTCCGCCGGCCCGCGAACCCACCTTCCCCTCTATGATCCCGAGGGTCTCTCCGGGCCCCTGGTGCGCCGGGACCGGCCCAGGCGAGAGCGCCGCAGCGAGACAGTGCAAGGAGGCACCCCACCGATGGCCGAGGCCGCGAGAGAGACCGGGCGCACCTTCAAGATGCCCCACACCCTGGTGATCGTCGGAAGCCTCATCGTCTTCGTCCTCGTCCTGTCGTGGCTTCTCCCCTCGGGGACGTACCAGACGGTGGAGAAGGCGGGGCGGCAGGTGACGGTGCCCGGCACCTACCAGCAGGTCGAGAAGATCTGGCTCGGGCCGCAGTGGCTCGTCGTCGCCCCGTTCCGGGGCTTCCTCGACGGCGCGCTCATCATCGGGTTCCTCCTCGCCATCGGTGGCGCGTTCAGCGTCATCCAGGCGACCGGGACGATCGAATTCGCCATCCGGAAGATCACCGCCGCGCTGGCGTCGCGGCCGTTCCTGGAGAAGCTCGTCATCCCGGTCCTGATGGCGGTCTTCTCGCTGGCCGGCTCGGTCTTCGGGATGTCCGAGGAGGTCATTCCGTTCATCGTCATCTGCATCCCGCTGGCGCTCTCGCTCGGGTACGACTCGATCGTCGGCGTCGCGATCCCGTTCCTCGGCGCGGCGGCGGGCTTCGGCGCGGCCTTCTTCAACCCCTTCACCGTCGGCATCGCGCAGGGGCTCGTCGGCCTCCCGCTCTACTCCGGCCTCGGCTACCGGGTCGCGACCTGGTTCGTGACGACGGGCGTGATGATCGCGTGGGTGATGGTCTATGCCGCGCGCGTCAAGCGCCGTCCCGAGATCAGCCCCGTCTTCGACATCGACCAGGCCCGTGACCGGAACGCCTTCGAGGGCTCCGGAGCCGTGGAGCCGTGGACCTCGCGACGGATCCTCGTCCTCTCCCTCTTCGTCGGGGCGATGGGCGTCCTCGTCTGGGGGATCCTGAAGAAGCAGTGGTTCATCGAGGAGATCGGCGCGCTCTTCCTCGCCATGGGGCTCGTGATGGGGATCGTCGCGGGCCTGAAGTCGAACGCGATCGCGACCGCCTTCGTCGCGGGAGCGAAGGACATGGTCAACGTCGCGCTGATCATCGCGTGCGGCCGGGCTCTCCTCATCATCGCGAAGGAAGCGAAGGTCCTCGACACGATCCTCTTCCACAGCTCGGGGCTCATCTCGCACCTGCCGGGGATCGTGGCCGCGCAGGTGATGTTCCTCGTCCAGTGCGTCATCAACTTCTTCATCCACTCCGGGACGGCCCAGGCGGCGCTCACGATGCCGATCATGGCGCCGCTCGCCGACCTCGTCGGCCTGACGCGGCAGACGATGGTCTACGCCTACCAGCTCTGCGAGCTGGTGAATCCGATCCTCCCGACGTCGGCGGTGACGATGGGCGTCCTCGGCATGGCGAAGATCCCATGGGAGAAGTGGGCGCGCTGGTTCCTGCCGCTCATGCTGACGCTGATGGCCCTCGCGTTCCTCCTCCTCGTCCCCCCCGTGCTGACGCACTGGGGGCCGTTCTAGGAAAGTCCCATCCCCGGGACGCCTCTGCCGGTCTCCTCGTGTCCATCCCGGCGGGCGGAAAGGCCGTGACGATGAAGCTCTTCGCCCGAAGCACCCCTGTCGTTTCGATCTGTATCGCGGCGGTCGTGTCCGCCGGCCCGGCGCTGGGCGCCGCCCCCGCGGAGCTCCCCGAGGACCACCGGACGCTCGCGGTGTCGACGTCCTACGCCGGAATGGAGGCGTTCCTCGCGAGCGTCGACGGGAAGGGCCCCGTCCGCGTCTCGGTCGAGGGAAGGTCGGCGAAAGGGCGCTCGCTCTACCTCGTTCACGCGGCGCACCGCGCCGACGCCCCGTTCCGGATCCTCTTCTACGCGCAGCAGCACGGCGACGAGGTCTCCGGCAAGGACGCGCTCCTCTACCTGATCCGCGACCTCGTCCGCGATCCGTCGCGGCTCCCCGCGGACGTCGACCTCTGGGTGATGCCGATGGTGAACCCGGACGGCGCCGAGGCGGGATCGCGAAGGAACGGAGCCGGGGCCGACCTGAACCGGGACCACGTGACGCTCCTGCAGCCCGAGACGCAGGCGCTTCACCGCGTCGCCCGGCGGGTGCGGCCGCACCTCGCCGTCGACGCGCACGAGTTCGGGCGCGACTCGAAGGAGTGGACGAAGAAGGGCTGGGAGAAGTGGCCCGACATCACGATGGACGGCCTGAACAACCCGCACTTCGACGCGGAGAGGATCGCCGCGGCGCGCCGGTGGGTCGACGAATCGGCCGAGGTGGAGGAGAAGGCGGGCCACCGCTTCCTCCGGTACTGGGTCGGCGGGGCGCCGCCGGACGACGAGCAGCGTCATTCGGCGCCCGACACCGACGGAGGCCTGAACGGTATCGGGGCTTATGGCGGGCTCTCGTTCATCATCGAGGCGGCCGTCCGCCACCAGTCGAAGGACCCTTCGGCCGACCTCGGGAAGCGGGTCGACGCGTACCTCGTCCTCTTTCGGCGGTTTCTCCAGGGAGCCGGACGGAGGGCCGAGGACCGCGCCGTCGTCGAGCGCGCGCGGGAGCTGCCTCTGCCGGTGTTTCTCCCGTCTGACGCCCTCTGGGTCAACCCGCGCGGGACCGTGACCGACTTCCCGGTCGTCGAGGTGGCGACGGGGAAAGTGCTGAAGATCCCGACCGCGAACCTGATGACCGACGTGGCGGTGAAGCGGAGCGTTCCGACGCCGCACGGCTATGCGGTCGACCCGAAGGCGGCCGGCGAGATCGGGGCGCTTCTGACGCGCCACGGCATTCCGTTCGAGACGCTCGCGTCGGCGCGGATGGTCCCGGCCGAGAGGTGGACCCTCCTGCGCGTCGAGGAGGAGTTCGACGACGTCTACGGCCGCTACGGCGGGCGGACGATCGTGAAGCGGGGCGAAGCCCGGGATACGGAACTGCCGGCTGGCAGCCTCTTCGTTCCCCTGGAGGGCGAGGCCGCCCTCCGCGCCGCGATCCTCCTGGAGCCGTCGGCGATGTACGGCCTCTGGCAGTACCCGGTGTTCCGGGTGCTCGTCGGCGCGGACGGCGCCATTCCGGTGCTGCGGGTGCTGAAAGGCGCTGCTCCGGCGGCCGCGGCGTCGCGATGACCGGCCCCGCCGAGGAGGCCGCGGGATTTCCGCTCGAGGCCGGGCGGATCCCGGCGATCGGGAGGGTCGACCTCCTCCTCGTTCGCCTTCCGTTCGTCCAGCCCTTCTCGATCAGCTCGGCCACCTGGACGTGCAAGGAGGCGCTGGTTCTCCGCGTGGAGGGCGACGGCGTCGTGGGATGGGGCGAGTGCGTCGCCGACCCCGACCCGTTCTACGCCGCAGAGACGACGACCTCGGCCCGGCACATCGTGACCGAGTTCCTCCTGCCGCTCGTCGAAGCGGGAATGACGCTCGGAGAGGTCGATACCCGCTTCCAGCACGTGCGCGGGAACCGGATGGCGAAGGCGACGGTGGAGAACGCCCTCGTCGACCTCGTCGCCAAGGCCAGGGGAGTCCCGCTCCACGAGCTCCTCGGCGGGACCCGCAGGCGGATTCCCTCCGGGATCAGCCTCGGGCTCCAGGAGACACCGGCCGCTCTCGTGAAGGAGATCGAGGCCGCGGTCGCGAAGGGCTACCACCGGGTCAAGGTGAAGGTGAAGAGGGGCAAGGACGTCGACTACGTGGCCGCAGTCCGCGACCGGTTCCCCGACATCCCGCTCATGGCCGACGCCAACGGCGACTACCGCCTCCAGGACGCCGCGCACCTCGCGCGCCTCGACGCGTTCGGTCTCACGATGATCGAGCAGCCGCTCTCTTACAGCGACTTCTACGAGCACGCGGCGCTGCAGAAGCTGCTCGCGACGCCGCTCTGCCTCGACGAGTCGATCCACGATCTCGCCGACGCGAAGGCGGCGATCGCGCTTGGCGGGTGCCGGATCCTCAACCTGAAGCAGGGACGCGTCGGCGGGCTCCTGGAGTCGCTCCGGATCCTCCGCCACGCGGCTTCGTGCGGCGTTCCCGTCTGGTCAGGCGGGATGGACGAGACCGGGATCGGCCGCGCGGTGAACATCCACCTGCAGACGCTCGACGGCTTCACGCTGCCCGGCGACACGTCGGAGACGAGCCGGTACTTCCACGAGGACCTCGTCGAGCCGCCGGTCGTCCTGGACGGCGAAGGCTTCATCGAGGTGCCGCGCGGGACAGGGATTGGGGTCGAAGTGGTCCCTGACCGGCTCCAGAAGTACACGCTCAGGAGCGAACGGCTGCGCTGACCGGCCCGGTAGGGCGGCCCGGCTCCGCTCAGGCCCGCCGCGTCACTTGCCGGACTGGCTGAAGAGACGCCGGATGAAGGAGGCCTCCGGGGGGCAGTCGCAACGCTGAGCCTTCGGAACGTTGGCGAGGGCTTCCTCGACGTGACGGCCGCAACCGGCCCACGTCGGCTTTCCACACCTTTGGCAGCGAACAGGATGGCACATACTATTACTATATCGGCATCTGGTGATGGATGTCAAGCGAAGGTCCGGCGCGTGGAGCTCGTCGAGCAGCAGGTCAGTCTCCGGCCTTCGGCAGCTCTACCTCGCCGTACCACTCCTTCAGCGCGATTCTCGTGCCGTATGGGGCCGAGAGGCGCTGGAGGAGGGCGACGATCTCCCTGGCGCGATGCGTCGGCGCGAGTCTCGGTACCCCGTAGAGCGGCCCCTCGTCGTCGATCGTCACGGGGATCAGCTCCAGCTTCCGGATCTTCCCGTCGCGGTACGTCATCCTGGCCACGACGCTTTCCATGACTTCGCGCGGGTCGCGGCGGTCCCAGACCGAGACGTTCGAGGGGCGCGCGACCTCAGAGTCGCGCTGGTGGGGGAGGTCCGTCGGGATGACCTTCGGGGTCCGGTACTGGTAGATGAAGTTGCTGAGGCTGTAGAAGATCGGTTTCCCGCTGCGCAGCTCGATGCCCCGCAGGACGTGCGGCCCGCTCCCGAGGACGGCGTCCGCCCCGGCGTCGATCGCCCTTCGAAAGGGAATCTCCTCGTTCGGGGGCGTCGTGTCCTGGATACCGTATGCCCGCGAGTGGCTCACGTCGTGGACGTGCAGGGAGACCATCACTGTGCCGTTCCGTCGTTTCGCGAGGAGGACGTCCTCCTCCATGGTTTTCACGTCGGCCGCGAGAGGCCCCTCGACGGTTTCCACCTTACCGCCCTCGCCGGCGACGAGAACCTCGCCAGGGTTGATGGTGGCGAGGCAGGGCCCGGACGGGTCGGCGCACCGGTCGCGATCCGTCCAGTAGCGCATGTAGGAGAGGAGGGCGAGCCGTTCCTTCTGCCCCTGGACCCGCTTCGACCCGGGCTGGTGCGCCTCGGCGAGCGTCCGTCCGGCGCCGGCGTGCGCGATCCCCGACAGGTCGAGCGCCCGCAGGCACTCCTTCAGCCCCTCCGCGCCGAAATCGAGCGCGTGGTTGTTCGCCATGCTCACGAGGTTGATGCCGACCGCGGCGACCTCCCACGCGAACTCGCGCGGTGCCCGGAAGTTGTAGAACGGCTTCTGCAGCTCGGGGCGGTCGTTCAGCGAGAACTCGAGGTTTCCGATCGCCACGTCCGATTCCTGGAGGATCCGGAGCAGGTTCTTCCTCTCGGGATGGCCAAGGTGGCTGATCCGCTCGTTGAAGATCATGTCGCCGACGGCCGTGACGATCACGTCCCCGGGTTCCTCGCGCAGGAGCGCCGCCACCCGCGCGTCCCAGTCGACCTTCTCCGGCGCCTCGGCCGGCCGGACACGCCGCTCGTAGACCGATCGCCCCTGGTCCCACCCGGGCGCCGGGGCGGTCGGAACCGCCGGAGGCGGAGCGCCCGCCACGCGCCCGCCGACGACGAGAGCGAGGAGTAGTACGACCAGGGTCATCGGTTTCCTCCGACCGTCCTGGAGAGGAGGTCGTAGGTCTCGCCGGGGAGAAGGAGGTGGAGCTTCAGGGCGTGGACGCCGAGGAGGTCCTGGCCCGTGTCGCGAGGCTTGCGGGAGACGCGGCCGCCTTTCGCGTCGAAGACCATGACGCCGCTGCGGCCGAGGACCTGGAACGTGCCGTCCGGGCGGACCCAGATCGCGGTCTCCTCGTCGACGCCGACGCCGAGGAGATCCGGGTTCTCGAGGATCACGGAGAGGAGCCGGTTCTGGCGCTGGCGCCTGATGAAGTGCTGGTCGACGACGACGCCGGGAGGGAGGAAGCCGAGCCCGGTCCAGAGCTCGACGCTGCGAGTGGCGACCTGGGAGAAGTTCCCCTCGCCGGTGATCATCCGCTCGCTCTGGCAGGCGGTACCGGCGGAGGTCCCGCCGACGACGGCCCCGGAGGCGAACGCGGCGGCAATGGCGTCGCCGACTGGCGTTCCGAGAAGGGCATTCGTGATCCGGATCTGGTCGCCGCCGCCGAAGAAGATGCCCCGAGCGTTCCTCGCGAGGGCGGCGAAGTCGGAGCGCTGGGCGTCGGCCTTGCCGCGGATGCGGAGGGAGACGGCGTTCGTGCAGCCGTGCTCCTCGCGGAAGAGCTTTTCGTAGTACTCGGCGGCGTCCGGCTCCGATGAGGCCGTCGGGATCGCGACGATCGGGGCAGAAGGCCCGCCGGCGAGTTCGACGAACTTCTTCATGACATCGGGAGGCTTGTCACCGCCGCCGATGAGGACGAGGTGCCCCTTCGGGGCGGATGCGTCGGTGGCCGCGGCAGGAGCGACCGACAGGGCCAGCGCTGCGGCAAGGACCGCGAGGATCAGGGTCGGGCGGCAGGGCGGACGCATGGGGGGCTCCTCACCGGCCATCGTGAATCGTATAGGGCGCGAATCGGCCGGGCGCGCCGGAGAAGAAGAGGGGGGTGGCCGGCCGGCCACCCCCCGTGAAGGAAGAGGAAGGAAGGGCTAGAAGAGGAAGCGGACGCCGGCGCGGATCTGCCGCGGCGCCTCGATCGTGTAGGGGTCGCCGTAGTTGCTGGCTTCCGTCCAGGTTTGCCGGCTGGTACGGGCGTCGTAGGTACCCCAGCGGTTGTAGTTGTCGAGGATGGTGCCCTTGTTGAGTGCGTTGAAGCACTCGAGCGAGAGCTCGAGCCGCATGGCATTCGCGAGGCTCACGCCCCAGGCGAGGCGGAGGTCGACGAGGTGACGGTCGTCGAACTGCTCGGAGCCACGGGAGACGAGGGTGATGTCGCGCCCGACGCTGGCGTTGTAATTCAGGCCGCGGTTCACGCGGACGTAGGGGGTCCAGTACTGCCCGGAGAGGAAGGTGTACTGGCCGCTCGCGACGATCCCGAGGGGGAGGTCCACGGCGCCGGAGAGCTTGAACTCCCACTCGCTGTACGAGAGCGCGATGCGTCCGTCGATGTTCGTGAAGCCGTTCTTGTCGCGGTATTCGTTCGCGTAGCCGCTGTTGCTCGCGATGTTCCCCTTGAGGTCGGTCCAGACGAGGGAGGAGCGGAGGAGCCAGCCGTTGGAATAGCGCTTGTCGAAGCGGAGGACGGCGGACTGGTAGTCGCGGTAGCTCCCGTTGTCACTCGTCAGGACGAACTCGGTCGGCGAGTTCAGGATGTAGATCGGGAGGTCGCCTCCCGTGAGCGGGTTGTTCTTCGCCACGGTCATCGTGTAGTCGTCGTTCACGTTGACCATGGCCATCATGCTGCGGAAGTTGCGGTCGATGTAGTCGACCCCGACGGAGACGTTCTTGCCGACCTGGTGCTCGAGCGTGAGGATCGTCTCGTCGACATACGGGTGGTTCACCTCGCCCATCCGGGCGGAGATGGAGGTCGGGAAGTCACAGTCGGTGTACGCCTCGTCGTCGTAGTCCCAATAGCAGTCCTGGTCGGGCACGGCGACGTTCCCAGAGGCCTCGCGGTCGTACAGGTAGGTGAACATCCCGCCGTGATATCGGCCCCAGTGGGCCTTGACGGCCGATCGGCCGGTGCCGAAGACGTCCCAGACGACACCGATGCGCGGGTCCCAGTTGTCGACGTTGTAGACGTCGGTGTTCCCGAAGCCCTCGCGGAAGCCCGCGTCGTACTTCGTGTAGCGCAGGCCGGCGTTGACGGTGACCCTGTTCAGCCGCATCGAGTCCTGAGCGTAGAGGACGATTCCCTGGTGCTCGCCGCGCAGGTTGTACTCGCCCCAGCCCTTCTCGACGTAGTAGGGGCCGCAGGAGGGGTTCTGGAAGTACTCCTCGAGGCCTCCCGCACAGTCGCCGGAATAGTCGTAGTAAGTGAAGCCGCCGTTGCGGAGCCATTCGTCCGCGGCGGAGGAATCCTCGTACGAGGCGCCGATCTTGAAGCTGTGGGAGTCGTTCTTTCCGAACAGCCCGTCCGCGAAGAGGCTCCAGGAGGCGGCGACGGTCACGTTGTGCCGGTGCGTGAGGTTGTAGATGTCCTGGTTCACCCAGGCGTAGCCCGAGTCCTCGTCGATCCGGCCGGGTGTGTCGAATCCGTTGTAGGGCAGGGCGTCGTCGCGTCCGTCGTAGCCGGTGATGTTGAGCGTGACGAAGCTCGAGGAGCTGATCTGGTGCTCGCCGTTCAAGGCGAAGGTCGTGTTCGGCCCGTCCTGCTTGTAGGAAGCCTCGGCGAGCGTGTAGGCGCTGATTCCCCGACGTTCCTGGGTCACCTGGTCGTACTCGCCCATCAGGGAGAAGCGCGTCCTCTCGCTCGCCTGCCAGGTGAGCTTCCCGAGGAAGCGGGGGATCTTCCGGTCCGTGGAGTCCTCGGCACCGACGGGAGTCGTGATCGCCTCCCAGTACTCCGCGGAGGCGAAGAACCAGAGCCTATCCTTCGCGAGCGGACCGCCGAGGCTCGCGGTGACGTCGGTGAACCTGAAGTCGCCCTCGGTCTCGAAGCCCTCGGGAGCGTTGTCCGCCGTCCACGCCTCGGGCTGGTAGTAGAGCTCGAGGCCTCCCTTGAACGAGTTCCCTCCCGACTTCGTAACGCCGTTGATGACGCCGCCCGTGAAGGCGCCGTATTCGGCGGCCGCGCCGAGTCCGCCGACCTGTATCTCCTCCATCCACTGGATGCTCGGCAGCATCCAGTAGCCGCCCCCGCCGGAGTCGGCGACGTTGACGCCGTCGATGGTGTAGGAGTTCTGGCGCGACTGGGTCCCGCCGTACGCGAGCATTGCGCTACCGTTGCCGGTGACGTCCGCGTTCACGCCGGGAGCGGACTTGACGATGCTGTAGTAGTTGCGAGGCAGGGGCGTCTTCTCGAGAAAGTCGCCGCCGAAGTTGTTCGCGACCGAGTTCGAGACGACGCTGACGATCGGCGCGTCACCCGTGACGACGATCTCCGTCTTCACGGACTCGAGGCGCATCGTGACGTCGATGGCGAGCGCCTGTCCGAGGCCGACCCGGACGGCGGGCTTCTGGACCGTCGCGAAGCCCGAAAGCGCGGCCTCCACGACGTAGCTCCCGGGCGGAAGGGAGGGGAACCGGTAGCCGCCGCGGCCGTCGGTAACCGTCGTCGCCTTCCCCATGACGAGGGCGCTCGAGGTGGCTGTCACGGTGACGCCCGGGAGAGCCCCCCCCTGGTCATCCCTGACGAAGCCCTGCAGAGAACCCGTCAGGGCGCCCTGTGCGAAGCCCGGACCTGCCGCCGAGAGCGCCAGGAGCAGGGCCAGTCCGACCGCGATCGAGACCTTCCTAGGCATGATTCCTCCTTCTTTGGGGTACCGAGTCTGGCGGCTCCCCGTATCCGAGATGAAAGGCGAGAGGGGGCTCGCGGCCCCCTGGGTGTCGGATCGGTTGGGGCGCGTGCACCTCACGGCTGCGCCCTCATGGCGGCGACGAGCGTCTGCCCCGCCGCTTCGACGTGGCGCTTCACGGCCCCGGCGGCCCTTTCGGGATCGCGCGCCGCCAGCGACGCGACGATCTCGGCGTGCTCCTCGGCGTCGGGCTCCTCCCGCTCGGGAAGCGAGCTGACGGCGATCTTCGGGACGTTGCTCCAGAGCATCGTGGGGAAGGCGGACCAGAGGTGCCCCAGCGTCCGCATCAGGAACGGGCGCCGCGACGCCGAGATGATCGTCTCGTGGAAGCGCCGGTTCAGGTCGCGATACTCCTTCAGGCGCGCCGGAACCTCGCACGCGAGCATCCGGTGGTGGAGAGAGGTCAGCTCCTTCAGCTCGTCGGGTGTGATCTGGGCCGCGGCGTGGCGGGCCGCCATCGGCTCGAGGACGGCACGGCTCGCGTAGAGATCCTCGGCGTCCTCGACGGAGAGCGTGACGACGCGGATGCCGCGGTAGGGCACGTGCTCGAGAAGGCCCTCTGCCACGAGCTGCTTGAGGGCTTCGCGAACGGGTGTCTGCGAAACGCCTTCTTCGCGCGCCACGCTCTCCTGGCGAAGCCAGTCGCCGGGACGGCGGCGTCCTTCGAGAATCTCGGTCCGAAGCCGATCGGCGACCCACTGCCGAAGCTGTCGGTGGCGTTCGGTGCCGGCTCGGCCCTGCATGATGTTCTTTACATTATGTATTTGTGTGAACGATGTCACGAACAATCGTATCTATATGACAGGATTGTGTTTACATCTGTTGTTCGGGTGGAGACACAGGCCGCGCGGAGACCTCGGCGGCGGCCGCACGCGGCGGGCGGACGAAGTCGAATGGACGGCGGAGTGCCCTGCTGAAGACGTGCCTCAGGACCCCCGCCAGCTCGCCCGGCGGCATCTCGTAGGCCCGGGCCGCATTGAAGAGCGAGAGCGCGAAGCTGACGGAGAGGTTCAGCACGAACATGACGCCGATCCCGGCGAGACCGCGCAGGAAGGCCCCACCGCCGAACCATCCTTCGCCGAGGCTCGAAGCGGCGAGCGCCAGCTGGCCCGTCGAGAGGGTGACGTGTCTCACGTCGAAGGGGATCCCGAAGAACCGGCCGACGGCCGGCGCGAAGCCGAGGAGGAACCCGAGCGCGACGTTCGTCGCGATCCCCGACGCGTTCCTCTCGAGACCGTCTGCGAGGCGCTTCATCCGCTCTGCGCCGAGGAGCCTCCCGAGCGGGTGCCGGGCGATTCCCTCGGGGACCCGGTGGTACGTCGACCAGTTCTCGAACCACCCCCCTGCGAGACTTCCCAGGTAGAGGAGGACGCCGGTGAGAGCGGCGAAGAAGATTGTCCCGCTGTCGAGCGGGCTGAGGACGAGGAACGTATCCCGGGCGGTCTTCTCGTCGACCCAGGGGCGGCCCGCAAGAAGGAGCCACCCGGCGACGAACACGGCCGCACCGACGCCGACCGTCACGACGTTCGAGACCGCGGCGGCGAGCTGGGAGCTCGTGAGACGCGCGAAGAAGCCGGCGATCCTCTCCTCGCGGTCTTCGCCCGTCGCCTCGCGCATGATCTGGGCGACGGCGGCGGCGGTCATCGCCGGCTGCTTCGTGGCGAGGACGAAGCCGAACGCCTGCATCAGGAGGAAGCTGACGGCGTAGTTCAGGCCGTAGAGGAAGCTCTCCGGGAACGGGGCGAGGTGCCACTCGTGGACGAGCATCTTGAAGGCCGCCGTCAGGACCGTGAGCGCCCCGCCGCCCGCCGCGGCGAGCCAGATGTGGCGATACTCGGAGCCCGTGGCGGCGACGTAGTGCTCGCCGGTCTTCCCAGTCCGGTCGACGATCTTCCGGTCGAGGAGGTGGAGGTTCCAGCGGACGAGGTGGAAGATGCTCCGGTCCTGGTGGGCGAGCCGGATGAGCCGCGAGATGAGCCGGTGGATCGCTCGCGAGCGCTCCGGCCCGGGCGCCTCCTCCATGACGTCGGCCATCAGGGCGGTACGCGTGAGGCACCGGTCGATGACCTGGAGGCCGAAGACGACGTCGATGCTGACGCCGGCGTCCTCGAGGTGGCGATGGATGACCCGGGACTCCTTGCGGCACTCCCCCGAGTCCTTGTTGAACGCCTGGAGGGCCGGGCGGACGTCGCGGCCGGAGAGCCAGGCGTCGAGGAGGGCGTCGCCCGACCGGAGAATCCGGTGGAAGGGCGAGGCGGAGACCGGACCGGGGCTCGACCGGAACCGCAGCTTGCGCGAAAGCCCCTGGGACTGGATGCGCGACAGGAGCAGCCGGAAGCCGTCGGCGAAGCCGCGCGCCAGGGCGGCGGTCGCCTCTTTCGAGAGCCCGGCGTCGAGAAGGCGGACGAACCGGTGGACGTCGGAAAGCGGGAGGCCGCAGAACGCCTCGACGTCGGAATCCGAGGAGAAGAGGCGGGAGGCGATCTCGGCGAGGTCATGGGCGTCGCGGGGGGAGGGAATCAGGCGCCTGGAGATCCGGTCGCCCAGCTCGGCGAGGAACCCCCTGTCGCACGGGATTCCAACGTCCCCGAAGAGGGCCGTCCCGTCGGCTTCGGCGAGAAGCGCGGAGAGCGCGGCCAGCACCTGATCCCGGCCCTCCGGCGTCTCCTCGATGGCCAGGAGGAGGGCCCCGACGTGCGATCGCGCGCTCGGACCGGACGGCGAGACCGTGCGGCTTTCCCGCACGAGACGTACGAGGGCGTCGGCGCGCTCTTCCGGCGTCGCGGCGGTACGGACCTGCTCGAAGGGGGAACTCACGCGGAGGCGAGGATAGCGTCACTTCGTCCCGTCCACGAGGGGCCGCCGCCCGTTCCTCTGGTGCGCCGGGACCCCTCGGCGGGCGGATAATCCCACCGTGCCCGCGAACCTGACGCCGCAGTACCACGACGCGGAGGAGCGGTTCAAGGCGGCCTCCTCGCACGACGAGAAGCTCGAGGCGCTGCGCGAGATGATCGCCCTCCTCCCGAAGCACAAGGGGACGGAGAAGCTCTTCGCCGACCTGAAGAAGCGGCTCGCCAAGCTCGAGACCGAGGTGGAGCACGCCGCCCACGGCGGGCGACGGGCGGATCCGGGGCACGTGAAACGCGAGGGGGCGGGGCAGTGGGTCCTCCTCGGCGAGCCGAACTCGGGGAAGTCGTCGCTCCTGGCGGCGCTCACGCACGCGCACCCGGAGATCGGCGAGTACCCGTTCACGACGCGGGCGCCGCAGCCCGGGATGATGCCGTTCGAGGAGGTGCAGGTGCAGCTCGTCGACACCCCCGCCGTCGCCGAGGGGCACACCGAGCCTTACCTGACGAACCTCGTCCACAACGCGGACGGCGTCCTCCTGGTTCTCGACGTGACGGCCGACGACGGCGAGGTGGCGGCCGGACTTCTCCTCGACCTCCTCGAGCGTTCGCGGGTGTGGCCACGGGTCAGGCCGGTCCCGGCCGATGCGCCGCCCTTTCTCGCCGTCAGGCCCGTGATCGCCCTGGGCAACAAGTCCGACCTCGACGACGGGACGTTCGCCGAAATCGCCCGCGAGGCGATCGGGACCGACCTGCCGTTCCACGCGGTCTCGGCGTTCTCGGGCGCGGGCCTCGACGAGCTCAGGCCGGTTCTCTACCGCGAGCTGAGGCGTGTACGCGTCTATGCCAAGGAACCCGGGAAGAAGCCGGACCTCGCGTCACCGTTCGTCCTGCCCGACGGATCCACGGTTCACGATCTCGCCGAGCGCGTCCACAAGGACGTCGCGTCGGCGCTCCGCTTCGCGCGGATCTGGGGGCATGCGAAGTTCGACGGGCAGCAGGTCGACCGGCACCACGTCCTGGCCGACCGCGACGTCGTCGAGCTCCACGCGTAGGACGAGGCGTCAGCCCTTCTCGGCCTCGAGCTCCGCCCTCGCCTTCGCGAGCTCGGCCTTCTTCGCCTCGTCGACCTCCGGGTAGGCGAGGTCCATGTTCTCGAGCGCGTCGATCACCGCGGACGCGACGGCGAGCCGCGTGAACCACTTGTTGTCGGCGGGGACGACGTACCACGGGGCCCAGGGCGCCGCCGTGGCGCGGATGGCGTCCTCGTAGGCCGCCATGTAGGAGTCCCAGTGCTTGCGCTCGGCGGCGTCGCCCAGCGCGAACTTCCAGTTCTTGTCGGGCTCCACGAGCCGGTCGAGGAAGCGCTTCTTCTGCTCTTTCTTCGACACGTTGAGGAAGAACTTCACGACGGTGACGCCGTTGCGCGAGAGGTACCGCTCGAAGGAGGCGATGTCCTCGTAGCGCTCCTGCCAGACGTGCTTCGACACGACCTCGGGCGGGAGCTTCTGCCCGGCGAGGATCTGCGGGTGGACCTTCACGACGAGGACTTCCTCGTAGTAGGAGCGGTTGAAGATCCCGATCCGGCCCCGCTCCGGAAGGCACTTCGTCGTCCGCCAGAGGAAGTCGTGGTCGAGCTCCTCGGCCGAGGGGGCCTTGAACGAATAGACCTGGCACCCCTGCGGGTTCACGCCCGACAGGACGTGCTTGATGGTCCCGTCCTTGCCCGCGGCGTCCATCGCCTGGAAGACGAGGAGAAGGGCGCGCTTGTCCTGGGCGTAGAGCTTGTCCTGGAGCGCGGCGAGGGTCTCCACGCCCTTGTCGAGAAGCTCGGCGGCGTGGTCTTTCTCGAGCTTCAGGCCCCCGGTGTCTCCCGGGTCGAAATTCTTCAGGCGAAACTTCCCGCCGTTCTCGACACGAAAGGCTCTCGATATCTTCGCGGCCTTGCTCATTCATCCCTCCTGCGCGTACGCCATTCCCGGTTCCGATTCGTCGTCACTTCGCATCGCCGGCCGTCACCTCGGCATATGCCGACCGGAGCTCGACCGGGTCGCGTACCTTCCTGGTCCTGAGGTTCAGCATCTCGACGAAGAGCGAGAAGGCCATCGAGAAGTAGATGTAGCCCTTCGGGATGTGGTGTCCCAGCCCGTCCGCGACGAGCATGACGCCGATCATCAGGAGGAAGGCGAGGGCCAGCATCTTGACCGTCGGGTGCCTGTGGACGAAGTCGCCGATCGCGTTGGCGAAGAACATCATCACGACGATCGAGACGACGATCGCCGAGACCATCAGGCCGACCCTGTTCACCATGCCGACGGCGGTGATGACCGAGTCGAGAGAGAAGATGACGTCGAGAGCCATGATCTGCGCGAGGACGGCCCCGTAGGATCCGAAGGCCTTCGCCGAGCGCTCCCCCTCGGCCCCCTCCAGCTTGTCGTGGATCTCGTGGGTGCTCTTGGCGACGAGGAAGAGCCCGCCGACGATCAGGACGATGTCGCGTCCGGAGATCACCTTCGTCAGGACCGTGAAGAGCGGTCTCGTCAACCCCATGACCCACGAGATGGACAGCAGCAGGAGGACTCTCGAGATCAACGCCAGGCCGAGGCCGATCCGGTAGGCCTTCTGCCGCCGTTCGGGCGGGAGCTTCCCGACGAGGATCGAGATGAAGACGATGTTGTCGATCCCGAGGACGAGCTCGAGGGCGGCGAGCGTCAGGAACGCGATCCATCCCTGCGGTTCGAGGATCCATTCCATCCGGCGTCTCTCCCATCCCTGGTGGTGGTGAGGCTGAGTCTATCCGCAGCCCGGTGCCGCGGCCGCGGGAGTCATCTGCCGGCTGCCGCCGGTCTGACCGGAGCGGACGACCAGGATTCCGAGGGCGTGACGACCGTCCACCTGCCCCCGAGGACCTCCGTCGGGAGGGGACGAAGGCGTGGTCCCGACGGCGCCCCGGACCCGCGGAAGCCGAGTGCCAGGAACGGGGTCTTCCGGCCGGCCGCCCACTCGAGGAGCGGGCCGTCGGACTCCTGGGCCCCGGCCACGAGGAGCGGACGGATGCCGAGCTGCTGAACGACGGTTCGAAGGCGAGAGACCCCGGACGAAGGCGAGGCCGGCTCCCCGGAGGAGACGAGCCGGGTGCGGCCGGCCTGGTCCCGGACCTCGACCTGCGAGAGGGGGGCGATGACCCGGTACGGGGGCAGGTCGTAGAGCGCCTCGACCAGCGCGCGCGTGACCTCGGCCGGACCGTCGGAGACGACGTAGTTCCGGAAATCCCAGGTGCGCAGGAGCTCGAGGAGCTCGCGCATTGCAGGACGGGCCAGGCCGGCGGGTGCGGGCCGGCCGGGCGGGGCGGTGCGGACCCAGGCGAGGACCTCCCCGCGGATCTCGTCCTGGTCGAGCCCGGCGAGCGCGGCGGCGGTCAGGCGCGCGAGGTCCGCCGAGGAAAGGCCCGAGAAGGCGGCGGGGTCGTTGCCGAGAAGGGCCGAGAACGGAGGCGTCGAGGCCCATTCGGGCTTCGTCGGCGCGAGGGAGCGGAGCCGGTCGAGGGCCCAGGCGTCTTCGAGCGACACGTCCCTGCTGTCCCAGAGGACGCCCTCGGTCGCGAAGACCGCGACGCGGACGTCTGCGGGAGCGGTGCCGGGGTTTCCGGACGTCTCGACTCCCTTGAGGAATCGCTGGAGCGCGCGTTTCGCGGGGGACTCCCTCCAGCTCTGGAGGGGTCTGGCGGGAGGGGCCGTCACCGCGGCCGGGGGGCGGGTCGTCGGCGCCGGCGTCGCCCGCGGGGCCGGGGGCGCGGGAGAGGCCGCGATCGCGGCGATCGCCGCGAGTACCGCGACGGGGCGCAGGTTCTTCGCTCGAGAAGCGGACGTGCTCATGCTCACTCCTGTCCTGCTCGCCGGCCTGGTTTCCCAGAGCTTCGCACGATGTCGTCGACAGCGGGAGCCGCCCCTTCCGGAAGCGGGGCTCGCAGCACCCGGAACACGGCCGCCACTGCCGCCGACTCCCGGCTCGATCCCCGGCCCGCGACGGTCTCGACGAGAACGCCCAGGTCCGCGAGGGCCTCGGCGAAGAGACGGTGCATGTCGTCCCTGCGGTCGCCCCGGTCGCGCTGGCTGTCGGCCTCCCAGGGGAGGTCGGGCACGCAGAGGAGGTAGAGGTCGGCCCGCCGGGCCCGGGCGGCGTCCCCGATCCAGGCGGGGCAGGTGCCGTAGTAGTGACGGGCGTAGACGACGGTCGAGACGAGGTCGGTGTCGAGGATGACGAGACGGGGCGAGAGCGCCTCCGCCGCTTCGGCCTCGGCGATCTGCCCGCGTGCGATGGGCTCGACGTCGTCCGCGGTGAGCGGCCTGCCCCTGGCGTCCTGGTAGCCCCGGCAGAACTCGGGCACGTAAGGCGCCTCGAAGCGGGCGGCGAGCGCCAGGGAGAGCGTCGTCTTGCCGGTGCACTCCGAGCCGGTGACGACGACGCGCAGCGGCCTCACGCCGCCACCGGTACCGGGGCCGCGTCGAGGGAGCGCTTCCACTCCCTGAGCCCGAGGAGGCAGAGCGCGAGGAAGATGGCGTAGAGGAGGGCCGTGAGCCAGAGCCCCTTGACGGCGTAGACGCCGATGTAGACGACGTCGACGGCGATCCAGAACCACCAGGTCTCGATCCGCTTCTTCGTCTGGAGCCACTGGGCGACGAGGCTGTAGGCGGTCGTCGTGGAGTCCCAGAACGGAAGGGAGGCGTCGGTTCCGCGATGGAGGGCGAGGCCGAGGAGGGTGGCGAAGGCCGCTCCCGCGATCGTCAGCGCCAGGAGCGTGCGGCGCGGCGCGCGCGAGACGGTGAGCCGCCCTCCGCCGGCGCCGCCGTGGAGCCACTCCCACCAGCCGTAGATGCAGACGCCGACGTAGACGACCTGCAGGCCCATGTCGGCGTAGAGCTTCGCCTGCCAGAAGACGACGATGTAGAGGCTCACGTTGACGAGGCCCGTCGGCCAGCACCAGGGGCTCTCCTTGGCCGTCAGCCAGACGGCGAGGACCCCGAAGACGAACCCGGCGATCTCGTACGGGCTCACGTCAGAAGCCGAGGTCCAGGACGACCGTCACGTTGCGGGTGGCCATCGGGAAGAAGTACGGAATCCCGGAGAGGGAATCCTGCCCGGCGCCGTCGCGCGTGGCGTAGAGGTAGCTGTAGCCGTTCGCCCAGACGCGGCGATCGTCGAGGACGTTGTCCACGAGGAGCCTGAGGCGGGGCCGACCCGTCTTCACGAAGCTCGAGAGGTCCACGGCCGCCGAGAGGTCGACCTTCCACCAGTCCGGGGTCGCGATCCCTTCGGCATTCGTGTTGTCGAGATAGGAATCGGCGACGTACCGGGTCGTCGCGCCGAGAGTCAGCCAGGGGAGCGGCGACCCCTCGACGAGGAGGTTCCCGACGAACGGCGGAGAGAGGACGGGCTCGACGTCCTCGAACGTGCGGCTCGTGGAGCCGGCCCACTCCCCGTCGGCGCCGTAGACGTCGTAGAACTGCGTCCAGGAGCGGATCCGGTTCCAGCTCCAGTTCCCGGTAAAGCGCACCGCGAGCGAAGAGCGCGGCCGCCAGGCGACGTCCCACTCGAGGCCGCGCCGGAAGCTACGGTCGGCGTTGCGCCGGATGGAGAGGCCGACCTCCGACTGCTCGCCCGTGAGCGCGATCTCGTCCTGGAACTCCATGTCGTAGAGGTTCACCTGCGTCGAGAAGGGGCCGTGCTTCCAGGCGGCGCCGAGCTCGAAGGCGGCGACCCTCTCGGGCTTCACGGCGGTCAGGTCGTGGGCGACCGTTGCGTTCTCCTGGCCGACGAGGAGGTCTCCGCGCCCCGGCTCGCGGCTGGTCGCACCGAGCGAGGCGTAGACGGAGAAGTCCCTGCCGAGGTCGCGGCGGACGCCGAGCTTGGGGTTGAAGAACGTCCAGGAGACGGAGCCCAGCTCGACGTCCCCCTCGTAGCGGAAGCGGGCCCACCGGAGCTGGGCGTCGCCGTAGAAGTGCCAGGGGCCGGCGTCCCGCGAGAGCTTCACGAAGGTCGAGGCTTCCGACTTGTACCCGTGGTTGAGGTAGTTGCGCTCGCCCCCGACGACGTCGCGCGTCCGGGTGCTCCCGAAGTCGCTCCCGTGGACGCCCCACGTCACGCCGAGGGGTCCGAGTACGGTCTTGAGCGTCACGGCCGCCCCGAGGTTCGTCCAGTCGAGGCCGTATTCGCGCAGCTCGGTCCTCGACGAGTCGAAGAGCCGGTACCAGCCGCCGGCGTCGTTGACGTAGAGCTGCCCGGCCAGGCTCGTCGACTCGTTCAGGAACCGCGTGTACTGCGCCTGGAGGAACTGCTGGCCGAACTCGTCCTTCTCCTCGGGCGAGAGCGGGTTGAACCGGATGTTCTCCTCGAGGACCTCCGGCTCGACCGCGTAGTAGGCCGACTGCGAGGCCTCGCGGCCGAGGAAGCCGAAGAGCTTGAAGTAGCCGTCTGCGTTCTCGTGCGAGAGGCCCGTGTAGACGCTCCGCTGGCGGATCGCCGAGTTGTCGCGGAAACCGTCGGTCTCCTGGTACGACCCCCTCACGTAGGCCTTCAGGCCCGAGTCGCCGAGCCGTCCCGTCTGGAATCCGGCCGTCACCCTCTCGGAGCCGAAGGAGCCGAGGGAGAAGCGCGCCGACGTCGCCGTCGTCTCCGCAAGGTCGAGGCTCGCGAAGTTCACCGAGCCGACGAAGCTCGCGACGCCGGCGGCCGACGTCCCGACGCCCCGCTGCACCTGGAGGCTCTCGACCGAGCTGCCGAAATCTCCGAAGTCGACGAAGTAGAGAGTCGAGTCCTCGGGCTCGTTCAGGGGAGCGCCGTCGAGCGTGAAGTTGATCCGGGTCGGCCCGACGCCGCGCATGGAGACGTACGCGTAGCCGTTCGCCAGGCCCGTGTCCGAGTAGTAGGTCATCGCCGGCAGGTCCTTGAGGAGGTAGGGCATCTCCTGGCCCATGTTCTTCTTCTCGATCTCCTCGCGCGCGACGTCCGTCTTCGTCACGGGGGTGTCCGCGTCGGCGCGGACCGCCTGGACGACGACCTCCTCGAAGCGGCGGGGGACCTGCGGCTGGTCCTTCACCTCGGCGGGGGTCTCGGCGGCGGCGAGGTCGTCGCCAGGGACGCCGCCAGCCGCCCGCGTGGGCGCGAAGAGAACGGCGAACGCGAGAAATCCCGCGAGGAAAGCCGCTGTCGGTCTCGGGGTGAAGGTCATGGAAGCGCCTCCTCTCCCGCGCCCCGGGCGCGGGCGATCGAAGCGGATTCGTCGGGGACTCTCGAGGTTTGCGGAAGCTCCCGCTTCCGTTTGCCGTTCCCTTCGCCGGAATGACCCGGATCAGGTTCGAGGGTTTGCTCTCAGGCCGGAATCCCGGCCACCCCTAGGCATCCGTCGGCGGGGAATATGGGCGTCCGGAGACCTGGTGTCAACGGCGTCGAGTACCCTGCAGGAGCAGGAGGAGCTCGCGAACGTGAGACGGACGGCCATGCTGGCCCTCGTTCTGCTCCTCGACGGGCCGCATCCGCTCGTCGCAGAGGAGCTTGCTCCGGACGCGCAGGCGGCGCCGCAACGCCCGCGCGTTGGCCTCGTCCTCTCCGGGGGGGGCGCGCGGGGCGGAGCGCTCGTCGGCGTCCTGAAGGTTCTCGAGGAGCTGAGAGTTCCGGTCGACTGCGTCGCCGGGACGAGCAGCGGGTCGCTCGCCGGCGGGCTCTACGCGATCGGGATGCCGCCGGAGAGGATGGCCGAGGAGCTCCGGACGATCGACTGGGAGGCCGTCTTCTCCGACGTCCGGTCGCGGAAGGACGAGGCCTTTCGGCGCAAGGAGGACGACCCCCTCTACCTCATCGACGTCGAGCTGGGCTTTGCGCACGGCAGGATCGTCGTTCCCACCGGCCTCGTCGCCGGCCAGGAGCTCGGCTACCAGCTCCGGAGGATGACGTGGAGCGCCGGCTCGGTCCGGGACTTCGACCGGCTTTCGATTCCCTTCCGGGCCGTCGCCGCGGACATCGAGACGGGCGAGGCCGTCGTCCTCGGCTCGGGCGACCTGGCGCGCGCGATCCGCGCGAGCATGGGCGTTCCCGGCTTCCTGAAGCCGGTGGAGCTGGACGGACGCCTCCTCGTCGACGGAGGAGTCGCGAGCAACCTGCCGGTCGACGTCGTCCGGAAGATGGGGGCCGACGTGATCATCGCCGTCGACATCTCGATGCCGCTGGCGGAGAGAGGCGACCTCGACGGCTTCCTGAAGGTCCTGGGCCAGACCAGCAACTTCCTGACCCGCAAGAACGTCGAGGAGCAGATCGGGATGCTCCAGGGAAGGGACGTCCTCGTCACACCGGACCTGGAGGGGATCGACACATTCGATTTCCCCAGGTTCGACGAGGCGATCGGGCGGGGCGAGGCGGCGGCGCGCGCCGCGACCGATCGCCTCGCCGGGCTCTCCGTCTCGTCCGGGGAATACGCCGCCTGGAAGGCGGCCCACCCGCCTCTCTACTCCGAGGAGCCTCCGGTCATTTCCCGGGTCCGCGTCGAGACCGCGGGCCGCGCCGACACCGGCGTCGTGGCTTCTTCCGTCGGACTCCGCGCCGGGCCCCTCGAATGGGAAGTGCTGCATCAGAGCCTCCGGGAGGTCCACGGGCTCGGCGGCTGGGACACGGTCGACTTCCTGGTGGAGGGGCCGCGGGACCAGAAGGTCCTCACGATCGTGCCCCGTCCGGCAGCTCTCGTCCCGAGCCGGATCCGGACCGGTCTCGTCTTCGGAACCGAGTTCGAGGGCGAGAGCTCCTTCGGCCTGCGCGCAGGGTGGGTCCTCTCGCGAATCGGCTCGCGTCGCGGCGAGCTGAAGACCGACGCGGAGATCGGCCGACGGACCCTTCTCTCGACGGAGCTCTACCAGCCGGTCGACTCGAAGGAGCGGTTCTTCGTCGCGCCGAGCCTCGGCTGGAATCGCTCGCTCCGCGACGTCTTCGTCGGCGACGACGTCATCGCGCGTTACTTCGACTCGCGCCTGTTCGCCCGGCTCGACGCGGGGCTCGCCCTGGGGCCGCTCGGCGAGGTCCGGGTCGGCGTCCTTCGGGACCGGAGCCGGTTCTCGGTCGAGATCGGCGACCCGGCCATCGAGGACGCGTCCGCCGACCGGGCCGGCGCCGTCCTCCTCGCCCGGTTCGACCAGCTTGACGACGCGACGATTCCGCGCTCGGGCTGGGCGGCGACGGTCGATACCGGCGTCTACGGAGAGTTCCTCGGAGGGGCGTGGGGCTACGACAGGCTCTCGGCGACCGCGAGGGCCGCGCGCTCGTTCGGCGAGTGGACGGTCCTCGGGGGAGTCGAGGCCTCCGGGCCGTTCGGCGGAACGACGCTCCCGTTCTTCGACCTCAGCCGGCTGGGCGGGTTCGGGAGGCTTTCGGGACTCCGGACCGGCCAGATCTCCGGGCAGTACGCCGGCCTGGCGCGCCTCGGAACGCGATACCGCGTCTCGAAGCTCCCGAGCCTCGTCGGGAGCGGCATCTTCGTCGGTGCCACAGTGGAGGCGGGAAACGTCTGGAACCGGACGGCGGACATCCAACTCTCGAGCCTGATCTGGGCGGGGAGCCTCTACGCCGCCGCCGAGACGATCCTCGGGCCGGTCTACCTCGGTTGGGGCTTCGCGGACAAGGGGCGAAACACGTTCTACTTCTCGCTGGGCCTGCCCCTCTAGGGCGGCAGGCCCCGGCCAGTGCGGCCCCTCACCGGCGCAGCGCGAAAATGGCCCCGGCCGCCAGCGCGACGGTGAGAAGCGCCAGCGCCAGCGGGGAAGCGGCGGGAATCGGCGGGGTGAGGGACGCCTGCAGAACCGCCGTCGCCTCCACCGACGTCGGTGCCACTTCGAGAGCGGTCACGCCGCCCGCGGGGATGCTGTTCACCAGAGACCCCTCGCCGACGGCGACGACCTGGACCGAAACCGTGCAGGTGCCGTTCGGCGCGACGGAACCTCCCGAGAGCGCCAGAAGCGACCCGTCCGGCTCCGCCGTCAGCGTCCCACCGCAGGTGCTGGCCGCCAGCGGCGCGGACGCATTCGCCAGGCCCGCCGGATACCTGTCGGTGAAGGCGATTCCGGTCACGGGGATCGGGTTCGGGTTGACGAGGGTGATCGAGAGGGTGGACGCCTGCGAAGGCGAGATCGCGGCGGGCATGAAGCTCTTCGACGCGATCAGCGGGCCGGTGACCGTCAGCCCGGCCGTTGCGGGGGCGCCGTTCGACGGCGTGTCCGTGCTCGTCACGCCGCCGACCGGAACCGTACAGGCGTACACCGCCGGCGCGGTGCTGGTGACCTCGACGGTCACGGTGCAGCTGCTGGAAGCCGGCATCGACGCGCCGGAGATCGAAAGCGTGGTGGTTCCGGCCGTTGCGGTCAGGGTCGCGCCGGCGCACGTCGTGCTGGCGCTCGAGGGCGTGACGTTCACGAGGCCGTCCGGCAGCGACGCGCTCAGCGCGACGCCGGCGGCGGAAACCGTGTTCGGGTTGGAGAGGGTGATGGTGAGCGTCGCGGGCGCGCCGAGGGGCACCACCGTCGGCGCGAACGACGCGGCCACCTCGAGTGGCAGCAACGCGCGCAGGGACCAGAAGACTGCCGCCGTGCGTGCCGGGATTCCGAACGTCCCCCCGGAGAACGTCGAGGTCCTCACCGTCGGATCGTTCGAGGCCGACTGGATCGGATGCAGCGTCAGGTTGCGCGCCGAGAGTGCCGGCACGCTCCAGCTGATCGGTGCGGTGGTCGCGTTGAAGAGCGCCACGACGAGGTCGTGGTGCCGGTCGATCGACCCGTCGGAATCGGTGATGGTCACCGCGAGGAGCCCGGGCACCGGGCCCGGCCCCGGGTTCAGCACCTCGAGGCGGCTCTGGACGTCGGCCGCCGTCCGCAACCGGAAGAGGGCCGTGCTCTTCCGTATGGCGAGCATCTCGCGCATGTGCGCCATCGCGTTCCGGATGTCGGCCGTGCCGGGACGAAGCGACGGGTTGGCCAGCAAAGGCTGCATGACCGGCCAGTTCGCCTGGTTGTCGCCGGCGGGCGGCAGGCCGACGCCCCAGTTGTTCGTGGCGTAGGTGAAGTCGAGTTTGTTGAACCAGTCGCCCGAGTCGTAGCTGTTCCGGTCGAGCGACTTCGACCGAAGCATGTCGATCCCCGCGTGGAAGAACGGGATGCCCTGCGAGAGAGCGAGCAGCGAAACGCCGAGGTTCTCGACGCGGGTGCGCTCCGCCGCGGTGCGCGAGACCGGCAGCTTCAGCTGGATCGCGTCGAAGAGCGTTTCGTTGTCGTGAGCGTCCACGTAGTTGATGATTTCCTGCGGGTCCGCGGCGTAGCCCGCCGGCTGCCCGTTGTAGTCGAGCTGGGCGCCGGTGATCGGGTTGCCGTTCCGGTCGACGAACGGGAACGCGGCGAGATTGCCCGCCGCGCCGAGGCGGATCCAGTCGGTGCGCAGGAGAAGCTGGCTCAGCTGACTGGCGGGAGCCCCCTGGTCGGTCGCATTCGGATCGAAGTAGAGGCCGGTGAGGAATCCCTGCTCCTGAAGGCCCGAGAACGGCCCGCCGCCACGCGCGCCGTCCCGCATCCTGTCGGTGAACGATCCGATTCCGGTCCCGGCCATGTTGGCCTGGGTCGCATTGACGCCGCGTGCGTTGCTGGCCACCTCGCCGAAGTTCCAGCCCTCGCCATAGAGGTAGATCTTCGTCCCGTCGACGCCGTCGGCCGCGGGCGTCAGCGCGTCCAGCGCCGCGCGAAGGTGGAGCATGTTGCTCTTCATGTGGTGGCCCATCAGATCGAACCGGAAACCGTCGACCTTGTACTGCCTCGCCCAGGTCACGACGGAGTCGATCAGCAGCTTCTCCATCATGTTGTGCTCCGAGGCGGTGTTGGCGCAGCAGGTCGACGTCTCGACGTTTCCGTCGGCGTTCAGGCGGTGGTAGTAGCCGGGTACGACCCTGTCGAGCACCGACTTGGCGCTCTGGCCGGACGCGTTGGTGTGGTTGTAGACCACGTCCATGACCGTCCGCAGGCCGGCCGCGCCCAGTCCCGCCACCATCTCGCGGAACTCCACGATCCGCGGGGCGCCGTCCGGATTCGTCGAGTAGCTTCCTTCCGGCACCGTGTAGTGCCACGGGTCGTAGCCCCAGTTGAAGCCGTCGCTGCCGGCGACCGCCATGACGGCCGCCTGCTGCTGCTGCGAGTCCGGGGGCAATGCGGACAGGTCCCCGGGCGACAGCCACGAGGACCTGTCCTCGTCGATCGTGGCGAGGTCGAACGCCGGCAGGAGGTGGACGTGGGTCAGGCCAGCGGCCGCCAGGGCGGAGAGGTGCTGCATCCCGTTCGAAGAAGCCTGGGTGAACGCCTTGAACGTTCCCCGCATGGAGGAAGGGACCGTCGCGTCGTTCGCGCTGAAGTCCCGGACGTGCAGCTCGTAGAGAGCGATGTCTTCCGGCGCGTCGAGCGCCGGTTTCGCCAGGGTGTCCCATCCGGCGGGCTTGAGAGCGGCGTTCGACAGATCGACGATCTGGCTCCGTGCGCTGTTCGTCGCGAGGCTGACCGACCAGGGGTCGGTCACGAGGTTGTGCTCGACCGCGCCCGTGCCGCGCACGAAGACCTCCACCTCGAACAGGTAGAACTGGCCTGACCAGGACGGGTCGCCGGTAATGCTCCAGACGCCCGTGGCCGGATCGAGCGTCATGAGCGCCGTCGTCGCGACCGTCGCCGGATTCGAGTCGGCGAAGCGATGCAGCGTCACCGACTTCGCCGTCGGCGCCCAGAGTCGCAGCGTCGGTACGCCTCCGGTCCAGGCGACGCCGAGCGTCCCGCTGAAGGTGTAGAGGTCGTCGAGCACGCCCGGGATCTGCAGCGACGTGGCGTCGACCGGGGTCGCGTCCGCCATCTTCGCCGAGACGGCCACCTGGCCCTTCAGGATGGCTGGAACGTTTCCGAGCTGCGCCGCCGGGACGCGGAAGGCGAGGGAGCCGGCGAGGTGGGGAAACTTCGCCAGGACGTCGGACGGAAGCCCCGCGGCATCCCGAACCAGGGGGATGTCCGTGCCGCCGGTCACGCCGGTGCCGTCGAGCGCCAGGCCACCGCCGGGACTGTGGTGCAGCGCGACGTTCCAGTCCGGCTGGAATCCGGCGAGCTTCCACGCGACGAGATCGCCTTTCACCCAGTGCGCCTGCGCCTTCGAGAGGTTGCCCTTCGGCGCGCCATCCGTCGTGATGGTGAGGACGTGCGTCGTCGAATCCCAGATGAAGAAGGTCTCCTGGCAGGGCGCGGCGACGGCGAAGCCGATGTTGGGCCCGTTCGGAACGCCGCCGGCCCCGTAGTTCAGGGTCCAGCTCTCGTCGATGGCGACCTTCCCCTCGTAGCTCCCGGCGGGAATCGCCCGGGTCGAGAAGGAATAGATGCCGTCGCCGTCCGGGTCCTTGAGCCACGAGAGAAGGCAGTCCGGCTGCCAGTCGCCGGGGCAGCCGAGCTCGGACTGGAAGCTCCCGGCGACCGTCGCGATGACCTTGCTCCGATTGTCGGCGACCCAGTGCGTGAGGTGGTCGTAGTAGAACTTCACATCGGCCGGCGCGGCGAGATTCAGCGGAATGTTGGCGCCGTTGAGGGTGGCGTTCTGGCCGTAGTTCTCCACCCAGGAGTCGTTGATCGCCGCCTTGTACTCGTAGCTCCCGGCCGGCACGTTGAAGGTCCCCTGCCAGACGGCGTCGGTCGCGTCGAAGGCGAGGTGCGCGGCGGCGCACCCCGGATCCCAGTCTCCCGCGCAACCCAGCTCGGACTGAAGACTGCCGGCGAGCGTCACGGAGGACGGCTGCGTCACGGCGGGAGCGGGCCCCACCGTCAGCACGTGCGTCACGGCGTCGTAGGAGAAGAGAGTCTTCGTGCAATCGGCGGCCACGGTGAAGGGGATGTTTGCTCCGCCCGGCGCTCCTCCCGCTCCGTAGTTCTCGGTCCAGCTCTCGTCGATCGCCGCCTTGACCTCGTAGCTGCCGGCGGGGAGATTCGCGATGAACGTGTACGTCCCGTCGCCGTCGGGATCCTGGAGCCACGACCTGAGACAGCCGGGATCCCAGTCGGCGCTGCATCCGAGCTCGCTCTGGTAGCTTCCCGGCGCCGTCGCGATGATCGAGTTCACGTTATCGGTAACCCAGTGCGTCTCGTGGTCGTAGAGGAACTTGACGCTCCCGGACGCGGCCAGACCGAGAGGAATGTTCGCGCCGCCCGGCTGGGCGTTCCCTCCGTAGTTTTCCGTCCACGAATCGTTCAGCGCCGCCTTGTACTCCCAGCTGCCGGCGGGCAGCGTGAACGTCTGCTGCCAGACACCGTCCTCGCTGTCGAAGGCGAGGTGCGTCGCGGCGCACGACGGATCCCAGTCAGCGGCGCATCCGAGCTCCGACTGCAGGCTGCCGCCCACCGTGACGGATGCCGGCTCGGCGGCGGCGAGCGGAAGGACAGGTACGGAGAGAAGGAGAGCGACGATCGTCAGGCGGATCGACACGGAAACACCTCCATCTGGCACACCACGAGAAGCGGGAGGACGAGGTGAAGTCTGTGGGCGAGGGCAGGAACCGGCCGGCGTAAAGAGGAGTGTCCTCTTTCACCTTTCGAGCATAGTTCAGGAGATGCCCGGCGGGAGGACGAGAGATTCGATCCCCGGGTTCAGGCGAGGGCCGGCCCCGAAAACGGAACCGCCCGCCGGCCCGGGAGGGCGCCGGCGGGCGGGAAAGGTGCCGTTCCGGGGAATCCTACGGGGTGGAGATGCGCCGCCGCAGGAGGTCGATCACGTCGGTGACGCGGCGGCACGACTCGCAGTCGCCGTTCGTGTTCGTGCAGGGGGCGCCGTCGCCCTGGAACTCGAAGCATTTCGGGTCGGCGGCGAACTTGACGAGATCGCCGAGGAGGGAGTCGATGCGCTGCTTCAGCGGGCTCGCGGGGATGTTGCGGAGGGCGGAGACGAGGTTCCACTCCTCTGCGCTCAGCGTGACCTGCACGGGCCCGCTCACGGGACGAGGACCTCGGAGGCGGCCTTGACGCCCCACTCGAAAGCCTGTTCGTTCATCGGGATCATGGCGCACTTGTCCTTCAGGGCCCGCCTCACGGCGGTGAGGAACGTCTCCTTCGGGAAGATGCCGGTGGCGGCCTGGAGCGCCCCGAGCGCGACGATGTTCTTGACCATGATCTTGCCGAGGTCCTTGGCGATCTCGGACATCGGGACTCCGATGACCTTCACGCCCGCCTTCATCGGCGTGAGCTCGTGGATGACCGAGCTGTCGTAGATGATCGTCCCGCCCGGCGGGACGTCCGGCCCGAACTTGACGAGGCTCGGCATGTTGAAGGCGATCAGGACGTGCGGCTTCGGCGACGCGGGGGAGAGGACCTCGCCGTCGGCCACGTGGACGTCGGCGTAGGACGTGCCGCCGCGCGACTCGGGGCCGTAGGCCGGGATGTGGGTCGCGTCGAAGCCCTCGTTGATGCCGGCGTGGACGATGAGCATCGCGGCGGTCTGCGCGCCGTCGCCGCCCGAGCCCGCGAGCTTGAGCGAGATGTCGTGCGGGGCGACGTGGGACGGGAACGAGGTGCAGAAGCGGGGAGCCTTCTCCTCGCCGGCGCCGATCTCCTTTAGGACGCGCGTCGTCTCGAACGTCGGCTTGGCGACGTTCCACCACGGCTCGCGGGTCTCGTCCTTCTTCACGCCGAGCGGGAAGACCGGGAGCATCTTCTCCTCGACCCACTTCTCGGTCTCTTCCGGGGAAAGCTTCAGGTGCGTCGGGCACTCGGCGAGGACCTCGACGAACGCGAATCCGCGGCCCTCCACCTGGATCTGGAGCGCCTTGTGGATCGCCTTCTTGGCTCGGTTGCGCTGCTTGGGGTTGAAGAGGGCGACGCGCTCGACGTAGACCGGGCCGTCGAGGCCCGCCATCAGCTCGGCCATCTTCATCGGCATGCCGGTGAAGGCGGTCCGTCCGTCGGGGCTCGTGGCCGTCCGCTGGCCCATGAGCGTCGTGGGGGCCATCTGGCCGCCCGTCATGCCGTAGATCGCGTTGTTGACGAAGATGACGGTGATCGGAATTCCGAGCTGCGCGGTGGAGACGATCTCGGCGAGCCCGATAGAGGCGAGGTCGCCGTCGCCCTGGTAGGAGACGACGATCGAGTCGGGATTCGCGAGCTTGTGGCCGATGGCGACGGCGGGAGCGCGGCCGTGCGGGGCCTGCGTGTTGCCGACGTCGAAGTAGTAGTAGAGGAAGACGGAGCAGCCGACCGGGGAGACGGCGACGGTGCGGTCCTGGATCCCGAGGTCGTCGATCGCCTCGGCCAGGTACTTGTGGGCCAGGCCGTGCCCGCAGCCCGGGCAGTAGTGGGTCGCGTGCCCCTTGAGCCCCTCGCCGTGCGAGTGGCGGTCGAACTTGCCGTAGAAGGAGGTCGTGCTCATACGGTCACCTCCTGCCCGGCGACGACTTTCGTGACGATCTCCTCCAGCTGCGGGAGGACTCCTCCGAAGTGACGCACGTGCTCGATCTCCGGGTAGTCGCAGACCCGCGCGTTCGCGAGGGCGAGCTTGAGCTCGTCCTCGAGCTGCCCGTTCGAGGCCTCGACGACGACGATTCGTTTCGCGTTGGGAAGGACTGTCTTGAACTTCTCGATCGGGAAGGGCCAGACGGTGATGGGACGGAAGAGCCCCGCCTTGATCCCCTTTGCCCGAAGCGCCTGAACCGCGCCCTTGGCCATCCGCGAGGGGGTCGTGCAGGCGACGAGGACGACCTCGGCGTCGTCGCACATGTAGAGGTCGGCGCGTTGCTCGACCTTCATCGCCTCGTACTTCTCGTTGAGGTGGATGTTCCAGGTCTCGAGGTCGGCCTCCGAGAGGTAGATCGAGGAGATCAGGTTCCTGCGGTGGTCGTGATCGCCCCAGACGCCCCATTTCGGAATCCCCGGCTTGACCATCGACTCGGGCAGGGAGACCTTCCCGGTCATCTGGCCGAGGTAGCCGTCGGAGGCGATGACGACCGGGTTGCGGTACTTGAAGGCGAGGTCGAACGCCAGGATCGTCAGGTCGAGCATCTCCTGCGGCGTCGAAGGCGTCAGGACGATGGCGTGCGTGTTGCCGTGGCCGAGGCCGCGGCAGCAGAGCTTGATGTCGGCCTGCTCGGGCGCGATGTTGCCGAGGCCCGGCCCGCCGCGCATGACGTTCATGAAGACGGCGGGCACTTCCGCGCCGATCATGTAGGAGATTCCCTCGAGCATCAGCGAGAAGCCCGGCGAGGAGGTGAAGGTCAGGCACCGCATGCCGGCGCCGCCGCAGCCGTACATCATGTTGACGGCGGCGACCTCGGAGACGGCCTGCAGGAACATCCCGTCGAGGTGCGGAAGGAGCTTGGCCATCAGCTCGGCGCCTTCCGTGGACGGGGTGATCGGGTAGCCGAAGAAGTGCCGGCAGCCCGCCAGGAGGGCGCCGACGGAGGCCGCGTAGTTCCCCTTCAGGACGAGCGGCTCCATCTTCTGGAGCGGGATGATCTCGTTCGGGATGTCGACCGGCTCGGGGGCGTCGGTCATCCGGTCGCCGAAGAGCTTCGCGGGGTCCTGCAGCTCGTAGTCGGCGTCCGCCGGGGTCTGCTGGAGCCCGTAGGGCTCGGGGCAGGCGTCGATGCAGAGCCCGCAGCCGTTGCAGTGTTCCAGGTCCAGGACAACCGGGGTGAGCCCGGTCTGGGGGTTGATCTCGGTCCCCATCGAGATGCAGTGCTTCGGGCACGCGCTGATGCAGCGTCCGCAGCCTTTGCAGAACTCGGGGAGGACGAACGGTTTCGGTCTTTCCTTCAGGGCGGGCATGGTGCCTCCTCCGGAGCGGAGTTTACCGGGCCGAACCTGATGAGAATGCACCATTTCCGGGGAAATCGTCCGGGATCAGAGCATGGTATCAGCACACGTGCAAACGCGCGAGGGCGCGTAGACGGCCACCCGCGAACGGAGGAGTCCGGCGGCGCCATGCGGGGCGAGACGTCGTGTCAGCGGTCCGCTGTCGGTCGGCCGGACGGCCTTCGTGCGTCGATCCCGCGGATCGCCTCGAGGGCGCCGAGCGGAACTGACAGGCCAATGGGCCGGCGGCTCGGGATCACGTTCGACACGAGCGCCTCGAGCGAGTCGGGCGACGCGGGCTCGAACCCGAACCCGAGCTGCGGTTCGCGCGGGTTGACGCGGACGAGCGTCCGACGTGGGGCGTGGGCCGCGCGTTCGGAGAACAGCCTCACCGTCGGGACGTTCGTTCCCGCCCCGAGCTCGAGGACGGCGAGCGGTCCCTGGACGGCGTCCATCCAGCTGGAAAGTGCTGCGTGCTGCGCGTCGGTGCGGGAGTCGTTCCAGCCCATGTCGCCGAACATCAGGATGTTCGGCCGGGCGAGGCCGCGACAGCCAGGGCAGGACGGGAACGGCTTTCGAGCCCGACAGGTCGCCTCGTCGACCTCGACCTCGACGCCGGCCGCGGAACGGATCGGCTCGCCGCACGAACGCAGGCACTGGAGGTGGTGAATCGAGCCGTGGCATTCGACGATGCGGCTCTCGGCGAAGCCCGCCCTCTGAAACTGCCCGTCGACGTTCGACGTGAAGACGAACGCGCCGTGCGGCTTCTCCGTCGCCCACCGCAGGAGCGTGGCGAAGCCCTCGTGCGGTACGGTGCGCCGGTAGAGGTTCAGGCGGTGGCCGTAGAAGCCCCACGCGAGCGCGGGGTCCTCGAAGAACCACTCCGGGTTCGCGAGCTGCTCGAAACGCAGGCCGAGGTCGCGGAACGCGGGGTAGGCCTTCCAGAACCCCTCCGGGCCGCGGAAGTCGGGCAGCCCCGAGTCGACTCCCATCCCTGCTCCCGCCGTAATGACGAGTGCCTTGGCCTCGTCGACCGCGCGCGCCGCGTGGGAAAGGGAGGATTCGAGGGAGTCGGGGCCGGGCATTCCATGGATTCTATGGAGAGATCCGGACGAGCGGAGCCCGGGGAGCGGCGCCGCGCGGGGCGAAACCGTCGTCGGTCAGCGGGAAATGCTGCAGGCAGGTTCCTGGTGTCCCGGGGCGCGATCGGTCAATCAGGACCTCCTCCTC
>Ga0209573_1001370_pt1 | contig 38480 bp, 31 predicted proteins | sample TNRBio252014_DNA_FD_185870 | JGI IMG/M metagenome (GOLD analysis project Ga0209573, IMG submission 185870) | Wastewater treatment Type I Accumulibacter community from EBPR Bioreactor in Madison, WI, USA - TNR Reactor_6/25/2014_ DNA (SPAdes)... | ecosystem: Engineered > Bioreactor > EBPR >...
ATGAATTGCTGGATCAGGGTTTCCATGCTGCCTTCTTGAAGTCTGCGGAGTCGCGCGCCACGCGCCTGCGAACGCGCGCGTGCGGGTTCGCAGGGGTCGGCAAAGCGGAAGGGGGAACTGCGAGCGCCGCCCGCGCACCGTGATCAGGTGCGCGGGCGGCTGTTCAGACGCTTACAGCGGCACCCAGGCGCCGTCCTTGAAGTTGTAGATCGTCACCGCACCTTCCTTGATGTCGCCGTTGGCGTCGAAGGAGACGTTGCCGATCACGCCCGGGAAGCTGCTCTTCTTCAACTCGGGCAGGTACTTGGACGGCTCGACCGAGTCGGCGTTCTGCATCGCGGTGATGATCGCCATCGCGGCGTCGTAGGCGTAGGGCGAATACACCTGCACGTCGGCGTTGAAGCGCTTCTTGTAGCGCTCGCGGAAGTCGGCGCCGCCCGGCATCTTCTCGAGCGGCAGGCCGGGCATCGAGCAGTAGGCGGTGGACGACATGCCATCGCCGGCGAGCTTGATCATCTCGGGGCTGCAGCCGCCGTCTCCGGTGAGGAACTTGGCGGTGATGCCGAGCTGCTTCATCTGGCGCACCATCGGGCCGGCCTGGGCGTCCATGCCGCCGTAGAAGATCACCTCGGGGTTGGTGGCGCGGATCTTGGTGAGGATGGCGTTGAAGTCGGTGGCCTTGTCGGTGGTGAACTCGCGCGCAACGACCTCGCCGCCGGTTTCCTTCACGGCCTTCGCGGTCTCGTCGGCCAGGCCCTGGCCGTAGGCGGTGCGGTCATCGATGATCGCGACGCGCTTGGCGCCGAGCGCGCCGGTGGCGTACTTGCCCAGCCCGGTGCCTTGCTGCACGTCGTTGGCGATGGTGCGGAACACGCCGCTGAAGTTCTGCAGCGTCAGCTTCGGGTTGGTCGAGGCCGGCGACACCTGTGGAATGCCCGCCTGGTCGTAGATGCGCGAGGCCGGAATCGAAGTGCCCGAGTTCAGATGCCCGATCACCCCCTTCACGCCCGCATCCACCAGCCGCTGCGCCACCGTGGTGCCGGTGCGCGGGTCGGCCTGGTCGTCTTCGCCGACGAGTTCGAACTTGATCTTCTTGCCGCCGATGGTGACGCCCTTGGCGTTGGCTTCTTCAATGGCGAGACGGGTGCCGTTCTCGAGATCCTTGCCGAGGTGCGACTGGTTCCCGGTGAGCGGCGCGGCCCCGCCCAGCTTGACGACCATTTCCTGCGCGTGGGCGGCGGTGAGGCCGATGCTCATCAGGGCGACTGCGACGACGGTTCTCTTCATGCTCTGGATCTCCGGGGTGATCAGGGAAGGTGTTTGGGTGAAGCCGAAACGCGCTCGTATTGTGCCCAAAAATGCGCCCGGCGCATGCGTGAATTGAATGGGCGCATAACGAAACGCACGTATCACGGGCACAGCCGCGATCGGCGCAGCTTCATGTCATTGTTGGCAGCGGAGGCCTTGACTGCACCGATATAATCCGCAGTCGTCGAAAGGAAGCCGCGGAGCTTTGTAATGCCCATCCAGCGCTGTAATCAATGTGGCCACACGGGCGAAGTGCTCGACACCCTGCCGGGGACGGAGGTGGCCTGTCCTGCGTGCGCTGCGCACGCGCCGGTCTACGACACTACGTTCTTCGTGCGCAGGCTGCTGCAGCAATACGGTGCGCTGCACCAGGAAGTCAAACGCCTGCGGTCGCTCCAGCCCGATCCGGCTCCCGCGTCGCAGGACGCCCGCCCGAGCAGCAATCTCGCCGAACTGGATCTGCACAACACCTCGGCGCTGGCGGCGAGCGCCCAGCATGCGCCCATCGTCGAGTGGTTCCGCCAGCGCAGGATCGAGGCGCGGCCGGTGCCGGAGGCGGTCGAGACCTCGGGCTTCTTCGACGAGATCGCGGTCGAGATCGGTGACAACTACGCGCTGCTCAGCGAGGTCGTCGCCAAGATCCGCTGGGGCCAGCGCAAGGAGGTACCGAACTTCAGCCTCAAGCTGTCGGACTACAGCCAGAAGGACGGCCAGATCATCAACGCCTTCTGCAAGCGCTTGTACGAGCACACCTTTCTGGCGAAGTACTTCTACCAGAAGCAGGAAAAGGTCGTCCGCGTCACGCTGCAGCAGGCCGCGCCGGTGCGCGACTTCTTCGCCGGCGAGTGGGTGGAGTGGTACGTGCTGATGAAGGCGCTCACCCTGCTGCAGGAGACGCGCCACACCGCGGCCTGCGCGCGCAACCTCGACATCGTGTTCGACAACGAGGATCTGCACGAGCTGGATGTCTTCATGCTGGTCGATGGGGCGAAGCCGGTGGTCGTCGAATGCAAGAGCGGCGAGTTCCGCCAGGACATCGAGAAGTACCTCAAGCTGCGCAAGCGCCTCGGCATCGAGCGCAGCCAGTTCATCATCTACAGCCCGGAGCTCGCTGACGAGCAGGCGGCGGCCCTGAGCAACATGTACGAGCTGACCTTCGCCAACCGGGAGCGCCTGACGGCGCACCTGCGCAGCCTGCTCTAGGCGCTGCCGGCGATCCATCCTTCCAGCGGGTCCATCGCGGCGGGCAGGCCGAAGCGCGGCGGGCCATGGCGCGCCGCGTTGGCGGCCTGAAGGAGCGCGAGTGCGGCGTCCAGAAGGTCGCCGCTGGCATCGTCGACCAGGGCCTGGCGCTGGTCTGGTGTGGCGACGAGCCGCGGTGTGTACAGGGTGCGTTCCGCCGTGGGCCGCTCGGCGGTGAGTGCGCTGACGATGCTGATGCGCGCCTCACGGCGTTCGTCGGTCTGCTTGCGGCGCTCGTCGCTCTTGTACGACGCGCTGGTAATGCGGCGGGCGAGCAGCCCGGGATAGGCCTCGATGGCGATGCGATTCGGGTCGCCGTCGTGCACCCCAGGCATATGCAAGCCGGCGGCGAGGAGGCGCGGCGCGCCCTCCAGGAACATCAGGCCGACCGGCGGATTGACGAGCTTGAGCGGACTGTGCGAGCGCGCCGGCAGGTCGGTGGCGCGGTGGGCGTAGCGCCTGCCGGCGGGGCGCGACTCACGATAGGCGTCGAGCGCCGCGCGAAAGGCGGGTTTGCCGAGCTGCACGCAATGCTCGACCAGACTCGCCCAGTTTATGGGCCAGCCAAGGTCGACAACCGCCTCGCGCGGCAGCCCGAAGGGAAAGTCGAATGCGCCCAGCCATGGCCCGGGGCGGGCGAGCAGGGCTTCGAAGCCCGGCCAGTCCGCGCAGCGCTCGAAGCGGTCGAGCACAACGCGCGCGCCATCCAGGTGGCCGCAAGCCACGGTGATCGGCTTGGCGCGACGCGGGGCGGAGGTGAAGTCGATACCGAGGAGGCGTGGCGTCATCGCCAGCCGTCCATCTGCATCACCCGCAGGGCGGTGCAGATGGTGTTGAAGTGAATCGTCACCGTGTCGTCGATCGGCTGCGCGTAGCCGCCGGCCATGGCCACGGCGACCGGTACGTCGGCGGCGCGGCACATGCCAAGCACGCGTTCGTCGCGCCGGCGCAGGCCGTCGATGCTGAGCGCGAGCCGTCCGAGGCGGTCGCCGGCGTAGGGGTCGGCGCCGGCGAGGTAGATCACCAGCTCGGGGCGCGCGCGGCTGAAGACGGTGTCGAGCGCCGCATCGAGCGCGGCGAGGTAGGCCTCGTCGCCGGTGTCGTCGGGCAGCTCGACGTCGAGGTCGCTCGCCTGCTTGCGGAAGGGAAAGTTCTTCGCACCGTGCAGGCTGCAGGTGAAGATTTCGGGTGTGTCGGCGAGGATGGTGGCGGTGCCGTCGCCCTGGTGCACGTCGCAATCGACGATGGCGATGCGGCCGGCGCGGCCCTCGGCCTGCATCGCCAGCGCGGCGATGGCGGCGTCGTTGAACACGCAGAAGCCCGAGCCGAAGTCGCGATGCGCGTGATGGGTGCCGCCGGCAAGGTTGGCGGCGCAGACCGTGCCGGCCTTGCGATCGAGCGCGCTGCGGCAGGCGGCCAGCGTAGCGCCGGCCGAGCGGCGCGAGCGCTCGACCATTGCCGCACTCCACGGAAAGCCGATGCGGCGGATCTCGGCGGCATCCAGCGTGCCGCTGGCGACGCGGTGCAGGTAGCCGGCGTCATGGGCGCGCAGGATCTCGGTGTCGCTCGCGGCCCTGGGGACAAGGAAGTCGTCATCGGCGAAGAGGCCACTGTCGCGCAGGCGGGCACGCAGCCGCGAATACTTCTCCATCGGAAAGCGGTGGCCTTCGGGCAGCGGCAGGACGAAATGATCGGCGTAATGGAGTTTCAAGCTTGATTGCATCCGGTGATGGTTGGCCAGCGTGTGGAGTTCGGCCAGCGACGGGATCGTCACGGCAAGCGAACGACCGCGCTTCGCGACCCGCCCACCGGAACGCGACACCACCCGCGACCGGCGGTCTGCGACCGCCTCCGCCCGACGGAATGCGACGCCGCCTCCGATGGAGCGCGACGCCGTTTTCGCCTGACGGAACGCGACACCGATTTTTCCCGCCGTAGGAGCGGCGGAAGCCGCGAAGGGTTCCGGCGGTCACGATGCATTTTGTCGAAAATTCGCGGCTTCCGCCGCTCCTGCAGGGCGTCGCGCGCGGTGCCTCTTCGGCTACGTCGACTACGGCACGGGCCTGTTCGCGGCTTCCGCCGCCCCTACAGGGCGGCTCCTGCAGGACGCCGTCGGAGCGCGGGCGGGCCTGGACGCGCGTGCGGATGAGCGCACGGATCTCATGCAAACGGCGCGGACGAGCGCGCGCCGTGGCGAACTCTTGTTGTCATGTCTTTATGGTGCAATGCAATATGAGGCATGTCGCTTCCATGTCTACCGCAAACAGAGGCCGAAATTGCATTTTCGCCTGTCCCTGGCACGCATCCGTGCGGCCATCATTCGCGTCTTCAGCGGCAGGGCTGCCACGACCGTGAGCGATCCGCCTCCACCGGCCGCGCCCGCGGTCTCGCCGCGGGTGTCTGCCGAAGTACCTGTCGAGGTGGCGCCCGAGCCAGCACCGGTGGTCGCGAAGAGCCCGCCGATGCCTGAACGTCGCGATCCGCCAGGCGCCGAATCGGCACCCGTTGAGCCGGTCGCACCGGCCGAGCCTGCAGCCATCGTCGCCGCACCCGATCCGGACGCCGAACGGTTGCTCGCGCGCTGTGCCCGCCTGCAGGCCCAGATGCTCGACTTCACCGGCCGTCTCGCCGACATGGAGCAGCAGGTGCGTCGCTATGAGCAGCACCAGTTCCTCGTCCTTGGTGACGTGGTGGGCGAGTGCCTGCGCCTGCGCCAGGAATACCTCAGCCTCAAGGCCGCGCGCTCGGGCGCGGCGGCCGATCGGGAACAGGCGCGCCAGGCCGACGAGGATTTCGACGCCTACCGCCGCAGCACGGCGCACACCCCCGCGCCGCTGCCCGAACTCGACGACGACGAGCAGGACGAACTGCGCCGGCTGTACCGCGCTGCTGCCATGCGCTGTCATCCGGATCGTGCGGCGGAGGCTGAACGCGCCGAGGCGCACGACATCTTCCTGCGCGTGCAGGCCGCCTACCAGGCGCGCGACCTGGAGGGCCTGCGCGGCATCACCGCCGAACTCGCTGGTTGGGTGCGGGAGGGGGATGAGGTGGGGACTGCAGCGGCGAGCGTTGCACCGGCAAGCAGCGGGGTCAGGCGCCGGGTTACCGAACTGCAGCACAAGGTCGCCGACCTGATCCTTGCCGTGCAGACCCTGCAACTGGATCCCGCTTACCGCAAGGCGCTGCAGGTCGAGCACTGGGAGGCGCACTTTGCCGATGCGCGTGCAGGCTTCGAGGCCGAATGCGAAGCCTTGCGCGAGCAGATTGCGAGACTGGCGTCCCGGCCTGCGTAAGGCTGCGGGCGCGGCGGGCCCAAGGCTCGAACCTCAAGCCTCAGACCCGAGGCCTCATTGGCCAGCGCGTCGGCCACAAGCTTCGCCCGCTCGCGGTCCTGACTTGCGCTGATGAAGACGTCGGCCAGGATGGGGATTCGGATCTACCCGGAACCCGAGTCCGCGCGGCGCGTTATCGCTCGCCGCGCTCCAGAAGGGCTTTCAGCCCGGCAAACGGGGCATGCGTCGCCAAGTCGCCCGGGCGGGTGGAGGCGGGGCCTTCGGCCTGTGCCTCGAGTTCGCGCTGGTGCTCGTTGTCGTGGCAGTAGATGCACAACAGTTCCCAGTTGCTGCCGTCGGGCGGGTTGTGGTCATGGTTGTGGTCGCGATGATGGACGGTGAGCTCACGCAGGTTGGCGAGCGTAAATTCGCGCCAGCAGCGCGCGCAGATCCAGGGGTGGATCTTCAGCGCGCGTTCGCGGTATCCGTCGGCCCGGGCATCCGCTGCTCGCCTTGCGTCGGCGACGATGCGGTCCAGCCGGGCAGTGTCGATCTGCTTCATCGTGATTCTCCGCTCACCTGCCGGTCGTCCGTCAGTTCACCTTAGTCGCTGGCTCTCACACGTCCAGGGCGCGCACCTTCACCGTCTTGCCCTTGAGCTTGCCCGCCGACAGCCGGCGCACCGCATCGCGCGCGATCGCGCGCTCGACGGCGACGTAGGTGAGCTGATCTGTGACGGTGATCTTGCCGACCTGTTCGCGGGTGAACCCGGCCTCTCCGGTCAGCGCCCCGAGCACGTCCGCAGGGCGGATCTTGTCCTTGCGTCCGCCCAGGATCAGCAGGCTCGTCATCGGCGCCTGCAGCGGCTCGCTCGCGTCTCCCACCAGCTCGTCGAGCGCGTGCCACTCCGGCTCGAAGCCCATCATCTGCGCGATGCTCGCGATGCGGCGCTTGTCGGCGCTGCTGCACAGGTTCAGCGCCCAGCCCTCTTCGTCACCGCGGCCAGTGCGGCCGATGCGGTGGATGTGGATTTCCGGGTCGGGGGTGACGTCGACGTTGATCACCGCCTCGAGCTGGGCGATGTCCAGCCCGCGCGCGGCGACGTCGGTGGCGACCAGCACCGAGCAGCTGCGGTTGGCGAACTGGATCAGCACCTGGTCGCGCTCGCGCTGCTCCATCTCGCCGTTGAGGGCCAGCGCTGCGAAACCTTGCGCGCGCAGCAGTTCGACCAGGTCGCGGCACTGCTGGCGGGTGTTGCAGAAGGCCAGCGTGCTGACCGGGCGGTAGTGGCGCAGCAGCTTCGCGACCGCCTCCAGCCGCGCAGGGTGGGCGACCTCGTAGAAGCGTTGGCGGATCTTGCTGTGCGCGTGTTGCTCGAGCAGCTTCACCTCCTGCGGCTTGCGCAGGAAGCGCGCGGCCAGGCGCGCGATGCCTTCGGGGTAGGTGGCGGAGAACAGCAGGGTCTGGCGCGCCGCCGGGCAGCGGCCGGCGACGAAGGCGATGTCGTCGTGGAAGCCCATGTCCAGCATGCGGTCGGCTTCGTCCAGCACCAGGGAGTCGAGGGCGTCGAGCTTGAGGCTGCCGCGCTCGAGGTGGTCCATGATGCGCCCCGGCGTGCCGACCACGACGTGGGCGCCGTGCTCCAGGCTGTCGCGCTGCGGGCGCATCGGGGTGCCGCCGCACAGCGCCAGCACCTTGATGTTGGCCTCGAAGCGCGCCAGGCGGCGGATCTCCTGCGTGACCTGGTCGGCCAGCTCGCGCGTCGGGCACAGCACCATGGCCTGGACGGCGAAGCTGCGCACATCGAGCCGGGCGAGCAGCGGCAGCGCAAAGGCTGCGGTTTTGCCGCTGCCGGTCTTGGCCTGGGCGATGAGGTCGTGCCCGGCGAGTGCCAGTGGCAGGCTGGCGGCCTGGATCGGGGTCATCGACCGGTAGTCGAGCTGACGCAGGTTGTCGAGCATGGCCGCTGGCAAGGGCAGGCTGTCGAAGGGCAGGGCGGGCTCGGTGGCAGAGGGTTGCGCCACCGCTTCGTCGGGCGCGCCGGTGGGGCGCCCGGGGGCATCGTCAGGAATATCGATCATGCGCAATTATCAGGCCTGATTCGAGACCCACCGCTGAAAAATTTGCGGTAGAGCGAATCGGCGTGTCCTGTGGGCGGGAACTTCGGCCGGATTCGCGCTTCAGAATCCCCGAACGTTGACGCGCTTCGGGGTGGGAGGTGCATTTCCCTGCCTGTGTCACTCCCGCAGCGAACGATCCGCATTGCAGGAGCGGGGGAAGCCGGGGTTCGCGCCTGCCGGCGCTCCTACAATCCGCCGAACAGGGATGCTGTTGTGTAGGAGCGGCGGAAGCCACGAACGCGGCGGTCCGGCGCGCGTATCGCCGATTTCACGGGCCGGGGTTCGCGCCGCCCGGCGCTCCTACGGAGAACCGCCGGGCTTCCTGTAGGAGCGGCGGAAGCCGCGAAGCGGCGCCCCGGCAATCTGCTTGGGTGCCGAGCCCACAGCAGCGCTCGCGCCTGCCGGCGCTCCTACAATCCGCCGAGCCCAGATGGTGTTGTGTAGGAGCGGCGGAAGCCGCGAACCGGCGCTCCGGCAATCCTGCTTCCGCGGCCGAAGGATCAACCCTCGTCCGCCTGTAATACACTCGACCTCCCTGCCATAGACCACAACAACACGGTGCAGCCATGAGCCTCATCGAAAGCGTCCGCCCCCTGCAGAACAAGCTGACCGCAATCCGCCGCGACCTCCACGCCCACCCCGAGCTCGCCTTCGAGGAGCACCGCACCGCCGAGCTGGTCGCGCGCCATCTGGAAGCGCTCGGCATCGAGACCCATCGCGGCGTCGGCGGCACCGGCGTGGTCGGCGTGGTGCGCGGGCGCCGCGGCCTGCGCGCAATCGGCCTGCGCGCCGACATGGATGCGTTGCCGATCACCGAGCGCAACGAATTCGCCCACAAGTCCACCGTGCAGGGCTGCATGCACGCCTGCGGCCACGACGGCCACACCACCATGCTGCTCGGCGCGGCCGAGGCGCTCGCCGCGCGGCGTGACTTCGACGGCACGGTATATCTGATCTTCCAGCCCGCCGAGGAAGGCGAGGGCGGCGCGCCGGCGATGATCGCCGACGGCCTCTTCGAGCGCTTTCCCATGGAGGCGGTGTTCGGCATGCACAACTGGCCGGGCATGGAGGCAGGGACCTTCGCCGTCCATGCCGGGCCGGTGATGGCGAGCGCCGACCGCTTCGACATCCGCTTCACCGGCGTCGGCGCGCACGCGGCGATGCCGCACTTGGGCGTGGACCCGGTGGTGGCGGGCGCGGCCTTCGTGCAGGCCGCGCAGACGCTGGTGAGCCGTGTGCTCGACCCGATCGACGCCGGTGTGGTGTCGGTGACCCAGTTCCATGCCGGCGAGGCCTACAACGTGATCCCCGACCGCGCCGAGCTGTGCGGCACGGTGCGCACCTTCTCCGCCGAGGTGCGCGAGCGCCTGGAGCGCGGCCTGCGCCAGGTCGCCGAGGGCATCGCGCAGAGCCACGGTGTGGAGGTCCTGTTCGAGTTCCGCCGCGGTTATCCGCCGACCGTCAACACCGCCGCCGAGGCCGCGTTGTGTGCCGAGGCGGCGCGCACGGTGGCAGGCGCCGACCGCGTGTTCACCGACCGCCGTCCGAGCATGGGCGCGGAGGATTTCGCCTATTTCCTCGAGGAAAAGCCGGGCGCCTATGTGTGGATCGGCAACGGCCCGGGCGAGGGCGGGTGCATGCTGCACAACCCCAGGTACGACTTCAACGACGAGGTACTGCCGGCCGGCGTCGCCTACTGGTGTGCGCTGGTGCGCCGCCTGCTTGGTGAAGCGGCTTGAGGCCGGCCGGATGATGCGAAACCTGCGCCTCGCCCTGCGCATGATGGTGCGCGACCTGCGCGCGGGCGAACTGCACCTGCTCGGTCTGGCGATCGTGATCGCGGTGGCGAGCCTGACCAGCGTCGGCTTTCTCGCCGACCGCGTCGGCAGGGCGCTCGACCGCGAGGCCAACCAGTTGCTCGGCGGCGACCTGCTGCTGCGTGCCGACCGGCCGTGGCCGGATGCCTTTACCGACGAGGCGCACGCGCGGGGCCTGCAGACCGCGAAGACGGTGCTGTTCACCAGCATGGCGAGCACCGCCGCGACCACCGCGCTCGGCGGCGTCAAGGTGGTCGAGGACGGCTATCCGCTGCGTGGTGCGGTCCGCATCGCCCCCGGCCCCAACCAGCCCGACGCGCCCGCCGACCGTGCACCGGCAGCGGGCGAGCTATGGCTGGACGAACGCCTGTTCGCCGAGCTGGGCGTCAAGGTCGGCGACACGGTGGGGCTGGGCGAGCTCGAGTTCCGCGTTGGGGCGATGGTCAGCTTCGAGGCCGACCGCGGCGCCAACTTCTTCAGCCTGCTGCCGCGCGCGATCTTCAACCTGACGGATCTGGACGCCAGCGGTCTCGTCGCCGAGGGCAGCCGCGCTACCTGGCGGCTGCACCTCGCGGGCACGCCGCAGGCGGTCGAAGCCTACGAGCAATGGGCGCGCGGCCGGCTCGAGCGCGGCCAGCGCGTCGAAACCGTGGACAACGCCCGCCCCGAGGTGCGCGCCGCGCTCGACCAGGCGCAGCGCTTCCTGCGCCTGGCTGCGCTGCTCGCGGTGATCCTGGCGGCGGTCGCGGTGGGGCTGTCGGCGCGCCGTTTCATGGCGCGCCATCTTGATGGCTGCGCGGTGATGCGGGTGCTCGGCGCGCGCCAGGCGCAGGTGCTGGCGATCATGGTCGGCGAATTCCTGATCTTCGGCCTGGCCGCGGCGGTGGCCGGCAGCGCGTTCGGCTGGGCGGTGCAGTGGGGTCTGGCGGGCGGGCTGCGCGAGATCCTCGCCACCGAACTTCCCGCACCTTCGCTGCTGCCGCTGGCCCATGGCGTGGTGGTGGGCATGGCACTGCTGGCCGGCTTCGTGCTGCCGCAACTGCTGCGCCTGGGCGGGGTGAGCACGCTGCGCGTGCTGCGCCGCGAGTTTGCGTTCGCCGAGCCGGTGTCGGGCAGCGCGTGGGCGCTCGGCTTCGCGGCGCTGCTTGCCCTGATTTTCTGGATCGCAGCCGATGCGCGCCTTGGCGTAATGGTGGCGGCGGGCTTCGCGGTGGCGCTCGGCGTGTTCCTGCTCGCCGCCTGGGGCGTGCTCAAGCTCGCCGGCCGCTTGAAGGGCCAGGGCAGCCTGCGTGGCGGCGGCTGGCGCTACGGCATCGCTGCGCTCGGCCGGCGCATGGGCAGCAGCGTGATCCAGGCTGCCGCGCTCGGCCTGGGCATGACCGCGCTGCTCGTGCTTACGCTGGTGCGCGCCGACCTGCTCGACACCTGGCGGCAGATGGCGCCACCCGATGCGCCCAACCGCTTCGTGATCAACATCCAGCCCGACCAGCGCGCGGGCATCGCCGCGCTGTTCGCTGCCGAGGGCCTGCCGGTGCCGGCAATCCAGCCGATGATCCGCGGCCGCATGGTGGCGATCGACGGCAAGCCGGTGGACCCCGCCTCTTACGCCGATGAACGCACCAGGCGCCTGGCCGAACGCGAGTTCAACCTGTCCTACGGCGCCGACCTGCCTGCCGGCAACGTGGTCGAGGGCGGACGCTGGCACGCCGCGGCCGCCACGCCGCAGTTCTCTGTGGAGGCCGGGCTGGCGACGACCTTCGGGCTCGCGGTGGGCGACCGCCTCACCTTCGAGATCGCCGATCGTCGTGTCGAGGCGCCGATCACCAGCGTGCGCAAGCTCGACTGGGATTCGATGCGGGTGAACTTCTTCTTCATCGCCTCGCCGGGCGTGCTGGAAGACTACCCGGCGACCCTCATCACCAGCTTCCACCTGCCTGCCGCGCGCCATGACTTCACCACCAGGCTGGTCGCCGAATTCCCCAACCTCACCGTGATCGACACCGCGGCGGTGATCGCGCAGGTGCAGGCGATGACCGACAAGCTGATCGTGATCGTGCAGTTCGTATTCGGCTTTGCCGTACTGGCCGGCCTGGTGGTGCTGTATGCGGCGCTGCAATCCACCCACGACGAGCGTGACTACGAGCTGGCCATGCTGCGCACTTTGGGCGCGCGCAACCGCCAGGTGCGCCAAGCCTTGCTCGCCGAGTTCCTGGTGCTCGGTGGCGTGGCCGGGGTGCTGGCTGGCGTGGGCGCGAGCGCGATCGGCTGGGTGCTCGCCGAGCAGGTCTTTCGCATGCCTTACGTGCCGGCGCTGGCGCCGGTGCTGGTGGGCGTGGCGCTCGGCGCGGGCGGCGTGGTCGCCGGCGGCTGGCTGGGCACACGCGCGCTGCTGCGCCGTCCGCCGCTGGCGAGCCTGCGTGCGCTCGGCTGATCGATGACGGCGCTGCAGCTGACGCAGGGCGAGCTGCTGCTCGCCGCGCTCCTCGGGCTCGTGGTCATGCTGCAGCTGTGGCTGCTGGTGCGCGGGCGCGCCGCGGAGCGCAGCCTGCGTGAAGGGCTCGGCGACGAGATGGCCGCGCTCATGGAGCAGCAGCTCGGCGCCCAGCACCGCGAGCTGCTGCGTGACCTGCACGACGGTCTCGGCCGCCAGACCGACCGCATCGGCGAGCACGCGCGCGCCGACCGTGACCTGCTGCAGCGCGGGCTTACCGCGGCCTCGCTGCAACTTTCGCGCGGCATGAAGGCGCTGACGCAGAGCGTGGATGGCCGCCTCGACACGCTGTCGGGCCAGGTCAGCCAGCGCCTGGACGAGGGCTTTCGCAAGACCAACGAGACCTTCGCCAGCGTTATGGCGCGGCTGGCCACGATCGACGAGGCGCAGAAGAAGATCGACGGCCTCACCACCAACGTGGTGAGCCTGCAGGAGCTGCTCGGCGACAAGCGCGCGCGCGGCGCCTTCGGCGAGGTCCAGCTCGAGAACCTGGTGCGCAACATGCTGCCGCCCGAGGCCTTCGCCTTCCAGCAGGTGCTGCCCAACGGCACCCGGGTCGATTGCCTGCTGACGCTGCCGCCGCCCACCGGTCGGGTCGCCGTCGATGCCAAGTTTCCGCTCGAGAACTACCACCGCATGTTCGATACCGCGCTCGCCGAATCCGAACGCCGCGTCGCGAAGCAGGCCTTCCGCGCCGACGTCAGGCGCCATGTGGATGCGATCGCCTCCAAGTACATCCTGCCCGGCACCACCGCCGATGGCGCGGTGATGTTCCTGCCCGCCGAGGCCGTGTTCGCCGAGCTGCATGCGTGGCACGGCGAGGTGGTCAGCTACGCGCAGCACAAGCGGGTGTGGATCGTGTCGCCGACCACGCTGATGGCGGTGCTCAACACCGCGCGTTCGGTGATCCGCGACGTCGAGACGCGCAAGCAGATCCACGTCATCCAGGACGCGCTCGGCAAGCTCGCCAAGGACTTCCACCGCTTCGACGAGCGCATGGCCGCGCTCGCCCGCCACATCGAGCAGGCCAGCCGCGACGTGCAGGACGTGCACACCTCCAGCCGCAAGATCAGCGCCCACTTCCGCCGCATCGAATCGGTGCAGCTCGAGGACGAGGATGAGGATGACGAAGGTGGAGTTGGGGTATCCGAAGCTGAGGAGTCCCACCCCGACTTGATGCGGAACAGGGACACCGCCCAGCCGCCCCCGTATCTTGCGCCAACCGAGCACCCACACCACGAGAACCAATAGCCGATGACTTCAGTGCCCCTGCCGATTCTTTTCATCATGGCGGTCTTCTTCACGATGTGGCTCATCCTGAGGAAGTACCACAAGCTCGAACAGCGCAAGCGCGCGCTCCCCGACCTTAACGCTTTCCTTTACGCCAGCAACCAGACCGAACCGCGCTGCACCGCCTGCAATGCCGCCGACCTGAAGGACGAGGGCCTCACCCACGGCAAGGACGAGCGCCGCATCGTGTCGTGCGCGCAGTGCAACACCCTGCTGTACCAGATCACGCCGACGCCCCCCGAGGCGTGAGGAGCGCAGACGGTGTAGGAGCGGCGGCAGCCGCGAACCGGGCGCAGGCAAGGCGATGGGCGGCGTAGAGGCGGGAAGCGCTGCGTTGGCGGCTGCCGCCGCTCCTGCAGGGCAACCCGGGCGCCACCCGCACGATGACCGTCCCGTCCTTCTGCAGGAGCCGTGGAAGCCGCGAACCGGCCGCTTCTGCAGGAGCGGCGGGAGGCGCGGGCTTGTGCGCTCCGCTTGCCAGGTGATCCCAAAGCAGGAAGCCTCAGGGCTCGGCAGAGAACGCATCGACCAGCACCTGCGTCAGCCAATGCATCGGCCCAAGTGGCGGCTGCGCCGGCATGAGCCCTGGCACGAACCCGGCGCGCTCCAAGCGCGCGAGCAGCGCGCGGTCGCGTGACACCACGTGCACCGGCACCTCCCAGGGCTGCTCCGGGCCGCTCACTGCGCCGATCGGCTGGTGATCGCCGATCACGATCAGCACCAGGTCCGCCGGCGCATGGTCCGCGACATAGGCGGTGAGCCAGCCGAACTGGTAACGCATGGCGGCAAGATAGGCCGGCAGGGCGTCGGTCCACGACACCGGCAGCGCCTCGGCCGCCGCCACCGCCTCGCGGCTGAAAGCCTCGGCGCCGGTGAGCCGCGACCAGTCTTCCGCCAGCGGTGGCAGCGCCGCGAACGGCGCGTGCGTGGACACGGTCGGGAACACCACCAGCCGCGGCCGGCGCGGTGCGCCCACGCTGCGGCCGGCGCCGGGCGCGGGTTCGCCAGCGAAGCGGCCACCGAACTCCTGCTCGTGGATCAGCGCCATCGAGGCCTGGTCCGGAATCCGCCAGAACCCGAAGGGCAGCCCGGCGTAGCCCCCGCCGTCCGCATCGGCGATGCGCTCGAAGCCGTAGAAGCGGCCCTCCGGCCAGGGCCTCTGGAGGCCGGGCATCCACCCCACGGTGCGATAACCATGGGCGCTGAAGTGGCGCACCAGGGTCGGGCGGTCGGTGCTCAGCAGCAGGGCATGATCGGCGGGGTCGCGGGTGTCGATGCCGGCAAGCAGCGCCCCATGGGCGAGCCACGAGGCACCGCCGAAGGTGGGCGACACCACCCGCGCCGACACCACGGTGCGTCCGCTGCGCTCGATTGCAGCGGCGAAACGCGCCCGCGAGGTGGCGAGCGCGGCGGCGAGCGACGGCTGATCGAAGGTGACCGCGCCATAGGCCTCTGCGAACACGATCAGCACATCGGCACCGCCGAGTGCGTCCAGATTGCCGACGAAGCGTGGTCCGGCACCGAGCCGCAGCGCAGAGGCGTCGCGCGCGAGCGCCGAATGCAGGAAGCGTATCTGCTCCGCAACCATCGCCGACACCGGTGGCGCAAACAGCCTTGCCATCCAGGCCGCGGACCCCATCCCCGATGCTGCGCCCCAGAGCAGCAGCGTCGCCACGCAGCCGGCACCCAGCGACCACCCCACCAGCGGTCGCGTCGCACGCTGTGCGAGCGCGGCGAAGCACGCGCGCACGATCCGGTAAAGCACCACGAGCAGGGCGCCGGCCAGCAGCACCGCGACCACCGTACGCCAGCCTGCAGCGCCACTCCCGTCCATGCCGGTCACCGCACCCAGGTGCGGCAGGTCCCAGTACAGGTTGACGCGGCGGCCGAGCACCGCGGGCACGGTGACGTCGATGTAGTGCAGCGCGACCCCTGCCGTGGCGATGAGGGCGAGCGCGCGGACGAGTCTCGTCGGCGGTCGACGCTGCCAGGCGGCAGCGAGAACCAGCACGAGCAGCGCGCCGGCGAGTTCGACCGACAGCGCCAGACGCGGCTGTGGCCACAAGGTCGGCCACGCGTTGGCGAAACCGGACAGGCCGCCGAGGACGAGCAGCGGCAGCAGCACGCCGCGGGCGAGGTCGCGTGCGGCGGGGCTCATCGCCCGGGCCCAGCGGCTATGATGCCCGCGATGAGTTCAACCGCAACGGAGCGATCGCCATGACGCAAAGCCCTACGCTGCCCTGGTGGCAGGACCTGACGCCCGCGCGCATCGCCGAACTCGCCCGTGCCGACGCGGTGGCGCTGCTGCCGCTGGCCGCGATCGAGCAGCACGGCGAACATCTGCCGCTGTCGACCGACCTCGACATCGCCCTTGGTCTCGTCGAGGGGGCGGTGCGGCAACTGCGCGCGAATGTTCCGCTGTGCGTGCTGCCGCCGCTCGCGGTGGGGCTGAGCCTGGAGCACTCCGCGTTCGCCGGCACACTCGGCCTGAGCGCGCAGACCGCGCTCGCGGTGCTTGAGGACATCGGCGCGAGCGTGGCGCGCGCGGGCATCCGCCGTCTGGTGTTGTTCAACAGCCACGGCGGCAACAAGGCGCTGGTGGATCTGGCCGCGCTCAACCTGCGCGCGGCGCAGCGGATGCTGGTGGTGCGGGCGAACTGGTTCCGCTTCACGCCGCCGCCGGGTCTGGTGGCGGCCGACGAACTGCGCCATGGCCTGCACGGGGGTGCGGTGGAGACGGCGATAATGCTGCACCTTGCGCCGCACAAGGTGCGCCGTGATGCGGTGGCGCACTTCGAATCGCTGGGCGTGCGCATGGCCGCAGCGGGTCGCGTGCTCGGCCCGGAGGGCGAAGCCGGCTTCGCCTGGATGGCGCAGGACCTTCACCCCTCCGGTGTCTGTGGCGATGCGCGACTCGCCGACGCGGCCCTCGGCGCGCGCCTGGTCGCGCACTATGCCGAGCGCCTGGCGCGGGTGATCGAGGACGCGCGCGACTTCGACCTTGCTGCGCTGCGCGCGCCGGCTGGCGATGCCCGCTGAAGCCTCGCGGCGCGCGGCCGCCACGGCGTGCCCTCAGGCCCGATGGGTGGCGTCGGGCGCGGGCAGGCGCGCGGGATCGGCCGGCGCCGGCTCGTCCTGCTCGTTGAGCAGATCGTGAAGCCAGTGACCGTGGCGCCTCGCCTTGGTCTTGAGGTAGCGCTGGTTCTGCGAGGTCACCTCGCCGTAGATCGCGCGCCGTCCGGCGACCTTGATACCGGCCTTCTGCAGCGCAGCGACCTTGCTCGGGTTGTTGGTGAGCAGCAGGATCTGGGTGATGCCAAGCTCGTCGAGCATCTCGTGGGCGACACGGAAGTCGCGCTCGTCCTTCGAGAAGCCGATCACCTGGTCGGCGTCGATGGTGTCCAGGCCCTCGTCCTGCAGGCCATAGGCGCGCAGCTTGTTGGCGAGGCCGATGCCGCGCCCTTCCTGCGACAGATAGAGGAGCACACCGCCGCCCAGCGTGTTGATCGCCGCCACGCCGCGCCGCAGTTGCTCGCCGCAGTCGCAGCGCAGGCTGCCGAAGAGGTCGCCGGTGAGGCAGGACGAATGCAGGCGCACCGGCACGGCGTCAGGCCAGTCGGCGCGTTCACCGATCACGATCGCGACATGCTCGTGCACGCCGTCGGCCTCGCGGAACAGCACGAAGCGGCTGTTCTCGGCCTCGGCCAGCGGCACGCGCGCGTCGCTGATGCGTGCCAGGCGGCCGGGCCCACTCTCGCACAGTTGCAGGGCCTCGGCGGCGTCGACCGCGAGCAGCTCGCCGCTGGCCAGTTCGGCGTCGACCGCGGCGAGCTGCGCCGGTGTCACCGTGCACGCGAGCGCCGCCGGTACGAGCTGGGCGCGGCCGAGCAGACGCAGCACGGCGCGCGCGACGGTGTCGCCCGCAGCGATGATCGCCGTCGGCGGCAGGCTGGCGCCACGCTGCCACGCGAGCGTGTGTAGCGCGATGGCATCCGGCAGCGGCCTCAGCACGATCGACACCGCCTCGGCGGTGCCCGGGTGACCGATCGCGGCCATGCGGTGGTGGCTGAGCACGAGACGGGCGGGAGCGCCGGCGAGCGACTGCAGTTCGTCTGCCGCCGCATCGTCGAGCCCCTCGACCGCGCGCAGCAGCACTGCGGCGCCGTCGTGACGCATGAGGATCGGAAGCCCGCGTCGCAGGTCGAAGAGGGCACGCTCGGCTTGGCGCATCGGTTGTTTCTCCGTGGGGATGTCATTGTTCGGTCTCTGGCGGGCGGCAGGCGTGGCGTGGCGCATGCCAGAAAACCGTATTTTAAGGAATGATGAATGTTCGAGGCACTTCTACCAGATTGGGGCTGGGCCTGCATCCTGCAAGCGCGTGATGTGGTTTGGGCAGGTGCGCGGCCGACAAGTTTCCTCGTGGAGGGCGTCGAGCTGTCGATTGCTCGCGGCGGGCAATGGCGCTGCGCGGCGCCCATGCACGCCGACACCGCGGCGCTGCTCGATGTCTTTCTGCCCTGGGTTGCCAGCGCGGCGCCGCAGACGATCGCCCAGCTCGGCCAGAGCCTCGATGGACGGATTGCCACCGAGCGCGGCGCCTCGCATTACATCAATGGCGTGGAGGCGCGCACCCACCTGCACCGGCTGCGCGCCCTGGTCGACGCGGTGGTGGTGGGCGTCGGCACGCTCAATGCGGACGACCCGCAGCTCACCGTGCGCCACGTGCCCGGACCCGATCCACTGCGCGTCGTGCTCGACCCGCGCGGGCGTGCCGACCCACGGGCGCGCCTGTTCCACGACGGCGCGGCACCGACCCTGCACCTGGTGGGTACGGATGCAGCAGAGCGGGGTGCGCTGCACCTGGCCGGCGCGCCGGGCGCCGGTGTGGTGCGCCGCACGCTGCCGGCCGATGCCACGGGCTTTGCTCCGGCCGCGGTGATCGCCGCGCTGCGCGCGGCGGGCTGCCGGCGGGTGCTGATCGAGGGCGGCGGCGTCACCGTGTCGCGGTTCCTGCAGGCGCGCGCGCTCGACCGCCTGCACCTGCTGGTGGCGCCGCTGTTGATCGGCTCGGGCCGTCCGGGGCTTAGCCTGCCGCCGATCCTCACGCTGGACGAGGCGATCCGGCCACCGTGCCGCAGCTTTCGTTGCGGCGAGGACATGTTGTTCGATCTGGAGCTGGGGCGCGCAGCCTGCGGCGCAGGGGGTCAGGTGTGAGGCGGATTGCGGGAGAGCGGACGGACGCGGATGTGCAGCATGATGAGTGCCCCGGGCAGGCTCGACAGCAGCACGACCACGCCGTAGGCCACTGCGGCCGCCACGCCCTCGGCCGGGTCCAGCCCTGCGGCCAGCCAGACCAGCGCTGCGGCGCCTTCGCGAATGCCCCAGCCGGCGAGCGAGAGCGGGATCGCCATCGCCAGCAGCACCATGGGGATCAGCGCGGCGGCGTGTGCGAAGGGGGTGTCGAGGCCGATCATGCGCATGCAGCAAAGGTACACCGCGACGTAGCTGGCGACCACCAGCAGCGAGGCGCCGAGCTGGCGTGCGAACACCTCGCGCGCGAGCAGCGCGTGGCGCAGCGGGGCGAGGATCCGCGCTGCAAGCGGGCGGTAACGCCGCACTGCGCAGAGCGCGCCAGCAACGAGCGCGATCGCCAGGACGAAAAGCGCCGGGCGGGACAGCCCGGCGACGTTCGCGTGCGCAGCGAGCGGCCCTGGCAGCGCGCGCAGCGCCGGCGAGGCCGCCAGGCCGACGAGTGCGATGAGCACGAGCGCAAGCTGGCCGGAGAGGCGCTCGATGAGCACCGCGGCCCAGGCCGCCGTGCCGCCGGCTTCGCGTGCATGGCGCCAGGCGCGCGTGGCATCGCCGAGCATGCCGCCGGGCAGGACCTGGTTCAGGAAGGTGGCGAGGTAGTACTCGCGCACCGCGCGCCGCAGGCTCAGGGGCACACCGAGGCGGCCGGCGGTGAGCCGCCAGCGCCAGGCCGACAGCACCACCTGCGGCACGCCAAGCGCGAGTGCAAGTGCGAGCCAGCCCGGATGCGGCGTAACGAAGGCCGTCGCCAGCGTCGCGGGATCCAGCCACAGCAGCAGCCCCGCGAGCAGCACGACGCTGGCGGCGACGCGCAGCAGGCGCAGGGTCGAGCGTCCGGCAGCGCGCCGCGTGCTCACGGCGTTTCGGCCCGCTCACGGTGCGTTGTTTCGGCAGGCAGGCCGAGCACGTCGAGGTGACCGACTTCAAGCACGACGCCGGCCTGCAGGCGCACGGCCACGCAGCGCGCATGCCAGGCCGAGATGCGCGCACGGGCGTCGGGACACTGCTCGATCGCCGCGTCGCGCCAGCCGTCGATCAGCGCGCGCGCGAGCCGGGCCTGCGTCGGATCGGCGAGCGCGAGCCGCCACGGGCTGGGCGCGCAGTGGACGGTGAAGCCGTGCGCGCGCAAGCGTTCGGCGAGGGTCGCGGCAGCATCCGCACCGAGGGCCGGCCCCAGTCCCTTGTCGCGGCGCTGATGGGCGTTGAAGGCGGCGCGCACGAAGGCGTCGTCGGCGCTGTCGGGCTCCGGGTCGGGACGCGGCTGCGGCGTGCCGATGAAGCGCCAGCGCCCGTCCACGCTCAGCGTCACCAGCACCGCGCAGCGCGCAGCGGCACAGGACCCGGCAAGCAGCTCGAGCCAGTGCGCGTCGACGAGGTCGAGCAGCGCCGAGGCGCACACCAGGTCCGCGCCGGTGAACGCGCTTGCTGCCAGCTGCAGGTCGCGGTGCAGGGGCGCCACCTCGACGGCCTCGCCACCGGCGCTGCGCAGCTCGGCACAGGCCAGGCGGGCGCGGTCGAGCAGACCCGGGTCGTGATCGATCAGCGTCCAGCGCTGCGGGCCGGGGAGGCGGGGGGCGAGGTGGCGCGGGTTGGCGCCGCTGCCAGTGCCGAGGTCCACGATGCGCAGCGCGCGCACCGTGCCGGCCAGGCGTGTGCGCAGCCAGCCGGACAGGCGGGCCTCCAGGTGCGCTGCGCGCGCGGCGCGATCGGCCGCGGCGCGCAGGCCGAGCCAGCCGGCGTCGAAGAGGGCGTCGGGGTGGGCTGCGGGAGGGGTGTCGGGGTGATCTGCGGTGTTCATGGGCGGCGTTCCGGGATGCGGGGGATGGATCCGGTTCGATGGTTTCGCTTCGACGCTGCGAGCGCGCTACGGCGCGAGCGCGCGTCTCAAGGCCGCAGCAAATTCGACGCCGGCCTGCGCCCAGGTGCGCCGGCCGGCGCGCGCACGGCGTGCGCCGGCGCGCAAGGCCAGGCGCCGCGGGCGATCCTCCAGCAGCAGGCGCAGCGCGTCGGCGAGCGCACCGGCGTCGCCCGGCGGCACCGCCAGCCCGGCTTCGGGCGGCAGCGTGGCGGCGAGCGCGCCGCCGGTCGTGGTGAGCACGGGCAGCCCGGCGCCGATAGCCTCGTCGATCACCATGCCGTAGCCCTCGTAGTGCGAGGGCAGCACGAAGAGATCGGCACCGGCGTAGGCCGCGCGCAGGGCGTCCATGTCGCATTCGCCGCGCAGCGCGATGCGTGCCTGCAGCGCGCTGGCGGCGATCCGTCGCGCGACCCTTGCCGCAAAGACGGGGGCGCGCGTCGTGCTGCCGACGAGTTCGCACTGCCAGGGCAATGTGCTTATGCGGGCGAGCGCATCGACCAGCACGTCCTGCCCCTTGCGCGGAGTCAGGCTGGCGACGCACAGCAGGCGCGGTGGTTCGCCGTCGGCTGCCGCCAGCGGCAGCGCCGCCACCCCGGGCTCGACCACGCGCACGCGCGCGGGCTGCAGGCCGAAGTCGGCCAGGCGGCGGGCGGTGTGGGCACTGGTGGTGATGGCGACACGGACCGCCGAGAGTGCGGCGCGTTCGCTGGCGAGCAGGCAGCGGCGCGCCAGCGCGTCGAGCCCATGCTCGTCAGCGAGCGGATGGTGAACGAGGGCGACGAGCGCGAGCCGCCCCGCGTGCGCGAGGGCGATGTCGGGCAGGCCGCCGAGGGCGAGCCCGTCGATGACCACCGTCCTCCCCACGGGCAGGGCGGCGAGGGTTGACGCCAGCGCGCAGCGCGCCTCGCCGTCCGCCTGCGGGAAGCGGCCGCGCAGGCCATGGACGCGCACTGTCCATCCGCGCGCACGGAGTTCTTCGACGATGTGTGCGTCGTAGAGGTAGCCGCCGGTGAGCTGGGCGGGATCGCCGGGGACGATGAAGTCGAGCTCGGCGCTCATGCGCCGGCCACGCGCGCGCGCAGACTCACAGCACGCCCTCGTAACTTGCCCACGCGACATGCGATTCGTGCAGGGTGATCTGCAGGCGTTCGAGGCCGTGCGCGTGCGCGCCGAGGCGGCCTGCGGCGATCGCCGCGGCGATGCGCTCGAAGATGGCGCGCGCCATGAACTCGGTGGTGGTGTTGCGGCCGGCGAACTCGGGCATCTCGTCGAGGTTGCGGAAATTGAGTCCGGCGAGTTCGTCCTTGAGCGCCTGGGCGGCGAGGCCGATGTCGACCACCAGACCGTCGGCATCGAGTTCGGTGCGCTGGAAACGGGCGTCGACGATGTAGGTGGCGCCGTGCATGCGCTGCGCGGGGCCGAAGATTTCGCCGCGGAAACTGTGGGCGATCATGATGTGGTCGCGGACGGTCAGGCTGTACATGGCGCGTCTCCGGGGTCAGGTGTGGCGGCTGTCGCCGCGGGTTTCGGGTAATGGATGCGCTCGCAGAGCGCGCCCGCGGGAGCTTCCGAGAGCCGACGCAGCAGCGCCGGCAGCTCGGCGAACGCCGTATCGCCGCTGATCAGCGCATCGAGCGCTGGGTCGACGAGCAGCGCCAGCGCGAGTTCCATGCGGCGGCGATGATCCCAGCGCGGCGTGCGTGCCGGCGGCAGCCCCCCCACCTGGCTCGAGCGCAGCGTGAGCCGGCGGGCGTGGAAGGCGCCGCCGAGCGCGAGCGCGACCTGCTGGCGGCCGTACCAGCTCAGCTCGACGATGCGCGCCTCCTGCGCGCAGAGTTCGAGCGCGCTGGCGAGTCCGGCCGGGTGGCCGCTGGCGTGGAAGACCAGGTCGCACTCGGCGCTCGCCTGCATCGGCTGGCGGTGGCGCAGGCCGAGCGCTGCGGCAAGCGCGGCGCGCGCCGGGTCGATGTCGATGAGCTCGACTGCGGTCCCCGGGATGCGCGCACATAACCACGCTACCAGGGTGCCGACCACGCCGGCACCGACCACCGCGATGCGATCGCCCACCGCCGGCATGCCGTCCCAGCACGCGTTGATCGCGGTCTCCATGTTGGCGGCGAGCACCGCGCGCCCCGGCGGCACACCGGGTGGAAGCGGCACCACCGCGCTCGCGGGCACCACATACTGCGTCTGGTGCGGGTGCAGGCAGAACACGGTACGCCCGCGCAGCGCTTCGGCGACGGCGCCGCGGCCGTCCTCGACCACGCCGACGCCGATGTAGCCGTATTTGAGCGGGCCGGGGAAGTCGCCCTCCTGGAAGGGCGCGCGCATGCGGGCGTATTCGCTCTCCGGCACTTCGCCGCGAAACACCAGCGCCTCGGTGCCGCGGCTGACCGCGCTGAAGAGATTGCGCACGCGCACCTCGCCGTCGGCGGGTGGGCGGTGTGCGGCGGGTCGCAGTTCGCCATGGCCCGGGCGGACGGTCCAGAAGGCGAGGGGGGTGTCGGGCATCTTGTCGTCCTGGTCGCCGTTACAGGGTTTGCAGCGGCTGCTGGCGGCCGGGGCCACTTGTGCGAACCCTTTGCTGCGGCCGATGATCGAAGCGGCATGGTAGCAGGGCGCGGAGAGTGTGCCCCGAGGGGGCCGAGCGGTGGCCGGGCGGTGAGCCGGGCGGTTGCGCGCGGGGGGCAGCGTCAAAGGCTCGCGGCTGCCGCCGCGCCTGCAAGAGCCGGGCGGCGAGGCGGTCTTGCGCAGGCGCGCCGGAAGCCCCGAATGCAGCGGCGGTATTCCCACCCATGGCGATTGCCGGCCCGCCGTGTTCGCGGCTTCCGCCGCTCCTACAATGGTCCGGACCGCCATGACGCTCGCTGGGGCGTTGTCTTGTGCAGGAGCAGCGGAAGCCGCGAGCTTTCCGGACCGCAGTGACGCTCGTAGGCCCGGTGGCCCCTGCAGGAGCGGCGGAAGCCGCGAGCTTTCGGAGCCGTGACCCGCGCGGAGTTCGTGGTTTCTTTAGGAGCGGCGGCAGCCGCGAGCTTAATCGGCAAGCCAGCGAGCGGTCACATGAAAAATATGCCGTTCGTTCGCCCCGGGCATCAATGACGGCAGGCACAGGATCGGGATGATGATTGGAGCCGGTGGGCCTTCCCCTGTTCGACGTGGTTTTCCGCCACCGTGGCCGGAGTTCGCCGCCGCGGCGGCCTTGCTCGGGCTGCTCGGTGGGCTCGGTGCCGCGTGGTTCGCATTACCGCTGGCGGTGCTGCTTGGCGGAGGCGGCATGCTGGCGGCAGTGTGCGCGCTGCTCACCCACTACCGGCCGCATCCCGCGCGCCCGCTCGGCCCCGCCAACCGCGTGACGCTGGCGCGAGCGGTGCTGGTGGCGCTGGTGACGGGTGCGCTCGCGGCGCCGGAGTGGGCGCGCGCGCATGGCCTGCTGGTCGCCGCGGTGGCCGGCTGCGCGCTGCTGCTCGATGGCGTGGATGGCTGGGTGGCGCGGCGCTGGCGCTGCGAGAGCGCATTCGGCGCGCGCTTCGACATGGAACTCGATGCCTTCCTGATCCTGGTCCTGAGCGCGCATCTGCTCGTGCTCGGCAAGGCCGGGGCGTGGGTGCTGGCGATCGGCGCGATGCGTTACGTCTTTGTGGGCGCGATGCTGTGCTGGCCGTGGCTGGGACGTCCGCTGCCGTCCAGCCTGCGGCGCAAGGGGGTGTGCGTGTGGCAGGTCGCCAGTCTGCTGGCAGGCCTGCTGCCGGCCGTCGCGGAAGCGGCCGCCAGCGTACTGCTGGCGCTCGCGCTGATCCTGCTTGCGTGGTCCTTTGCCGTGGATGTGCGCTGGCTGCGCGCTGCGCAGCGGCGGGAAGCGGTTCAATCGTCGTGAAGGAGGTTTTGTGATGGATGCTCGCACTCGTACCCCGCACGCGCGCCGGCTGCTCGGCACGGCGCTGCTCGTCCTGGCCGTCGGCGCTACGCCCGCGCGCGCAGCGCCCCAGGATTACCGCATCGACCCGGAGCATTTTTCGATCGCGTTCAGCGTCGAACATCTCGGCTACGCCGACACCATCGGCCTGTTCCTGAAGGGCAGCGGCGGCTTCGTCTATGACGAGGCGACGCGCAGCCTGAAGTCGGCGCGGGTGGTCGTCGTGGCGGACAGCGTGTTCACGAATCACGACGGGCGCGACCGCCACGTGCGCGACAGCGATTTCCTCGATGCGGGAAGCCATCCCGAGATCGTCTTCGAGGCGACCGCGTTCACCCCCGGCGAGGAGCGCGACGGGCGGCTCCATGGCCGCCTCGACGGTCGCCTCACCTTGCTCGGGCAGACCCGCCCGGTGACACTGGCGCTCACCCTGAACAAGGCCGCGAGCTACCCCTTCGGCCATCGCCGGCACACGCTCGGGATTTCGGCCCGGACCGTGATCAAGCGCAGCGAATGGGGCATGGACTACGGCATCACGCCGGCCATGGTGGGCGACGCGGTGACGCTGCGCTTCGAGTTCGAGGCCCTGCGCCAGTAAAGGCGTGCACCTGCCGCCGACGGGGGGCGGACCTCAGCCGCCGATGTATGACATCTCGATCTTGCGCAGCGCGGCGGTTTCGGCGGTGCGGATCTCGGAGTAGCGGTCGTCGCGGTCGTGCCACACCTGCGCGATCGCGGCGTCGAGCGTGTCGTCGTCGGCGCCTCCGCGCAGCAGGGCGCGCAGGTCGTGGCCCTGCTGCGCGAACAGGCAGGTGTAGAGCTGGCCCTCGGTGGACAGGCGGATGCGGGTGCAGCTCGCGCAGAAGGCCTGGGTGACCGAGGAGATCACGCCGATCTCGCCGGCGCCGTCCTTGTAGCGCCAGCGCTCGGCGACCTCGCCCGCGTAGTTGGGGTCGACCGGCTCGAGCGGGAAGAGGCGGTCGATGCGCTCGACGACCTCGCGCGAGGGCAGCACCTCGTCCATCTTCCAGCCGTTGGAGGCCCCCACGTCCATGAACTCGATGAAGCGCAGGATGTGGCCGCTGTGGCGGAAATGCGCGGCCATGCGCTCGATGTCCGAGTCGTTGGTGCCGCGCTTGACCACCATGTTGACCTTGATCGGGCCGAGGCCGGCCGCCTTCGCGGCCTCGATGCCCTCGAGCACCTTGGCCACCGGGTAGTCGGCGTCGTTCATGCGCCGGAAGAGGGCGTCGTCGAGCGCATCCAGGCTCACGGTGACGCGGTGCAGGCCGGCGTCCTTGAGGCGGCGGGCGAGCCTGGGCAGCAGCACGCCGTTGGTGGTGAGGGTGACCTCGACGCCGTCGAGCGCGGCGAGCATGCCGATCAGGCGGTCGACGTCCTTGCGCAGCAGGGGCTCGCCACCGGTGATGCGGATCTTGCGCACGCCGCGTGCGACGAACAACTGCGCCACGCGCAGGATCTCCTCGAAGCTGAGCAGCTGGCGGCGCGGCAGGAAGGCGTAATCGTCGCCAAAGACCTCGCGCGGCATGCAGTACACGCAGCGGAAGTTGCAGCGGTCGGTGACCGAGATGCGCAGGTCGCGCACGCTGCGCGCGCGGCGGTCGACCAGCGCGGCGCCGGCGGCGGGACGACAGGCCGGATCGGCGGAGGGCGCGGCGGCGGCGTGCTGGATCGGGATGACTTTCATGTTCGGCGGCGGGCTGGAGTTGGGGGATTATCGATACGTGGACCGCGCGGCGCAAGGCGAGGTTCGCACGGGTGCGTCGGGCGGCTCCCGACGCGCGTGCAGAATTCCACCGCGGAGTTCGCGCCTTCCGGCGCTCGTACACGAGAACACCGCGGCCGCGAACTCGGCGGGCATCGATCACGGGCCCTGCGGGCCGGGGTGTATCATTGCGCTCCCTGCCGATCCGGCACCAGAACAAAGATCAAATCCATGGCCGATCTCGTGCCGCTGCCGGCGACGGCATTGCGCAAGCGCTGCGACCCCGCCTGTTTCAGCTTCGAAACCACCGAATCCCTCGTTGATCACGCCGGCGACCTTGGCCAGGAGCGCGCCGTCGAGGCGATCCGCTTCGGCCTCGCGATGGGCCACACCGGTTACCACGTGTTCGTGCTCGGCGACGCCGGCAGCGGCAAGCATGCGACCACCTTCCGCCTGCTGCGCGAACGTGCGGCGCGCGAGGCGGTGCCGCCCGACCTGTGCTATCTGCACAACTTCGATGAGCCGCTCAAGCCGCAACTGCTGACCCTGCCCGCGGGGCGCGGCGGCGCGCTGCGCACTCGCATGCAGACCTTCATCCGCGATCTGGGCCCGGCGCTCGGCGCCGCGCTCGACAGCGAGGCCCACGTCGATCGCGTCGAATCGCTGCAGAGCGCTCACAAGGCGCGCGAGGAGGCGGCGCTGCGCGAGCTTGGCCAGGCGTGCGGCGCCGAAGGCATCTCCTTGTTGCAGACGCCTGAAGGTTTCGTGTTCGCACCCACGAGCGAGGGCGAGGCGATGTCGTCGGAGGCCTTCGAGGCGCTGCCAGAGGACGAGCGCAAGGCGATCGAGACACGCATCGGCGGATGGAGTAACCGCCTCGAAGACCTGCTCAACGACTTTCCCGGCTGGCGCAAGTCGGTGCGCGAGTCGATCGAGCGCGCCGAGCGCGAGGTGCTCGGGCCGGCGGTCGCCCACCTGCTGCGCGAAGTGCGCGAGGCGCACGAGGACCTGGTCGAGGTGCTCGCCTTCCTCGATGCGGTCGAGCGCGATGTGCTCGACAGCGCGATTCGCGGCACGATGCTCGACGAGGAAGACGACGAGGCGCCCGAGCCCGAGGAAAACACGCGCTATCACCGCTACCAGGTGAAACTGCTGGTCGATCATGCCGCGTCGCAGGGTGCGCCGGTGGTGTTCGAGAACAACCCGGGCTACGGCAACCTGATCGGCCGCATCGAGCACGTGGTGCAGCAGGGCAATCAGGTCAGCCATTTCAACCTGATCCGCGCCGGGGCGCTGCACCGCGCCAATGGGGGCTACCTGGTGCTCGACGCCGAGCGCCTGCTGTCGCAGCCCTTTGCGTGGGAAGGCCTCAAGCGCTGCCTGCGCGCGGGCGAGATCCGCATCGAACCGCCGGCCGAGGCGCAGGGCTGGAGCGGGGCGCTGACGCTGGAGCCCGAGGCGCTACCGAGCGCGCTCAAGGTGGTGCTGATCGGCGACCGCGAGGTGTACTACCTGCTGATGGACCATGACCCCGAGTTCGCCGATCTGTTCAAGGTGGCGGCCGATTTCAACGATGACATCCTGCGCACGCCCGAGAACGAGTGCGAGTACGCCCGCCTGATGGCGCTGCTCGCGCGCGGCGCGAAGCTGCTGCCGGTCGAGCGCAGCGGCGTGGCGCGCCTGGTGGAAGAGGCCTCGCGCCTGGCCGACGACTCCGGGCGGCTGTCGCTGAACACCCGCGCGCTGTCCGACCTGATGCGCGAGGCCGACTTCCACGCCCGCCAGAAGGGCCTCGCCGCCACCGGCCGCAGCGAAGTCGAGGACGCCCTCGCCGCACGCGCGCGGCGCGCCAACCGCTACCCGACGCGGGTGCTGGAGTCCATCCTCGAGGGCACGACGCTGATCTCCACCGACGGCGATCGCGCCGGCCAGATCAACGGCCTGGTGGTGATCGAGCTCGCAGGCGAGCACTTCGGCCATCCGGTGCGCATCACCGCCACGGTGCGCATGGGCGAGGGCGACGTGGTCGATATCGAGCGCGAAACCGAGCTCGGGGGCGCGATCCACTCGAAGGGCGTGCTGATCCTGTCCGCCTTCCTCGCCGCGCGCTACGCGCGCCACCAGCCGCTGTCGCTGTCGGCGAGCCTGGTGTTCGAGCAATCGTACGCGCCGGTCGAGGGTGACTCGGCCTCGCTGGCCGAGCTGTGCGCGCTGCTGTCGGCGCTGACCCAGGTGCCGATCCAGCAGCGCTTCGCGATCACCGGCTCGGTGAACCAGTTCGGCGAGGTGCAGGTGATCGGCGGCGTGAACGAGAAGATCGAGGGCTTCTTCGACCTGTGCGCGGCGCGCGGTCTGGACGGCACGCACGGCGTGGTGATCCCGGCGGCGAGCATGCGCCACCTCATGCTGCGCGAGGACGTGGTGCAGGCCGCAGCCGAGGGGCGCTTCACGATCCATGCGGTGAAGACGGTGGACGAGGCGATGACCGTGCTGACCGGTGTCGAGGCGGGCGAGCCCGACGCCAAGGGGGTGATCCCGAAGGGCACGCTCAACCACAAGATCGCCACCGTGCTCGCCGAGATGACCGCGGCACGGCACGCGTATTCAGACTCGGAAGGTGCCGCGGGCTCGCGGCAACACCGCAGGCGCCACGGGGTCTGACGCGCTGCCACGATAACGTGCGGCGCATCCCGCTGCGCTTGCGCTCGTCAAGGGATGGGCCGCACGGCGCGGTGTGGGGCTCCCCAGGACCCTGGTGCGGGCCTTTTGTTGCGCCGCATCAAGGGCAATGTGAAGCGTTTGCCGCACACTGTCCGGCTGCCCCGCCCTTCCTGTACGCCGAAGCGATGAACGATTCCCTGCCCGTGGCCGCCGATGCGCCCGATCCGGCTCCCGCGCCCGCTGCGCCATCACCCTTCGGTGCGCGGCGCTACAACGCCTGGAACGATCATGTGAAGCGACAGTATGGCGGGCGGGTGCAGAAGGTCTCGGTGGCGGCCGGATTCACCTGCCCCAATCGTGACGGCACGCGCGGCAGTGGCGGCTGCACGTTCTGTAACAACGCCGGCTTCACCCCGGGCTATCTCGACCGCGGCGACCCGATCGCCGCGCAGATCGACGCCGGCCTGCGCTTCCTCGATCGCCGCTATCCCGGTACCGAGCGCTTCATCGCCTACTTTCAGTCCTACAGCAACACCTACGGCGAGTTCTCGCGCCTGCGCGAGTGCTACGAGGCCGCGCTCGCCCATCCGCGCATCAGCGGGCTGGCGATCGGCACCCGGCCGGACTGCCTGCCCGACATCGTGCTCGATTACATGGCGGAACTTGCCCAGGAACACATCGTGGAGCTCGAGATCGGCGTCGAGTCATGCGACGACCGCGTGCTCGAACACATCAACCGCGGCCATGACCACGCCTGCAGCGAGGAGGCGATCGGGCGCGCGGCGGCGCGCGGCCTGCAGGTGACCGCGCATCTGATCCTCGGCCTGCCGGGCGAGACGCGCGCGGGGATGCTCGACGCCGCCGCGAGGCTGTCGGCGCAGCCGATCCGCGCGCTCAAGCTTCATCAGCTGCAGCTCGTGCGCGGCACCGCGATGGCGCGCGACTGGCAGCGCGATCCGGCCGCGGTGGCGCTGTTCGACGAACAGGAATACATCGCGCTGCTCGCGGATTTCGTCGAGCGCCTGTCACCGCGCATCCTGCTGCAGCGCCTGGGCAGCGAGGTGCCGCCCGCGCTCAAGCTCGCCCCGCACTGGAACATCCGCCTGTCCGAGCTCGCCCCGCGTCTCACCGCCGAGCTGGCCCGCCGCGATAGCTGGCAAGGGCGGCTGTACGCCGGTTGCGTTCAGCCCGCGGCGTGGCCGAGTTCGGCGAGGATCACGGTGGCGCAGGCCACGCCCGAGCGCACGGCCGACTCCAGCGTGGCCGGGTAGTCCGAGTCGAGATAGTCGCCCGCGAGCCACAGTCCGCGCAGCGGGGTGCGGATCCCCGGGCGGAAAATGCCCGGGCGGCAGGCGAAGGTGGCGCGCTTCTCGACGATCACCTGCGACCACTCCGGTGCCGGCAGGCGGCGTTCGAGCTGGCGCTCGAGCTGGGCGTGCACGGCGAGGATGAGCTCGTCGCGCGGCAGCGCTTCATGCGCGCCGTGGGCGCTGATCACGCACGAGAACAAACCTTCCGGCCCGCCGAGCTGGCCGCGGTCGAACACCCACTGCGCCGGCCCCGCGGTGCTGCCCGAGACCAGCCCGATCATCGGCTCGGGCAGCTTCTGGCCCTTGCCCAGCGCCAGGTACACCGACACGATCGGCTCGTGCTCGAGTGCATCGATCTGTGCCACCAGCTTGTCGCAGCCGCCGGTGGACGCAAGCAGGGCGCCGGCGTGGTAGGGCGCGGTCGCCACCACCACGTGCGGCCACGGCTGGCTGCCGGGATCCCCGCCAAGGCGGTAGCCACCTTGAACCGGCTCGATCGCCTCGATCGCGTTGCCGGTGCGCAGCCTGCCGCGGCGCATGCCGATGTAGCGCGCGGCCGGCACCGGGAAGAGTTCGGACAAGTCGGTGCGCGGCAGCAGCAGCGCGCTGGCGGAGGCGCCCGCGGCGAGGCTGTCGCGCAACACGTTCGCGAAGACCTGCGCCGAGGCTGCCTCGAGCGGCGTGTTGAGCGCCGCCACGCACAGCGGCGCCCAGATCAGCTCGCACAGCGTCGGCGTCTGGCGGGTCTCGGTGAGCAGGCCGGCGACCGTCAGCGCGGGGTCGGGCAGGCGGAAGCCTTGTCGCTTCAAGCAGCGCATCAGGCGCAGCATGGCCAGGCGGTCGGCCCAGCTGAGTCCCTGCGCGCGCAGCAGGCCGACCGCCAGATGAAAGGGCGCGGGCAGCGACGCGGCCTTCAGGTGCAGGCGGCCGGGCACATGCAGGGTCAGGGGCAGGTGGGCGAGCTGCTTGGGCGACACGCCGGTGAGGCGCAGCAGGCGGGTGAGCTCGCTGTAGGCGCCGATCAGGATGTGCTGGCCGTTGTCCACCCGCCAGTGGTGGTCCTTGTGCACCACGCGGGCGCGCCCGCCCATGGTGTGCGAGCGCTCGAACACGGTCACATGCACGCCGGCGCGCGCGAGCTCGACCGCGCAGGCCAGCCCGGCGTAGCCGGCGCCGATGATGGCGACCGTGGGCACGCTCATGCGCGCAGCCAGGTGGTGCCCGCCAGCCACACCTTGCGCAGCGGGGTCAGCGAGGTGCGGCGGTCGAGCACCAGGAAACCGTCGCGGGCGATCTCGCGCAGCAGGGTGCGGTAGATCGCCGCCATCACCAGGCCGGGACGCTGCGCCTTGCGGTCGATCGCGGGCAGCTGCGCGAACGCCTGGTCATAGAACTTTTCGGCGCGCTCGGCCTGGAAGGCCATCAGTTCGCGAAAGGCGTCGGAGTAGCGCGCCTCGAGGAGGTCCTTGGCGGGCACATCGAAGCGCTGCAGGTCCTCGATCGGCAGATAGATGCGGCCGCGGCGGGCGTCCTCGCCGACGTCGCGGATGATGTTGGTGAGCTGGAAGGCCAGCCCGAGGTCGTGCGCGTACTTGAGCGTCTGGCGGTCCTGGTAGCCGAAGATCTCCGCCGCGAGCAGGCCGACCACGCTCGCCACCCGGTAGCAGTAGAGCTGCAGGCCCTTGAAGTCGAGGTAGCGCGTCTGCGACAGGTCCATCGCCATGCCGTCGATGATCTCGAGCAGCTGCTCCTGCGGCAGGCGGAAGCCCTTGAGCACGTCCTTCAACGCAAGGCCGACCGGATGCGTCGGCGCGCCGCCGTAGATGCGCCCGACCTCCTGCCGCCACCACTCGAGCTTGGTCTGCGCGAGCGAGAGGTCGTGGCATTCGTCCACCACGTCATCCACCTCGCGGCAGAAGGCGTAGAGCGCGGTGATCGCCTGGCGGCGCTCGGCGGGCAGGAACATGAAGCTGTAGTAGAAGCTCGAGCCGCTCTTGGCGGCCTTGTCCTGGCAGTAGGCGTGCGGGTTCATGCGATTTTTCCGAAAGTCAGGGCGCGCCAGCCGAGGCGCAACCAGTCATTGCGACCCAGCGTGGGGCGATGGCGGAAGACATCGTAGCCGACCGCCTCGATGCGTTCGAGGATGCGCAGCCCGCCGAGCACCACCAGGCGCAGCTCCCAGCCGATGCGCCCGGGCAGGGCGCGGGCGAGCGCGGCGCCTTCGAGGATCATCGCGCGCGCGCGATGCACCTCGAACGCCATCAGTGCGCGCCAGGCGTCGGTGGGGGAGGCGGTGCCGCACACCAGCGCGTCGAGCGCGGCTTCGTCGATGCCGAAGCGCGCCATGTCGTCCTGCGGCAGGTAGATGCGCCGCTTGCCCCAATCGAGCGCCACGTCCTGCCAGAAGTTGATCAGTTGCAGGGCGGTGCAGATCGCGTCGGAGCGTTTCAGGTTCTCCGCCGTCGCCGCGCCATACAGATGCAGCATGAGCCGACCGACCGGGTCGGCCGAGCGCCGGCAGTAATCGCGCAGCTCGTCGAAGTCGCGGTAGCGCGTCTTGCCGACGTCCTGCATGAAGGCGTCGAGCAGATCGCGGAAGGGCTGCCGGGGCAGGGCATGGGCCTGGAATGCGCGCCCGAGGCGTTCGAACATCGGCGCGAGCGTCGGGTCGGCGATCGAGCGCCCGCAAGCGCAGGCTTCGAGTGCGCGCTGGTAGTCGTGCAAGCGCGCCAGCCGCATCACCGCCGGCGCGTCGCCCTCGTCGGCGACATCGTCGGCGCCGCGCGCAAAGGCATAGATCGCCTCGACCGGCTCGCGCAGGCGCGCCGGCAGCAGCAGGGAGGCGACAGGAAAATTCTCGTAGTGCTCGACCGCCATGGGGCTCGGTTTCAGGCCTCACCGCAGGCCGGTGAATGCAGGGCAAAGGTTGCGAGTATACCCCGGTGCTCTCCCACCAGCAGGGCCTGAAGCCGCCGACGTGCCGCAGGCTTGGCGCCCGGAGCGCGCCATGGCTTCTTGTCCTTGTGCGTCGTTAGCCGCGATTGGCAAGGAAAGTTCGCGCCTTCCGGCGCTCCTACAGCCACCCCGCTCCGTGTCCGTTCGCACAGGCGCGGCGGCCGCCGCGAGATTTTGCGCCGGTCGGGGCAGCGCCGGTTCCTGCAGGAGCGCCGGAAGGCGCGAGGTTTTACGCCGATCCGGGCAGCGCCGGTTCCTGTAGGAGCGCCGGAAGGCGCGAACTTTTCCGCCCGCGGGATACCGCGAAGGTGCGACAGGAGGGCGGAGCTCGGCAACTTTCGTCGCTGCGCGATGACAGAATCACATCTTCCGGCAGCTCCGCAGGAGCGACTGCCGTTCTCCCATGGGTCACCCCGCGATGCTCGAACTCGTTGAACTCACGAAAACCCTCCCCGGCACGCCCCCGCGCGTGCTCTTCGATCATCTCGCGCTGCGGGTGGACGCGGGCGAGTGCGTGGCGATCGTGGGGGAGTCCGGCTCGGGCAAGTCGACGCTGCTCAACTGCATCGCCGGGCTGGAGCCGGTCGATGCAGGCGCGATCCATGTCGGCCCCTCGCGCATCGACCAGCTCGACGACGACGCCATGGCGCGGCTGCGGCGCAGCCACTACGGCTTCGTGTTCCAGGCCTTCCACATCCTGCCGCACCTGAGCCTGCTGCAGAACGTCGCGCTGCCGCTGTGGCTGCTCGGCACCACCGAGGCCGAGGCGGCACAGCGCGCGCGCACCATGCTCGGCCGCGTCGGCCTGGGCGCGCGCGCGGACGACCCGCCGCAGCAGTTGTCGGGCGGCGAGCTGCAGCGGGTGGCGATCGCGCGCGCGCTGGTGCATCGGCCGCACCTGGTGCTGGCCGACGAGCCCACCGGCAACCTCGATCCCGGGCGCGCCACCGAGGTGCTCGATCTGCTGCTCGGCCAGATCCGCGACAGCCGCGCAGCCGGCGTGATGGTCACCCACTCGCGTAGCGCCGCCGCGCGCGCTGACCGCGTGCTGGAGCTGCGCGCCGATGGGCTGCACGACATCACCGCACCGGCCGCGGGGCGGACGATGGTGATGCCGGACGAGGCCCCATGCGCGCCTGGCGCCGAGCCGACGGTCGTCGCACGCCGCGTCGAAGCAGCTCAGCGATGAGCCTGCCGCTGCGCCGCCTGTTCCTTGCCAGCCTGCTGCGCCGGCGCCTGGCGAGCGCGCTGTCGCTGCTGGCGATCGCGCTCGGGGTGGCGCTCGGGCTGGCGGTGCATCTGATCCATGGTGCCGCGCTCGACGAGTTCGGTCGCGGCCTGCGCGCGGTGGCGGGCAAGGCCGACCTGCAGGTGGTGGGGCCGCGCGACGGTTTTGACGAGGCGCTGTTCGCGACTCTGGCGCGGCGGCCGGAGGTGGCGGCGGCGAGCCCGGTGCTGGAGGTCGAGGCGCGTCTGCCCGGGCGTGAGGACAGCCTGCGCATCCTCGGCCTCGACCTGTTCCGCGTGCTGCGCGTGCAGCCCGGGCTGATCCCGCTTGCCGAGCGTGGCGGCGGCGACGATCTGCGTTTCGCCGCGCTGCGTCCGGGCGTGGTGTTCCTGACCGAGGATGCGCGCCAGCGCCTGGCCGAAGCGGGGCGTGCGAGCGACGGCAGCGCGCTGCCGCCGGCGCTCGCCGAGGGGCGGATCGTGGTGCAGTCGGGGATGCGCAGTCTGCGCCTGGAGGTGGCGGGGCGGGTGCCGGGTGCCGCTGGCGTACTTGGCGTGATGGATATCGCCGCCGCTCAGCAGGCCTTCGGCCGCCTCGGCGTGCTGAGCCGGATCGACCTGCGCCTGGCCGCGGGCATGTCGCCGGCAGCGGGCGCCGCCGCGTTGTCGGCACTGTTGCCGCCCGGGGTGGCGATGCGGGCCCCGGAGGCGGTGGCGGGCGAGGTCGGTGCGCTGTCGCGCGCCTACCGCGTCAACCTGACCATGCTCGCGGCGATCGCGCTGCTGACCGGCGGCTTCCTGGTGTTTTCCACGCAGTTGCTGTCAGTGGCGCGGCGGCGGCGCGAGTTCGCGCTCTTGCGCGCGCTCGGGCTGGTGCGGGGCGAGTTGATGCGTGGCCTGCTCGCCGAAGGGGCGGTGGTCGGGCTGGTTGGCGGGCTGCTCGGGGTGGCGCTGGGTTACGCGCTCACTGCTGGGGCCTTCCGCCTGGTGGGGGGCGACCTCGGTGCCGGCTTCTTCCGCGGCGTGACGCCGCAGCTGCAGTTCGACGCGCTCGCAAGCCTGGGCTATCTGCTGCTCGGTGTGTTCGCCGGCGTGGCGGGCACCTGGCTGCCGGCGCGCGCTGCCGCCGCGGTGGCGCCCGCGCGCGCGCTGCACGCCGGCGAGGGCGAGCGTGCGGGGTTGCCGCAGGGCGGCAGGCGCGGTGGCCTGGCGACGGTGATGCTGGCGTGCGCGGTGCTCGCCTGCCTGCTGCCGCCGATGGGTGACATTCCGGTCGGCGGCTATGCGGCGGTGGTGTTCGTGCTCGCGGCGTCGATCCTCGCGCTGCCGGCGCTGGCGCGGGCGACGCTGCCGATGCTCGCCCATGGCCGCAGCGTGGCCTGGCGGCTGGCGCATGCGCGCCTGTCGGCGGCGCCCGGGCAGGCGGTGGTGGCGGGCGCGGGCGTGATCGCCAGCGTCGCGCTCGCGGTGTCGATGGCGATCATGGTCAATTCCTTCCGGGTGTCGGTGGATGACTGGCTCGCCCAGGTGCTGCCGGCCGACCTTTATGTGCGCGCCTCGATGGCCGCAGGCAGCGGCTATCTCGATCCGCCTGCGATCGCCGCGATCGCTGCGACCCCGGGTGTGACCGCGGTGGATACCACGCGGCTGGTCAACCTGCGCCTGTCCGACGACGAGCCGCTGTTCTCCGTGCTCGCCCGCCCGGCGCGCGGCAACTGGGGGCTGCCGCTGGTGAGCGGCTCGATGCAGGCGGCGGATGATGCCGACGGCCTGCCCCCGGTGTGGGTGTCCGAGGCCGCAGCCGACCGTCATCGGCTCGCGCGCGGTAGCCGCTTCGAGCTGCCGCTCGGCGGCCGTGTGCAGGCCTTCCGGGTTGCGGGGGTGTGGCGCGATTACGCACGCCAATATGGCGCGGCGCTGATCGAGCGCAGCGACTACGAGCGCCTGACCGGCGACGACCGTGTCAACGACGCCGCGATCCGCCTCGCGCCGGGCGCCACCGCCGGCGCTGTCGCGCAGGCGCTGCGCGAGCGCTTCGGTGCCGAGCACATCACGATCGCGCTGCCCGGCGAGATCCGCACGATCAGCCTGCAGATCTTCGATCGCACCTTCCTGATCACTTACCTGATGGAGGCAGTCGCGGTGGTGATCGGCCTGTTCGGCATCGCCACCACCTTCGCTGCGCTCGCCGCGACCCGCCAGGGCGAGTTCGGCATGCTGCGCCACCTCGGCTTCACGCGCGCCGAGGTCGGCCGCCTGATCGCGCTCGAAGGCGCGCTCACCGCCGCGCTCGGCGTGCTCGCGGGGCTCGCGGGCGGGGCGGCGATCGCCTGGGTGCTGATCGAGATCATCAACCGGCAGAGCTTTCACTGGAGCATGGAGCTGGCGGTGCCATGGGGCGGGCTGGCAGTGTTCGTGATGAGCCTGGTTGCGCTCGCCGCGCTGGTGGCGCGCCTTGCCGGGCATCACGCCATGCAGCGCTCCGCGGTGCTGGCGGTGAAGGAGGATTGGTGAGAGGGAGCGAGGCGTGGGGGGCGAGATGTCAGGAGCGATGAGGGCCGGGCCGCTTGCGGTCGTGCGTGCGCAGTGGTGGCCGGGTGTGCTGCGCGCACGCTGCTGGCTGCGCGCGCTGGTAGTCGGGCTGGCGTGGGTGGTCGGGCTGGGGGTGGTGCAGGCGCAGGGGGTGGAGCAGGCACAGGTCGGCGGGCCGGACTATCCGCCCGTGGTCCCGGGCAAGGTGCTCGCGTTTCCGCAGGATTTCGGGGCCCATCCGGATTACCGCACCGAGTGGTGGTACATCACCGGCTGGCTGCGCGATGCGGCGGGGGCGGAGCGCGGCTTCCAGCTCACCTTCTTCCGTGTGCGCACGCGGATCGGCGAGGACAACCCGAGCCGCTTCGCGCCGCGCCAGCTCGTGCTGGCCCACGCGGCGGTGGCCGATCCGGCGCATGGACGGCTGCGCCATGCCGAGCGTTCGGGGCGCGTCTATCCCGGGCTGGTCGAGGCGGAGGAGGGGCGCACCCTGGTGCGCGTCGACGACTGGTTTCTCGAGGGCGGCGAGCACGTGGAGGGGGGCTATCGCAGCCACATCGAGGCGGAAGACTTCGGCTTCGCGCTCGACTTCGCGCCGGACCGTCCGCCGGTGCTCAACGGGCGGGATGGGTACAGCCAGAAGGCGCCCGACCCGCTCAACGCCAGCCATTACTACAGCCGGCCGCAACTGAAGGTGAGCGGCACACTGCGCCTCGATGGCGAGTCGGTCGCGGTGAGCGGCCATGCCTGGCTGGACCACGAGTGGTCGAGCGAGATCCTGCCCGAGGACGCGCGCGGCTGGGACTGGATCGGCATCAACCTCGCCGATGGCGGCGGGTTGATGGCGTTTCGCATGCGCGACCACTCGGGGCAGCCGATCTGGGCCGCGGCGACGGTGAGCGCAGCGAGCGGCGAGAAGCGCATCTTCGGGCCCGGGGAGGTCCGCCTCGAGCCGCTGCGCCGCTGGCGATCGCCGCGCACCGGTATCGAATATCCGGTGGAGTGGGCGCTCGCCCTCGCCGACGGCCGCCGCTTCGTGCTGCGCCCGTTGATGGACGACCAGGAGCTCGACAGCCGTGCCTCGACCGGCGCGATCTACTGGGAGGGCGCGGTGCGGTTATATGAGGACGAGGGGCCTGCAGCTGACGCAGCAGCGCGCGCGCGCGGGCCGGAGATCGGCCAGGGCTACCTCGAGATGACCGGCTACGCCGAGCGGCTGCGCATGTAGGGCAGGGCACTGATGGGGCGAAAAGAGCTCGCGGCTGCCACCGCGTTCGCGCCTTCCGGCGCTCCTGCAGGAACCACCGCGCTTCGGACGCCCTGTAGGAGCGGCGGCAGCCGCGAACACGGCGACCGAACAAGCGACGTGCGTGCGAGGCCCGCCGCCGCGTTCGCGCCTTCCGGCGCTCCTACAGGAACCACCGCGCTTCGGACGCCCTGTAGGAGCG